>Ga0209718_1000036_pt1 | contig 179038 bp, 131 predicted proteins | sample AD_JPNAS1_MetaG_FD_184420 | JGI IMG/M metagenome (GOLD analysis project Ga0209718, IMG submission 184420) | Active sludge microbial communities of municipal wastewater-treating anaerobic digesters from Japan - AD_JPNAS1_MetaG (SPAdes) (version 2) | ecosystem: Engineered > Bioreactor >...
TTCCTTTATCAATCTCCTGAACTACCTTCAACTTGAATGCCTCACTGTAGCGAAGCGTTACCTGGGCGATGGACTGTTTGGCCATTTTTTACTCCTTATTTTAGTCCACCTTTTTCAGGACACCTCAACCCCAAATAACAAGTCCACCAGGCTATATTCTATGTCATCACGGCCTGCGAGCCGTGATTCAGTCTTTTGGAAATGGCCGTCCAGCCCCGAAACAACGCCAACAAAGCTACATACTGTGTCATCCCGGGCAAGCGCACGCTTGACCCGGGATCCAGTCTTTTGAAATGGCTGTAGTAAAGTGGAACGGTAAAATGGTGTCGTTAGCAATGAGATATAACACTGGAAAAAACGATTAATCCGTTAATCCGTGTAATCCGTTTCATCCGTATGATGCCTGGCATGCCAATCTTATACGGATTGACGGATTTGACTGATTTACGGATTACTATGGTAAAAAAGAAAGGCGTTCCCGCCAGCCCAAAAACAAAACATCTCCAGACCCCCAATCTGTGGCAATCCGCGCCTTTTATCCACGTCAATCTGCGTGAACCGTGGAACCCGGAATCCAGTCTTTTACAGGAAAGTTTGAAGTCCGGGCCGGATTCAGGACTGGCATAAGTATGAACCCATATTGCCGGCTCGAACTCCAAACCAGCCAGCATGGAGTTCAAGAGCCTTTTCAGGCTGCAAACTGCCACCAGACATGTTGGCTCTTGGACTTCATGCGTAACATATTACCGGCTCGAACTCCAAACACAGCCAGAATATATTCCTTCCGCACGGTAAATAATGCTTGACATAGAAACCAAACTACACAAAAGTAGATTTGAGAGGGTAAATAAAGAAAGGAGCAGGAAAGATTAGCAAGAGCTTAGTTTTTGTGCTGGCGTTCTTATGCCTGGCGGCAGCATGCCTGGGGTCGGAAGCTGCCGCGCCTGACCCGCCGGAGCCACTCCGCGCGGTGGAGCTGATGCCTCCGCCTTTAACGGTGAGAGCGTTGCCAGGGCAGAAGTCCGTGCCTTCCTGGAACTTCAGCGTCAATCCAAACCCGATCATAACCAACTATTACGACTACATGATCGGCGGCTACAACAACCTGCCTGGGAACACGCCACGGACGTCTATATTGCCTATACTGACTATTGCGGCTCGGAGTGGCAGGACCCGATCGTGCTCAACAATGTCGATACTCCCGAACTGGCGGACATCAAGCCGATGTGGGTGTATCCGGCAGACCGGATGATATTCACTGGCATCAACCATTATGGATTTAAAGAGGGAAAACTGGGCCTGATGTTTTACGATGACTTCACCTGGGGCTCGAATTCTCTCCCGCCACCCTACCACCCCGATCCTGACGGCGGCCGGGTGATGTTCATGGAACTGCATATCGGAAACCTGGACGCCAATGATCCCAACCAGGCGCCAGCTCCGGCCATCCTGGCACAGAATTGGCCCAACCCCTTCAATCCCAATACCAACATCAGTTTTGAACTGCCTCAGCCCGGCCCTGCCCGGCTGGAAATCTTCGACCTCCGCGGAAGGCTGGTAAGCACCCTACTGGACAAGGAGATGGGAGCCGGAAAACATAGCCTGAACTGGGACGGCACCGACTCCAACGGCGCCCAACTGGCAAGCGGAGTCTATATCTACCGCCTCAGCACGGGAAAGACGAGCGCCAGCCGCAAAATGATATTGCTGAAGTGACGGACAGCCGCCCTTCCAAGTCCGATCTTTATACCGAGCCGCCGCGTGTATTGCGCGGCGGTTTGCTTTCCGCAGACCAAGTATCAGCAGCGGGAAAATTGCAATGAAATAGCCGCTGGTGGGGCTCCGGCAGATTTGTGTTGACAACAAATGTCCGCGGTAAATACTGCGACCAATTCGGATCTTTAAGGGCATCTTGTTAAAAACAACGTTCACCCTTTGCTGATCCGGTATCGAGGTATGCATGACAAAGGTAAGATTTATTGTAGTAGTGTTTTCTGATGTCCAAATCCACGCGGCGGACATCCCGAAGCTTAGAGGCTATTTTGCGCGCAAATTCCCCGACGCCAGGTTGTTTCATAATCATCTCCCCGGCCAAAGCCATGACTTCCGCGCTCCGCGCATCCAATATCGGGTGATCAACACCCATCCGGCCCTGCTGGCCTTTGGCGAAGGTATCGACCTTATCAAGCAGGTTTTCATGGAGATCAATGAACTGGAGATCAACGGCAAGACCCTGGTGTCCAATGAGAGGGAAGTTGTGCTGCGGGAAGAGGATTTTGGCCTTTGCGGGCAATATCACCGCTACAGGTTCATCTCGCCCTGGATGGCGCTCAACCAGGAAAACTACAGGGAATATCAGGAACTGGACACATACCAGCGCAGCCAGCGGCTGAAAAGCATCCTCAAAAACAACCTGAAAACACTGTCCAAGGGATTTGACTATTGGATCCCGGAGATCGACAAACTGAACGTGGACGGCTGGTTCAAACCCAAATCCGTAAACTTCCACAACCAGGTGATGCACTGCTTCACCGGCGAGTTTACCACCAATTTTATCATACCTGACTACCTCGGGCTGGGCAAACAGAGTGCCAGGGGTTTCGGGGTGGTTTTGATGAATAAGGAGAAGTTATGATCCATAAGATGTATGGTCTTTACAAGCATATCCCACCGGAGATATTAGCTGTCCATGATAATGAATATGGCCTTGATCCGGCGCCTAAACCGAATGTCAAAGTAATAAGCCTGGATTTTACTTATGGGGGCACCGAGTTCTCGCTTATTGGATCATCACTAAGTGATTATGATTCTGCCAGGAATCTTAGTGAATATTTTTATAGAAAGGCCTCCGCCAATACGGTTTCACCATTTTTCAGCCTGTATGTATCTGAAGAAGGCTTGCGCAAAGGCGATACTTACTCGGTGACATCAAAGGATTATCGCAAATTTATCCGAATATTGAATGATAATGTAAAACTCAGCGCAGAACTATCCGGTTTGCTGGAACTATTCACAAATCAGCCGGATAGTATCTTTGAGGAACTGGACAAGCACTTAGGCGGTACCAAAAAGACGCTTTATATCCTGACCATTCGCATAGACGGAGCGTATATCGGAAACTCACCTCTGTTCAAGCTGATCCGGGAAAACGCATCCAAGGAATACTACAAGGATTTCTATACCCTTGGCAACAAGAAAACTTCCGGTAGTAATATGGTGTGTTCCATGTGCCTGAAGCCAAAAGACGAAGTTTGGGGATACGTATCGGTTTACAATTTTTACACCTCCAAAACTGAGCATGCCTCTATAGCAGGAGGGCTGGAAAAAGAACTAGCTCACCGTAATTATCCCGTTTGCCCGGATTGTGCGGCCATGCTCAATAAGCTTCGCCCGGTAATAGACAAATACTTCAGTTTCAAGTTTTGCGGTTTTGATTACTTTCTTATGCCGGAAGTCATAATAGATGACACAGCCGATGATGTCATGCAGCTCATCATGGATATAATGGTTGCCCAGTATGACAGCCAGCCAGGCGTGCTGTTGGACAAAAAGCCGAGGCTTGGAGGATTCAGCCTCGGAAAGCGAAGAAAGATCATCGACGGCTATTCAAAGGAAGTTTTCGACTATTTGGCTGAAACCGAGAACACAGCATCATATACCATGTTGTTTTACGCCGCCAGTAACTCCGAGTTTAAGGTTTTGCTGACCGTCGAAGACGTTTTCCCCAGCCAGTTCAGCGCTTTATATACCGCCAAAGACAAAGCTGAAGCACATGCGGTGTTCAAGAATCTGCCAGGCAGCAAAAAGGGCGAATTATACGACATGGAATTCAGGTTTGATACATTGATGGAGTTCCTGCCTGTTAAAGATAAAGACGGAGATTTTTCCAAGTCATTCTTGGAATATACAAGGGCGATATTCCTGCAAAAAAGGGTCTCATACAGTTTTCTGATGCAAATGATCATGAGGGTCATCAGGAAGAAGATGTTTACCAAAGACAAGGATTACGAGACCACCGGCGAATCCGAGCCCGCGACCGTCAGCGTCAGGAAGAAGATGTTTACCAAAGACAAGGATTACGAGTTATCCGCGTTAAAGGCTTTCCTGATTCTCAAGTTCATGCTGTATTTGGGTATTATAGGCAATAACAAAAAAGAATTACATATAAAGGAGGCTGCCATGACAGGCAAATTCGCCGATTTTTTCGAGGAGCACAAGGATTTCTTCGACACCAGTGCTAAACAATGCGTGTTCATGACGGGAGTATTGACGCAATTCCTGATCAACATACAACACACAGAGAAAAACTCAGCCCCGTTCAGGAAAAGGCTGAACTCCATGAAACTAAACAAAGACCTTGTTTATCGAATCTTCACCGAAGCAAAGGAAAAACTGGAGCAGTACAGCAAAAACTACTACCTTAAGCTCGAACAGAGCATAGCGGAGCTGATGATAAAAGGTGGCATGGAAAAGCTGACCAACGACGAGATTAGTTTTCTATTCACTTTGGGAATGACCCTGAGCAAAAACTTTAAGCAAGAAACAACTACTGAACAGGAAGTATAAATGGAGGATACCATGACAGACATCAAAAGAACTGAGATCCTGTTTCTGTACGATGTGCAGAACGGCAATCCCAACGGCGACCCCACCGATGAGAACAAACCAAGAATCGATGAAGAGACGGGGCACAACATAGTAACCGATGTACGGCTCAAGAGGACTGTGAGGGACTATCTCTACCAGTATGAGGGCTACAACCAGGAAGGAATTAAAGATATCTTTGTGCGGCAGACTTTTGTGGACGGTGATCCGGACAAGGGTATCAATGACGGCAAGAACAGGGCAAAACACTATGATAACGATCTGAAGTCGGTGCTTAATGCCTGCATAGACATTAGGCTCTTTGGCGGTGTCATCCCCTTGGACAAATCATCCTTAACATTGACCGGGCCGGTGCAATTCAAGATGGGACGCTCCCTGCACAGGGTCGAACTGATGTATGTAAAGGGGACAGGTGCTTTTGCCTCCAAACCCGGAGCAAAGCAGCCAACCTTCCGTGAGGAGTATATACTTCCATATTCCCTGATAGCGTTTTACGGGATCATCAATGAAACGGCTGCCCGGCACACTGGTCTTACCAATGAAGATATCGCAATGCTTAAAAAAGGGCTGTGGAACGGCACCAAGAATCTGATATCAAGGTCTAAGATGGAGCACAATCCCAGATTGCTGCTTATGTTGGAACACAAAGACAGCTATTTTTTCATCGGCGAGTTGGATAAATACATAAGACTTTCCTCGGATAGAAAAGACGAGCAGATAAGAGGAATTGATGATATAAAGTTGGATATGAGCCCCTTAAAATCTATGATCGACAGCCTTGGCGAGAACAAGCCGGAGATAACAATGCAAAAGGATCCAAACCTGATACTTGAAGGATGGTGTTAGCCGCCTTCAACTGGAGTTACAATGACACCTGGTAAAGTAATCTGCTTTGAGCTGTTTGGAGATTATGCTCAGTACAAAAAATTCTTTGCCAACATGTCTCCTCTCAGCTTCTCCATCCCTCCCAGAACCGCTTTATCTGGAACGATTGGAGCCATTCTGGGAATTGACAAGAGCGAAAATCCGGAAAGATTCAACCCGCAAGATAGCTTCATTGCCCTGCGGCTGATGAACGAGGTCAAAAAAACCAAGATTGCCCACAACTACTTGAAAACAACCTCTTTGAAACATGTATCCAGATTCCAGGAGCATAAACCTACCAACGTGGAATTCCTGAAAGACGTCCGCTATAGAATCTACTTTGCCTGTGAAGATGCAAAAATGTACCAGAAGCTGAAAGAACTGCTTGAGGCGCATAAGAGTGTATATACTATTTCCCTGGGGATCAGTGGTTGCCTGGCAAACTTCGAGTATTTAGGCGAGTTTGGCCTAACTCCCCTGGAGCCCGGGCATGAACTTTTGGTGGATTCCGTGGTACCCATGGCCTCGATTGACAAGGTCTTGCTGAATACCCCCGCAAGGCTGCAGAAAGCGGTCATGCCCGTCACAATGGGAAACGACAGGGTAGTGGACAAATACGAAGAGGTTCTCTATGAATTAGAGGGCAATCCGATGAACCTGGTTTTGAAAGACATTGCCTACAAGGTGAATGATCTGCAGGATGTCATACACGGATTTTAAGCTGCATTCTCATCCCGGGATGCTGTTAAAAGACCATCTTGAGCAGGTGACCGACAAGGGTCTGCGCAGGTTCAGAGAAAACTCTGTGTTTCCCGAAAGCGAGCTCCTGCTCAAGGTAATACTCTCTTTTCATGACCTCGGCAAAGGCTCCGCATATTTTCAGAATTACCTTATGAACGGGGCACCAAGGTCAAATCTAACCAGGCACAGCGAGTTCTCTGCCATTTGGGCGTTCCATTACTGTTCAAGCGTACTGAAACTGCCGCCCTTGGACCGCTTTTTCGCATATATTTGCGTAAACGCTCATCATGGCAATCTGGGCGATATGGATGAACTCTTGGCCCCAGGCTTGGATCAAAGCGAGCTGGCAGAAATCAATCAGCAGATAGATTATATTGAATTGAATGCAATCCTTGAACGGCTTGACATTGGGAACTGCCTTTCTTCCAATGGATTTGAGGAAGCTCTTGGTGATTTGGACAAAAAAAGCCTGGCTTCTCAATTCAGACGGCAAAGGTCTTCGATATCAGATGAACAGTGGCTCAGGCTGGAATACCTGTTTTCCATACTGATCTGGGCGGATAAACATTCCGCGATCTTTAACAGTGATTGCCTCGATGCCAACACCCGCAAGTGGAACACCAGAATAATCGACAATTATAAAAAAGATAAAAAAAACCTGCCTCCTGCCAGGGGAGTCATCGGCAACATCCGCAACGAGGCGTATGATACCCTGTCGAATAATCTCAGACCTGAGATCAACACATATTCGGTGAATATGCCAACCGGTTCCGGCAAGACAATCAGTACACTGAAAGTGGCGCTTGAACTCAGAAAATCGCATCCCGGCCTGCAGCGCATAATATACAGCCTGCCTTTCACATCCATTATCGACCAGAACTATAGCGTGTTCTCCAAAATCCTTCGCCATAGCCTGTCAAGCTTCGGTTCTGAAACCTTGCTTGCCCACCATCATCTGGCAGATTTCGGTTATCATGGCGCTAACGAGTACGCTGACAACGAAGCAGAGTATCTGGTTGAAACTTGGGACAGCGAACTGGTGGTGACGACTTTCGCCCAGCTTCTGGCTTCCTGCCTGTCTATCAGGAATACCAACCTCAAGCGGCTGCATCGTTTTGCCCATGCTGTTGTGATTCTCGATGAGGTGCAGAATATTCCTCACCATTACTGGGAACTGCTGCGCCATGTGCTGAAACAACTGTCAAAACACCTCAATTCAGTTGTCATGTTGGTCACTGCCACCCTTCCCATGATCTTCGATCCCAACGATCCTGATCTGGTGGAGTTGGCAACATCTAAAGACCTGTGGTTCTCCAAACTGGACAGGGTCGAAATCCACCGCTCGTATTTGTCGGAAAAGATGGAACTGTCAGGGCTAGCCAAGCTGGTTGCCAATGACGACAAAGAAGACAGCTCGCTCAATCGTTTGATAATCGTCAATACGGTTCAGTGCTCGCTGGACCTGTACATGATGTTGAAAGAAGCATGCCCGTGCCAGCGGTTGATCTACCTGTCGTCAAATGTTATCCCGAAGCAACGGCTGGAGAGGATAAACGAGATCAGGGAAAACAGTGGCAGGGGGCTGATAATTGTCTCCACCCAGGTGGTGGAAGCGGGTGTCGATATTGATGTGGATATTGTGTATCGGGACCTTGCTCCCCTCGACTCCATTATCCAGGCTGCCGGGCGTTGCAACCGCAATGAGTCTAAAAACAGGTCCAGGGTTGTCGTTTTTCAACTGTTTGCTGATAGCACACCATATTGGAGATATATCTACGACGAAACTCTCATCCACGCCACTAAAAAAACCCTGGGGACAGATGCCAGCCCCTTGCAGGAAGCAGACCTTCACAAAATCAGCAACCAATATTATGAATACCTGGCTCAGGCAAGCGCCAGGGACATCTCCAAAAGCATTATCAGAAGCCTGGCAAGGCTTGATCTGGGTTCGGCTTTGAACTATGACTCACGTGAAAACCCAAACGCGTTCCACCTGATCGAATCCCATCCCGCACAAACCGTCTTCGTCGAACTGGACGGAACTTCATCGGCATTACTTGAATCGTATAGATCCGTGATCTCGACTTATCATACCGGTGATTTTGAAGCCAGGTCAGAGTTGAGAAAACTGCAAAGGCAGATGGGACCGTACATGATAAATGTAGATAAGAGGTATCTTGAGTCGGAAAGTAGAATCCATATCATTGGGAAAGATGTGCTAAGTCAATACTATGACTTGGAAACCGGATTCATCCGCAAGGCAAGACAGGCTGATTACATTTTTTGAATATGGAACTACATCTTAATACCTTCGGCACTTTCCTCAGAAAAAAAGACGATATGTTTGAAGTGATGGTGGAGGGGAAAAAAACACCGATTGCTCCCGCCAAGGTGTCCTCAATCATCATCTCCAACGCCGCAACCATGACTACGGATGCCATCCAATTGGCCCTGGAACATAACATCGACGTGGTCTTTCTGGATAAATATGGCAGCCCCTATGCCCGCATCTGGTTTCCAAAGATAGGCAGCACGGTGCTGATCCGCAGGCGTCAACTGGAGGCTTTGACAAATGAAACAGGGCTGGAGTTCATTAAACTGTGGATTACACTTAAGATAATGTACCAGTGCCGATTTATGAAAGCCTTGATCAGTAAACGGGATTACGTGGGCGAAGAGTACCGGGAAAAAACTGGCAAAATGCAGGACTATGCCCTAAAAGTGTTCTCTGCCCAAGGAACGCTTGAGGATCTGGGAGCTTCATTCATGGGCTGGGAAGGATCGGCTTCCAAACTGTATTTCTCAACCTTGGGAGACCTTATCCCTGAAGGCTTCCGGTTTAAGGGTCGAAGCTCACACCCGGCCAAAGACGCCTTCAACGTCTGTCTGAACTACGGCTATGGAATCCTTTACTCCAAAGTGGAGAGAGCCCTCGTGATTGCTGGGCTTGATCCCTATATTGGCTTGCTGCATACAGATAATTACAACAAAAAATCCTTTGTCTTTGACTTCATCGAACCCTATCGACACTTTATCGATGAACCTGTTTTTCACATTTTCTCCAGGCACAGATTCAAGCCAGAATACGTGGAAGAAGTTCACCAGGGCGTTATCCTCTCCACCCAGGGCAAAAAGTTTCTGGCCCCCCTTTTGCTGGAGCATCTGGATACAAGAGTTCGCTATCACAACAAAAACCGCCGTCTGGTAGAGTGTATCCAGACAGATGCCCATGCCTTTGCCAATTTCCTGATCAACCGTCGGGGCGGATATTTGGATAAAAGCCTGCATACTAAATTGGAAAACTTCCTGGGCTCGGGAGACGATGATTCTGGACAAGAAGAGGAGGATTGATGCTTACATGGGTGCTTTATGACATTCAGAAAGACAAGGTCAGGTCGAAAGTGGCAAAACTTTGTCTGAAGGCAGGCATCTACCGGGTGCAATACTCTGTGTTCCTGGGTGAGCTTGACAAAACCAAACGCAAAGAGCTGCGCAGCCATATCGAGGATTTGTTCGATCCCAACTGTGATAAAGTGTATATCTTTCCCATGTGCCGGGAAGATTTCGATCAGTGTGAGTTGCTTGGTCAGGCATTCGACAGGAAACTGATAACTGATGAGCTTAAAGCTTTATTGATGTAATCATGGATTTTCAGTTTATAACTCCCTCTGAAGTCATTGAATACATGTTCTGCCCACGTTTTGTCTATTATTTGAATGTCCTGAAAATCGACCAGCACGAGCACAGGCGTCATCTGGTCAACAAAGGCCGTGACATTCACGCATTGAAACTGGTACAGAACAAAGATTACCTACGCAAAAAAGCGGGAGCCGTTGACAAGCTGCAGGATGTTTACTTGGGGTCAGAGCGCTTGAAGCTGGTCGGCCGCATTGATGAAGTTCTGTTTTTAAGTGATGGTACCGCCGCTCCTTTGGATTATAAGTATGCAAACTGGGAAAACAGAATCTATAAAACCCATGTGATCCAGCAAGCCCTGTACGCGCTGCTGATAGAAGAAAACTTCCAAAAATCCGTGAACAAGGCCTTCCTGGTTTATGTCCGTTCCAAAAATCACCTGGAAGAGATATCAATCACCCACGCCTTAAAAACCAGAGCGCAGAAAATAGTTGACGAGATATTCCAGTTAATTAGCTTGTCCTTATATCCGCAGGTTAAGGTTTCACAGCGTAAGTGTGAAGATTGCACCTATAGAAACCTCTGCATATTCTGAGACAGATTTATTATGTTTTTTGGAATGAAAGTTGTTCTTTATAGTGATATAGAGTGTTTACACGTGTCTGAGATATAGAATGCTAATGTTATGGCCACCGAAAAGGCGTATGCAATGAAAATAACCCTATCTGGGATATCCGTCCATTTCATTGCTATAATTAAAGTTATGCTTGGGGAACTCTTAAAACCCCTTATCCACCAAACCAAGGATTGAAACTTTTCAACATCTTCGTCTGTTGTATCGGAGTCGTCAAAACTTAAAACCCCTTATCCACCAAACCAAGGATTGAAACTTTCAAGTTCGATCTGTTTTAGCCGCTCTGCCATGTATCTTAAAACCCCTTATCCACCAAACCAAGGATTGAAACACGAAAGCGAAAGCTGACAGTGTGCGTGGCAATTACTTAAAACCCCTTATCCACCAAACCAAGGATTGAAACCCGAGATAAGGGCAGACATCTCCAGCAGCGCAGACGCTTAAAACCCCTTATCCACCAAACCAAGGATTGAAACCTAAGCATCATCTCTGCCTCTCATCAAAATCCGGAAGCTTAAAACCCCTTATCCACCAAACCAAGGATTGAAACGCTACCAAGGTACCCGACTCTGGCCTGCGCATAGTTACTTAAAACCCCTTATCCACCAAACCAAGGATTGAAACATCAAACCCTGCAGCTCTTCACACACCTGAGCGCGCTCTTAAAACCCCTTATCCACCAAACCAAGGATTGAAACACGCATACTCCGGCGCTGGAAGCACCGCCACAGTGAACTTAAAACCCCTTATCCACCAAACCAAGGATTGAAACACGGCGGGAGCGAAGCTTATGCCGCGCACCTTGGCCTTAAAACCCCTTATCCACCAAACCAAGGATTGAAACGTCTTCACCCAATTAGCAACAGCCATAAAGAGGTTCTCTTAAAACCCCTTATCCACCAAACCAAGGATTGAAACTCTGTCCTGCAATCGCTTTCCTCAATGGGGTCGTCAAGCTTAAAACCCCTTATCCACCAAACCAAGGATTGAAACTTGCTGTCAAAGGCACAGGTGTCGATGATGAAGGTTCTTAAAACCCCTTATCCACCAAACCAAGGATTGAAACATGATCTTTTTGCTGACTGTGCTTTCGGTAGCGCCGCTTAAAACCCCTTATCCACCAAACCAAGGATTGAAACAACTCTTCACCTACCGTTGAGCGAAGCTTCGCACTCTTAAAACCCCTTATCCACCAAACCAAGGATTGAAACCTACGTCTGTTTTACCAGTTGCAATGGACACAATCTCTTAAAACCCCTTATCCACCAAACCAAGGATTGAAACCTTAGTGGCATTTTAAGCCAAGCGAAACGTGATGCACTTAAAACCCCTTATCCACCAAACCAAGGATTGAAACTTCATTTCGATGTTCATCTTGGGCAGACCTTCTTCTACTTAAAACCCCTTATCCACCAAACCAAGGATTGAAACAAAAAGTATGGCTCACTTCCCTTACACTTCCTCAGACTTAAAACCCCTTATCCACCAAACCAAGGATTGAAACATACTGGGGACTTTTGCCTGTATTTCCATAATGCACCCTTAAAACCCCTTATCCACCAAACCAAGGATTGAAACGAAATCTTCATTGATAAAATCCGCATCGTAGCGCAGCTTAAAACCCCTTATCCACCAAACCAAGGATTGAAACTTATTTTGCTCCACAGAGGCGATGATCTCGATGATCTTAAAACCCCTTATCCACCAAACCAAGGATTGAAACACAGCGGTGATGGATGGGACCATGGCGCGCCATATTCTTAAAACCCCTTATCCACCAAACCAAGGATTGAAACATGCGGCGGACGTTAGCTACAACGTGAAAGAGCTGGCTTAAAACCCCTTATCCACCAAACCAAGGATTGAAACACCGCGAGGGCATCTGGCTCAATAAGTGCCGCTATTCTTAAAACCCCTTATCCACCAAACCAAGGATTGAAACACCGATGATGAGGCAAAGGAATACTGCCGGAAGGCGGAAAAGCGGGGCAGCCTTGTTGTTTCTGATTGCCTATATCGCTACGATGGCGAGGTAGAACCTGTGTTTATGCAGGGCGTCCTGAACGACCCTGAGCTTAAACCATATTGGGGAGGAGAATAACATGGCTACTACATACAATCCCATGCCACTGTCCCTGCACACTGAGATGTGCAAAAAGCTTGCGGCTGAGTGCCTGAAGCTGACCGCCATGACCATAAACCAGGTCATTGAGTTCTACAAAATGGACAGACGCTGCACCGCCCGAGCAGGCAAGCTGAGAAGTAACGCCGTAAGGTTCTTGAAAACCTTTGGCGAGAAAGGCTATGCCGTAGTCCCAGATACCAGCGGAAAGCCCACCTTATTGGGCTCAAGAAAATTGGTGACGAGATTTTCGTTGTCTGGATACGATAGGAGGAACAATGAAACACTTTGATACCCCAACCAAATCATACAAAGTAACCGACCTTGACTGGAGTAGCGATGGACAGAACGACTAATCTCGTGAACATTCTGTTCAGAATGTTCCCCGCCCTGCTCCCTGGTGAAGTCAAGGTGCATCATGATGCCACATCGAAAATCAACACAACCATCAGGGCTATACATGAGGACATCTGCATCACGTGTTACCTGTTGGACTCTGAAGCCACAGCGATCACAATAAAATACGACCCAAGCAGGACAGAATACGTGGAATTGACATTTTTCTCTGTTCCTGAGACAGAGGAAGGGATTGCCAAGGTGGTAAAGAGCGCCAGTGACCTGCTTAACGGTATTACAGATGAGCTTAAATCCATGACGGGTAGCAGGAAATGAAGCAAGAAAGCGATCAGAGATTTAGCCAACGCCGATACCTGGGCGGAGGATTGTCCTGCTTTGTCTCTGAGACCATGCTAACTTCCCCAGCCTTCCGGAAGCTGGAAACCATAGAGGATATCGGAGTTTACCTGATCATGTATGCCCGTGCCGATTCATCAAGGATTGAAGCCCTTAACTCACTCTCAATCAGTGGGCTGCTTGTTTACACTTTCCCACTTTTTCAATTCGTATAGTACGTGCAACCTGCTGATGCCTTGAGAGGCTCAGGCATCCCTGCGCAGGAAGCACCCCTTTGCCTCCCGCTATCGGTTCCGGTGTTTACTTTGCCCGCGCAACCAACATCTTGAGAGAGATGCTATTGCTCCCGGTGCTTATCAGGCAGTAGTACACACCGCTCGCGCAGATGTTGCCGTGCCTGTCCTTTCCGTCCCAGTTTATGATACTGGTTCCGGCTGTTAGGTTCCAGTCTCTCAGTTCCTGCCCCACGGAATTCAATATGCTCAATCTTGCTTGCAGGCCGTCTTTGACCCCGCAAACTATCTCGCAACTGCCTCCCTCGGGCATGGGATTGGGTTCCACCTTTTCCAGCCAGCATTCCGAGGCAGTGGGGGAGTCCGGTTTGGTGGCAGGTTCGCAGCTCATGAGCGACAGGCAGCTTAGGATCAGGATGGCTGCCGATGTATATAGCATTATCTTGTTCATAATTCCTTCAATTGCGGATACGCGTCATTTGCTTAGCAGTTGATACAAGCCCAGGATGTTTGCCGAAACGCCATAATCGTAGGCGCTTTTTTGGCTCCTCAGCCTGCCCCTGGGAAAAAGTGCGTGATTCAGGCGCGCCGAAAAGAGGTCGCGATAGTGGATATTGACGCCCCAGCCGTAGGTTTGGCCGCTAATGTTTCCAGCCTTGTCATGGTGGTATCCCGCGCGCAGGAAGATGGTGTCGAAGACCCCGGCTTCGCAGCCGAATCCCAGAAGCGGCGCGTCATCGCTGAACTCCTCCGCCGCGCCTAACAACACTCTGCCACTGCACAAGTTGCGGACTGCCGAGGCAAGGCCGTGCCCTTGGGAGTAGTGAGGATTTTCCGCGCTTAGCGAAATAGCTCCGCCAACGCTCAGACGCTTGTAAATTGGATCTCCGGATGCTTGCCCCGAGTATTCCGCCTTGCCGTCGAAAGCATTGATATACGCCGCTCCGAAGGAGTATTCCAAATCAAAACCCGATTGGAGCGTGCTGCCCAGACAGGCAGACAGTCCCAGATTGACGCTTTCCGCTTTCTTCAAGCTAAAGAGAACCCCCTCATTATCAGGATCGGGACGTGAATCGCTCGCGTTACTCACCCAATTTGCGCCCAGAGCCAGATGCCTGACGTATTTTGGAAACACGCCGGGTGCCATCAAGGCCAGTGCCGCGGGCAGGTTCACCGATAAACCGAGGGTCGAGGAATCTTCGTTCAGGGAAAAGTTATCCACAAGCCCGCCAGTGCTGTCCGAGACGGCAAACTCTCCCAACTCGACTCCGGCGCTGTTGCTGTTTCCCAAAGCTGGAAGCAGCAGCGCGAAACCGTGATACGACACCCCGAGTAAAGCAGCCCGGTATTCCAGGTTTTCCGTTTTCAGTATATTGCTTTTGTGCATATACAGATAGCTCGTGCATGAATACGCGATGCCTTCTCCCAGGGAAGCGAAAGCGGGGTTGCCGTAAGCGCAAAGGGGGTCTTTGTGCCAGTGGTTTACCACGCCCACAGGACTGCCACCCAGAGCCATGTTGACCGACGACGGCTCAAGCCCGTTCCAGGCAAATCCCTGGTATGATGCCGCGCCCAACGCGCCAAGAAAGCAGAACAAAGCCATTGCCAAAATACATTTCTTGCTCAAATCGGATCCTCCTTTTGGATTGCGGACCATTTGAAATACTTATATTTGCACATAAAGCGGCTGTCAAGTAATAATTTCCGCCTGGCGCGCTTTGGAGTCTTGGTGTGCTTTGTTCCTAAAAGACTGGATCCCGGGTCGCTGCCCGGGATGACACGGTATGTAGTTTGGTGACGCTTGTTTCGTGGCTTTCTTTTCACCATTCCACATTCAAATATCTGCGCTTTTTATCTGCGCCAATCTGCGTGAACCACCTTTCCACCTTCAAATATCCTGTTGATCCTGTTGATCCTGTCATCCGCATTCTATTTCAATTATTGCCAGCTTGTTACCTCAAACTTACAACCAGCAAGGATAACAAAGAGCCCTGCCTGGCTTCAAATCTCTACCAGGGCCGGGCTCTCTGAACTTCATGCGGAAAGGGCGATTTGCGGACAACGCCGTTATAGCATCAGTCTGCGACCACCGCCGTTACATAGTAAAAGCCTGGCGATAGCGAGGCTGCGCCGCTATGTGTCCACTGCGATTGTGTGATCGAACCATCCTCTCCAAAGACCGTGAAGGGGCCTTCTGGACCGGTGGCGCAATAATAGACCAGATAGTGATCCACGCTCACCTGATTGCCAGCCTGATCAAATGTAACATCACCCCAATCCAGCTCTACATTCTGGCCGCTTATAATGATGCTCAGGTTTCCCGGGGCTATGGGGATTCCGGCACCCGGGTGAATGCCAAGCCTGGCGATAAAGATATCACTGGTTCCACTTGCCGTCAGGCTATCGTTGCCGAAGGTGGCAGTGCCTCCAAAATATCCAGTCACGCAGGCGTTACCCGCACCATCCAGGGCGATGCCATAGCCTCCATTGGAACTTATTCCATTTATCGCCCACAGCCAGTTGCCGGAAGGGTCCAGCTTGGCGACAAAGATATTTTCATATGTGCCATATCCAAATCCGCCTGAGGTCAGGGTATGGCTGCCGAAAGTGGCTGTGCCACTAAAACCTCCTGTCACCCAGGCGTTGCCCGCGCTATCCATAACGATGCTGCGTCCTGTCTCACCACCTGTTCCTCCCGCCTGGACAATCCTGAGCCAGTTGCCGGAGGGGTCAAGCTTGGCGACGAAGATATCGTTTCCTCCAATTGTTGTCAGGGTCTGGCTGCCGAAGGTGGCTGTGCCGTTAAAATACCCGGTTACATGGGCGTTACCCGCTCCATCAACGGCGATGCCGTATCCATGGTCATCGTTCGTTCCTCCCGCCTGGGCCGCCCAGAGCCAGTTGCCGTTGGGGTCCAGCTTGGCGACGAAGATATCTGCATATCCGTTTGAGGTCAGGGGCTGGCTGCCGAAAGTAACTGTACCTTTAAAATGCCCAGTTACATAAGAGTTACCTGCGCCATCCACGGCGATGCCAAGCCCAGACGAATCATCACTACGACTTGACCCTCCCGCTTTGGCAGCCCAAAGCCAGTTGCCGGAAGCATTCAGCTTGGCAACGTAGATAGCATAGGCCGAGGGTGAAGACACGATATGGCTGCCGAAATTGGCTGTGCCAAAAAAAACCCCGGTTACATAAGCATTGCCTGCGCCATCCACGGCGATGCCATACCCATCGTCAGGACTGCTTCCTCCACCCCTGACGGCCCACAGCCAGTTGCCATTGGTGTCCAGCTTGGCGACAAAGATATCTTTATGTGCGCTTGTCAGGGTATGGCTGCCGAAATTAACTGTAGAAAGAAACTGCCCGGTCACATACGCGTTACCCGCGCCATCCACGGCAATGCCACGTCCCCAACAACTTTCATTCCCATTTGTCCCTCCGGCTTGGACCACCCAGAGCCAGTTGCCATTGGGATCCAGCTTGGCTACGAAGAAATCAACGTATCCGCCTGCGGTCAGGGTATGGCTGCCGAAAGTGGAGATACCCATAAAATACCCGGTGACATACTGGTTGCCCTGGTTGTCGGTGGCTATGGAAGTGCCAGCATCATAATTACCCCATCCTCCTGTTGGCCCTCCCGCCTGAACCGCCCACAGCCATTGTGGCGTCTGCGCACTTAAAATCCCCGCTCCGCAGAGCAGCAAACAACATAAAACCAAGATTTGTAAAGCCTTCATTTTTTCCTCCATAAGGCCATTTTCTTGTCGGGACACATTATTGCACTATTAAGAAACGTGTCAAGAAAAATAGTTTCCTTACGAATTATTTATATTATTGGTAAGAATTAAACAGACTGGATCAGGTGTATCTGCCTGGAATGATGTGGTTTTGATGCCGGGTGGCTTGCCTGCGGTTCACGCGGATAATATAAGGGCTGCCGAAGTCTGTTCGGCAGAGGCAACGGAGTTGCCTGTTTGGATGAGACCTCCGGTCTCTGTGGCAAACGGACTTTGCCACCCCTGGGCACTGGATCACGGCTCGCAGGCCGTGATGACACGGTATGTAGTTTGGTTGGCTTTGTTTCAGGGCTGTGTAATGTGATGTGGCCTAAAAAGACTGGATCCCGGGTCAAGCATGCGCTTGCCCGGGATGGCGCGGTATATAGTCTTGTTTGGTTTGTTTCGGGGGAACCTTTCCACCTTTTCACTATGATGAAAGTAAAACGCAAGCAATATAGTATAACATTCACCAAAAACAACGGCAATAATCCGCATAATCCTTCATAGCGCCCTCCCTTGCTGCTCCTGCATTTGCTGCCACCATCCTTAGGTCATCCTTATAAATTATAAGGTTGACCTACGGAAAATATAGACTTAGCCCTCTCCCTCAAACGAGGGCCAACACTGTTTCAGTTGTGGATATTAAATGTCAAGGGTTACTTATTGGCCTCCATACTTTTCTCCTAATTAACTCTACAGATGTTAGTTAGATTGTTGTTACAGTTCGTCGGACGCAGCATTCTTCCGCACGAAGTCCAAAGAGCCCAGGCATCCGGTGGATATTTGCAACCGTGAAAGGCTCTTTGAACTCCGTGCTGGCTGAGTTTGGAGTTCAAGCCGGCAATGTAAGCTTCACAACTACCACCAATTACAAAGCCGGCTCGGACCTCAAACGATTCACAAAAGACTGGATCCCGGGTCAAGCGGTTCACGCAGATATACGCGGATAATTCAAGGGCTGCCGAAGTCCGTTCGGCAGAGGCAACGGAGTTGCCTGTTTAGAAGAGACCTCCGGTCTCTGTGGCAAACGGACTTTGCCACCCCAATGCACTGGATCCCGGGTCAAGCACGCTTGCCCGGGATGACACAGTATATAGCCTGGTGGTTCTTGTTTCGGGGGAACCATTTCACCTTTCCACCTTTCCACGAACTTTACAAAGAGAATGTCAGATTACAAATAGCATAGATAGCTTGATGAAAGCGAATTGGTATTAAAACGAAGAGACGGGACGAATTGATCATCCCGTCTCCGGTTATGTGGTTTATGTTTAGCCCATAAAGGGATAGCGGTAGTCATCGGCAGGAACGAAGGTTTCTTTGATCGACCTTGCCGAAACCCAGCGGTAGAGGTTGATGGCCGATCCCGCCTTGTCGTTGGTGCCGGAAGACCTTGCTCCGCCGAAAGGTTGCTGGCCGACCACGGCGCCGGTGGGTTTGTCGTTGATGTAGAAGTTGCCCGCGCTATGCTTCAGCAGTTCGGAGGCGACGGAGATCGCAGTTCTGTCCTGCGCGAAAATGGAGCCGGTGAGGCCATAGGGAGAGGTTTTGTCGCAGAGGTCGAGGGTCTCGGTGAACTCTTTTTCGGGGTAGGCATAGACAGTCAGCACCGGCCCGAAGATCTCTTCCTGCATGGTGACAAACTTGGGATTGGTGGTCTTGATGATGGTAGGTTCGATGAAGTAGCCCTTGCTGTCATCGCACTTTCCGCCCCAAACGATCTCGGCGTCAGACGCGTTGCGGGCTTTGTCGATGTATTCCTTTATCTTTGTGAAGCTGCTTTTGTCGATCACGGCGTTGACGAAATTCGAGAAATCCTGGACTTCGCCCATTTTGACCGTCGCGAGCATGGCGCTGATTTCCTCGAACCATTTGCCGTAGAGGCTGTCGGGGATGTAGAGGCGGGACGCGGCGCTGCACTTCTGCCCCTGGAACTCGAAGGCTCCGCGCAGGGATGCCACCGCCAGGGTCTTGATGTCCGCGGAAGCGTGCGCGAAGATGAAGTCCTTGCCTCCGGTCTCGCCCACGATTCTGGGATAGGATTTGTAGAGGTGGATGTTGTTGGCGGTGCGCTTCCAGATATGGTTGAACACCTGGGTGCTTCCCGTGAAATGGATGCCGGCGAGGTAGGGGGAATCGGTGATCAGGTCTCCCATCTGCGCTCCCGAGCCGGGGACAAAGTTGATGACGCCAGCGGGCAGGCCTGCCTCCATCAATATCTTCATGATGAAGTAGCCGCTGTAAACCGCGGTTCCGGAAGGTTTCCAGACCACCGTGTTGCCCATCAGCGCCGGGGCTGTGGGAAGGTTGCCGGCGATGGAGGTGAAATTGAAGGGCGTGATGGCGAAGACAAAGCCTTCCAAAGCGCGGTATTCCGAGAAGTTCCATTCTCCCTTGGGGGAGATGAGGGGCTGCTGTTCGTAAATCTTTTGCGCGTAATAGGGGTTGAAACGCCAGAAGTCAATCAGTTCGCAGGCGGAGTCGATTTCAGCCTGGAAGGCGTTTTTGCTTTGCCCCAGCATGGTGGCGGCGTTCAACAGATAGCGGTATTTGGTGGAAAGCAGTTCGGCGGCTCTCAGGAAGATGGCCGAGCGATGGTAGAAAGACATCTGCTCCCAATCCCTGCTTGCCTTCACGGCCGCCTGGATGGCGAGGTCGATCTCCTTTTCTCCGCATTTGTAGTATTTGCCGATGACGTGCATGTGGTTGTGGGGTTCGATGCAGTCGGCGGTGTTGCCGCTGAACACTTCCTTGCCGCCGATAATCGCGGGTATCTCGATGAACTGGCTGCCGAGTTCATCCAGCTTTGCCTTCAAGGCGTCTCTTTCTTTGGTTCCGGGGGCGTAAGATTTGATCGGTTCATTTTCAGGTGTAGCAACAGTGAAAAACATCTTCAACTCCTTTATCTATTTTTAGTATTTTCAGCTTGGAAAGGGAGACACACTGCGCCAGTCGCAGGGAAAATGAAGGTTTGCTTGCGTGTCACCTTTTCACACTGGAAGGCATATCTGTTTCCGGATATACCCTGACGGCGAGCAATCCTGCCAAAGGTTTAGATTTGGTCGCTCGATGACGCTGCCAGACTTAAAATGGAGCATTTTTATGTCAAGGACAAAATCCCGGGCGGCAGCCGGACAAGCGCGGGTGCAGGCAAAAAGACCTGCCTCGGCAAGCGGGATTCCCATTTGCCCAAACGAGAGAAACTTGCGGTTTTGGGGATGGGTTCACGGGCAGAAATCCCATCGGGCGGGAAAGAAAATCCTTGACATATACACATAGTTTTCAGGCTTTTGGTTACTCAAAAGATAAATTTGACGGAATGAAAAAACTCAAAGGAATACCGACCACGATACATAAGCACCGACTGCCCCGAATCACGCTCCTGACGCTGTTGCTGGCCTTGCTGCTTGGCGCCGGGTTGCGGGCTGAGATTCTGATCCCCATGGATCTGACCCAGAGCAACCACCTCAAGGCCTATGGAGTCGCTTTTGAAGCGCTCAAAGAGCAGCATGTGATAAAGTGGCTGCTCAACTACCGGGGCGGCAGCTTCCTGATCCCGGACGCGCCGGAGATTTCCGCGCTGTGCAACATCCGGGGGGTGCGCTTCGAGCAGGTGTCGTCCTCCCAGGTGGCCGCCATCATGCTGGAGATTCAGGACGCCAATATGGAAGCCGTGGTGCTGGAGAAAGAGCCCAAAATCGGCATCTATATCCCGCCCAACTCCCTGCCGTGGGATGACGCCGTGACCCTCGCCCTGGAATATGCCCAGGTGGATTACGACCGCCTCTGGGATGACGAGGTGCTGGAAGGCAAACTGGCCGATTATGACTGGCTGCATCTGCATCATGAGGATTTCACCGGGCAGTATGGCAAGTTTTACGGCTCCTACAGGCACATGCCCTGGTATCAGAACGATGTGCGCACCAACGAGGCAATGGCCGCCAAACACGGCTATGCCAAGGTTTGGCAGCTCAAGCATGCCGTGGCACAGAAGATAGAGGAGTTTGTGATTGCCGGCGGCTTCCTCTTTGCCATGTGCGCCGGCACGGATACCTTCGACATCGCCCTGGCGGCGCGGGGGGTGGATATCGTGGACGCCCTCATCGACGGTGACGGCATCGATCCCCAATATAAAAGCAAGCTCAACTATGAGCGCTGTTTTGCGTTCGAGAACTTCACCCTCAAGACCAATCCCTACGAATACGAATTTTCCGATATCGACGCCAGCGACTACTCCCGCCTGAGGGGAGCGGAGGCGGACTACTTTCAGCTCTTCGACTTTTCCGCCAAATACGACCCCGTGCCCACCATGCTCACCCAGTGCCATACGAACGTGATCAACGGCTTTTTGGGGCAGACGACCTCGTTCTTTAAGGACAAGGTGAAAAAGAGCGTGATCATCCTGGCAGAAGTGCCGGGGCAGAACGAGGTCAAGTATATCCACGGCAACATCGGCAAGGGCACTTTCACCTTTTACGGAGGCCACGATCCCGAGGATTACCAGCACAAGGTTGGTGACCCGGAAACCATCCTGGAACTCCATAAGAATTCTCCCGGCTACAGGCTGATCCTGAACAACATCCTCTTTCCCGCCGCGGAGAAGAAACAGCTAAAGACCTGAGGACGCGCGATGGCAAAGTTTTATCCCAAGCTCTATCAGACCCAGCTCAAGGTTGGACTGTTCACGGTTGTCATGCTGATCATAGCGGTGTTTGGCTATCTGTGGCTGAGCAAGCGCATCTCGATCCGTTCGCAGCAAGACCTGCAGGTGGGCTTCACCGACGTCATGGGGCTGGAAGTGGGCGACAAGGCCATGTTCCGGGGCATGGAAGTGGGGCGCATCAAGAGCATCGCGGCCCGCGGGGACGACATCCTGGTGACGGCGCGCGTCAACCGGGGGCTCGGCCTCAAAGAGGGCGCGGTCTTTTACATCTCGGACAGCAGCCTGATGGGAGGAACGGTGCTCAACATCGCCCAGGGAGAGGGGCCGGGGCTGCTCGATCTGAGCAAGGCCCAACGGGGTGAAGACCCCAGCGGAGTGATGGCCCTGCTGGGCAAGGCGAACGCCACTCTGGGAGAGTTCAACGCGGTGCTCGCGGAGCTGAGGCGGGAGAATGGATTGATTGCGAAGTCCTCCGGCCTGCTGGACGATGCCGGCAGCGCGGCCAGGTCAGTGGAGGAGCTTTCCCAGGATGCCAAAGCCCGGCTGGCGGCCACCCTGCAAAAGATAGATTCCCTCTCGGAGCGGATAACCCGCGTCGCCCAAGCCAACGAGGAGCAGATCAACACGGTGCTGCAACGCTCTCCCCAGGCCCTGGAAAACGTGAGCGGCACCCTGGACAGCCTCAAAGCGCTTTCCGCCAACCTTTCCCAAACCGTCAAGGCGCTGAATAGCGGACAGGGCAGCGCGGGATTGCTGCTGAACGATGAAGCCCTGTATCACAAGCTGTTGCGCTCGGTGGCCAATCTCGACTCGCTGGCGCTGGATATCCGCGCCCATCCCAAGAAATATGTGAAATTCAGTCTCTTTTAAGGATGCCGATGAAACTAAGATTCGCCCTGCTTTTCCTGCTGATTTCCGCTTTGTGCCATGCTTACAACTTTGGCCAGAACAAGGTCAACACCACACCCGAGGCGTGGTCAACCCTCCAGACCATGCACTTTGATGTTTACTTTCCCCGGGGCGAGAACGACTTCGGCCGCCTGGCGGCGCTGCTCGCGGAAGAGACCTACTACAACCTGCGGGCAGACCTCAAATATCCCATCTCGTCCCGCATCCCGATCATCTTTTACCGCAGCAAGAGCCAGTTTCAGAGCACCAATATCATCTACCCCCTCCTCACGGAAGGCGTGGGAGGATTCACCGAGAGCCTGCGCAACCGGGTGGTGATCCCCTTCGATGGCAGCTACCGCAACCTGGAAGACCTGATCGCCCACGAGCTAACCCATGCCTACGCCAACGCCCTGGACAAAGGCATGATCAACTCCTACCTGTCCCTCCGGCCGGTTTCCTTTCCCTTCTGGTTTTCGGAAGGATTGCCGGAGTTCCTCTCCATTGGCGGCGAAAACGACTATAACAACATGTTCATCCTGGATATGGTGGTCAACGACTACCTGCTGCCGCTGGGCAATTCGGACGGCTATTTTGCCTATCGGCTGGGGGAGAGCTTCCTGGCCTACATCGCCAAGACCTATGGCCGGGAAAAGGTGTCGGAATTCTATTTCAGCATCCACTCCTCAAACAATCTGGACGCGGCAACCAAAAAGGTCTTTGGCATCGATTTCGAGAGCCTGGAATCCCGCTGGCGCTTTCAGCTAAAGAGGGACTTCTATCCCCGCGTCAACGACCATGGCGTGCCCCAGGAAGCAATGGAGCAACGCACCCGCTCCGACAAGGATGGCTCCTATTTCAACTTCATGCCCCGCTTTTCGCCCAAAGGAGACCGCTACGTCTATTTTTCCACAGCCGGGGCAAGATACAGCGTGTGGATGGCTGGCATCCACGAAATGGACAGGGCAAAGAAGATATTCACCGGGGAGGCCACCGGCAAAGCCGAGGAATTCTATTACTTCCGCTCCAACTTGAGCTGGTTTCCCGATGGCAAACGGGTGGCTTTTTCCGCCAAGACCTCCTGGGGCGACCAAATCCACATCCTGGACGTGGACAGGGGAAAGATCGTGCAGACGGTCAAACTGCCGGAATTTGACGCGATCTATGAACTGGACGTGGCTCCCGATGGAAAGAGACTGGTCTTTGCCGGACAGCGGGAAATGCGCTGCGACATCTATCTCCATGACCTGGACACCGGGCAGACCAGGCAGTTGACGGACGACTATTTCAACGACGCCCAGCCCAGGTTTTCCCCCGATGGGCAGACGATCGTCTTTTCCTCGGAGCGCAGCCTCAACCCCGAATCCCGCCGCAAGGGCTTCTTTGCCAATGTGGTCGCCAATATCTACAGCCTGGATCTGGACGGCGGGGAGCCACGGCAACTGACTTTCGGGATCAGGGACTGTAGCTGGCCCATGTTTGACGGCACTGGCGGCAAGCTGCTCTACCTCACCTATGAGGACAAGGTCAGCAACCTCTATGCCCTGGATCTGCAAAGCTCTGCTCAGGCGAAGGTGACCGATGTGCTGGCGGGGGTCTTTGCCGCGGATATCTCCCACGACAACCGCTACCTGCTGGTTTCCAACTATTTCAACAAGGCGTGGAACATCTACTTTGCCCACGATCCCCTGAAAAACCTGGCCTGGAGCGATAGCACCGCGCAACAGCTTTCCATCCCCTCTCCAGACCTCATGGCAGGGGTGGATTTGGGGCAACTGGACTACTTTGGCAAGCGCAAACCCGCGCCGGTGCGCAGGATCAACCCCGCCCGCCAGTATGACGAACGCTTCCCCCTCAGCGGGGAATACCGTCCCTTTGAACTCACCCGCGAGGATTCCCTGTTTCTCACCCGGGATTTCAGCTATGACGACCGTCCCACCAGCAAAGACAATCCTCCCACAATGGGCGGATACAGGCCCCGCTTCTCTTTGGACAGCATCTGGGGAGGACTGGCCTATTCCTCCGCCGTGGGAACCATCGGTTATGTGGAGCTTGGCCTCAGCGACATCATGGGCAACCACGGCATCGGCGCAAACATCGGCGTGGCGGGCAAGCTGGAGGAATCGAACCTGTTGCTCACCTATCTGTATTTGAAGCACAGGATGGACTACGGGATCGGAATCTACAACCTGGTGGACGACGCCTACTATCTGGACGAGAATTACCAGCCCAATATGCTGTTGCGCTACAGGGAACGCAAGAGCGGCCTCTACATGCTGCTGCGCTATCCCTTCTCGCGCTTCACCCGGCTGGAGTTTGACCACATGTTCTACCAGCGCGGGCAATACCTGTCCTGGGCGCCCTATGTGGAAGGCTCCGAACTGTGCGACGAGGTGAGCCTCAGCCAGGATATTGTTTACACCCCGGGGCTTTCACTGGTGCACGACAACGCCCTCTATGGCTCCACCGGGCCGCTTGTGGGCTGGCGGGGCATGTATAACGTGAGCGCCACCCTCGCAGACGGAAAGGTGGAATACTTCACCAACTACATCGATCTGCGCAGCTACACCCTCTTTAGCCGGCGCTACGCCATCGCTTTGCGCGCCATTGGCGGAGTCAGCACGGGAAAAGACCCCCAGCGCTTCAACCTCAGCGGCTACTATGGGGTGAGGGCTTACCGGGACAACCTCAGCGGCTACAAAAAGGCGGTGCTGAGCGCCGAAATCCGCTTTCCCTTTTTCGAATACATCAACATGGCCTTCCCGATCCCGCTCAACATTCCCAACATCCGCGGCAGCCTGTTTGCCGACCTGGGCACGGTGTTCGACAATTTCTCAGACTTCAACGCCACCACGGAGGACGGCAGGCTGGATGACCTCAAACTGGGCTATGGCTTCGGGCCGCGCCTCAACCTGGGCTATGTGGTTTTGCGCTTCGACATCGCCTGGCAGACCGATCTTTCCAAAACCTCAAAGCCCACCTATTACCTGAGCTTGAGCGAAGATTTCTAAATTATTTAAGATATAAACGAGGAGAAACGATGAAAATCGACTTGTTACGCAAGCTTACCGAAAACATGGAAAGCGTGATCGTGATGATAGACGAAAAAGGCGATCTGGACAGTGTCGAATACCTGCCCGAGGCTGTCAGGCAGGCGATCCAGCTCTATCTGAAACAAAACGAATTCAAATTTGAGTTCAACAAAATCCGCAGCTTTCCCATCGTGCTCGCCAATCACTGCAGCAACGTGGTGCTCTGCGGAGTGGGCAACGCCAGGGAGTTGAACGGCGCGAAACTGAGAACCCTCTTTGCCAACTCCCTGCGCGCGGTGATGAAGCTGAACGGCAGGGAAGTGTATCTCTTTCCCGCCTTTGCCAACCCCCTGGGAGACGTGCAGTTTGGCCACATCCTGGCGGAATCCGCCCTGCTGGCCGAGTATAAATTCAACAAATACCAGGCGGACGCCAAAGCCTGCACCCTGGAAGCGGTGCATCTGGCGATGGAACTCAAGACCACCCGCCACATCAACCGCGGCATCCTGGAAGGCCGCATCTTTGCCGACGCCACCAATCTGGCACGCGATCTGGTCAACGAACCTGCCAACGTGGTCAATCCCGAAACACTGGCGGAGACAGCCCGCAAACTGGCTCTGAAACACGGTTTTTCCATCGATGTCTTTGGCCCGGACAAGCTGAGGCGCATCAAGATGGACGCCTTCCTTGCCGTCGCCAGGGGCTCCGCCGCCGAACCGCGCCTGATCCTGATGTCCTACCACGGCAATCCGGATGCCCGCAGCAAAAGCATCGGCCTGATCGGCAAGGGGCTTACCTACGACAGCGGCGGATACTGCCTCAAAACCCCCCAGGGGATGGTGAACATGAAAAGCGACATGGCGGGAGCCGCAGCCGTGCTGGGCACCTTTGTGGCCATTTCCACCCTCAAGCTGAAAGTAAACGTCGTTGGCGTGATTGCCGCCTGTGAAAACATGGTCTCCGGCCATGCCTACCACACCGGTGACGTGATCCGCAGCATGGCTGGCAAGACCATCGAGGTCAACAACACCGACGCCGAAGGCCGCCTGACCCTGGTGGACGCCATCCATTACGCAATCAGCAAGGAACGCGTTTCCAAGGTCATCGACATCGCCACCCTCACCGGCGCCGCCGTGGGTGCTTTGGGCAACCAGATTTCGATGGTGATGAGCAACAGCGACACCTTGCTGAACAAGGCGAAACACGCGTCTGATTTCACCGGAGAACTGATCTGGCAACTGCCCTCCCATGAAGAATACCTGGATCTGATCAAGAGCGACATCGCCGACCTCAAAAACAGCGGCGGGCCTCTGGCTGGAGCGATCACTGCCGGACTGTTCATCCGCGAGTTTGTGGATAAAAAACCCTGGCTGCACATCGATATCGCCGGAACCGCGCTCAAGGACAGGGAAAGCGGCATCAACACCTACGGAGCCACCGGGGTGGGAGTGCGTTTGCTGACCCAACTGCTGCGTGAGCTGGAGTAAGCCCATGCGCAGAATCCTGTCCCTGCTTCTGGGATCGCTGGCGCTGCTGGCTCTCCTGGCCTGTTCCGGCTCGCCCCGGGACCAGCGGGAGACCGTGGTGGTCTCGATCTATCCCTATGAATTACTGGTGAGGCAACTGACCGGCGACAGCCTGAACGTGGTCACCCTCATTCCGCCTAACAGCTCGCCCCATACCTTCAGCCCCAAGCCCGCCGGACTGCGTGCCTTGAACGGGGCGGCCCTCGCCATATCCAACGGCTTTGGCCTGGAAACCAATCTGGGGCAGGCTTTTGAAGCTTTGGGCGACAGGCATGTAAAGATCGGGGATCAGTTCCGGCGGCAACACGTCATTCCCGAAGATGAGACCAATCCGCATATCTGGCTCTCGCCCCGGCTGCTGACCTACATCACCCTGATCCTCTCCGATCAGTTGCAGACGCGTTTTCCCCACCTGAAAGCCACAATCAGTGAAAACACGGGACGCCTGGTCTCCGACCTCGCCGCACTGCATCTGCGCATGCAGAGCGAACGGAGCACCTTCACCCACACCCCGGTTGTCACCTGGCACGACAGTTTCCATTATCTGCTCAAGGATTACGATATTGAGGATTTGGGCACCGTGCAAAGCTCCCCTGGCAAAGAACCCACTCCCCGGGAGCTGGCACGCATCGGCTCGCTGGTCAAAAGCCACCGTCTCAAGGCCGTTTACACCGAAGTCCAGATGAGCGACAAAGCGGCGCGCGCCCTGGCCAGTGAGTTCGACCTCTCCATCGTGCAGTTGGATCCGCTGGGGCACAGCTTCAAGCCCAAGAGCATCATGGACGTTATCCTCAACAACTGGGAGGGGTTAAAGCTGGGTTGGGAATGATGTTTCCGCCTCTTGCCGCCTGCCTTCCCATTCGGCCCTCCTTTGAGTCCTTAACCCCGGGTGGAGACATCCTTAGGTATTCCTTATAAATTATAAGGTTGACCTAAGGTTGTCCTAAGCCAAAGGTAAGGATTGAAATGAGGGGGATATGATGATCGAGGTGCGGGGGCTCAGCCATCGCTTCGGCAACAGCCTGATTCTGGAAGACATAGACTTACAGATCACGCGGGGGGAGTTTGTGGCCATTATCGGCCCCAACGGGGCGGGAAAATCCACCCTGATCAGGCTGATCCTGGGTTTGCTGCCCGTGCAGAGCGGGAGCATCCACATCGATGGTGAGGCGCACCTGGACTGGCTGCGGCACAATCCGATGGGCTATCTGCCTCAAAAGGAAGAGTTTGACCGCGGTTTTCCGGCTTCCGCGCTGGACATCGTGCTGATGGGCTTGGCGGCGGAACTGCCCCTGGGAGGCAGATTCACAAAATCCCATCGGGAACGCGCCCTGGCTGCCCTGGAAACCACCAGCACGGCGGAACTGGCGTCCAAACGCCTGGGAAGCCTTTCCGGAGGGCAGTTGCAGAGGGTGCTGCTGGCGCGGGCGCTGGTCTCGCGCAGCAACTATCTAATCCTGGACGAGCCTGAAGCCTCAGTTGACCGTCCGGGGGTGCAGAGCTTTTTCGCTTTGCTGAACGATCTGAACAAGGCAGGCAAGACCATCATCACCATCTCCCACGATCTGCACACGCTTTCCGAACACTGCAGCTCGCTGATCTGCCTCAACCGCAAACTGCACTGCCACAGCAAAACAGAGCTGGTAAACGCCGAGGTCATCCGCAAAACCTTCGGCGAAGCGGTGAAACTGATCGACAAGGACTACTGATGCTGGAATATTCCTTTCTGATCCGTGCTCTGGCGGCTGCTTCGCTCTCCTCGCTCTCGCTGGCTCTTTTTTCGCCCTTTGTGACCCTGCGGCGGATTTCCTACATGGGCGAAGCGCTTTCCCACATCGCCTTTGCGGGCATCGCGCTGGCGATCCTGGCAGGATGGAATATGCAGTTCACCGCCATGCTGGTTGTGGTGGGGGTGAGCCTGGCAATCAGTTGGCTCTCGCGCCGCCAGAGGCTGGAGGAGGCCAACGGCATCACCATTTTCCTGAGCGTGTCCATGGCCATCGGCATCATCCTGATCTCGCTCAACAAGGGCTATACCTTCGACCTTGCCAGCTATCTGTTTGGCAACGTGCTGCTTGCCAATTCCACCGATCTGTGGCTGCTGGGAGCGGCGGCCGTGCTGAACCTGGCCTTTATCCTGGGGCTTTACAAAGAACTCTTTTACTATGCCTACAATCCAGAACTGGCAAGCTTTTACCGTCTGCATGCCGGCCTGGTCAACCGCCTGTTCATGATCCTGCTGGCGGTGAACATCGTGATCAACGTGCGGGCGGCGGGCATCATCCTGGTTAGCGCCCAACTGATCCTGCCCGCGGCGGCGGCGTTCAATCTGGTTGACCGCCTGGACAGGGCTTTGGTTTTCTGCGTTGTCTTTTCGCTGCTGGCATCCTTTGGCGGCTTCGCCCTTTCCTGGTGGCTGAACCTGCCCACGGGGGCGAGCGTTGTGGTGCTGGAGTTTGTTATGTTCTTGCTGAGCCTGCTTCCCAGGGCTTTCCGGAGGGATGGATGCTGAACGTTCCGCGCTCCAGGCGGATGGCCGCCTTCCTGTTTTCCCGGACGGGATGGGTGGTAGTCGGGTGGCTGCTTACTTTGCTGTTCCCACGAGGAACTTGACCATAAAGTCCGGCGTATAGCTGGTTTTGGCTTGCCTCAAACCCTCCAGGCCGATGTCCTGCTCGCGGTTTATCCATTTATAGCGGGATTGCAGATAGCGGGCGGTTTCCCAGTTGATTAGCTGCGCGCTGCCCTTTTTGTCGGGGTCAAACTTCTCGAAGTGCACCGTCACCATGTCCTGCGTCTGCGGGCTGAAGATGGAATAGGCGGCGATCCTTTGCTCCAGGCAGACGATTATCCCCTCCACGGGCAGTTCGTGCCACATCTCGAGGGTGTTTTGGATGGCCTTCATTTCGGTGTCCAGATAGCTGCCTTCAACGTGCCTCTCGCGGCGCCACTTCTCGGTGAAGCGTTCGATCACCTCGTGTTTTTCCTTGCTTATCGGCAGCACATGATAGTTCGGATAGGCACGCCGGAACTGGGAGATCAGGTTTTTCTTCTTGGTCAGCTTTTTGCCTCTCAGATTGACCATTTTTTCCGTTGAATAGACGTAGTCATACCAGTCTCTATCGTCACTGATCTCAAAGTGCCTGTCCAGGCCCGGGCAGCTTTCCTGCCAGTCCTCCGGGATGATCAGCAGTTTCGCCTCCGGGGCGTCCTCGCGGTAGAGGTCAAAAAGTTCCCTCGTCTTGTCCGCGCCCAATCCCGGTCCCAAGGGGTAGAGCAGATAGGAGTATTGGGGATTGACCAGCACCAGATGGCCTTCCCAGAGCGCGAACTGGTTCTTGTAGATTCTGCCCCAGCTCAGGAGGTTGCAGATGTTGTAGTCGCAGGACTGGCGCGGGTAGCGGGTGAGGAACTCGCGCAGGAGGGGAATCTGGGCTGTGGTTAGAGGCTCAAGCTTTAGCATACGGTGTCGCGCTCTTAGTCCTGTTTCAACAGGAACGGCGTGTATCCCTCCATCCGGGCAAAGCCCAGCCCTTCGTAAAACCTGTCGTAGCCCGGTTCGCTGATCAGGCCTATCCACTGCATTCCGTTCCCGCGCAGGCGTTCGAGCAGTTTGCGCACGATGGCCTTGCCGATGCCACGGCCGCGGTAGTCGCTGTGCACCGTCACGTCCTGTATGTAGGCATCGCTCACCCTGTCGCTGATTGCCCTGCCCATGCCGATGATCCTGGAGCCGTGGGTGGCGACCGCGAAGCAGTGGGAGTTCGCGATTATCTTTTCCACCGTCCTCAGATACTCCGGATTGTCATCGGTCTGCCACCATCCCGCGTGGCGATACAGGGCCAGGATCGCTTCCGGGTCTGCCTGGGTGACTATTGAAAGTTCTATGTCTGGCATGTTTTAGCTCCATTCTGTAACTGATTGTGTCAGGTTTCGCTGGGGAAAAATCCTGTAAGCACGGTCGCATTTATAAATAAATGTCCATTTCTGTCAAGTAACTTGCAGGGCGGGAAGTCGGATTTTTCTTGACAGATTGCCTTGAAAACGCGAGAGATAGTCAATCCGTTCATTCAAGGAGCCAAAATGCCAAGATTAGTCATTTTCAGCTTACTGGCAGCCCTGTTTTTGGCAGGCTGCAACACTGTTTCCACGCTTCCCGAGCAGACGGGTGAGCTGCCGATCCGCATGGACCTCAGTCCGGCGGCACAGCTCAATTTCAACGTCTCGAGGGTGGCAGTCACTGTCGTCAAAGGCTCTTACAGCCAGAGTATGGACCTCGCGATCACCGGCAATATGGCCGAGGGGACTTTGCAGGACTTGGAGCCGGGCGTTTACGCAATCGATGTGCAGGTCTTTGACGGCCCCACCCTGATCGCCACCGGCCAGGGCAGCGGGCTGGTCTCACCCTCTCAGACAACCACGGTGCACATCACCCTGCAGTTCGTTCCCGGAGGCCTGGAAGTTGTTGTGGGATGGGGGCTTCCCTATGAAGACAGCCGCCGCGTCCTGCTGGTGGGAAACAGCCACACCTACTTCAACGGCGGGGTGGACACGCATCTGCAGGCCCTGATCGATATGGCGCATCCCGAATGGAACGTGGTGGTGGACGCCAGAACCAGCGGCGGCTATACCCTGGAAAACCACTTTCACGATCCAAACACCCTCACCGCCATCGCCACGGGAGATTGGGACCTGGTGATCCTCCAGGAGCAGAGCAGCCGCCCCATGCTGAATCCGGAACTCTTTTACAGCTATGCCGATTCGCTGAACACCCTGATTCACCAGGCGGGCGCCCTTACCGGTTTCTACATGACCTGGGCCTGGCGCAACAACCCGGAAATGTATGTGCCGATCAGAGATGCCTACCGTTACATCGGAGCCTGGCTGGATGCCCCCGTAGTGCCGGCAGGTGTGGCGTGGCACAACGCCGATTCCATTCCCGGCATGCCAAACCTCTACGAAGCGGACAACTACCACCCCAGTATCTATGGCACCTATCTGGTGGCCTGCCTGATGCTGGCCCGCATCTGGAACGTCAACCCGGTGGGTAACAGGTATTTCCCTCCACAGATAGACGCGGCCACGGCTTACCTCCTACAGCAGCTTGCCTGGGACACCGTCCAAAACGAATACCGGGGCCTGGATTTGCAATCCAGACGGTGGGAGAGGCCTCTCGCGATGGCGGCATAAGATGGCGGCTTGCAAGCCAGGCGATCGAGTAGGGTGTGAGTCAGTCCTGGGAAGGGGTTTGGATAGAGAAGAGTTGGTTGGATTCAATGCAAATGCCCGGTTTTCAGGCCGGGCAATTTGCTATTGATCAGGATGGATGGAGTAATCTATTTGATCATCACCACTTTCTGGGTGAAGCTGGTCTTGCCTGCGATCATGCGCACCATATACATGCCAGTGCCGCAGTCGCGTCCTTGCATATCCTTGCCGTCCCACACGTAGTCTTTGTAGTTGCCGGGGTTTTTGATGCCCAGGTCATCGCTATACACGATCTGCCCGCGGGCGTTGTAGATCTGGATGCTCACCGGGGTGGGGCCGGCGTCTTTGCCTATGCTGAAGGGGATGCAGGCAAAGGGGTTGAAGGGGTTGGGATAGATCTTGTTAAGGGCCGTCTGCAGAGGAATGGTCGCCGGCGTCGTGGAGGTGGACGAAAACGCGATCGATACAGGGCCGTGGAAGTTACTGGTACCAGTTTCGCGGGCTTCCAGCCAATAATAATAGACGCCGTCTTCATAGACCTCGGAGTCGGTGAATTCATAGGTCTGCACGCTGGAGGTATTGGTGGCGGGGATCAGCGGGCTCACCATCTGGGCGCTGTTCAGATCATCAGAAGTGCCGCGCAGAATGTAATAGCCGGTCATGTTGGTCTCGGACTGGGTGACCCAGGTGAGCTTGACATAGGATTCCGCGGACAGCGAGGCTGTGAAGGAGGAGAGCTCCACCGGCGTGGGAGTTTGGTAATAGAGGCACGCGCCAATCTCAACAGGTGAATACCAAGTCCAGTGGTCGTCATAGAACGATTCGCCAGGCATTTTAACATCCCAAATGCAGACCCAGGGCTGTTCAGAAGTATCTTGAATTTTAATCTTGACATGTAGTAGCTGTGTAGGGGTGGCAGGAAGCGGTGTTCCGTATCCCACGTCACCTAAATACTCAAAGGTAAGAGCAAAAAGAGGTAGTGTGGGGGTTTGATGCGTATCCCCTGTATCATTGAGGTACACACCATACATGGTAAATGGTGGAGGAGCATAGAGCAGGGTTCCCCGTGTGACAGTTACATTATCATTTGTATAAATGTTAGTGCCAAAGGCATTAGTATTGTAGTATAGCCACATCACTCCATCGCCCAGCCTTGTAAGGTTGCCCTGTTCGACAGGTGTGGCCTGAGCCATGATATCGAACTCAAAGTAGTTTATTCCACCTGATTCGGTGATCTGGCCATTTGCAAAGGTATATAGGATTCCCGCATCACCTTCAATGCCCTGCGCTGCCAGTATAATCGGGATCAACATGATCAATAGAACTGATAGCTTTTTCATTTTTGCTCCTTATATAATAAAGTCATGGAATTTGAGAAAGTTTGCCTGAGTTTGGACGCCAGTAGTAGTTTAGATCCGATGGAATGACGCTATCATCCAAATTGAAATCTGAAACGTAATACCCATACAATAATCCGGCTTGAACCCGCCAGTGATAATTAGAGTCTGAAGCCGCAATAACTCCGTCCTGATTGGCATCCCCTGAGTAAAGAGCCAAGACTCCTGGTTCGATTTGATTAACACCAAAGAGGTTCCCACCATAGACTGAATCCAAAACGGTCAGGTCCGCTACTGAGACTGTCAGAAGATTGCAAGAAAAGGTAGCTGGATTGGCCGACATCACTTCCAGGTGATTGCGATGGCGCACAATGAGGTAGTATTCCAAGCTGCCGCTGTAGTCGAAAGCCAGGGCGGGATTTCCGGTCAGGCCAACCACGGTGCCGTCGTCCAGCAGGAAGCAGTTTTGCAGTTGCTCTTCGGCGCCGGTGAGGCTGGGCCGCAGTTGCACTGTGATCCAGTCCACGATATGGCGGGGGCTCACATCGGGGAAGGCGTCCAGGGTGAGGTTGGCGTCATAGGGCGAGGTGAGTGGCAGGTAACCGTTGTCGCTCAGGATGTGGGTCATGCTGCCGCCGGTCACGTAAGGGCCTTGCAGAAACACCTTGAGGCCGGTGTAGATATAGGGCGGGGGTTCGATCACGATGTTGCCGTCCTGCGAGATGTAATTGATCTTGTAGTTGAGCGGCTCGCGCAGGACGATGTCGGAGAGGGTGACGTCGGTGCCCTGCGGGCCGGTGGATTGGTCTTTGGCTCGCAGCGTCACGTAAAATAGCGTTCCAGAGCCGAATGCTCCGGGTGTGTAGCCCAGGATGGCGCAACTGATGATGTAACCTTCATCCGCTTCGAGCACATACCATTGGGTGGAACCGACTGAACTGAGGAAAGGCCCTTCCTGAAAGGCGGAGATTCCCGCTGTTTCCAGATAGGTGTCGTCAAAATCCAGATGGATTTGGTACCCGCGCAGGGAGACATCCTGAGAGCCCTCGATTTTGACGGCCAGGGTCACCTGATCGTAGTAATATATGTGTTCCTGGGCGGGCTCCACATAGATCATCACGCCGGGGTTGATCACGATGTTGCAGTCGGTGGAGCTGAAGAGCAGATTCTGGTTGAGCGGATCGCGCAGAATGATATCCGAAAGCGTCACATCGGTTCCGGCTGTTCCGGTGGATTGGTTTTTTGCTTTCAGGTCCACTGTGAACAGGGTGCCGGAGCCGGTCGCGCCGGGAGTGTAGCCCAGGATGGAGCAGGTTATGATGTAGCCTTGGTCCGCCTCGAGCGCATACCATTGGGTAGGGCCGAAGGAACTGAGGAAAGGCCCTTCCTGAAAGGCGGAGGTATCCGCTATTTCCAGAAAGGTTTCGTCAAAATCCAGATGGACTTTGAAGCCGCGCAGGGCTTCTTGCGCGGTCAGCCCTTCCACCTTCACCGCCAGAGTGACGGGCTCAAAGTAGGACAGGTTATAGCTGGGTTCATCGATATAAACTCTGATCTCAGCGGAAACGGTGTGCACAATTAGGATTCCGAATAATACTAACAAAATCGCTTTAACTGTCATGCGTCGCAGCACTTATTTCCTCCTTCATTTGGTATCGGGATAGCCAGAGGCGGTGACCCGGAAAAACATGCGGTTGGTTTGGATGGGGATGCTCCAGAAAGGGTCTGTGAGTCCGGATGCCACCATCTGCCAGTCTTCCGCGTTGGGGTCTTGCGCGGAATAAACAGAGTAGGTGCAACCGCTGGCCTCTTGCCAGTTCAGTTGCAGGTTGTTGCCCTGCAGGCTCAGAAATAGTCCAGCAGGTTGCGAGGGGACGAGGGTGTTGTCTGTATCCGTTGCCAGCACTTGAGCGAAGCGGGTGTGGTTGTCATCCAGATACTGCTGGTTGACCATCAGGTTTTGCTGGAAGCTGAAGCCGCAGGGGAAGCCGGTGTCCAGCAGCCTGAGACTCACATTCAGCAGTTGTTGGGGTGTGGAGGTGAGCAATCCGCCCAGTCCGGCAGGCATCAGATACTCGAAGGTGATGGCCAGCCTGCTGGGGGAATTGTCGTTCATGATGAGATTGTAATAGGGAAAGGGATCCGCGTTGATCAGGCTTCCGTGTGTGACTGCCGCGTTGCCGCTGCTCTTTACATTCTGCCCGAAGAGGGCGGGGTTGTAGTTCAACTGCACCATCCCGGAGCCGATCCTCTGATTTGGATCGGGACAGCAGGCCAGGATATCCAGGGAAAGAAAACTTTCGCCATTTACCCTTACCACCTCGGGAGACAGGGTGAACTCGATAGTGCTCTGGAAATTGGAACGCCGCGGCGGGGCAGCCTGGGCTGTCAGAGGCACAAGGCATAACAGGGCAAGGATTGTGCCCGCCAGGAGCAACCTGCCGAAACCGTTAGTATTCATCAGGGCTGAACCTCTGCGGGCGGGACAGTGCTCAATAAACCGGTATTGAGACGCCAAAACTCATTGAGGTCAACAGGGGAAACATAGGCGTCCAGGTTGAAGTCCGCGGAAAGATAGCCGTTCAAGCCGGTTTGTTCCCTCCAGTGGGAATTTCGGTCTACAGCGCCGATCTTGCCGTCGGCATCGGCGTCTCCCGCGGCCATCGCATGGATGCCTTCCTCCACCTCTACCATCCCGCCATTGCCATAGATGTTTGCGATATCGGTCAGGTCAAATAGGGTGGGGCTTCCGCTGCTGTTCAGTGTCTGGGCTGTGGCGCTCATGATGGCCATGTGGTTACGGTGCCTCAGCACCAGATAGTAAGGGCCAGGAGAGCTGTTCATCAAGATCAGATAAGGCTTTCCAGGCGTGCGCAGGTAGCCGCCGCTGTCCAAAAACAGCGAGTAGCTGCCCACGGGCTGGCCGTTGTGGACGGAGCGCAGTTCCAGCAGCATCCAGTCCACCACATCCCCGGGAATGGAATCCACGCAGGCGGGGGCGGTGGGATAGGGTGAATTGAGGGGAATCTCCGCATTCTGGGTTGTCAGCATGGCTCCCCCGGAGTATGCCCCCTGCAGCCAGCACTTGATCTTCCCGTAGGCGGCGCCGTCGCCGATGATCACATCTCCGTCAAAGGCTTCCACACCCGGGATTTCATAGCCGATCACGTCGTAAAGTTGAATATTCACGATGTCAATGGTGCTGAAATCTCCGGCGAGGGCGGTAAAATTGAGGTTGAGCATGTCACCGGGCCCGGTCACATACAGCTCTGCCCCCATAATGATGCAGGGAACCCGTATCCTGGTGGGGCTTTCCCGGGCACTCAGAAACCAGTATAGGTCAAATCCGCTGAGCAATTCTCCAATCTCGGCGCCCTGATACTCAATCTTGTCCGGATCGTATTCGAACCACACGGTGCAACCGCGGATCACGGTGGGGGTGTCCAGAGTCACATGCACGGTGAAGTCCTGCTGCGCCTGGGTCACCTTGGGATTGGGTGTGATGCTTACCGAGATCGCACTCAAGCCCAGGGAGGCCATTAGCAGCAGTAAACACAGGCAGAATCTGGAATTCATTTCTTCTTCCTAAAAGGGGGAGTCCGCCCCGTGGGGGGGGCGAACTCCTCTTGATACATTTATTTGATTAGGATACCTTTGGTGGTCTGCACTTTACCCTTGGTTTCCATGCGGAAGATATAAACTCCCGAGGCCACGGGGCGGTTGTTTTCGTCCAAACCGTTCCAGGTTGCCTGGTAGGTTCCGGCAGCCTTGCTGTCGTTCACCAGGGTGCGGATAAGCTGTCCACGGGCGTTGAATACTTTGATCTTTACAAATCCAGCTTCCTTGATCCCAAACTGGATGGTGGTGCTGGGGTTGAAGGGGTTAGGATAGTTGCTGCCCAGATAGCTGTGGGCGGGGATCACATTCACCACTTCTCCGTTGTTCAAGTCGCCGGTGGGATTGTTTTCGATCTCGATTTCCTGGTTGTCACAGGTGCGGGCTGTCATGTGCTCCAAAGCCAGGTCGGTGTTGGCGCCAGTCACGGCGAAGGTGAGGGTGGCGATCACGCCATTGCCTTCCACGACCGCGTCAGCTCCCATGGCTGCTATGGATACAGTGACCCTGCCATCGGCATTGGTGTGCAGCAACAGGCTGCCTTCAGGCCACACTTCGCCGCTTGCCACGTCAAGCAGATGCAGGCCGTTGCCATAGCTCACGGGGATGTTCAGGCCTTTCACAAAGCCGGCGTTGCCATCCAGAACCAGTTCCACGACCAGTTGGTCGGCGGCGCTGTGGCTGTTCAGGCTGATCTCGATGGGATTGGTTTCGGGGAAGTTCCTGATGTAATTGGTATAGCTCGTGTTGTAGTAGTTCATGGCGAACATCATCAGGTCTTCAATGTCGATCTTGTTATCGGGAGTGGGGCGGGAACGGCGCATATAGTCCGTGGAGGGTCCCACATCGATGACGTTGTAAGCATCATCCCAGGGCAGATTGGAAGTCACGCCGCGTCCCCAGGCGCCGGTTAGCATGGCAATATCGTTATCCAGAACCTGGCCTTCGACCACCACGTCGCCAGGCCAGTAGGAAATGGACTCGCGGTAGAAGGGGGCTTCGGGGGCTTCGCTAATGTTGCCGGCGGCATCCTGCGCGAATATGGTCACGTAGTAATAACCACGCTCCATACCGGTGAGGGCATAGGGGAAGGTGGCGGGAACAGGATCGACCGTGTATTTCACCCAGCCGTTCTGCGGGCTCGCGCCATAGGGATCGGGAGCGGTGATGGAAGCGGGTTCCTGGTGGTTTTCATATTCCGGATAGTGGTTGGCAGCATCTCCGCCCATGGCGTCGCCATAGCTCAGGATCCAGATATGGTTCTTCACCACGTCGCCGGTGTTGGTCCACATCAGGTCGATGGAGTTGTTAGCGTTTGGCGTGGTACGGCAGGGATGCAGTTCAGCAGTCATCTGAGGTTCCCAGACCACCGCGGCGGGACCGGTGAGGTCGATAATGAAATCCCAATCCAGGATGTAGAAGTTGCCAGCCTCATCCACCACCAGCAGATAGGCGGTATAGGTGCCTTCAGCCAGTGAGCCGATGGGCAGGGTCCAGTTGTCGATATCGGTCAGGACGCCGTCCACTGCGCCAACGACCGTGCTGAAATCGCCCGGATCGTTCGGAGCTATGGCATCCTCAGCCTGTATCAGGTAGAGGGCTGTAGCAAGATCCCAATCGTCGGTATAGGTGAGGTTGAACACGGGTTCGATGATGCCATCGCTATTCACCTGCACCACATAGGGCTCGGGGTAGGAGGCGATGTTGTCGATCACGACCAGGGGGTCTCCACTGTCGATCAGCACCCATCCGTCAACGGTACCGGCACAGACGATGGTGGCATTCATTTGATCTCTAAGTATCACGCTATCGTAGTCGATGATTATGTTGCAACCGGGGATTGGGACATTGGTGTAGGGATCCGCGTTGCTGGTGAGTTTCACCGTGAGCAGTTCCTTGTCCGCGCCGGTAATACCGTCTGCACCGCCAAGATAGCTGCCGGTAATGGTATAGAGGTAGTAATCTTGATCTGAGTCGTCGTATATGATTGGCATCAACATAGCACTACTATATCCAGAGTAAGCAGAACCAAGGGCGAAATCGATGTTTGATCCAGTATGAACAGGTTGTACGAAATCGGCCCTGGGAATTTTCAGTGTAATTTCAAATCCGCGCAGGCCTTCTATATACGACGCTTTCACTGAATAGGTCTGTTGGAAGCTGTTGGGGATCACTTCATCTGGCACGTCAACGTACAGTAACGCCGCGTTGCCGTAGATAATCTGGTCAACTATCATGTATGTGGGGAGATATGTGTTTACAGGAGGCACAAGGGTGTTTACGTCAGGTTCAGCTCCATCAACTTCGATGTGAATGTAGTTGTTTGCAAATTGATTGCCTGTGACTGTGTAGCCGGTGCCGGGATCGAGAATAACTGCGTACTTACAGTCGCTTATAGTGTTATTGGTAACCGTCGCTCCGGGACTTAACCACATTCCAACGCGTAATCCTGTGATGGTGTTGTGGTCGGCAACCAGGTCGGACGAATTAAAGTCATATAATCCATAATAGCAGCCATCGCTGATCTGGTTGTAGAAATAATCTACCCCGGTATTGTACTGAGAGTATATTGCTGTCTGGCTATCCGTTACAGTGTTGCCAGTCAGCACCATATCTACACAATTTGAGACTATTATTCCACTGGCGGTCCAACCACTTTCAGTATAGTAAATGCCGCTAACGTTGCAGTTGTCCATCGTGCCTGTGCAATCCCAGACCTGGATGCCATTTTGGGCTATTGTCCCAGTTTGTCCCTCGCCGATTGCTGTGACATAGTCCAGATTAACTGTCAGATTTTGGCTTTCTCCATTACCGTTCAAAGCAACCCCGGTTTTCTGGAAATTATCGACCAGCACCCTGTTCATGTTGATCGTATAGTCCACAAGCGGTGTATTGTTGTAGGCATATACGCCAACGCCATGCTGAGCGCCACTGAGTGTATCGTTCATGATGTTGATTACATCCACGTCTTCGAGGGTACCGCCAGCGTTCCAGAACGAGACTCCACAGAAGCGGTAGTTATTGTTTCCTTTGTTGTTGCCGTCCACGGTTACGTTTTTAAGCGTGAATTCTTGCACGCCATCCACGAACACGACCGGCTTGTTAGCTGCTGAGGTTGTGAACGACAGAGGCAGGACATCCGGCGACTGGATCACCACCGGATCAGTGCCAGCCCCGCGGATGGTGAGGTTTTCGGTAGTGACATGCAGTTGTTCGATATAGGTGCCGGGCTGCACCTCGATAACATGTCCGGCTCCAGCCGCGTCGATGGCTGCCTGGATGGTTTCATAATAGGCACCAGTGGTTATATTCCTGATAGGTGTTAACATCCCGCCGCTCAGGATAAGATCCATGGAACCGGGAGTGTAGTAGTATTTTAAGTTTGTGTCTACGTAGATTTCCGCTACAGGCTGTATGAAGTACTGCTGATAGTACTCCAGAGGTGCGGAGAAGCTGCCGGTGCAAATACCGGTGGCAGGGTCATAATTCATAACCATATTCTGCACCGGTTCGATGTAGAAGGTTGTCCACCACATGTAGCCAAGCGGATCATCACCTGTCGGAATCCTAAATCCAAACAAGGTTACATCATAGCCAACGCTGGGCTTTGTGATCCTGATTTCCTGGAACATCGGGGCACTTGGATTGGATGCGACAACTTGCACATCATATCCAAGGTTGGCGGCGTAGCTTGGCAGCAAACCCTTTTTACAGAACACGGTGTCATTGTTATAAACAGAATTGTTGTAATCGTTAATGTCACCTGACCAGGGAACGATTACCTCGACAGTGGCGGCATCCACGTCAGTCGGCATTACACCGCCAATTCCTACCATCTTGAAACTTGCTGTTTCCCGGTCCACTTCAAATTCTTCAAACCTGTATGTTTCCATTTCAATTGTTTGTCCGTCGAGCACATAGGTATCGAACTGGCTCCAGGGCCCGGCTGTATTCCACCGTTTGCACCTTACCTGGCTGTTGGGGGATTGATAGGCTATTACTTCCCAGTAAAAATCCTTCTTATAATCCTGAGGCACAGTGTAGGTAACTGTGGCGTATCCATTACTAAAGACCCCAGTTCCATACGTTGTATTCGCCCAACCACCACTATTTTTGGTGTAAAAACCCCAGATATATGCTGTTGCTCCATCCTCGGAATTGGGCGAGTGGACAGTGAATGTATAACTGTTACCAGCTATATAATTGTTTGATCCGAGTACTGTCATTTCAGCATTTGCCCACCAAGGATCGTAGAGAACATTGCTAGATGTATCATCACTGGGATCAGTGTCGCCCCACCAGTTGGGAGAGGCATCGAGGGAACCTGACAAGAAATTTTTTACTCCGCTACTTGCAGGATTTCCATCAATCAGATTATCTTCGATCTGTATTGTTGAAGTCCAACCATTATATAGCCCAATACCCATAGTGTTATTGTTGGTAATCTCATTATCAATTATACTTATGTTCATCGGGCTGTAGGAGCCATCTTGTTGATACCATGGTTCAGCATAGGCAGATAAGAAGAAGCCATAGTTGTTTTGATCTATGGTGTTACCCTCGAACTCTATGTTCCTTGCGCAATCGACCCATACTCCGCTACTATTGGCATGATGCAGGTGATTACCTTGTACCTGCAATGTCCCGGTGACTGCAGTGACCGATTGCAAAACCAGAGCGGCATTGGCAGTATAGCTGATCTCGTTATTCTCTATCAACAGACCAGAATAATCCAAGTGACCAGTCAGCTTTCCATTACCAAAACCTTCGGATTCATATCCCACATAAATACCGAAACCATGGCTGGATCCGGGGTTAACGCCAGAAACCAGACAATTTGTGATGTGCACATTCTGAAGGTTCCCAGGAGTGGATGCTTCGTAACCAACGATTATACCATTACCACTAAAGTTGATAACATCAATGTTGTTGAAAGTGACATTCCCAGATTTGATTCTTACACCTACTTTATCTGAGCCAAGCGTGGACCCATCGAGGGTAGCTCCATCTTCGCCATTGATCGTGAGAGCTTTGTTGATGTTCAGTTGCTCGGGGTAGTTGCCATTGGCAACCTGAATCACATCGCCGGGGGTGGCAGCATTGATCGCGGCCTGGATAGCCATGCCGGGACCTACGTGGTAATTCTCTATGGGATTGGCATTGGCCCAAACATAGGATTCCATATTGTTGTACTTGTTGTTGAATCCAGCTCCCAAGTAAAGCGCGTCTGCCAAAGCACCCTCGATATAAAATTCAATGTTTTTTGTGGGGTTGGTGGCGTAGTTGTTGTTAATACCATATGTATAATTCAGGATATGGATGTTGGTGTTAACAAGACCTTCTTCGTCTTCAGCGTAGATTCCATCCGCCAGGGTGCTGTTGGCAAAGTCAAAGTTCACATTATCGGATCCTCTGTTGAGGTATTGTGGCTTGGACACATATACAGCAACCCCGCCCCATGCGTTTCCGGAGGTCGTGATATTGGACATATCAACGTTGTGGCAACCTGATATTGCAATGCCTACACCCCTTGTGGTGCCGGTCGCGGTCAGGTTGCTCAAAACAACATTGTTATATCCGTGAACGTCAAACGCAGACCTCCTTGATCCGTTTATGGTGATGTGGTCCAGCGTCAGGTTTTCGTAAATTACCGGCAATGTGGCTGGGTTGGCTTTGATGCAATAGTGGTCATTCGAATTCGGGTTTGGCAGCACCGTGAAGTTTCGCAATGTCACGCCGCTGGCTTTAATATGGATACCATAACTGGTGGCGGCCGTAACATCGATGACCACTCCGCTTTCTGATTCGCCGATGATCGAGAGGCTTTTATCGATAACCAATGTGGCCGTGGCGGAATAGCTGCCATTGGCAACCTGGATTACATCGCCACTGTTTGCTGCCCCAATTGCCGCCTGGATCGTTGGCTGATCCGTGGGAACATTGATTGTTGCAGCCCTCAAACCTACTATTCCCAACAATGCCGTTAGGAATAAAACCAAAAAAAGAGTTCGTCGCATTCTTTTACTCCTCTTGTTTTTCCGATAGCCCGGTTTATATCCCGGACCGCTCATGGGCAGCCTGCTGGAGGGTGCCCGCCTATAGACAATCTATATATTTTTCATATACTTCTCGTCTGCGCGGGAGGACTAACCGGCTGGAATACAGGAGTAGCGCCAACAATCCCAATATACAGTTTCCGAATAACTGGTTAGCCATGCTACAAACAATGAACCCGATGGCCTGACAGATCTCACTGCGGGGTCACCGAAGATCGAGTCGCAATAAAATATATCTTCAAATTGATGTCAAGTCTTATTTACGGGCGGAACATATATAATGTTATGATTATATTTGCTATCTTGAATACGGAAAATGCTTTGTAGAGGGAGATTGGGCTATGAAACCTGCATTTGGATTATTTTCCACTCTCATTTGCAACCCTCTCTTCGGCAGGGGTCTTCCTTAGGTCATCCTTATAATTTATAAGGTTGACCTAAGGATGATGGGGCCATATCCTCTGGTATCAAATGAGGGCGATACCTTCTGCACCTGAAAAAATCTAAACATTAAAACACCTCCTTCCATATATATAGGTGCTATGAATGCGTTCTGTGCCTTGCAGGCAGGCTGGACAGGCTGCCGCTCAGGCTATGGCGATAGAGACAGTTCACACATTTAGCTTGACGGAATAAATCAGAGCCGCATAAAGTCCGATAAATCCTGAATGCGTTTCACATCTCCTGCTTTATCAGAGAGTTCTGAACGGCATGCGTCATCTCCGCGAGGGGAAAGGGATTTGACAATTAGTAGAAAAGAAGAGGTGCTTTATGCAATTGGCCGGCTTTCTTGATTCCCGGATGATCCTGCACGAACAGCGGGTATTGGATCTCGACACGATCTATCAGGGGCTGGTGGAGCTGATATGCCGCTATCACAAGCTGCCAGTGAGCTGCTCGCAACTGATGCGCCTGGTGCGCCAGAGGGAAGCACAATCGCACACAGCCTATCCCAGCGGAATTGGCATCCCGCACGTGCGTTTGGAAGGACTGGACGACACCCTGATCGCGATGAGCTTTTTGCAGAATCCGGTGCCATCGGAGGATATAAAGGTTTCCTGGGTGGTGATGATCATCACGGACAAAAGCAGCTCCAATACCTATCTGAACATAGTTTCGGCGCTCTTGAAGATGTCCCGCGATTCCGAACTGATGGAAGAGCTGAGGCAGCAGAACGACGGGCACGGGGTGGTGCAGGTTGTCAAGCAGCACGGGATCGAGGTGAAAAAGGAAGTCTGCATCGGCGATATCATGACCACCAATCCCATCTCGGTGAGCCCGGATACGCTGTTGAGCAAACTGAGCCTGATCATGAGCGACAAGGAGATTTCGATGGTGCCGGTCACGGATGAGGAGGGACACTATCTGGGCGAGGTGAACGTGCTCAACCTGCTCAAGGTCGGGGTGCCGGACTATCTGATGATGATTGACAATCTGAACTTTCTGCTCTCTTTTGAACCTCTGGAAAAGCTGTTTGAGACCATGGACGTCGCCACGGTGGGCGAGATCATGGTGAGAGAGGAGCCGGTGCTGCATCCCAAGGCATCCATCGTGGAAACGGTGGCACTGATGATCAGGCACCGCAAGAGTTTCGTCAGTATCGTTGACGAGGGCAAACTGGTGGGCGTGGTAACGGCAACAGACATCCTGCGCAAGGTTATAACGGTGTAATATAATGTATCTGATGATTTTAGCCCTGGCGATATTTATCATTACCTATGTGTTGATCATAACTGAATGGATCAACAAGATGCTGGCCGCCATGATCGGAGGGTTCGCGCTGATCCTGACCGGAATCCTGCAGCAACCCGAGGCCTTCAGCGCGGTTGACTGGAACGTGATCTTCTTTTTGATCGGGATGATGCTGGTCATCTCCGTGCTCAAGGATACCGGCCTGTTTATGTATATGGCGATCAAGACCGCCAAGCTGGCCAGGGGAAAACCGCTGCTGATCATGATCTATATGTTTGTGATCACTGCCGTTGTATCGGCGTTTCTGGGCAGCGTGACCACGGTTATGATCCTGGTGCCGATCCTGCTGCTGATCACGGGGGAGCTGAAAATCTCGCCGGTGCCCTTCATTATCACAATGGTGGTGGCTTCCAATATCGGAGGCGCGGCAACGATGATCGGTGATCCGCCCAATATCATCATCGGCAGCGCCACCAATCTCACTTTCATAGATTTCATGCTCAATCTGACGCCTCCGGCGACCATCACCACAATCTTCAGTTGCGGATTGATCTGGCTCATGTATCGCAAAGGGATGAAGGTGAGCACCGAAAACCGCGCCCGCTTGCTTAGCTATAAGGAAGACAACCTGATCAAGAGCAGGAAAAAGCTGGCGATCGCCCTCGTAGTGCTGTTTCTGATGCTGGTGGGGCTGGCACTGCAAAGCGTGCTGGGCATCCATACAGCCACGATCTCCATGTCGGCAGGCCTGCTGCTTCTTGCCATCAGCAGCCGTAAAAAGGTGGAACACGTGCTCACGAACGATGTGGACTGGGTCACGATCTTCTTTTTCATCGGGCTGTTCATCATCGTGGAAAGCCTGGTCAAGACAGGCTTTATCAACATGCTGGCCAATGGCGTGGTGGAGCTGACGCAGGGCAGGGCAAAAGAGACCTCGCTGGCCATCCTCTGGCTGTCCGGAGTCTTTTCCGCCTTCATCGACAACGTGCCCTTTGTGGCGGCGATGATTCCCGTGATCGAGCATATCGGCGAAGTCGCCAGGCAGATCACGGACATCAATCCGCTCTGGTGGTCACTGGCGCTGGGCACCTGCCTGGGCGGCAACGGCACCCTCATCGGCGCTTCCGCCAACATCGTCGCCGTCGGCATAGCCAAACACAACGGCTATCACATCCGCTTCCGTGATTTCACCAAGATCAGCGCGGTTTTCACCCTGCTTTCGCTGGTGATCTGCACCTTCTACATCCTGCTGCGCTATTTCTGATCTGATACCGTAGCAGCCTTTGCAGGAAGCCTACAGCGGTTTCAGGCACTCCTCGCCGTTGTTGCCCACCTTGTTTACGTATTTGCTCACGGGATACAGCGCGATGGAGTCATCCGGCGCGGGTTTGAGCAGGGGAACGAAGTCCAGCGCGTCCTGCTGGCTATGTTCCAGCCAGGCGAGGCGGTCATCCCCCCAGAGCAGCACCGGCATCCTGTGGTGCAGGGCCCGCATGGGGGAGTTGGCTTCGGTGGTGATGATGCCCAGCGAGGGAACGTAACTGCCGTCCGGAGAGCTCCAGGCGTCGTAGATGGCAGCCATCCAGAGCAAATCCCCCTGGGCGGCGTGGATGAAGAAGGGCTGCTTGTCGCTTTGCCTCCATTCATAGAACCCCGTGGCGGGCACGAGGCAGCGGCGGCGTTGTAGGCCTCCCCGGAAGCTGGGCTTGGCGGTGATGGTCTCCGCCCTCACGTTGAACAGCGGGAAGGGAGGTATCTCCCTGCTCCAGGAGGGGATCAGGCCCCAGCGGAAAACCCCCAGATAACGCCCCGCAGCCTGGCTCACCACCGCCATCGCGGGCTGGGTGGGCGCGAGGTTGTAGTTGAATTCCAACTGCTGGCTCTCCTGATTGAGGCGCAGCTCTTTGGCCAGCTTTTGCAACTGGTCGTGCTTGATCACCTGGGCAAATCTTCCGCACATGGCAAACTCCTTCTGGTTGACAAGATAGCGGGGCTGCCAAAACCTGCAATCATTATTTTGAGAACAGAGTGATTTGCAAGGAAAAAACATGGCAAAATTCGACATCGACGCGGTGATGGTAGAGCTGGAAAAGCACTTCCACAGCGTGCAGACCCCCATCGTTGACCTGATCCAGATTCAGACCAAAGACCCCTTCAAGGTGCTGGTTGCCACCATCCTCAGTGCCCGCACCAAAGACCAGACCACAGCCAAAGCGTCGGAAGCGCTGTTTCAGGTGGTGCAGACTCCGGATGACCTGGAAAAGCTCAGCGCCGCCAAGCTGAACGGCCTGATCCGCCAGGTGGGTTTCCACAATGAAAAGACAAAGCATCTCAAGCAGCTTCCCGCCGTGCTGAAGGAACGCTTTGGCGGAGAGGTGCCCTCTGAAATAGATGATCTGCTGCAGCTTCCCGGGGTGGGACGCAAGACCGCCAACCTGGTGCGCGCGGTGGCTTTTGGCCTGCCCGCCATCTGCGTGGATGTGCACGTGCACCGCATCAGCAACCGCTGGGGCTACATCCGCACCAAGACCCCGCTGGAGAGCGAGATGGCCCTGAGGAAGATCCTGCCCGACAGGCACTGGCTGAATTACAACTCTTTTCTGGTGGCCTTCGGGCAAAACCTTTGCACCCCCCGCAAGCCGCGCTGCGCCGAGTGTCCGATCCACCAATACTGCAAGCGCGTGGGGGTCTGATTCCAGCCCATCCGCCAAACAAAACTGAACTAATGCTTGACACATTCTCCGCAGGCATATAATTATGCAAAAACTAAAAGGAGGCTCCGCTTCATGGACCAGAACAACCCCAACTTTGGCATGCAACCGGTAGCCCCGGTGATGACTGTGGGCAATTGGGTGGTTACCTTCCTGGTGATGATGATTCCCGCCGTCAACATAATTATGGTGATCGTTTGGGCGGCGGGTGGCAGCGGCAATCCCAACCGCAAAAACTGGGCGATCACCCTGCTGATTTTCTGGGCTGTCCTCCTCGTTATCTGGATAGCATGGATGCTTCTCTTTGGAGGCACAATGCTGGGGATGATGAGTGCCCTAACCTGACACTAACCGCTATTACTGCTATTATTCCAGGACCGGCCAATCAGCGCCGGTTCTTTTTTGGCCTCCGCGGCAGGGGGATGGAGGGGCTTCAGCCGGATGAGGGCCGTCCCAAAGCTTCCCAGGCGCTCTGGATGTCCTGCAGCTCAAATCCTTTGCGGAAGAAGTGGGTGAAGGCCTTTTCCCGCAGCTTGTTGCGGGGCAGTTCGCTGTGGCTGGCGCAATATCTGGCCAGCAGCTCCCGCAGGTTGGAGGAGGCCTCCTGCCGGGGATAGATCTCCGCCAAAAGAGGTTCCCAGAGGGAGGAGGGGATGCGTTGCTCACGCAGTTTGGCGATGATCGCGCGGCGGCTGGCGCGGCGGTTGGCATAGGAGCGGATGAGGGTTTCCGCGAAGCGTTCGTCGCTCAGATAGTTTAGTTGCTTCAGGCGTTCGATGGCTTCTTCCGCCAGGCTGGGATGGAAGAGGTGCCGTTTCAGGTAGGCGCGGCATTGCAGGGTGCTGTGTTCGGACTTGGCCAGCCAGTCCAGCAGCAGGTTGAAAGCCCTGGCGCGCAGCAGGTCGAGCAGTTCTCCGGTCTCTCCGCTATCCGCCTCTCCTTCAAAACCTTCCGGAAAGCTCGGCGGGAGCACCCTTCTGGGAAGGGTGCCCTGATTCACGCCGTCTATCTCGATTATAACCGCGAGTTTATTCTTCGGGTTTATCCTCAGCCGCATCGGTGTCCACAGAATTCAAATTTTCGGGGCTCACCTTGGCGCGCACCTTTTCTTCGATCTCCTTCAGCAGATCGGGTGTATCTTTGAGGTATTGTTTGGTCTTTTCCATGCCCTGGCCAAGTTTGACGTCCTCATAGGAAAACCAGGAGCCGCTCTTTTTGATCAGCCCCATCTCGATGCCCAACTCAATGATGATGTCGATGTTGGAGATGCCTTCGCCGAAGATAATGGGGAAATAGACCGTCCTGAAAGGCGGGGCGAGCTTGTTTTTGACGATCTTCACCCGGGTCTTGGCGCCGATGATGTCGGAATCCGCGCTGCCATAGCGGATGGCGCCGGCATAACGCACTTCCATGCGCACCGTGGCGTAAAACTTGAGCGCCACGCCGCCGGTGGTGGTTTCGGGGTTCATATAGGCGGTGACGCCGATCTTCATGCGGGTCTGGTTGATGAACACCACGGCGGTGTTGGATTTGGATACGATGGCGGTGAGCTTGCGCAGGGCCTGGCTCATCAGGCGCGCCTGCAATCCCACGTGGCTGTCGCCCATCTCGCCTTCGATCTCGGCCTTGGGCACCAGCGCCGCCACCGAGTCCACGATCACCAGGTCAACAGCCGAACTGCGCACCAGGGTCTCGCAAATCTCCAAAGCCTGCTCCCCGCCATCCGGCTGGGAAAGCAGCAAGTCTTCCGTCTGCACGCCCAGTTTCTTGGCATAGGCGATGTCCAGGGCGTGCTCCGCGTCGATGAAAGCCACCAGTCCGCCAAGCTTTTGGGTCTCGGCGGCGATGTGCAGCGCCAGGGTGGTCTTGCCGCTGGCTTCGGCGCCGTAGATCTCAGTCACCCGGCCGCGGGGAATTCCGCCGATGCCCAAGGCGATATCCAGGTTGAAAGCGCCGGTGGGGATGGCGTCCACCACCTTCTGGGGACTGTCTCCCAGGCGCATGAGGGTGCCCACGCCATATTTCTTTTCCAATTGCGAGATCGCAGTCTTGAGCGCGGCTTGTTTGTTCTTTTCCAGCATATTGACTTCCTTATGGTATAATATATTGATTCAAAACGTGATAGGTGGGGCCTTCCGGCTTCAGGATGCTGCGGTAAAGCGTCACCGCGGTTTGCGGCTGCCAGGCGCTGTCCACCTCGCTTTGCAGGATTTCTTCTTCCAGCCAGACCGGCAACTGCCTTTTGATCCGCCCCAGGGTGATATGCAGCTTCAGCGGCTTGGAGTCCGGCTCGAAGCCTGCTTGCCGCGTCTGGCTCAACAGGTCTTTGTGCAGCAGGCGCGGTTCGTCGTCCCGCGCGTCCAGGCTTGCCCAGATCAGGCGCGGAGACCTGGCGGGAAAAAGGTCCAAACCACGCAGGGAAAGCCAGAGGGGACGCCTGCGGCACACGCATTCATCCACGATTTCAGCCAGTTCGGGCACACGGGTGGAATCCACATCGCCCAGAAAGAGCAGGGTCAGATGAAGGTTTTCATCCTTCACCCAGTTGACGCCGGTCCTGGGGCGAAAACGCCGCAGATGCTCCTCCAGATGGCCGCGCAGCGGGTCAACCGCCTCCAGCGCGATAAAACAGCGGTAGTTCATTCAGCGCTTGTAACCGATATCCCGCAAAAATTTCTTGCGCTGGGTGATGTCCGTATCCAGCTCAATGCCTTTGGGAGAGGAGCCGTCGATCACGCCCAGGATGCCTCTGCCCTGTTCGCTGGCGGCCAATACCACCTGCACCGGATTGGCGGTGGCGCAAAACACGTGTGTCACCTCGCGGCAATCTTTCACGGAGTTCAGAACGTTGATGGGGAAGGCGCCGCGCATCACGATCAGGAAGCAGTGCCCGGCTTTCAGGCGCAGCAGGTTTTCCACCGCGCATTCGATCAAGTCGTTGTCGGTGCCGTCCTTGCGGATCAGGCAGGGTCCGGACGCTTCGCTGAAGGCGATGCCGAATTTTGCCCCGGGAACGCTGTTTACCATCACCTCGTAAAGGTCTTCCAGGGTCTTGATGAAATGGCTTTGCCCCAAGATGATGTTGGCGTCCGATGGGAATTGCAGTTGTTCGAGCAGGAGTTCCATTCTGCAAACCTCTGTTATTTGTGATATTGGCAAGCAAAAAAGGGATTGCCTGCCTGTCAAGGAAAAGTTTGCCCGCCCCCGTCCCGCCGCCCTGATACCGCTCCCCTTTGCATCCTGTAGATTTCCTGGGGTTTACCTGGGGTCATCCTTAACTTCGCAACCACATACCTAAGGATGATACCCCAAAAACCAGTGGTGGCAAAGGAGGGCGGTATGGGGGCGGCGGGACGGGGGCAGGGATTTTGTGGAAAGGTTCTTTTGAGGTGGAAAGGTGGAAAGGTGAAATGGTGTAACCCCCGCAACAAGTCCCACCAGACCCCAAACCAAACCACCGCAGACTAAAAACCGCGTCATCCCGGGCAAGCTACGCTTGACCCGGGATCCAGTCTTTTAAAGCCACATCATTGCACCCAGTCCTGAAACAACGCCAACCAAGCTACATCCCGCGTCATCACGGGCTTGACCCGTGATCCAGTCTTTTAGAAACAAGCACCAGACCCCCAAAGCAACCGCCCCCTTTATAACCCCAATCCGTGGCAATCCGCGCCTTTTATCCGCGTATATCTGCGCGAACCGCGTGACAACGCAGCCACACCAGGTCCAAAACAGCCTCATCACGGACAAAGAAAAACCCCCGGGACTGACCCCGGGGGCTGTAATCTGAGCCACCGCACGCAGGACGCGGCGGAGGCGGTTGAGCTTGTCTATTTGATGAGCATCATCTTTCTGTGGCTGCGGTAATTGCCAGCGGTCATGCGATACATGTAAACGCCGCTTGCGACCGGGTTGCCGCGCTCATCTGTTCCGTTCCAGATTTCGCTATAGAATCCGCGGGGCTGGATCTGGTTGACCAGGGTGCGGATGAGCTGTCCCTTGGTGTTGTAGATTTCGATCTTCACCGGGGAGAGCTCTTTAACGCTATAGCTGATGGTGGTTTCGGGGTTGAAGGGGTTGGGGTAGTTGCCGATCAGGGCGGTTGCCGCGACCTCCACCACATCATCATTGGGCAGAGCCATTATGAAGTTCAGGGTGGTGGTCTGGTTGGCGTTCACCTGTATTCCCTGGGCGGTTTGGGAGACATATCCGGTTGCGGAGGCTGTCACGTCATAGGTTCCCACGGGCAGCATCAGGGTGTAGGCGCCGCCGTTGTTGGTTGTCGCGGTAACGCCGTTGGCGGTGATCTGGGCTCCGGCTATGGGTGTGCTGTTGGCACCCCGCACCACGCCGGCGATCAGGCCGGTGTACTGGATCTTCTCGATCACGCCGGAGAACGACGGCACGGAGCTAACGTCGTTTAAGTAGATGGCTTTCACCGCCCAGCGGTAGTTGCCATTTGGCACAGATTGCCAGCCGGTGTCGCTGAGGTTGGTTTCCGTGATCACTTCGGGAGTGAGGCACAGCCAGGATGCTTCGTTGTTTTCGTTGCCCTGGGTAAGGCGCCACACCTTGTATCCGACAAGCGGGCGGCCGTTTTGGGGCACCGCGCGGATTTCATCCGGGAAGGGCAGCCTGGGCTCTTCGCGGTTGCCGCCGTTGCGCTGGTCACGGGATGGATTGCCGTTTGCCAGCGGGCGGACACTGAAGCCGCTTGTGCCAGCGGATTTGACCACCAGGTCAGCCTCGCTGAAGCGGATGGTTTGGGCAGGAGCGGCCGCGGGGGTCAAGGCATTGCCGATATAGATGTTGTCGATTACCCAATGATACCAGAGGCCGGTGTCATCGGGACCATCGGTGGCGTTGAAGGCCAGCTTGATCTGCTGTCCGCTGTAAACGGCCAGGTCGATGGTGATGGGGGAGGCATAGTAGTTCCAGCCGCCGGTCTGCGCGGAGGCGTCCCAGATCTCGGTCCAGGTGGCTCCGTTGTCCTGGGAGATTTTCACGTAGTAGTGGTCTTCGTGTGTGGATCCCAGGAACACAAAGGAGTCGAAGCTCAGGTATGCCGAGGGCGGGCAGTTGAAGGCGGGTGTGATCAGCCATTCGTCCTGATGGTTATAATTCCACACCAGGCCGCACTGGTAAGCGCCGTCCGTGGGATTGGCCTGCTGGCCATTGAGGGTGGTCGTTCCAAAGCGGCACCAGGTGGGGTACAATCCGGCGCTGTTGGCCTCGCCGGTATTGGTGATGGTCTGGGTCCAATCCTCGGGCGGGAAGACGGTGTCTTCAAAGCTTTCCGTAATTTCAACGGCGTTGGGATCAGGCGCCTGCCAGGTGAGTTCGACTACTGTTCCGGCGTCGTTCTCATCCGCAACAACCGAGTGTGGTGCGTAAGCTATTTCGTTGAGGGTGATGGTGCCCATGTTGTGGTTGGATGCGCCCACGTTGATGGTTCCCTGCAGCGAGGTGTATCCGGGCGCCATGATCACATAGTCGTAAGTCTGGTTGGCATATACGCCGGGGATGGTGAAGCCGCCGCTGGCGGTGGTGTTGGCGTCGTAATTGGCGTAGCCTTGCAGATGGATGGATGCTCCGGAGATGCCCGCTCCGGTGTCGGAAGCGTTCACCTGTCCTGTCACGTTCACCATGGCCATCGGGGTCATGCTGACGTTGAGGGTCTCGGTCTCATCCTCTGCGATGGTTACGGTCCGGGTGGCGTCCACATGGCCGTAGGCGCTGAAGTTGACTGTATAGGTGTTGGGCAGGATGTTGTTGATCTGATACTGCCCCTGGGCGTTGGTGACGGTATGGTATCCGCCAGTGGCAAATGCTACTGCCACGCCTTCCAGAGGCGTTCCGCCCGCTCCGGTGACGGTTCCGTTCAGATGTCCCACTCCGCCGGGGATGCCGAAGAACGTGGTCATGGGGAACTGCCCGGTGAGGGTTCCGGTCGCGGTCATGTCGGCAGGATCGTAAACGGTGGAGTCGGACTGAATCTTGCGGGCACGGTTGCTGCCGACGGTCTGGGCTTTGAAGTAGTTTGAACTATTGTAGTAACTCTCATCCATCGGACGCTGGAAGGTCAGGATCAGGTTTTCGCCGTTCAGATAGAGGTAGGGGTTGGCGAAGGGTATGGTGATGACGTTTTCTCCAATGGGGAAGTTCAGGTTTCCGGAGAAGACCTGGGTGTGGTTTTGGATCGGGACCCAGCCGCCCGACATATCTTCCAGCGTGGTGGTTCCCAGCCAAACGTTGATGGGTTTATCGAGCAGATCCTGAATGAAGTTGTTGTAGAGGTACATGCCGGTGAAGATACCGATGAAGTTGCCGATCTCTGCAGGGTAGATCAGATACTGTTGCACCGAGTTCTTAAAGTAGAAATCGATGGGGGTGCGGGCTGTTTGGGAGCCATCGCCCACGGTGTAGGCAAAGATGCCTGCAGGCTGCACCAGGACGTTGAGATCGGGGGAACGGTCATTGAGGTTGTTCTGGTCTCCCGTGAGCACCACCCTGGCATAGATGGTGGCGGCGCCTTCTGTATCGGGAGTCCAGGTCAAAGCCACGCTGGCTGTGGCGCCTGGAGCCACCTGCACACCGGGAGCCGTGGCCAGTTCGATATCTGTGGGAGTGGCCACCTTGAAGAGTTTTACTTCATAGGTGCTTTGAGGCTGAGTGCCCCAGTTGAACACGCTCGCGGTGTAGGTGGAGGGTTGTCCCAGTGATGGGGTGTAGTTTCCGGCAATGGCTGTGGCGGCCAGGTCGTTGTCCGGTATCACTTCCAGCATCACGTCATCCAGATACAGCGAGCGTCCGGTTCCTCCCAGGCCATGTTTGAAGGCAATAGTATGGCCGGCGCCAGTGTAGCCGTTGAAAGGCACCACATACTCGGTGATGGTGGTGGTGAGGGCTATCGACTGCACTTCCGTGTAGGTGGTGGGATCAAGCGGATCGGCGATCACGCCCACCGAGAGCGGATAGTTTGAGCTGCTGGAGCGGGCCCAGAACTTCACGCGGGTGGTGTTGGTGGCAATGGCGGGCGCGTAAGGCGGGGCCAGCAGGATCAGGGTCGCATTCGCGTCGGAAGGATTGTAGAGCCGCACGCAGCTGGGCTGGCTGTGGGCATAGGTGGTGGAGGCATAGGTTCCCACAAAGGCACTGGTCGATGTGGACTGGATGATGGAGCCCCAATCCGGAGGAAGATCCGGTGTGGCGACGGCATCGAAGTTCTGCACATAGGGCAGGGTGGTGATCTGGGTGTCGATGCAGTTGGCGGTCACCGTGATGGTGTGTGTTTCGCGGTTTATGTTGTCCACTATGGTGATGGTGGCGGTGTGCGTTCCTTCGGTGGTGGGTGAGTAGTTCAGGGTGAAGTTCAGCGGCTGCCCAAAGTTGACGGTTGCGGGCAGGGCAGGCAGGCCGGAGAGGGTGTAGAAGGGGTTGCCTGCGATGGAGATGGAGTTGATTGTGAAAGACCCGCCGCCGGCATTGCCGATGCTGATCTGGCGGGTATTGTCGGTGTTGACCAGGATGGTGCCAAAATCCACGGCAGTGGCGCTGACGGTAAACAGCGGTGTGTTTCCGATGGGGCCAAGATGGAAGCCGGTCATCGGGAAAGTGCCGGAAAGGGTTCCTGCGGCTGATGGCGCGGCGGGGTCATATTGCGTGGAGTCCGCGCGCAAGAGGCGGGCCCTGTTGCTGCCCACGGTTTGCACGCGGAAGTCGTCGTTGGAGCTGTAATAGGCATCTTCCCAGGGACGGTTGGCATAGAGCACCAGGTTGCCGCCGGTATAGTTATAGGGAGTCTGCAACGGTATGGTGATGGTGTTTTCCCCACTGGGGTAGGTGACGTTGCCATCGTAAACCAGGGTCAGTCCATCCGAGGGCAGTATCCAGCCCGCGGAAAGATCGGAAGACTGGGTTGAGCCCAACCAGAGTTTGGTGGGTTTATCCGGCAGGTTGGTCACGAAGTTGTTGTAGAAGCTGAGAGCGGTAATGCTTCCAAACATTCCCAGTTCTTCGGGGTAATACAGGCACTGGAAGAGGCTGTTTTTGTAATAGAATTCCACCGGGCGGCCATCCAAAGAGGTGCCCTCACCCACGATAACTACATGTATGCCGGATGGCATCACCAGGACGTTGAGGTTCGGGCTCTGGTCGTTGGTGGGATTGATGTCTCCAGCCAGAAACACCTTGGCGTAAAGAACCACGCTTCCTTCAGCGGTGGGTGTCCAGGTCAAGGGCACATCCACTGTGGCATCAGGAGCAACGGTCACTCCGTTCGCCGTGGCCAGTTCCACGTTATCCCCGTTATAGAGCTTGACCGTGTAGGTGCTCTGCGAGGCTGTGCCCCAGTTGCGGATGGTGGCGTTGTAGGTGGTGGCGTTGCCGGCGGTAGGGGTTGTATTGCCGCTGAGCCGCTCGCAGGCCAGGTCGTTCGGCGCGATCTGCTCAAACACCACATCGTCCACATAGAGGCTGCGGGTGGTTCCGCCCAGGCCATGCTTGAAGCAGATGTGCGTGCCCGTTCCGGTATAGGAAGTGAGATTGACCACATATTCGGTTAGTGTGGTGGTGAGAGACAGGTTCTGCACTTCGGTGTAGGTGGTGGGATCCTGGGGGTTGCTCATTACTCCGATGGAGAGCGGATAGTTTGAGCCGCTTGAGCGTGCCCAGAACTTCAGGCGTATGGTGTCAACGGACAGCGGTGCCATGATTGGCGGCCCCACCAGGATCAGCGTGGCTTCACTATCCGAGGGATTATAGAGCCTCACGCAGTTGGGCTGGCTGTGGGCGTAGGTGGTGGAAGCGTAAGTCGCGCAAACCGCGGATGTCGAAGTTGACTGCACGATCGCAGACCAGTCGATGGGCAGGGTTGGAGCCGTTACGGAGTCGAAGTCCTGGCTGTAGGGCAGCGTGTAGATGGAGGGATCGAGGCAGGTGCCGGTGAGTTCCACGGTGTGGGTGAGGCGGTTGCCGCGGTTGTCCGTGATGGTGATGGTGGCGGTGTGGGTGCCTGCTGCGGTGGGATTGTAGCGGGCCACAAAAGTGATGTTCTGGCCGATGACCAGGCTGGCCGGCAGAGTGGGCAGATCTTGCAGCGTGAAGAAGGGGTTGCCGGAGATGCTGATGCTGTTTACGGTCAGGGTGCCTCCGCCGCCGTTGGCGATGGTGAAGGTCTGATTTTGGGTGGTATTCATCAGCACTGTGCCGAAGTCATGGCTGGAGGGGCTGACGATGAACATCGGATCAGGGCCGAGCGACGTCATGTGGAAACTCGTTTTGGCGAAGGTTCCGGAGAGGGTTCCAGCCGCGGAGGGATTCAGCGGATCGTAAGTCGTGGAGTCCGAGCGCAGGAGGCGGGCCCTGTTGTTTCCCACGGTCTGGGCCTGGAAGTTGTCGCTGCTGCTATAATAGTTCGAGTCCATGGGGCGGCAGGCATAGAGCACCAGATTCCCATGTGTGTAGGTGAAGGGAGTTTGCAGCGGGATGGTGATCGTGTTTTGTCCGCTGGGAAAGTCAACTGTGCCATCGTAAACCAGGGTCAGTCCATCCGAGGGCAGGATCCAGCCGCCGCTGAGGTCGTTCAGGTTGGTTTGACCCAGCCAGAACTTGCAAGGTTTGCCGGGCAGGTCGGTCACGAAGTTGTTGTAGAAGGTCAGGGCCGTGATGTGTCCAAACATGTTCAGTTCGTTCTGGAAGTAGATGGCTTGGTGCAGGCTGTGCTTGTAATAGAACTCCAGCGGCACGCCTTCCGCCAGGTTGCCCTCGCCAACTGTTACCACGATCGAGCCGGCGGGCTGGACGCTGACATCGAGGTTTGGGCTTTGGTCGTTGGTGGGATTGATGTCACCGGCGAGGAATACTTTGGCATAAAGGGAGGCCGGGCCTTCGGCAGCGGGTGTCCAGTTTAAAGCAATCTGTGCCGTGGCATCCGGTTCGACAGTGGTGCCGGAAACACTTGCCAGTTCAGTGTTATTGCCGTCATAAAGCTTCACGGTATAGACGCTTTGCGTGGCGGTGCCGTTGTTATGGATTGTGGCGGAGTAGGTGCTTTCCGTTCCGGCCGATGGTGTGGTGTTACCTGTCAGAGCGGTGCAGGCCAGGTCGTTGGGCGCGATTTCCTCAAACACCACATCGTCCACATAGAGGCTGCGGCTGGTTCCGCCCAGGCCGTGCTTGAAACAGATATGCGTGCCTGTTCCCGTATAGGAAGAGAGATTGACCACATATTCGGTGATCGTGGTGGTGAGAGACAGGTTATGCAATTCGGTGTAGGTGGCGGGATCCTGGGGATTGCTCATCACACCGATGGAGAGCGGATAGTTTGAGCTGCTTGAACGTGCCCAGAATCTCAGGCGTATGGTGTCAACGGACAGCGGCGCCATGATGGGCGGCCCAACCAGGATCAGCGTGGCTTCACTATCCGAGGGATTGTAGAGCCTCACGCAGTTGGGCAGGCTGTGGGCATAGGTGTTGGAGGAATAGGTTGACACCGTGGCGCTTGCGGAAGTGGATTGGACTATGTTCGTCCAGTCGAAAGGCAGTTCCGGAGCGGTCACAGCATCCCAGTTCTGGCTGTAGGGCAGGGTGGTGACGCCCGGGTCGCCGTGGGTGGTGAAGCTCCACACCGGGCAGTTGCTTGCGCTGCCATGGGCGTTGTAAGGAACCACCTGCCAATAATATGTGGTATTTAGCTGAAGATCGGGACTGGGGTCATAGGTGGTCGCCAGGCCCATATCCTGGTTGTTGACGTGGTTGGTAGGCGGATTGTTGGTGCCAAATGACAGACGGTAGCCGTCCGGCCAGATGTTGCCGGGCAGCCAGTTCAGGGTTGCGAAGGGGCTAACCAGGGTCGCTCCGGGCTGGGGTGAAACCGCCACCGCAGGGTCGGGCGGGGTGGTGGTGGGGGTGATCAGTTGGATGTTGGGACGGTTGTAGGTTCTTGTGCCGTCAACGGCGGGAAAGCTGGCGTCCTGATGCTTGTAAACAGCCTTATAGTCAGGGTTGGTGCTGGTATATTGGAAGTTGGGGTAATTTGACGACCAGGTGCTATCCCAGTTCTCAAACAGGAATTCGATGTTCTGGCTGCCGTTCCAGGCAAAGGGGGCGCTGAAAGCGATGTAGAACCAGCCTCCTCCATTGTAGGTCAGGTTGCCCTGGAATACCTGCTGAAATTGCGTGTTGTCCGGATAACCAACGTCCGTTGTCTCATAGGCCGGGGCAGTGGTATGCCGCACGAACACGCGTTGATCCAGCATGGAGTAGTGGCTGGGCGAGTTGCCGACGAAGAAGCCTATGCCGATGATGTTACTCGCGCTGGTGAGTCCGGCAGCGTTTATTTCTGCCTGCGTGTAGATAACCTTGCTCCAGTTGTAGTTATAGAATCCGTAAAATGGAATGTAGCTCTGGGTGCTGGTTCCGTCGCCGATGGTGTAGGATTCGGCGAAAGCGGAAACCACCAGGAGCAGGAACAGGGTGAAGATAACAAGTCTTTTCATCTCTTCTCCTTAGAGTGGTTCATTAAAGATTGTTACGATTGAGTTTTGAACAGGTGTTAAAACTGTTGACACCTTATACCCTCGAAATGGTGATAATTGTATAACCTGGCTTGAGCATGTCTGTGCTTCAGCTTGCACCGCTTGCGGGCGTGAAGGTGTTGCGGGGCGAGCCGCAACCGCTCCCTGCGATACTTTCCTGTCAACACAGTTTTTGCTACAGCTCAAGCTGAACATCGCTTACCTCGATGTCTTCATTTTGGGAGAACGCAAATGAACCCAGCTTATCAAAGGTCACAAGCTCAGGCTGGCATTCCCCTACCTTATCCCATGCAAAAAGAGTTCCATCTTTTTGTAAAGGATTATTTTGAAGCGCTGCGTAGTAATTGGCTTCATGTCCTGCCTTGCGAAGGCAAAGCGATGGCGGTGGTCATTCCGGCTTGTTTTGGGCTGGATACTTGACCTTATATCCGGGCTGCCGAAGTCTGTTCGGCAGAGGCAATGGAGTTGCCTGTTTGGAAGAGACCTCCGGTCTCTGTGGCAAACAGACTTTGCCACCCCTGGGCACTGGATCCCGGGTTAGACGGTTCACGCAGATATACGCGGATAAAAGGCGCGGATTGCCACAGATTGATGTAAGATAGGTTCAGGATTTGCCCTTATTTTGTTCTTTTAATTTGTGTTAATTTGTGTAATTTGTGGATGATTATTCTAAAAGACTGGATCCCGGCTCGCAGGCCGGGATGACACAGAATATAGCTTGGTGGGACTTGTTTCGGGGGAACCTTTCCACCATTCCACCTTTCCACCTTTCCACCTCAAAAGCACCTTTCCACGGCCTGATCGTAGCACCTATATATTATGGGGGAAGGATAGTCCTCATTTGCATTTCCCTCTCCGGCGTGGGTCTTCCTGGGGTCAACCTTATAATTTATAAGGAAGACCTAAGGATGATGGCACAGAATCCAGTCGTAGCAAAGGAGGGCGCTATGAGGAACGCGTTGGTCTGATTTTATCGGTTATCTTCCGTTAACAAACCTATTTCTCAGGCTTAAAGATAGCCTTTTTTGTTGACATGAATTCAGACACGAAATGCAATGTCTGAAATACCACTTTCGCCAAGAAAGGGAACAAACTTTATGAAAAAGAAATGGAGAATTATAATCGGGATCGCGGTTGTGCTGATCCTGCTGGTGCTGGGTCTGCGTGCCTGCGGCAAGGCGGGCGGCAAAAAGATGGCTCAAGATGCAGTCCCGCAGTCCTATACTGTGGCCCGGGGAGACATTGTCACCAAGATCGAGATCACCGGTGAGGTGCAGCCCCAAACAGTGGTTGCCCTGAAATCCAAGGTCTCGGGCAAGATCGTGAAACTCTATGCCGATGAAAACGACTATGTGAGCTTGGGACAGAAGATTGCGGATATCGAGCCGGACTACAACCAGGCTAATACCCTGTTCAGCACCAAAGCCCAGCTCAGCCGCGCCGAAATGCGCCTGAGAAACGCACGCAAAGATCTGGAGGACAAACGGATACTGCTTGCCAAGGACTACATCTCCCGTGAGGCTTTCCAAGCCGCGGAAGACGAACTTAGCTCCGCCCAGATCGACCATCAGCAGGCGCAATCGCAGTATGAGACGATCAAGGATATGGACGTGCCCGGCAAGGTGATCCACGTGTTTGCCACCTCTTCCGGCGTGGTGATCGAGCGCAAGGTCAACGAAGGCGAGATGGTGCAGTCCAGCCTCGGCAGCTTTGGCGAGGGCACGGTGCTGATGAAGATCGCCGACCTGGCCCAGATGACCGTCGCCAGCAAGATCAACGAGGTGGACATCGCCAAATTCAGGCTGGGACAGGAAGCTACCATCAAGCTGGATGCCCTGCCCTATGAGGAGTACAGTGGCCGCATCGTGAAGATCGCCCCCTCGGCGGTCACCGAAAACAATGCCAAGGTCTTTCCGGTGGAGATCAGCATCGATGCCAGCGGCGCCAAAGCCAGGCCAGGCATGACGGCGGCGGTCACGATCATCGGCGAATCGCGCCTGAATGTGCTGGTGATCCCCATCCGCGCGGTGTTTACCGACGACAAGGGGCAGGACATCGTATATCTGCTGCCCAAAACCTCTACCAAAGCGCAAAAGGACGCTCCCGAACAGGAGCCTTTGCCCACGCCTCTGCAACTTGGCGCCAACGACCTGCAGCAGGTGGAGGTGCTCTCCGGCCTGAAGGAAGGCGACAGGATTTCGCTCACGGAACCGGGATCGGCCAGGAAAAACATGATGTTTATGGGAATGTAAAGGTATAAATATGATAGAGATCAAGAACCTCTCGCGCAGCTTTGGCGAGCTAAAAGCTGTTGACGGGATCAGCTTCCGGGTGGAACCTGGCGAGATCGTGGGCTTTTTGGGGCCCAACGGCGCCGGTAAGACCACCACCATGCGCATGATGACCGGCTATCTGCAACCGAGCGGGGGTGAGATCGAGCTGGACGGCGAAAGCATCTTTGCCGACCCCCTCTCCGCCAATGCCCGCATCGGCTATCTGCCCGAACAGAATCCGCTCTATGCCGATATGGACGTGGAGGAGTTCCTCGTCTATATGGGACGCCTGCGCAGGCTGGGCAAGGAACAACTGTCCAGCCGGCTGGACTACGTGCGCGACAAGTGCGGCCTGCAGGATGTGTGGAGGCAAAGGATCGGCACCCTCTCCAAAGGCTTCCGGCAGAGGACCGGCCTGGCTCAGGCCATCCTCCATGATCCCGAGGTGCTGATCCTGGACGAACCCACCAGCGGACTCGATCCCAACCAGATACTGGAGATTCGCGAGCTGATCCGCGAACTTGGCAAAGCCAAGACAGTCCTGCTCTCCAGCCACATCATGCAGGAGGTGCAGGCGCTCTGCGACCGGGTGGTGATCATCAACGCCGGACAGATTATTGTGGACGACGCCATCGACAATCTGGGCTCCTACATCGAAGGCTACAACCGCGTGGTGCTGGAAGTGGAGGCCGTGGAACCGGACTTTTCGCCCTGGCTGGAACAACAGGCCGATGTGGAACTGGACGCCTCGCAGCAGGAGGAAGGCGTTACCACCCTGGAATTCCTCTGCCCGCCGGATGCCGATATCCGCAAAGACCTGTCTGCCTACGCGGTTTCCCAGGGCTGGCAGATTCTGAGCATCTATCTGGAAAAACAAAGCCTGGAAAGCATCTTCCACGAGCTTACCTCCGAGACGCGGGACGCGATGGAGGAACTGGCGGAAGAGGAATTGCCGACGCAGGCTGAGGACGCGGCAGGCCTCGCGCCGGAGGAAACGGCTGCGGACACGCCGGAAGACAGCGAGGAGGAAGACAGATGAACCCCGCCCTCACCATAGCCCGCAAAGAATATCAGCTTGCCATACGCAACCTGAGCACTTACATCGTTTTGGGCATTTTCCTGATCTTTACCGGATTCTATTTCGGCAACACCGCCTTCAAGGTCGGCCTGGCAGAATTGAGGGGGATTTTTGGCTTTATGCACACCCTCTTCCTCTTTTTTATCCCCGCCCTCACCATGGGCAGCATCACCCGGGAGCGTCACAGCGGCACCCTGGAACTGATTTCCACCCTTCCCATACGGCGCGGGCACATCATCTGGGGCAAGTTCCTGGCGGCTTTCGGCCTGCTCAAGACCGTGCTGCTGCTCAGCCTTGTCTATCCTGTGCTGGTTCTGCTTTTTGGCAGCGGCTTCGACATCGGGGCTGCAATCAGCGGCTACCTCGGCCTGCTCTGCGCCGGCGCTGCCTACATCGCCATCGGCATCTTTGCCAGCAGCCTTTCCGACAACCAGGTGCTGGCCTTCATCCTGGGCCTTGCCATCTCCGCCGTGTTCTATCTGCTTGGGCATCTGGGGAGCATCCTCTCCGCCACCCTTTTCACGCGGCTGGAGTTCTTTGGCTTCGACTACCATCTGCAGAGCTTTTTCAAAGGTGTGATCGACACCCGCGACCTGCTCTATTTTGCCGTTGTGGCTTACATCTTTGCCTTGCTGGCGCAGATGCGTCTGCAGGCTCAAAACCTTGCCCAGGAGAAGTGATATGGCTCAGAGATCGCAAATATTCAGTTCCTACCTGCTGCGCGTGGCCATCGCCGTGATGGTCTTGCTGGTGGGGGGCTTGCTCTACCTGCGCCAGGATGTGAGCCGCGACCACGTCTATTCGCTCAGCAAGCACAGCCGCTCCACTGTGCGCGCCCTCAAGGACAAGGTGCTGGTCAAGGTCTTCGCCTCGCGCCAGTTGCCTCCGGAGTTCAGCAATCTAAACCGCGCCCTCAGAGACCTGCTGGAAGAGTTTCAACGCAACAGCCGCGGCAAGTTCCGCTATGAATATGCCCGTTTCGCCACCAACGAAGAGCTGCTGGCCCAGGCTAGCGCCAGCGGGATTCAGCCCTATGTGGCGCACATCCAGGAAAACGATGAACTGGTGAGCAAGGAGATCGTGCTGGGGCTGGTGCTGGAAGGCGCGGGCAAGTCTCAGCGGATGGTGCTGATTCCCGGTATGGAAAGCCGCATGGAATATCAGATCATGAAGGAACTGAACAAGTTCGACGCCCGTCCCCTGCCTGATCTGACCGTCTTTGCGGACTCCCTGGGCCTCATGTATCAATATGCCAACAACCGCAACGAACTGGCCACCTTCATCTACGAACTGAGCCAGAACTACAATATCATCTACACCGATCTCAAGACCGCGCCCCGCTTCACTCCCGTGATGCTCTGCCTCGGCGTGGTGAGCGATCTGCAGCGCATTCAGCTCTACCATCTGGACCAGTATCTGATGCAGGGCGGGCAGATCGTGATGACCCAGGACCGTGCCTATGTCTATTCCAACAACTATGGCACCGCCGTGGTGGAGACCGAGAGCAACCTCTTTAAGCTGCTGGACCACTATGGCATCCACATCCATAACAACCTGGCGCTGGACCGCGAGTGCGAGATACGCAAGGGAGCGGGATTGGGCACCCAGGCGCCTTATCCCTTCATCCCCATGATCCGCGGCAACCCGAAGCTGGATTATACCCGCGGCTTTGACAGCATCTATCACTTCCTGGCCTCGGAGGTCACGCTGCTGCCGGGCGCAAGGCTCAAATATAGCCCCGTGCTGCAGACCTCAGATCACTCCAACCGCCTGCTGGGCCCCGTGTTTCAGGTGGAGGAATCCATCAACCGCGGACTGGAGCCGGGATATCTGAACCAGCCTCCCATCACCGTGGCGGCGGAGTTTTCCGGCCAGTTCAACAGCTTTTTCACCGAGGCCCTCACCGATTCCACCTTCCACGCCTCGACGGACAAGGCGCGCGTCATCCTCTTCGGCGACAGCGAACTGCCTCTGGATTTCGGAGCGGGCGCTTATGTGGTGCTGAATGCAGTGGATCACCTGCTCGGCAGGAAGGAGGCCATCGAGCTGCGCTCCCGCAACCTCCGTCCCTCGCTGCTGAGCACGGGCGTATTCATGGAACGCTTTAAGATGGATCCCTCCGATCCGGACAGGACTTCCGCCATGCTCAAAACCTGGTTCAAACTGGGCGCCATCCTTGGCCCGCTGGCGCTGCTGCTCCTGATTGGCGCGGGGGTGGCCGTCCATCGCAAGGTCAGGAAGGTGGAGGCATGAAGCGCAACCAACTGATCCTGCTGCTCATCCTGTTGCTCCTGGTGGCGGGCTACATCTTGCTGCGTTCGCGTTCCCCGCGGGAAAGCCTCAAGCCGGTGTTCGCGGTGGATTCGCTGCATGTGGGGCGGATCGAGATTTCCCAGGGGGAAAGAAAGATCGTCTTCTCCAAAACCACGCAAGGCTGGAAGATAAGCCAGCCCATCGACTGGGATGTGGAGCCCGACCGCTTTGGCCTCTTCTTCCGCGACGTGATCAAGGGCAAATATGCCACCACCGTCATCGGAGAAGGCAGCGAAGCCGTCGCCAGCTATCAGTTGCAGGACTCCCTGGCCTTCTGGGTGAAGGTGTGGGATACCAAAGACAGATTGCGGACGCAGGCGCTCTTTGCCAATCTGGGGCATCCTTTCGACTACTTCCGCTACGCGGGGCAGGACAAGGTCTATCAGATTCGCCAGAAAGTGGCCTCCGAATATCAGCCCGACCTGCCTTACTGGCGTAAGCCCAATGTGCTCAGCATTAGCCCCGACCGGCTTTTCCGGATATCGGTGCGCCATCCCAAAAACAGCTACGTGCTCAGCCGCAACGCCGATCTCTGGCATTTTAAGGACAAGATCGCGGAGTTTGACGTGCCGCCCGGTAACGTGACCATGGCCAAAATCCAGAACATCCTCGCCAAACTGGATGCCTACAACGTCATGCAGGGAGAGGAAGCTCCCGCGCTCCAGGATTTGGGCGATCCGGTCTGTGAGGTGGACATCCTGCTCACCGACAAAAGCCAGCGCCAGATCAGGTTTTACAAGTATGGCGACAACTATCTGATGACAGTGGACAACCACCCGGATATGTATTTTGAGGTGATCTTCGACACCGTGTTCCGCTTCACCCGGCATGCCCCGCTCTTCAATGCCAGGGTGGGGGAGTTGCCCCCGGAAGGCGCCATTTGACCACCATCACCCACGCCCGGGCGCTGGATGAGCCTCTCTTTGAGAGTATTACCCGCATCTGGGTGAATACCGGCATCAGCAATCCTGCCCGCATGGATGACCTGGCCTCGGTGCGCTACAATCTGGACAACGGCGGCATCATGCTGCTGGCCTGGGAAGATGAAGAACTGGCCGGAACAGCCTGGCTAAGCCACGACTTCCGTCGCCTCTACATCCACCATATGGCGGTGGAACCTGCCCTGCAAAACCGCGGCATTGGCAGGCTGCTGCTGCAGGAGGCCCTGCAGATTGCCCACGAGAAAGGCTTTCAACCCAAACTGGAAGTCCACCGCGACAACCCCGCCGCCCGCCATCTCTACCACAGTTGCGGCTTCACCGACCTCGACGGCTATATCACCATGATCCGCCGCGGCTGAGCACCACGCGGACTTGAGTTCTAAAAGTCCGTGGAAAGGTGTTTTGAGGTGGAAAGGTGGAAAGGTGAAATGATGGAAAGGAACTCGTGGTGTCGTGGTGTCGTGGTGACGTGTTGATGGTGGACGCAGCCCAGAACAAGTCCGCCAAGCTATATTCTGTGTCATCACGGGAAGTCGGGGCCCCTCTGGGGTGGCTTACCCGTGATCCAGTCTTTTGAAAACGACAACTCAGCACCAAAACAAATCTCCCCTCAGACTAAAAACGTGTCATCCCGGGCTGTCGGGGTCCCCGCCAAAGCGTGTAGCGGTTTGGTGGGGTGACTTGACCCGGGATCCAGTTTTTTAGAAACGACCATCCAGCCCTGATACAAACCAACTCAGACTAAAAGTGTGTCATCACGGCCTACCGGGGTCTTCGCCGGATCGGTAACGATCCGGAGGGGTGGTTTGAGCCGTGATCCAGTCTTTTTGGCCTCAAATAACCATCCGACCACAAAACAAAACACATCCAGCTATACGCCGCGTTATTTGGTGCAAGCACGCTTGACTTGGGATCCAGTCTACCCGTGATAACGTAGTCCATAGTTTGGTGGACTTGTTTCGGGGGAACCATTCCACCATTTCACCTTTCCACCTTTCCACGACCTCATCGTAGCACCTATATATTATGGGGGTGGGCCTCATTTGCATCCGGCACTCTGGCGTGGGTCTTCCTGGGGTCAACCTTATAATTTATAAGGATGACCTAAGGATGATGGGCTAATGCTTTGCGGGGTAAAATGATAGCGATATGGGAGGGAGGAGGGGAATCCGGCTTTTGGCTCCTGTGTGTCGCAGATGTATCGTCTTTCTGGGATAATACTGTTTAGTTTGCGTTATTACAATTGGATTTCATTTCACCTTCCCACGGTTGTTTCAAAAGACTGGATCCCGGGTTCCAAGGTTCACGTGGATATACGCGGATAATTCAAGGGCTGCCGAAGTCCGTTCGGCAGAGGCAACGGAGTTGCCTGTTTGGGAGAGACCTCCGGTCTCTGTGGCAAATGGACTTTGCCACCCTTGTGCACTGGATCCCGGGTCAGACACCCCAGAGGGGCCCCGTCTGCCCGGGATGACACGCTTTTTAGTCTGGGGATGGTCTGTATTAAGAATGGCTGGTTGTTTCTAAAAGACTGGATCCCGGGTCAAGCCCGGGATGACACAGTATATGGTCTGGTAGGGCTTGTTTCGAGGAACCTTTCCACCATTCCACCTTTACACCTTTCCACCTTCAAAGATCCTGTCATCCGCGTTCTATCTCCATCTCACGGTCACCACTCCGCCACGACATCACGTCACCACGACACCACCTCACCACGAAGGGAACCTTTCCACCTTCCTGCAACAGCAAACAGAAACCAGGGAAATCATCTTTAACTTATCTGAAATGATGATGTTAAGCCAGGAATATTTCTCTTGACGTGATGCCAGTATGTTGACACATTGTCCACAAACTGGAGGTAAAATGACAGATCAGTTGGTAGATGTCACCCATCAGCCCTTCGACCATCAGTATCTGAAGGGCTTGTTCAGCGGCTACCGCTATCCCCGTAACAAGATCAGCAAGCTGCTGAATTCCGGGGAGATCATTGCGTTGAAGAACGGCCTCTATGTCCTCTCAAAGCGCTTTGGCAGGAATCTTGTTCCCGAGCTTGTTGCCAATCTCCTTTACGGGCCTTCCTATGTTTCTCTGGATTACGCCCTGGCCAGGCACGGCCTCATTCCGGAACTGGCTTTCCAGGTCACTTCAGTCACCACCGGAAGCCGAAAGACCTATGAGACCGCCGTGGGAACCTTTAGCTACCAGCATCTCAAGCCCACTTATTACTGCCAGGGCTATCTGTCGCGGAAAGTCGGGGACACCAGCTATCTGATTGCCACTCCGGAGAAGGCTCTCTGCGACAAGCTGTATTTTGCCCCTCCCCTGGAAGATGCCGATGCTTTGGAGCGTTATCTCTTTGAAGACCTGCGGATCGATATTACCCACCTGCGCGACCTGGACAGAAAGCTGATCTCGCGTCTGGCTGGCCTGGCGGGAAAGCGCAACCTCAAACTGCTAAAGGAGTTGACAACATGAATACCCATCCCCTGCACTCTCTCCTGAACGGATATGAGCCTGGCAACGCGGACGGTTATCGCCGTGGACTGCGTGAGGCAATTCAGAAAATCTGCCTGCTGGGACTCTGGCGGGGAACCTTCTTTGAACACGCCGCTTTCTACGGCGGAACGGCACTGCGGATGCTGTATGGCCTGGATCGCTGGTCGGAAGACCTGGATTTCTCACTGTTGGAGGAAAAACCGGATTTCCGCCTGAAGGCTTATCTGAACTCCGTACGCCAGGAATTGGAGGCTTGGGGGATCAAAGCTGAAGTGGATGTAGCGGAGAAAAAAGCCAGCCAGATCGAATCCGCCTTCATCAAAGCCAACACCCTGAAAACCCTGATCGATCTAAAAATCCCAAGCACCGAACTTACCCGTTTGCATCGCGATGAGGTTAGCAGCGTGAAATTCGAGCTCGATCCCCATCCACCCTGTGGATTTGACAGCGAAAGCCGCTTCCTGCTTGAACCAATTCCTTTCAGCGTCCGCGTGATGAGCCTTCCCGATCTCTTTGCGGGCAAGATGCACGCGGTTTTGGCCCGCGGCTGGACGTCCCGGGTCAAAGGCCGGGATTGGTACGATCTGATCTGGTTTGTCCGCAACGGGACTCCCCTTAATCTGGCGCATCTGGAAGCCCGCTTGAAACAGAGCGGTCACCTTGGGCTGGAATCTTCACTGGACGCGGTTTCTTTCCAGACCTTGCTACGCGACAGGATCGCTGAGGTAGATTTTATCCAGGCCAGACAGGATGTCCAGCCCTTCGTTCCCAATCCCGCCGCGCTCCAAAACTGGTCGCAAGAGCTGTTCAGTGACCTGGTGGAGAGGATTAAACTGGAGTAGTCCAGATGGGAAGAGACCAAATTAGAAACAAATAATACCCCGTATTACAAGAGTATATCCGCGTAATAAGGGGCGTATTACAAGAGTATAACTGCGTAATCAGGGATATTTTGCTTGACAGGTTATTCACTATCTCATTTTATTATCTCGGTAGAAAAGCTTTGCCGCTGTTGAGCGTGATATTCCGGGTTGTCCGCAATCCTTTACTTCCCACGCTCTAACTCAACAATCCGCGTAACCATTTCAATGCTTCTTGCGATATGCGACCTGAATACACATATTCTTGCCCTATTGTAAACGACTTCAATCTGGCGTAGCCGTTCTCGAGTTTCCATTCCCTTTTAGCGTTATAAGTTAGCGGGCAAGATTCCTTGTTCTCCCGATACATCCATGCCGGTAATCTCCAATAGCTTGTTTTGTCCTTATCCGGGTCAGTTAGTTGGAGTTCTTCCCGGTAGTGCTCAAACACCCCGTAACCTTTGATTTTGTTCCCTCCAAGCGCTTCTATGTTAAGCGTTTCACTGGCAACGTAGAGGGTGTTGTTGACGCGTTGATTCTGGAAATGATAATGCGGATGATATTTTGCCCAAGGGTACTTGGGCTGCTTGCCTGACTGCTCCTTGGCGACATCAACAATATCGCCGATCTGCATCCAGCCCCAGATCAGGTGTATGGGTCTGGCTGATTTGTCGTAAAAGTATTTTTCATTAACTTTCCTCACTCTTTGATAAAGCCCATAGAATAGAAACAGGTCACCAATACCCACACCTTGGTTCCTAAGATGGCCCTGGGCAGCATGGCATTGTCCAAACAAGCCACGCCAGCCTGTTATGCGAGGCGAGTAGGCGTTTTCGCAGATATCAGGGTCAAAGTGGGCATAGTTTTTACTTCTGACTTTTCCTTTTGATGTTTTAACGGCGAGATCGTCAATCAGATTTTCCAAATCCACGTCATGAGGTTTCAGGTCTTTGTATCTTATCGAGTATTTCCCGTCACAATTCAATTCCGGGATTGGTAATGATACTATGGTGCCATCCTCAAGAATAGGACTGGGTGAGCCGCCATTGCTGCTGTCAAAGCCCTTGCGAGAAAAAATGATTTTCATTGTTTACTCCTTGATTATTGTAACGTTGTAATATCTCTTGGTTCGCCATTAATACCTTTGGGTAAACGGCTTATGAATTCGATAACTCCTTTTATAGTACTTGGCTCGAAATTGCTTCTGTGTCCTCTGCCTACCACGATCTTCTGCAAGATTCCGGAAGGTAGCTCTTTCGCGTCTTTGCCAAAGTAATAGAAACCATCCTTGGCTGAGATAAGAACATATTCAGAGCTTGTATCTCGCTTGAAATCTTCCGCGCCATGAATAGCACTTTTCCTCTGCTCGTAAAGGCCATTGCACTTGGCGCGGTAGTACATGTTGTCTCCACATTTTCTTTTGGAGACCGGAGATTCTGGCTCTGGTTTCTTTGCAGCAAAGCGGGGGTCGTTGAAGTATTGGTCGTGCGTAAGTTTTTCTTCCACTTTCATCGCATAGACGAGTTTGTTTTCCAGAGCCTTGGGGCTGAGTCCAACGATCCAGTCTCCTTTTTGGGCAGCATTCCTGATCTTGGGTTTACAGGTAGCAAGGGTGCAATACCCCCAAAAAGGGTTTGGGGCAAAGCCTCTATCATTAGCTACAATGTAAGAGAACAAACGCATTATTCCTCACCAGCGTCCTATTTTACATGGAAATTATCCAGGAACTGTTGCAGGATGGACGCGCGGGAGGGGTGGCGCAGTTTTTTGAGCGCCTTGTCCTCGATCTGGCGGATGCGTTCGCGGGTCACCTGGAAGATATTGCCGACCTCTTCGAGGGTGCGGTGGTAGCCGTCATCGATGCCAAAACGGAGGCGGATGACGCGTTCCTCGCGGGTGGTGAGGGTTTTTAGCACCTCGTCCATCTGTTTTTTGAGCAGTGAGCGTTCTGCCAGGCGTTCCGGGCTGATGATGGTGCGGTCTTCGATGAAGTCGCCCAGGATGCTGTCTTCGCTGTCGTGGCCGATGGGTTTGTCCAGGGAGACGGGTTCTTTGGAGATGGAAAGGATGTTTTTGACCTTTTCCACAGGCATGTCCAGCACCTCGGAGATTTCTTCCGGATAGGGGTCGCGTCCCAGTTTTTGCACCAAACGCCGGCTGGTGCGGCTGATCTTGTTGATGGATTCGATCATGTGCACGGGAATGCGGATGGTGCGTGCCTGGTCGCCGATGGCGCGGGTGATGGCCTGGCGAATCCACCAAGTGGCGTAGGTGCTGAACTTGTAGCCCTTGCGGTAGTCATACTTTTCCACGGCGCGCATCAGGCCGGTGTTGCCTTCCTGGATGAGGTCCAAAAACTCCAGTCCGCGGTTGTTGTAGCGTTTGGCGATGGAGATCACCAGTCGCACGTTGGCCTCGATCATCTCGTTCTGCGCTTTTTCCTTGTTGCGTTCGGCGCGCTCGATCTCGCGCAGGAGGAAGACGAGGTCGGTGCCGGTCATCTTGGTTTCCAGTTCCACGCGGCGGATTTTGCGGCGGGCGTTTTTGATCTTGCGCAGGGTCTCGATGAAGATTTCGGGGTCAACGTTGGTTTCAGCCTGCACTTCCTGATAGTCCTCGTCAGATTTCTTGGCGCGGCGGCCGTAGGTGCAGATCTCATCGATGGTAAAGCGTTTGATGCGGGTGAGGTCGTTGATGCTGGAATAGCTTTCCTCAATGCGCTCCACCAGGCTGCGGATGCGGTAAACCATGCGTTTGATGAGCTTTTCGTTGTAGTTCAGCTCGTTGAAGGTGTTGATGATATCGCCGCGCAGGGCGTTGATCTCTTCCTGGCGGACGGCGTTGCCGCTTTCGTCGTAGTCGCAATTGTCCAGGATGGTGCCGATCCTGTCGAAGGTGGCTTCGTTGGTTTTGAGGATTTCGCGGAAGTGTTCAACGATGACGACATCCTGCTTTTTGTCGATCCAGGTGCCGATGTCAACTTTGAAGATCTGATCGAGGCGCACGCGGCGTTCGCGGTAGCGGTGGAGGAAGTTGTACATCTCGCGGAGGGTGGAACCGCTCTTGAATACGTTTTGATTGATCATCTTCTGATAGGTTTCGATCTTTTGGGCCACCCGCACCTCGCCTTCGCGGTCCAACAGGGGCACCCTGCCCATTTCGCGCAGATACATGCGCACGGGATCGTCATAGAAGCGCTTGCTCTTAAATTTCTTGGGGGCGGTGGTCTTGCGGATCACACTGCCGTTCTTGGTGAGGCGTTTTTCTGTCTCATCGATGATTTCAATGCCGTCCTGGCGAAGATCGAAGATGATATCCTCCACCTTGTCCAAAAAGTAGGCGCTGCTTGGCAGGATATCGTTGATCTGTTTGAAGGTGATGTATCCGGTGTCTTTACCCAGATCCACCAGTTTTTTCAGGCATTCGTTGTAAGTGATCATCAAAGCTCCTTGCGAGGCTAATTGTTCTTAATAAAGTTGATGGGCGAAAGCCCGTTGATCATATTGCGATAGGTGTTCAAGAGTTCCATTTTGGAGCGCAGGAGATCGAAGTTACCCGGCTCTGCGAGGATGCGGCGGTCAATGTCCTCCAGATCGCGCTGTATTTTGCGCACCCGCACCTGGTCAACCAGTGTTTTCAGGCTCATATCCTGCAGGTCAGAAAAGAGTAACTCTGCCAAGAGATCCCTTAACTCCTTATTTTCCATATTATCAAGCAAAGCGGCGGGCTCTTCGAAATCCGCATCTGAACTTTCAGACAGCAGATATTTGTAGAGCTCGCGGTTGATACTGTTAATAAAATAATCGGGAGTGAGCTCTTCGGCAACAAAATTGAACGATTCCCGGTCACGCAAGGCCAAAGTAAGCAGCCAGCGTTCTTCGGAAGGGCTTTCCAGGATGGGTGCGCGTTCCTCTGTCCGGGCGGATGCCTGCCTGCCGATCTGCCCCAGTTTGGAAAAGAGCGCGGCGGTGGAGACGGAGAAGGCTTCCGAGATGCCCTTCACCAGCAATTCGCGTTGCACGGCATCCTTCACACCCCGGGCGGCCTCCAGCAGCATATCGATGCGTTCGCTTTCCGGGCTGTCCCAATCTTTGCGGGCCAGGAAGGTGGTGATGGGCTGTGCGGAGGCGATCCTTTTGCGCAGGGCGGGCCCCCCCTCATCCAGGATAAAGCTGTCCGGATCGTGCTCGGGAGGCAGTTCCACGATGTTGGCTTCCAATCCTTTCCCCAGGCAGATCAGGGCGGCGCGGATAGCGTTGCTGACGCCGGCTTTGTCGCCGTCATAGAGCATGTAGATTCGCTTTGCATAGCGGGAAAGCAGGAAGATCTGGTCTTCGGTGAGGGCGGTGCCAAGCGAGGCCACGGAGTTCATAAAACCAGCCTCGTAGAGCCGCAGAAAGTCAAAGTATCCTTCGCAGATCAGCGCGTAGCCAGCCTTGGTGATCTCATATTTGGTCTTGAAGAGGCCGTATAGCTCTTTGCCCTTGGTGTAGAGCTCGGTGCCGGAGGAGTTCACATACTTTACCCCGGTATCCGCGTCATTCCAAACTCTTCCGCCGAAGGCGATCACCTCGCCGATGTTGTTGTGGATGGGAAACATGAGGCGGTTGCGGAAGAAATCCACCAGGTTGCCGGAGTAGTTGCCGAAGAGGCCGGATTCCTTGAGCAGGGAAACGGAGTGGCCTTCCTTGAGCAGGTGGTTGAGCAGGGCTTTTTCGCTGTTGAGGGCATAGCCAAGCTCCAAAGCTTTGGCGGTCTCCTCGCTGAAGGAACGGCCGGCGAGGTATTTAAGCACGGATGAGCCATGCTCGAAGAGGCTGGAGGCAAAGAAATCCCTGGCGCTGCGATAGATGACCAGCAACTGGTCGCGCTTGGTGGAGACGGTCTTGGTGCGCTCAAACTCCGGAATGGCGATGCCCACGCGGGCGGCGAGCTTTTTGACCGCCTCGATGAAGGTGAGCTTTTCGTATTCCTGCACGAAGGTGAAGACGTTGCCCGCCTTGCCGCAGGCGAAACATTTGAAGATTTGCTTGGGCTGGCTTACATAGAGCGAGGGATTGGTGTCGTTGTGGAAGGGGCAGATACCTCTCCAGTTGGCGCCCACGTGCTTGAGGGGCAGGTAGCCCTGCACCACGTCCACGATGTCGTTGGAGTGCCGAATCTGCTCTATCAGGCTTTTTTCCATCTCGCTATATCTTTACCAGGGTTACCCCGCTGCCGCCTTCGCTGGGCGAGGGCGTATCCAGCGAGATCACCTGCTTTTTCCTTTTCAAATAGTCGCGCACCTTGTTTCTGAGGGCACCGGTGCCTTTGCCGTGGACGATGCGCAGGCTGTGCAAACCCGCCAGCACCGCGTCGTCCAAAAACTCGTCGATCAGGGGCTGCGCCTCGTCAAAGGTTAGCCCCAGCAGCTTCAGTTCATAGCGTGCCTGCGGCGTGGCGTTGGTCCTGCCGGTCACCACCATCTCCACCCTGGGCGCCGGGCCTTTGCCCAGATAGAGGTTTTCCAGGGGCACGCGGAAGCTGATCCCGTTCAGATCGACCGTCGCCTGGCGGTCCCGGATTTCCAGAACCACCGCCTCGGCATCCAGATCGGCCAGCCAGACGCGGTCTCCCGCCTTGGGGTCAAGCGCCTTTTGCCTGCCTTCGGCGCCGGATTCGCGCAGCTCGCTCTGGATTTGCTGAAGCTTGACATCTATCTCTTGCAATTTTCTTTCCGAAAGTGATTTGCGTTCTTCCTTTTCCAGCTTTTTCAGGCTTTCCTGCTCCTGCCGGTAAAGCTTTTGCTGGGCGATCAGCTCCGCCTGCAGGTCTTTGATGAATTTCTGTTTGCGTGCTTTAAGCTCGCTTTCCAGGCGGGATTCCTTGCCTTCCAGTTCCTGGATTTTGGCTTCCAGGTTGCGGGTCTTGAGCTGATATTCGTAGCTGGCCCTGCCCAAAGCCTTCTTTTCCGCCTGCATCTTCCTGAGCAGCTCGGTGAACTCCACATTCTGGCTTCCGCTCAGGCTGCGGGCGCGCTCGATCAGCTCCGGGGCCATGCCCAGGGAGGACGCCACCTCGATGGCGAAGCTGTCGCCCGGGATTCCCGCGCTGAAACGGTAGGTGGGCTGCAGGCTCTTGAGGTCGAACTGCATGGAGGCGTTGAGGCAGCCGGGATGGCTCTCCGCGAAGATCTTGAGCGCCGTGTAGTGGGTGGTGACCACTGCCTTGCAGCCAATCTGGGTGAAGCTTTCCAGGATCGCCTGCGCCAGGGCCGAACCCTGCTGCGGATCGGTGGCGGCTCCGATCTCATCGATCAACACCAGGCTGTCGGCATCCGCCGCGGCAAGCATGCGCTGGATCTTCTGGATATGCGAAGAGAAGGTGGAGAGGGCGCTTTCGATGGACTGGTCGTCGCCGATATCGGCAAAAACCTGGCTAAAGAGGCCGATCTCACTGTCCGCGTCCGCGGGGATGGGCAGGCCGGAAAGCGCCATCAGGCAGAGCAATCCCACCGATTTCATGAGCACCGTCTTGCCTCCGGTGTTCGGGCCGCTGAGGATCAGCACCCGGTGGCTGTCGCCAAGCTCGAGGTCGAAGGGGATCACCTTGCGCGGGTCACCCAGGCGCAGAATCAGCAGCGGATGGCGGGCGGAAAGCAGCTTGAGGGATGAACTGGCCACGATCCTGGGTGCTTTGGCGTCCAGCTTGCGCCCCAATGTGCCGCAGGCGTAGCGGTAATCCAGTTCTGCCAGGGTCTCCTGATTGACAAGCAGTTCCCGGGACTTCTCTTTGATCTGGGCCGTGTAAGCGGTGAAAATGCGGAATATCTCCCGTTTTTCCTCCTGCTTGAGCAACTGGAGTTCATTGTTGAGCGGCACCACGCTCTGCGGTTCGATGAACAGGGTGGAGCCGCTGCCGGAGTGGCTTTGCACGATGCCGGGCACAAAGGCGCCGGCGTTTTCCTTGATGGGCAGCACAAAGCGGTCTTCCCTGCGGGTAATGAATTTGTCCTGCAAAAAGCCTTCGTAGCGGGGGTCGTGCAACATGCCCTGCATGGTCTTCTGGATGCTGCGCTGGAGGGACGCGTTGCGTTTGCGGATGCGGGAAAGTTCCGGCGAGGCGCTGTCCAGGACCTCCCCTTCGGGATCGAATATCTCAACGAAGCGCCTGCAAATCTCCCCCTGTGGCCTCAACCTGTCCCACAGTTTGCGCAGGAGGGGAAAGTCCTCCACCCGCTCCCGCGCGGAAGCCAGTTGGGTGGCAAGGGCGGCGTTCTGATACACCAGCATAAACTCCTCAAAACTAAAGAGGGAATGCTTCGCCTCGCTGAACAGCTCCCGCAGGTCGGCAAGCTCCTCAAAGCTGAACACCAGCCCGCGTTCAACGCATTCCTGCAGCTCCGAGACCAGCTTCAGGCTGCTCTCGATGGCTTTCTTATCCGCCAGGGGGCGCAACTGCCGGGCTTTGGAGCGTCCCAGCGCGCTGTGGCACAGGTTTGCCACCTGTTCGGTGAGCGCGGAATACTCAAGATCCGCGTAGAGTTCGGGATTGTTCATTTGCTCTTGCCGGACTGCTCCTCTTGGGCTTTCTTATCCGCCTTCATTTTGTCCATGACTTTCAGATAGCGGTCGTACTGCTTGAGCTTGATGGTGTTCACCAGATCGGTCTTGAGGGTGTCCACGGCCGCATAGACCCGGTGTTTGGAGCCCACCTTGAGCGGGGTGGACAGCGAGGGAATGTAATCCATCATCATGGTAAAGACGATCACGACAAGCAGGCCGTTCAAAAAGCCCAAGCCCATGCCCAGAAACTTGTTAGCGGTGGTTAGCCGGGCGGACTTCAGCAGCAGTTGCAAAAAGTACATGACCAGGCGGATCAGCACCACCATCAGCACAATGATCAGCAGCAGGGCGATTATGGTGGCGAGGACGACGCCCATCTTGTAATTGGCTAGCAGGCTGGTCTTCACCAGGGGAAAGAAATGGCCGATGAGGAAAAAGGATGCCACAATTCCGCCTCCGCGGATGATCATTCCCGCCAGGCCTCTGCGCCAGCCCTGCACGATGAAGCAGAGCAGAAACAAAAGTATGATCCAGTCAATAATACCCATGTCAGACTCCTCGTTTGTACCTTAAAAAAGCTGACAGGGATTAGGTATCCCTGTCGCTTCAACAATAAAATCCAGAAAGACGCTGCAGATATCTATCTGTAACGTTGCATTCTGCGCTGCAGTTTCATCATCTTCCTGCGAGCAGCGTTGGCTTCGCGTTTTTTCTTAACGCTGGGCTTCTCGTAGGCTTGGTTCTTCTTTATCTCTGAAAGAATTGCGGCTTTCTCGCATTTCTTTTTGAAGCGTTTCAACAGATAATCGAAGGATTCGTTTTCTTTCGCTACGACTGTCGGCAAGCAAATCACCACCTTTATTTTTATTCAGAAGATCACAATTTTTCAAAGCCTTATCGCTGTCAAGCGAAATAATGAACCAATGGTGCACATAAAGGGATGACATCTAGACTATATGGTAAATGTAATACAGTTGAGGATGTCTTGATGGCCTTATTTCCCAACATAGTGTATCAAGACTAAAGTCGAAGTATATATTGACAAGAAACATGAATAACTTTATCTGGTTTGCAACGCATGATTGTAGAATATTGATAATGAGCTGCAGCTATTTTCTGACTCAATATACCTATTATAAGGCTAATTAAAGGAGTACACATGAAGTCGATAGTCGTTGTCACAACCAAGGAATTACGGAACCATGGCAGGGTACTATGCCATCTTTTAAGCAAAAAAGATAGCATAAAAGCAACCTTATGGGAGTTTAAAGATTATATCGGAAATGAGAAGACAGTTTCTGGCAATAACTACTTTGTCTTTATTGGCGATAATGAAGTAACAAGGACGCTAACTCCATTGGTAGAAAACTGGATTGAAGAACAGGGAGTGAAAGTTGGATATGACTATCGCAAAGCTTTCATTCAGCAGTATGGTAAACCTACTGATATTGATTTGTTAAATAAAGCTATTAAGGACTATTGGGAAAGTACACTATCTTCATTTTTGGGCCTATTGATAATTCCATTAATAGCAAATCCATTCTCGGTATCTCCAATTGTAATAGCTCTTAAATACATCAAACTCAGCAAAGATCGAAAAAACACTACCATGAATCAATATACTTTTGGCATAAAGAGGTTTATGGAGGCGTCACTTGACGGATTCCTCAACAATTGACACAATGCACGACCGTGCTAACCATGCCTATAATGATGTTATTAAAAACTTCGGCACTTATACTGGTATTGGTAAGGGAGTAAAATATACTGAGTCAGTCAATGAGACAATTGAAAGGGCAAGCGAGTTATTAAAACAAATAGCTGACAATAAGAAAGATACTCACTATTTAAAGGGAGATTTAGCAGAAGTTTGGCATACGGAAACTGCTAACATCTGTGCTGTTGCAAAGGGGAAGGGTTATCAGTACTTTATAGCCCCAAGAGATTCATCGGTCATTGACGTTACTGGCTCTGATGCTCTTGAATTCCTTAAGTACCAGCTAAAATACTACAAGACACCGGAGGACACTGCAAAGGCAATCAGTAATCCAAAATACTTTGGATTACTTAAACTAGTTCCGGCAGATCAACTAAAGGAAGTTAAAGATGCGGCATATTCACTTTATCTCAAGAATGTAAATACTAGACCTGAGCAAGCCGCAAATTACTTACATACTTATCAAGTGGCTACTGATAGAGTTATAGCAGGGAATGTTAGGAGTACACCGTTAAGCGAGCAGGAAGCTCTTCAAATAGTCAAAGAAATCCAAAGAGATAAATTCTACGGTAAAGATTATGGGTTATCATTATCAGAGTATATTGGATGGATGGATATTGCGCGTGCATCTGGCGATGCTGCTCTAACTGCTGCTGTTACAACAGTAGCAATGAAGATAGCACCTGATCTGTTCTCTCTCATAAAAAAAGCACTATTAGATGAGAATATTGACTTATCTGATGTCCAAAAATTGGGTTCTAAAGCTTTGGAGGGAGGGGTCGAAGGTTCTCTGAGAGGCGGAATCGCAGCTTTTATAACTATTGCCTGCAAAACTGGAAAGCTAGGCACTTCTCTTATGCAAATTGATCCATCAATTATAGGAGTAGCAACAGCAGTAGCAATTGATTGTATCAAGAATGCCTTTAGCTTATACTCTGGTAAAATTACATCGTATGAATATGTTGACAACTGCCTGCGAGATTCTTTGATTCTTGGACTTGGCATCTCGGGTATGGTTATGGGACAGATACTGATCCCTGTTCCAATACTGGGTTCAGTTATAGGAAACATCGTCGGCACCCTGTTTGCAACAATTATTTATACTGGAGCTAAGACGTTTTTACTGCAGCCGATGCTATTGTCAGGATTCACTTTTTTTGGTTTGGTGAAGCAAGATTATTCTTTACCAGAAAAAGTTCTAGATGAAATGGGAATCGATACTATAGATTTAGACCATATTGGGATAGAGCGTTTAGACCATGAAGCGGTAGACTTGGAGTTGATTGATCTTGATAGAATTAAGTTTACCATGCTAGAGAGAGGGTTTGTAAAAGTCGATGTTGTTGGTAATGTAGTGATATAACCCATATGTGTCTCTATCTAAATACATTCTGAAAAAAGTGAAACACATATTCTAAGACATAGTTTTAAGAGAACAACGATTCTTAGATTGAACCTTTTCATATAGTATCGCTTGCAGTATCTCAACTGGCTCCCATTTCAAACAGTTCTCAAAAGACTGGATCCCGGGTCACGCTACCCCAAAGGGGACCCCTGCTGCCCGGGATGACGCGCAAGTCCAGGCTGGGTGCGGCCTAAAGGCAGGATATTATAACTGGACAGTATCAGGTGAGTGGATTTGTTTTAATGTAAGCAAATTGGTATTAATAATCCTTCACATTCAGTCAATACAGTATTAATAATCTGCAATATCCGTCATAGCGCCCTCCTTTGCTGCTACAGCGTTTAGTGCCATCATCCTTAGGTCATCCTTATAAATTATAAGGATGACCCCAGGAAGACCCAGGTTTGAGAGGGTGATGCAAATGAGGGCCATCCCCTCATAATATATAGGTGCTATGATAGGTGGAAAGGTGGAAAGGTGAAATGGTGGAAAGGTTCCCCAGAACAAACCCTACCAGACTATATACTGTGTCATCCCGGGCAGCGACCCGGGATCCAGTCTTTTAGAATAATCATCCACAAATTACACAAATTAACACAAATTAAAAGAACAAAATAAGGGCAAATCCTGAACCTATCTTACATCAATCTGCGGCAATCCGCGCCTTTTATCCGCGTATATCTGCGTGAACCGTCTGACCCGGGAGCCAGGCTTTTGAGGGGAGCCAGTTGTAACAATACAAGCTACACTGTATCAGCCGCAATCCACATTCACTTCCCGGGTGGATACCTGCCCGATGAAGGCCCGGTCGTGGGAAACAAAGATCAGGGAGCCATTGTAGTCGTGCAAAGCTTTTCCGAGCATTTCGCGGCTTTTGAGGTCGAGGTGGTTGGTCGGCTCGTCCAGCAGCAGCAGGTTGTATTCCCCCATGAGCAGCATCAGGAGCTGGAGTTTGGCCCTTTCCCCCCAGGAGAGCTTGCCGATCCGCTCTTCGATCAGGGCGTCCTTCAGGCCGATGCAGCCCATCAGGGTGCGGATCTGGCCTTCCTCTCTGCCGCTTGACAGCAGGTAGGCGCGCACCATCAGACGCGGGTCAAGCTCCGTGAGGTCCTGCCGGTAGTAGCCAATCCTGATCCTGTTGGCAAAGGAGATGGAGCCCGCGTCCGGCGCGAGTTCCCCCGCGATCAGCTTCAGCAGGGTTGTCTTGCCGCTTCCGTTAGCGCCGGATAGCCAGATTCTTTCTCCGGAACCCAGATTGAGGTAGAAATCTCTGAACACCGGGCTCCCGCCATAGGAAAAGCACAATCCGGAGATGTTCAGCAGTTCCTTGCGGGATTGCTGCACCTGGCCGAAATCCAGCTTGCGGGGCTTCTCGAAACTGGGGCGTTCCACCGCGTAGCGTTCATTGAGCATGGCGATGCGTTTTTCCACGTTGCGTGCCTGCTGCATCTGGGTGCGGGCGGCGTTGAAGATGGATTCATACACCGCGCCCCCGCCTTCGGAACGGGTTTCGGGCTGGAAGCTGCTGGCCCAGGAACGCCGTTTTTGCGCCGCCTCGCGCAGGTTCCGGAGCAGTATTTGCCGCTGCCTGTACTGGACAAGCTGATGCTCTTTCAGTTGGGTCTGGTCGCGGGTGAAGCTCTCATAGTTGCCCATGCGGACTTCCAGTTTGCCGTCCGCCAGTTCGGCTATCTTGCTGGCGGTGTTGTCGATGAAACTCTTGTCGTGCGAGACATACAAGACCGCTCCCGCGTAGGCGTTCAGCCAGTCCTCCAGCCACCTGATCTGCTCCAGGTCGAGATGGTTGGTCGGTTCGTCGAGGATCAGGATGTCGGGCTTTTCCAGCAGCAGGGCGGCGAGTTGCAGGCGGGTGGATTCTCCCCCTGAAAGGCTGGCGCAGAGCCGCTGTTTGAGCTCCATTAGATCCACTTCCAGCATCACGGAGTTGACGTCTGCCTCCCAGGATGCCAGATCCAGGCTGTGGTATTCGTGCCACAGCGTCGCCAGAGCCAAGCCCTCAGCCTCGCTCAGTTCCTGCTTGTGCTCCAGGTGCCGCAGGCGGGAGATGACCTCATACTTTGCCGGAGCTACGCCCAGCAGAAAGTCCTCCACCGCGAGGGTGGCGCTAACTTTCGTATCCTGGGGCAGATAGGATATCACGGGCTGGTGCACGGGATAGCTGATGCTGCCCTGGCTGGCTTGCAAATCGCCGAGGATGATCCGGATCAGGGTGGTCTTGCCGCAGCCGTTTTTTCCGATCAGGGCGATCTTTTCCTGCTCCGCGATGACCAGGTCTATCCCGTTCAGGATGCTTTTATATTGGTCTGGGTAGCGATAGTGGATGTTTTTTAGCTGTATGAACTGCATGCAAATCTCCTTTACAGTTTTCTGGGGATGAGCGCAGTAACAGCCCGTGAATTGAGGTGTTCAGATGTTTTTCAAGGCATGAGCTGCTACTGGTTTTTAACTCTGCTTGCGCATCTGACTAATCTCCTCTGATGATTGTTTGGTTACATGATCCCGCTTACGCTATTGTTGTCAATATCTTTCTGGGGGTTTTGCCGGTAACGGGCTGCCATCAATTTCCGCATGGAGTCCAAGAGCCAACGTGTCTGGTGGCAATTTTCAGCCTGGAAAAGCTCTTGAACTCCATGCGCGAAAAGAAAGCAGTCATGACGATGCAGGCAAAACAGCTTAATACCAATTTACTGCAAAAGTAGGGGCAGGTTGCGGATACGCGCCATTCAAACTGCTTTTTCTTGACGAAATCTGGCATCGCGCAATAATGGTGAAACGATTGTATTTTATTTGTGTTCCACAATCGGCACAGCCAATAAACCTGCAAAGGGGAAGATACAATGCTTTCAACCAAGGACGCGATCCAGAAACTGCTGGATAAAGAAAAGAAAATCAAGGAAATGGGCGGCGCCAAAGCCGTGGACAAGCAAAAGCGGGGGGGCAAGCTGACAGCCCGGGAAAGGCTGGACCTGCTCTTTGACCCCGGCAGCTTCCGCGAACTGGATATGTTCGTGCAGCACCGCTGCGACAACTTTGGCATGGAAAAGATAGAAATCCCGTCTGACGGCGTGATCACCGGCCACGGCCTGGTGGATGGGCGCCCGGTCTTTGCCTTTTCCCAGGATTTCACCTCCCGGGGCGGCTCTCTGGGCGAAATGCACGCCGCCAAGATCTGCAAGGTCATGGACATGGCGCTCAGAAGCGGAGTTCCCCTGATCGGCATTCAGGACAGCGGCGGAGCGCGCATCCAGGAGGGTGTGGACGCTCTGCGTGGCTATGGCGACATCTTTTTCCGCAATTCGCGCGCCAGCGGCGTGATTCCCCAAATCACCGCCATCATGGGCCCCTGCGCGGGCGGGGCGGTATATTCGCCCGCCATGACCGACTTTGTTTTTATGGTGAAAAACACCAGCTTCATGTTCATCACCGGGCCGGATGTGATCCGCGCGGTGACAGGCGAGGAAACCACCCAGGAAGACCTGGGGGGCGCCATGGCCCACAACAGCAGGAGCGGCAACGCCCATTTTGCCTGTGAGAACGATGCCGACGCCATCCAGCAGATCAAGGTACTGCTCAGCTACCTGCCCGCCAACAACATGGAAGACGCGCCGCGCCTGGAGTGCGCTGACGATCCCCGCCGGCTCTGCCCCGAGTTGGACACCATCATCCCGGACAATCCCCGGATGAGCTACGAGATGTATGACGTGATCCGCAGCGTGGTTGACGATGGCCTTTTCTTTGAACCGCATAAATACTACGCCCAAAACCTGATCGTGGGCTTCGCCCGCCTCAATGGACGTGTGGTCGGAGTGGTGGCGAACCAGCCGACCGTTCTGGCTGGCTGCCTGGATATCGACGCTTCGGACAAAGCCACGCGCTTCATCCGCTTCTGCGATGCGTTCAACATTCCGCTGGTGACCTTCGTGGACGTGCCCGGCTATCTGCCCGGCACCAACCAGGAATGGAACGGAATCATCCGCCACGGCGCCAAGCTGCTGTGGTGCTATTCCGAAGCCACGGTGCCCAAGCTGACGGTGGTGACCCGCAAAGACTACGGCGGCAGCTATATCGCCATGAGCAGCAGGCATCTGGGAGCGGATATGGTCTTTGCCTGGCCCAGCGCCGAGATCGCCGTGATGGGCGCTCAGGGCGCCGCCAACGTTATCTTCCGCAAAGAGATCGAGGCGGCCGAGGACAAGGTCGCCAAACGCGCCGAGATGATAGAAATCTACGAGCAAGAGTTTAACAATCCCTACGTGGCAGCCTCCCGCGGCTATATCGATGCGGTGATCCTGCCCTCCGAAACCCGCGCCAGGCTGATTGACGCCCTGGAAATCCTCTCCAGCAAGAGCGAGAGCCTGCCGCCCAAGAAACACGGCAGCATCCCTGCCTGAGGCACGCGGCGATGACAGACAGAAAGAAAGAATTCGCCGCCATCGCGGGTGTGCTGGCGCTGCTGGATTCAGAAGCGGCCCCAGTCTATCCCCAGCGGCCCCTGGAAAACGCCCCCAGCGTCTGGCAAGCCTATGGCAGGCAGCAGACCATGCTGAATCGTGACCTGATCCAACGCAGAGTAATTAAAAGAAGCAGATAAAAAGGAGCAACCATGGATAAACATGGCATCTTGACCAAAGCAGCAATGCGCTATGAAACTGACCGCCCCAAGGCGGCCAACCCGATAAAGATACAAGACCTGTCGTTCCGCGACGGGCATCAATCGCTGTTTGCCACCCGCGGGCGCACCGAAGACATGCTCCACGTGGCGGAACTGATGGACCAGGTGGGCTTTTACAGCATGGAAGTGTGGGGCGGAGCCACCTTCGACACCATGCACCGCTATCTGGGCGAAGACCCCTGGGAACGCATCCGCACCCTCAAAAAATACATCAAAAAGACCCCCTTCTCCATGCTCCTGCGCGGACAGAACCTGGTGGGCTACCAGAACTACGCCGACGATGTGGTGGAAGCCTTCGTACAGCGCGCCTGCGACAACGGCATCGACATCATCCGGGTCTTCGACGCACTCAACGACTTCCGCAACTTCCAGACCGCGGTGAAGATCATCAAAAAGAACAAGAAACACTTTCAGGGAACGATCTGTTACAGCCTCACCGAACAGCGCATGGGCGGAGACATCTATAACATCGACTACTACGTAAAAAAAGCCAAACAACTGGAAGACATGGGCGCGGACACGGTCTGCATCAAGGATATGGCAGGCCTGGTGGCTCCCTATGATGCCTATGACCTGGTGAAAGCCCTCAAGGAAAACGTGAAGGTGCCGGTGCACCTGCATACGCACTTCACCAGCGGGATGGGCGACCTGTCGCTATTTAAGGCAGTCGAGGCGGGGGTGGATATCATCGACACCTGCGTTGGCCCATACGCTTACCGCACCTCGCATCCGGCGGTGGAACCCTTTGTGATCGCCCTGCTGGGCACCAACCGCGACACCGGCTTTGACATCAGGCTGCTCAACAAGATCGGCAAAGAGATGGAAAAAGACATCCCCAAATATCTGCAGTTTGCCGACAACACCAAGTTCAGCATCATCGACACGGACGTGATCATCCACCAGACGCCGGGCGGAATGCTTTCCAACCTGGTGAACCAACTGCGCCAGATGGACGCCTTGGACAAGCTGGAAGACGTGTTCAAAGAGATTCCCAAGGTGCGCAAGGAACTGGGGCAGATTCCGCTGGTGACGCCCACCAGCCAGATCGTGGGCATCCAGTCCGTCAACAACGCCCTCTTCGACACCAAGGACGGAGAATATGCCCGCATCACGGAGCAGGTGAAAGACCTTTGCTACGGACTCTATGGCAAGACCACCCTGCCCATCGACCCCGAGGTGCAGAAAAAGGCGCTCAAGGGCTATCCGCGTGGCGAGAAGCCGATCACTGTGCGTCCCGGGGACGTGATCGAACCGGCTTTGGAACAGGTGAAAAAGGAAACCGAAGGCCTGGCAAAAGACCTGGACGACGCCCTGATCGTGGCGCTCTATAACCTTACCGGCAAGAAGTATCTCAAGATCAAATATGGCCAGGAACCCATGCCCAACGAGATGAAAGCCATCACCCTGGAAGAGGTGAAGCGCCAGGAAGAGCTTTGCCGCAAAGCCAAGGCAGGCCAGTTGGTGGAAAAAACCGCCAAGGAAGCTCCGCCCAAACCTGAAGGCTTGCGCGAGTTCGATGTGTATGTGGATGATGAATACTACCGCGTGGAAGTTTCTGAAAAAGGCGGCGCGCCCAGGATCGTGAGGTCAGCGCCGGTTGCCCCGGCAGTCCAGCCCAGCGCTCCGGCGGCTCCCAATCCTGCCCCCGTGGCTCCGGCTCCCGCTCCCAAAGCGGCTCCCGCCGCGGCTTCTTCCGCTGAAGGAACTCCCGTCCATTCACCCATGCCCGGCATGTTTGTGAAGTATGAGAAGAACGTGGGGGACAAGGTGCAGGTGGGCGAAACAGTCCTCGTTTTGGAAGCGATGAAGATGTATAACAACATCCCCAGCCCGGTGGCTGGCACGGTCGCGTCCACACCCTTCACAGCCGGAGCGACTGTGGGCAAGGGCGACGTGCTGATCGTAATCGCCCCGGAATGATCCCGCAAAAGGAGCAAGTGATGCAGATCAAAAGCTTTATCATGGACAAGGCGCAGATTGAGCGCAGCATCCGCCGCATGGCGCATGAGATAATCGAGCAGAACCGCGGCGTGGAAAAGATCCGCCTGGTGGGTATCAGATCCCGCGGAGTGCCTTTGGCCAACCGGCTTTCCGAATATCTGCGCCTGATCGAGGGACAGGAAATCCCGGTGGGTATCCTGGATATCACCCTCTACCGGGACGACCTTTCCACAATCTCCTACCAGCCTGTGATCAAGGGCTCGGAGCTGGGCTTTGATATCGAGGACGCGGTGATTGTGCTGGTGGATGACGTGCTCTACACCGGACGCACCGTGCGCGCCGCGATCGATGCCCTGATGGACTTCGGGCGCCCCAAACAGATCCAACTGGCGGTGCTGATCGACCGGGGACACCGCGAACTGCCCATCAAAGCCGACTACGTGGGTAAAAACGTGCCTACCTCGCAGGAAGAGATCATCAAGGTGGAGTTTGAGGAAACAGATGGAGCGGACTCGGTCAAGATCGTTCTTATGTAAGTATCAGGAACGCTGGCGGACATCGCGCAGCCTGCTCTGCGTTGGCCTTGATTCCGATATCCGCCAGCTTCCCGCCTGTCTGGCGCGGGAGGCGAATCCCATTTGGGAATTCAACCGCCGCATCATAGACGCCACGGCGGAGTTCGCCTGCGCCTTCAAGCCCAATCTGGCCTTCTATCTGAGTGACGGCCTGCGCGGCATGGAAGCCCTGCAGCGAACCGTGGATTACATCCCGGAAGAGATTCCGGTGATCCTGGACTGCAAGGTCGGAGATATCGGCAGCACCATGGAACAATACGCGCAGAGCTTTTTTGACCGCCTGCGGGTGGATGCCATCACCCTCAATCCCCTGATGGGAGAGGATGTGCTGCAACCGCTGCTCAGGCGGGAAGGTTACTTTGCTTTCGCCCTTGCGCTGACCTCAAACCCCAGTGCCAGGGATTTCTTTTTGGAGGGCGGGATGGCGGAATTGGTGGCAGGCTGGATCGGCAGATTTCCCGCTCAACAGCTTGGGGCGGTGATTGGCGCCACGCAGACCGACGATCTGCGCCGCATGCGCGGGCTGCTGCCGGGCAGAATCTTCCTGATCCCCGGAATTGGCGCCCAGGGCGGTGATTTGGAGGCTGTGCTGACTAATGCCGTGGACAGCGCCGAAGAGCCCAATATCCTGATCAACTCTTCCAGGGGGATTATCTTTAGGGAAAGCGGCGAGCGCTTCGCCGAAGCTGCCGCGGTGGCGGCCGGGGAACTGAGGGACAGGATCAGGCGCGGCTGTTCCGGACTATCTGGTTAAGGGCGCACGGGTTCTTTCGGAAACCAATAATATCACCGGCTCACTCCGCGAGCAGTTCCCGCAGGTGTTCGATAAACTCCTCAATCTGCTCAACCTGGGTGTTGAAGCTGCACATCAGGCGCACCTCGTTGAGAGCCTCGTTCCACATGTAAAAGTGGTATTTTTCCTGCAGGGCGGGGGTGATCTCGCGGGGCAGGATGGCGTAGAGGGAGTTCACCAGCACGGGTTGGGTGATCTTGATCTGCTTGAATTCCTTTAGTTTTTCCGCCAGCAAGCGGGTCATGGAGTTGGCAGCCCTGGCGTTGGCCAACCAGAGATCCTGATCCAGATAGGCCTCATACTGGGCGGCGATGAAGCGCATCTTGCTGAAAAGCTGCGAGGCCTGTTTGCGGTAGAAACGCATGTCCGCGGTGATCTGGGGGCAAAAGCTGATTATCGCCTCGCCGAAGAGCAGGCCGTTTTTGGCTCCGCCGAAGCTCACGATATCCGCCCCGATGTCCTTGGTCATGGCTTGCAGGCTGCAATCCAGCGCGGCGGCGGCATTGGCGAGGCGGGCGCCGTCGATGTGCAAAAACATCTCGTGCTGATGGGCGAAATCCGCCAGGGCCTTCAGTTCTTCCAGGGTATAGAGCGTGCCATATTCCGTGCTTTGGGCGATGGAGACCACGCGTCCCTGCGAGTGATGCTGGTCGCGGTTGGTTAGCAGTTTAGGTTCGATCAGTTCGGGAGTCAGTTTGCCATCCGGAGTGTCGATCACCTTGAGGCGTGCCTGGGTGAATTTCTGCACCGCGCCGCATTCATCCACGTTGATGTGGGAGCTGTTGGCGCAGAAAACCGCGTGGTAAGAACGCAGGAAGTTTTGCAGGGAGACGACGTTGGCCCCTGTGCCGGTGATCACGAACCAAGCCGTGCAGTCACCTCCGAAGAGGGCTTCGATCTCGCTCAAAATACGATCCGTCAGAGCATCATCGCCATAGGCGGGGCAAAAGCCCACATTTGCCTGCTGCAATGAGGAAAAGACCTTGTAATGGATTCCGGAATGATTGTCGCTGCCAAAACTTATGGGATACATCTCAACTCCAAAAGCAAAAATTTAACCAGACCAAATATCCGCAACGGGCGGATTCAGTCAACCAATTTATGCTCATCCCCGGAAGGCGTTGCATCCGTTTCCTGCTCGGATTCATCAACAGGCGGTTCCAGTTCCGGCATGGACAGCAGCTTTTTACGGCGCTTGCGCCAAGCAAAGATTAGCACCACGGGCAGAATGGCAAAGATTATCGAGTTGGCTCCGATGATCAGATAGATCCAGGCTTGCCTCCTGCTATAGGCCGCGAAATCCAGGTTAAACTCGTAGAGGCTGCTGTTGTATGCCTGGCTGAAAGCGCTCACGAAGCGGGTCTTGTGCCCCAATCTGGCATGGGCGGAAGTGATAGCCCAAAACCTGCGCCAGGCGGCTTCATCCTTGTTGCGCATATAATCCGTGGCAAACCAGGAGCTGAGATAGTACATCGGCCATTCACGCTCTTCCGTGGGATACTCATAGGCCAGGGCGAAGAGATCCAGCTTGTTGCCCCAAAAGCGTTCCCGCACAAAGAGCAGATAGCGCTCCGGCCCCATCTGCCCGGCGTAATGCGTCGCCATCCCCTCATGAAACCAAAGCGGGGCGGAGAGGAAGATTTCGTCCAGATACCAGTGGGTGTATTCGTGGAGGAAGATATCGGAGTAGTTTTCCCAGATCTGGTCTGAACTGCGCAGGTAGATGCGGCGTTCCGCGGAGCTGTAAAAGGCATCCGAAAACTCCACGATGGCCGCCTTGCCGGAAGCCAGTTGCCTGTAACTGGCACGGTCTGGCACGATATAGACATCCGCCTTTTGCTCCAGATAGATTCCGGTATCCCTCTGCAGGGCGTCGATGCGTTTGTCCACCCCTTGCAGGAAGGCGCCTTTGCCGCCAAACTCGCCGTCCGCGGAATAGACCACCAGGTTTTCCGCCACGGCGGCCACCCGGTATTCTGCCGCCAGGCCGCTTACCAGGAGCAGAAACAGGAGCAGCAGGCTGCGCACGCGTTCCTCAGGAGTTCAGCGGAGTTTTGCTGAGCAGGGTATAGAAATTGGTGGCGTCTTTCTTGGCGACGTTGCCGGCCGGAATTTTATCGAGCCGGATTTCGTGCAGGAATCCATAGAGGGAAAGGCTGATCAGGTCGCCTTCCTTCACCTCGGCGGATGCCTTGGCTTTCTTGCCGTTGATGGCCACCAAGCCTTTGTCGCAGGCGGTCTTGGCTATGCTGCGGGTCTTGGTGAGGCAAAGCTTGCTGAGCAGCAGGTCGATGCGCATAATTTCCCTCCCCGGGGCTTCAGGACAGCAGGCGCTGGGTCTCCAGTGCGATCATCAGTTCTTCGTTGGTGGGCACCTTGAGCACCGTCACGCGGGAGTCAGCCGCGCTCAACACCTCGATCTTGTTCGAGAAGCGGGAGTTGGCTTCCTCATCGAGGCGGATGCCCAGGGCGTCCAGGTCGCGGCATGCCAAAGAGCGCATGATGGGCATGTTTTCGCCCACGCCGCCGGTGAAGATCAGCACATCCAGGCCGTTCATGGCGGCAAAGTAGGCTCCGATGTATTTTTTGATCCGGTAGCAATAGACATCGTGGGCGGTGGTCGCCTGGGGGTTTTGATGTTTCAGGATTTCATCCTCGATCACGCGCATGTCGTTGGAAATCTGGGAGAGGCCAAGCATGCCGCTTTTCTTGTTCAGGATCACGTTCACCTCGTCCACGCTCAAGCCAAGCTGTTGCTGCATGTGGATGGGGATGGCGGGATCAATGTCGCCGCAACGGGTGCCCATCATCAGCCCCTCCAGCGGGGTGAGGCCCATGGAGGTGTCCACGGACTTGCCTCCCGCAATGGCGGTGATGGAAGCTCCGTTGCCCATGTGGCAACTGATGACCTTGAGTTCCGCCAGATCGCGCTGCAAAAACTCCGCCGCGCGCTGGCTGACATACTTGTGGGAGGTGCCGTGGAAGCCGTAACGGCGGATCTTGTGGGTGCGATACATCTCCAAAGGCAGGGGGTAGAGGTAGGCCTGGGGCGGCATGGTCTGATGGAAGGCGGTGTCGAACACGCCGCATTGGGGCACCTTTGGCATGTTGGCTTTCACCGCTTCGATGCCTTTCATGTTGGCGGGATTGTGCAGCGGCGCCAGCGGGACGCACTCGCGCATCACTTCCACCACGTGGTCGGTGACCACCACCGCGTCCGAATAATGCTCCCCGGCGTGCACCAGGCGGTGTCCCACGGCGTCTATTTCGCTCTTGTCGCGGATCACGCCATTTGTCTCGTCCAAAAGAGAATCTATTATCAACTGCAAGCCCTGCTCGTGGTTCTCGATCGCCATCTCGCTCTTTTTCCGGGTGAATTTCTCACTCTTGTAGGTGAAGAGCGCGATGTCCTCGCCGATCCGTTCGGCGATTCCCTCCGCCAACACTTGGCGGGTGTCCATGTTGATGAACTGGAATTTTATCGATGAGCTTCCGCAGTTGAGCACTAAAATCTTCATTTTTTCCTCTCGTAGTGTTGTTTTGGTGCCAAACAGCCAAAACAGCCGATATTGTCAACCCTTTTGCGGATAAGTGCCGGAGTATCAGTCCAAAGCATGAGCAAACTATAAAGTCTCACCAAAAACTGCAAATTTTTTCACTGGAAATAGCAAGCGGAGACAAAAAGGCTGCTGGAGTCCGTCCGGCAGAGGCAACGGTGTTGCCTGTTTGGAAGAGACCTCCGGTCTCTGTGGCAAACGGACTTTGCCACCCCTGGGCACTGGATCACGGGTCATGCGGTTCACGCAGATTTACGCGGATGAAAGGCGCGGATTGGTATAATGGGGGTTCGGGATTTACCGCTTGTTTTTGGGCCGGGTGGTTGTTTCTAAAAGACTGGATCCCGGGTCGCTGCCCGGGATGACACAAAATATAGCTTGGTGGACTTTGTTTTTGGGGCACCTTTTCACCATTTCACCTTTTCACCTTTCCACCTCAAAAACACCTTTCCAATTATCGTAGCACCTATATATTATAGAGGGGATTGCCCTCATTTGCATCCCCCTCTCCGGGGTGGGTCTTCCTGGGGTCAACCTTATAATTTATAAGGATGACCTAAGGATGATGGCTCCAAACGCTGTAGCAGCAAGGGAGGGCGCTATGAAGGATTGTGCTGAATGTATAGGATTATTTATGCGAATGTCAAGTAATTGATGCCGGTTTTTCGGGGCTGGGCGGTTGTTTCCAAAAGACTGGATCCCGGGTCAAGCAAGCTTGCCCGGGATGACGCGTCTTGGATCTTGGGGTTCTATGTATCCGGGTGGGTTAAACTCTCACGCTTTCTTAATCCGAATGCTTTGTAGCCTTTTTATCCGTGGCCACGCCGATTCCGGAGCGGAGTTCATTCCTTGTCGATATTGTGTTTGATCACCTTGCCCACCGCCATGTAAACTGTATTTTCGGCTATGTTGGTGGAAAGATCGGCGATCCGTTCCAGGTTTTTGGCGATGCGGAGCAGATGCAGGCAGGGTTCGATGGCGCTTATGTTATCCTTCATGATCTCCATCAGGCGGTAGAAAATCTTTCTGTTAAGCTCATCCACCGCGTCGTCAGCGTCGCAGACCGCCCGAGATTTTTCCACATCCTCTGCCGCAAAGGCGTCCAAACTCTGTTTCAGCATTTCGAAGGCAGAGTTTTTCATCTCTTCCAATTCCGGCAGCTTGTTGACAATCGGCTGATCCACAAGGTGTTCAACGCTTTCGGCGATATTGACCGCCTGGTCGCCCAAACGTTCCAGGTCGTTGTTTATCTTCATGATCATCATGATCAGGCGCAAATCCCTGGCTTCAGGCTGGTAGAGGGCAATCGATGTGATGCATTTGATTTCCAGATCAAGCTCGATCTGGTTTACCCGTTCCTCAAAGATTCTCACTTCTTTCAGCAAACCGTCCCAACGGCTGTAAATTCCTGAAATGGCCATGGAGACCATTTTTTCCACCAGGCTTGCCTGGGACATCAGCATGTTTTTCAAATCCAATATCTTGGCATCAATCACAATTCCTCCCAATCATCCGAACACGCCGGTCAGATAGGCTTCGGTGCGCTTGTCGGCGGGCACGGTGAACATTTTTTCCGTTTTGTCGAATTCCACCAGATCGCCCAGATACATGAAGGCGGTGTAATCGGAGATCCTCCCCGCCTGGGCTACGTTATGGGTTACGATCAGGATGGTCACGCTTTTCTTCAGTTCCAGGCACAATTCCTCGACCTTCGCGGTTGACTGCGGGTCGAGGGCTGAGGTCGGCTCGTCCAGCAGCAACACTTTGGGGCGGTTGGCCAGGGCTCTGGCAATGCACAGCCTCTGCTGCTGGCCTCCTGAAAGGCTCATGGCGGATTGGTTCAGCCTGTCTTTCACTTCTTCCCACAACCAGGCGGCTTTCAGGCTTTGTTCCACCCGTTCCTCCAGCTCGCTCCTGCGTATCTTGCCCTGGATCTGCAATCCGTAGGCCACATTGTTAAAGATGGATTTGGGGAAGGGGTTGGGCTTCTGAAACACCATGCCCACGGCAGCCCTGATCCTTGAAACGTCACTGCCGTTCTTGTAGATGTCTTCATCTCCCAGCAGCACGTCACCCGTGATGCGCGTTTCGGGAATCAGGTCGTTCATCCGGTTGAAGCAGCGCAGCAAGGTGGATTTGCCGCAACCGGAGGGGCCTATCATGGCGGTAACCTTTTGGCTGTGCACCGACAGGTCAACATCATGCAATACGTGGTTTTTGGCAAACCAGAGATTCAGTTTCCGGGTTTGCAATTGAGGTTTTACCATTGTTTTTTCCTTCTAAAATAATAGCGCAGATAGATTGCCGTGGCGCTCACCAGCAACACCATGAGCAGCAAGACCAGCGCGGTGCCATAGGCGATGGGCACCTGCTTCTCAGGATGCGTGCCCTCGGTCATCAAGGCGTAGATGTGGTAGGGCAGGGCCATTACCTCGTCGGAAAGGCTGGAGGGCAGTTTCCGTGAGTAAAAAGTGGCGGCGGTGAACATGATGGGGGCTGTTTCCCCGGCCACACGCCCGATACTCAGGATTGCGCCGGTCAGGATGTTGGGCAAAGCTGTGGGCAGTACGACCCGGGTAATGGTCTGCCGGGTGGTTGCGCCCAGGGCCAGGGAAGCTTCCGTAAATTCATGGGGCACGGTTCTGATGGCTTCCTCGGTGTTGTTGATGATCACCGGCAACGCCAGGATGGCGAGGGTCAGGCCTCCCGCCAAAACCGAAACGTCCATGCCTATCATATTGACAAAGACCGCCATCCCAAACAAGCCAAAGATGATCGAGGGAGTTCCCGCCAGGCTGTTGATAGCCACGCGCAGGATGCTGATCAGCCAGGACGGTTTTCCGTAGTGGGTGAGCCAGATAGCGGTCATTATCCCCAAAGGCAAAGCGCACGCCACAGCCAGCACCGTCAACAGGAAGGTTCCCACCAGGGCAGGCCAGATGCCCCCTTCAGTCATGGAGTTGCGGGGCACGGAAGTTAAAAACTCCCAGTTCAAAACCATGCTGCCCTTGTAAAACATATGCACCAGGAACGTGACCAGGAACAGGGCCGTAACAAGCAGGGCAAAGCCCAGAATGGCCGTTGAAAACGTGTTTTTCAGCTTGCGGCCTTTCATCGGTTCCTCCTGTTGCTAAAAACCAGTTCCGCGATCAGGTTGGTTGCCAGGGTGATCAGGAACAGCAGGATTGCCAGGGCGAACAAGGACTGATAGTGCAGGTCGCCTACCACTGTTTCCCCCATCTCGGCGGCTATCGTGGAAGTTATGGGACGCGTGGGCTCAAAGATGGATGTGGGTATGTTGGCCGCACCTCCCGCCACCATCAAGACCACCATGGTCTCGCCCACTGCCCTGCCAAAGCCAAGCAACACACTGCAGAGTATCCCGTTGCGGGCGGCTGGCACCACCGCTCTGAAGATCGTTTCGCTGCGAGTGGCGCCCAAGGCCATCGACGCTTCCCTGATGTTTGAGGGAACGCTGGACAGCGCGTCCTCGCTAAGGCTGCTGATGATTGGCACGATCATCACTCCCAGGATAATCGAAGCCGAAAACACGTTCAGCCCCGTATCGAGATTGAACCACTGGCGCACCAGAGGGGCCAGGAAGGCCATGCCAAACAGGCCGTAAACCACAGACGGGATGCCGGCCAGCAGCTCGATAATGGGCTTGATCGCCTCACGCATCTTGCTGCCCGCAATTTCAGAGATGAATATGGCCGAGCCAAGACCCAGGGGAACAGCGATCAGCAATGCTCCCAGGGTCACCGCGAGCGAACCCGCGATAAGTGCCAAAGCTCCGAAGGCCGGTTCTGCATGCGTGGGATACCAGTTGTTGGTAAAGATGAATTGCTTCAGGCTTACAACGCGGAACAGGGGCAGCCCTTCCCGGAAAATGCCAAAGATGATGGCAAGCATGCAGAGGATGGTGAACAGGGCGGCCAGATATGTAATATACTGAAACAGTTTCTCTTTAAGGGTTTTCATTCCTCCCCCACAAAGGGAGCTTGCGCTCCCTTTTTATTACTTTTGAGGACTGCTGAAGGCAGTACATGTTCGCGCTTAATCACTTAAGAGCTACAAAACCTTCGTTCTCCACGATTTTCTGTCCGGCAGGGGATTGGATGAAAGCAATGTAAGAACCAACCGCGCCTTTGGCCTTGCCGTTGGTGTACATATAGAGTTTGCGGGAAAGAGGATAGCTGTCGTTTTGCACGGTTGCTTTGCTGGGGACTATGTTGTTGACGGACACCGTGTTCACGCCTTCTCCCAGGTATCCCAGTCCAGCGTAACCAATGGCGCCGGGGGTGTCAGCCACGGAGGTGACAACCGCGTTGTTCGAGGCCAGCAACAGAGCGCTGGAGATAACTTTGGCGCCTCCCAGGGCTTTTTCGTTGAACACTTCAAAAGTTCCCGAGGCCACGTCCCTGGAGATAACCACGATAGGCAGATTGGGGCCGCCCAAATCCTTCCAGTTCTTGATCACTCCGGTGTAGATTGCCTTGATCTGCTTCACGGTCAGGTTGCTAACGGGATTGGACTTGTGTGTCAGGATCGCGATTCCGTCCAACGCCACGGCGTAGGCTGTGGGAGCGATGCCTTTGGCACGGCACTGGTTCATTTCCTTGGTTTTGATGGGACGGCTGGAGTTGGCGATGTGCACGGTCCCGTTTTGCAAGGCAGCGATACCGACGCCGGAACCGCCTCCGCGGATGGAGATGTTAATATTGGGGTTTTTATCCATAAATGCCTCGGCTGTGGCCTGGGCAATGGGAAGCACTGTGGTGGAGCCTGAACAGACGACTTTTTCTGTCTTGGCAAAAGCTGACACCCCTATCAGGAGTATTGCCAGAATAATTAATGTGTTTCTTAGTTTCATGATCTCTCCTTGATACTTTACACTTTCAGGGTATTGCTGAAACGCCACTTAAGCTGGAGCATCAAAGCAGAGGAATCGTTGGTGGTTTTGACGCTGTTGCTTTTGGTGGTATAGTTAAGTTGCAGTTGCATGGCGGGTTTGGCGGAATCGTCATGCATAAAGTTATAGTTCACGCCTCCCGTGATCGCTGTGACAATGTTCTCGTCCTTGTCGCTGTCGGTGGGGTCAGAACGGTCATAACGGGCCACGAGATCGATGTCTTTCTCCACCAGGGAGTTCAGCTTGATCACCGCATTCACGCTGGCGCAATTTGCGCTCATGTCATTGGCGGGTTTATTGGGATAAGTAACGTCTTTAATAATGTATTCACCCGTCAGGCTCAGCGGACCGTAAGCTGCGCGCAGGTAGGCATCCATCATTTTTTGTTCGTTGTATTTGGGATTGTCGCCGCCCAGGCCAGTCAGGGAGTCGCTTCTTTCGCTGCTGTTAAGCATGAACGATCCACCCAGGGTAAGGCCGGTAATTGGTATCACCCTCAGATTGGCCAAAAAGGCTGGTTCGATGTTGCCTTTCAGATTGGAGCCATAGTTCTTGTAGCCTTCCCCATTATACACGCCCAGCGCGTATTCGCCCCATCCGCCGGGGATGAAGCCATTGATGGTGATCCCATAGTCTGCGGAGTTGGCAAACTTGTATTCATCGGTGGGTGCTTTGCCGATCAGGGTGTAATCCCAATCGTAGATGCTGCCGAAATACACCTTTTGCAAACCGATGGTGGCTGTCATATCGGGTACGGGCAGCAGCTTGTTAAAATCAAGATAGGCATACTTGATTTTGAGTCCGGCGCCGTCTTTGACCAGATCGGTGCTGAAAATATCAACCGTAAAGCGTCCTTTTACCGCGTCGCTAAATTTAGGCTCGAGTCCCAAATAGCCACGTTCCAGTGACAGGTTGTTACGCAGGATGGTGTTTTCTCCCGCCGGCGCGTCACCTGTCTCGAGGGTCCAGCGGTTCCACATTTCGCCGGTAAGCTTGATTTCCTCCGCCATTAACGGCAGGATCATCACGCCCAGACATAGCAATACAATAAGTCTCTTCATTCTTTTCTCCTTGATGAAGCGAATTTCTATCCTATATATACTGCTCTTGTGTTAGGATTTTATAAACTGAGGGTTAAGAATTGTTAACTGTTGGGGAAGATCAATTCTGCAAGGGTGTCAGACAAACGGTTTGCCTGACCCTGATACAGTTGCCTCACACGCCGCACTGCCTTGCAGCGCAGTTGCTTTACCCGCTCCACTGTCAGCCCCATCTGCGCCGCGACCTCTTTCAGGCTTAGCTCCCGGGCAAAGCTCAGTTCCAGCACCTGCCGTTCCGGCAATGGCAGCTCATCCGGAAGCTCGAATCTGACCACATCGGCGCTTCTGGCGCTGGTATCCACCACTTGCTCAAAACTTTTCTCCGGCAGGGACTCGGAGTCCAGGCAGGTGATGCCTTCCTGTTCCAGGGCGGCCAGAATCCTTTTCTTTATCCAGTAAACCGCGTAGGTGGCGAAGGACGCCCCGCGGTCCCGGTAGGATTTGGCAGCCTGCAGCAAGCCCAAAAGCGCTTCCTGGTGAAGGTCTTCCAGGGGCAGGCCCCGCCCGCGGTAGCGTCTGGCTATTCCCCTGGCCAGATTGCCATAATCCCGGAGCAGCGTGTCCGCGTCTGTCATGAAGATGCCTGCTTGCGCCTGATCCGTTTCCGGAAGCTTATTATCTTTAGTCTTTGCCATGCAGCCGGGGTATTTTAATGGTGAAGGTGCAGCCCTTTCCCAATGCGCTCTGCACCGAAATCTCCCCCTGGTGTAAAAGCACGATGTGTTTCACGATCGCCAGTCCCAGACCGGAGCCGCTGCCGTTTTTGTTGCGCGCCGGATCAGCCACGAAAAAACGCTCAAAGATTCTGTTCTGATGCTCTTTGGCGATGCCGCAACCGCTGTCTGCCACCTCAAAGACGATCCAGTCGCCTTCTGGCCTGCTGCTGATACGGATGCCGCCTGTGTCGGTGTAGCGCAGCGAGTTTTGCGCCAGGTTGATGAAGACCTGTTCCAGGCGGAAAGGGTCACAGACTATTCTGGGCACGGAAGGATCAAGCTCAATTTCCAGATCCAGGCCTTTTTCCTGCAGATCGGGTTCCAGGAGCAGCCGGACGCCGGCAAAAAACTTCTTCAGGTCAATATCCAGCAGGTCCAGCTTTCCGGAGCTTTCCAGGCTGATCAGTTGCTCCATGTCCTTGACCAGGTGGATCAGGCGCTGGGTGTGGTTGAGGATGATGTTGCGGTAGCGGGTGTGATCGACGTCGGGATTGTCCCGCATCGCCTCCGTGAAGCCCTTGATCGCAGTCAGGGGAGTCCGCAGTTCGTGGGCGAGGTTGACGATGAAGTCCCTTTTCATCTGGAACACCTGCTGGATGGCGTCCATGTTTTGCAGGATAAACACCTTGCGCCGCATCTGCTCGTTGCTGCTCATGCTCAGGATGAAACTGTGCCCTTCAAAACGGATTTCCGGCACCAGATTGCTGTCCTGCTCTTCAACTTTGGCGATGGCGGTCTGCAGCTCCGGATCACGGATCACTTCCCGCGAAAGCTGCACCTTGTTTGGGTTATAGCCTTGAAAAAGCTTTTGAAAAGGCTGGTTGGCCCACTGCAGCCTTCCCTCATAGTCCTGGGCCCACAAAACGTCTTCGATGGAACCCAAAACCAGCCGCAGCTCCTCCCTGTGCACCGCCAGATGCCGGATTGCCCCGTCCAAAGCGTCCAACACCTTGTTAAACTCATCACTCAGGTCATCCACTTCCTTGAGGGTGGAATCGCCAAGCCTGAGCGTGTGCCTGCCCCCCGCTATCTCGGCCGCTCTGCGGTAAAGCTTTCCCAGTTCAGGGGCGATCCTGGCGTGCAAACGCCAAAGCAAAATCACCACCAGCGCAGTCCAGATGATCAGCTCCATCCAGCCGGGAGGATCGGCCAGCGCCATAAACACGGCGGCGGCGAACAGCAGGATACCGGTCTGGATCAGCAGGCTGTCAAGGCTGGTTTTTCTCACGTTTGCTCTCTTTGGAGGCAGCGTCAAACTTGTAGCCAAGACCCCTGACGTTTTGCAGCATATACGAGAATTCCCCCAGTTTTTCCCGCAGATTGCGGATATGGACATCCACCGTGCGTTCGATCACAATCTTGTCGTTTCCCCACAGGTGATCCAGGATCTGGCTGCGTTTGTAAACCCAGCCGGGATGCCGGGTCAGCAGTTGCAGGATCTTGAATTCTGTGATGGTAAGGTCCACTCTTTGGCCTTTGATCCAGGCCTCGTAGCGGTTGAAATCCAGGCGGAATTCGTCGGTGATGTTCAGGATATTGCGTGAGCTTTCCCAGCCGCTGCGGCGCAGCACCGCTTTGATTCTGGCAAGCAACTCGCAACTGTCAAAAGGTTTGATGATGTAATCGTCAGCCCCGTATTCCAGGCCCTTCACCCGGTCGCTGATATCGCTGCGGGCTGTCAACATCACGATGGGAACCAACTCCCAGGCTGGGTTGCTCTTGATGCGCCGGCAGGCCTCCAGGCCGTCCAGATCGGGAAGCATCAGATCCAGCAGGATCAGCTCCGGAAGTTCCTGTTCCATGCTTTCCAGCATCTCCCTGGCCGTCGTGAAGCCGCGGGTCCTGTAACCCGCGCTTGTCAGCTTCATGCTTAGCAGTTCCAGGATATCTTCTTCGTCTTCGGTTATGTAAATCAACTCGCTCATACTATTTTACCTTTGCCGCCAAATTATGGTTAACGTCTTTTATGGCAAGCAAAACCATCATAATACCGATTAATTTTTCTTAACAATGGCCTGGCATTGTCCCTGGAGATGCTCGAAGATAAACGCTGTCCATGCCAATGCCAGAATGAGATCCACGTGACTCCGTATCCCCGCGAGGGCGGGCCATCCTGCAGACAGTTCCGGCATACTCTCCCCCTCCAGGCAAAAATCCAATATCGCTCCCCTTTGCATCCCATGGATTTCCTGTGGTTTTCCTGGGGTCATCCTTAACTTCGCAACCGCATACCTAAGGATGATGGTCGTAACTCCTTATGCAGCAAAGGAGAGCGGTATGAAGGATATTGCGGAATGTGTCGGTTTATTTATGCGGGTATCAAGTAATTGATGCCGTTTGTTTTTTTGACTGGGTGCCTGATTGGGGCAATAAAAGACTGGATCACTGGTCAAGTGGTTCACGCAGATTTACGCGGATAAAGGGCGCGGATTAGCGCGGATTGGGCTGCCGAAGTCTGTTCGGCAGAGGCAACGGAGTTGCCTGTTTGGAAGAGACCTCCGGTCTCTGTGGCAAACGGACTTTGCCACCCCTGGGCACTGGATCCCGGGTCAAGTCACCCCACCAAACCGCTACGCGCTTTGGCGAGGACCCCGACAGCCCGGGATGACACGGCTTATAGTCTGCGGTGGTCTGTTTCGGGGTATGGTGGACTTTTTTAGGGCACCTTTCCACCATTTCACCTTTCCACCTTTCCACCTCAAAAACACCTTTCCACCTTCAAAGATCCTGCCCAAATAGAAAAGGACCCGGTCTGCCGGCCGGGTCCTGTAGGATAAGAGGATCGTTTGTTTGTTACTATTTCATCAGCACGGCTTTGCGCGTGTAGCTCTTGCCGCCCACGTTCATGCGCACGAAGTAGAGCCCCGTGCCGCAGGCGTTGCCCTGGTTGTCTTTGCCATGCCATTGGATTTGGTGGTTTCCTGTAAGCTGATTGTTTATTTCCTTGCTGAAGACCAGTTGTCCGCGGGAGTTGTAGATGCGGAATCTCACGTCCGCAGGGCCTTCGTTTTTGCCGATGCTATAGGGTATGTATGCGATTGGATTGAAGGGGTTGGGGAAGATCGATTTCAGCTCCGTCACCAGAGGGATCTGGGGAGTGGTGATGCCCTGGATGCTGTATGCGATGCTCACCGGCCCGTTGAAGTTGCTGCTGCCGTCCATATCGGAGTTTTGCAACCAGTAGTAGTAGGTGCCATCCTCGTAGAGATCTCTGTCCGTATAGGAATAGACCTGCTGCTGCGAGGTGTTGGTGGCAGCCACGAGCGGGCTGATCACGGTTGCCTGGGCCAGGTCGTCCTGGGTGTGGCGCAGGATGTAAAAGCCCTGTACTCCCGTCTCGGATTGGGTTACCCAGGTGAGGTTCACGTTGTTGTCCACGGAGTAGGAGGCGGTGAAGGAGGAGAGTTCAACCGGGGTCTGTCCCTGGTAGAAGTCGCCAGCCACAAAATCATCCACCATCAGTATAAAGGCGTCATTGGACACGCACTGGATAGCCACGTAGGCAACAGTATTGGCACAGGCTGGAAGGTCGTATTCGTAGAGGGTCCACTCGGTGGGTGCCTCGACGTAGGTGGTGGCGCTGCCCGCCAGGTAGTTGGTGAAGTTGCTGTAGGCATTGCCGGTGGTTGAATATAACACCTTGAAACGCTCCTTCCCATACTGATCGGTGGCTGACTTGGCAAAGAAGCTGATGCGGGGCGAATCACCAAAGTTCAGGGCGGGCGAGATCAACCAGTCGTTATTGGGCGGCGTGGTAGCGGCAAAACAGGCCGCGTATTTGCCACCGGAATAGGGTGCGTAGCTGCTGCTGGTCAAGGCTGGAGAGGTGCTGGCAGGATTGAAGATTATGTATGACCCGGTGTAACCTTCATTGGTGAAGTTTACATCCTGAAAACCGTATGTAGTGCGGTTATCTCCGTCATGTTGGGTCCAGGGGGCAAAGGCCAGCACGAAATCAGTGTAAGTATCGAAGTAGTCCTCATAGACCTCTTGCACCGCGAAGCCGCGCAAAGGTGATATGGTATGCACCGCTTTGCCTGTCGGTGCTGGCCTCAGAACGCGGACATGGCTGTCTGCCACCCTGTTTCCTTCAGGGTGTGATACGCCGATCCTTGTGGCGCCGGCCAGGGCGGAGCCGATATCCGGCAAAGCGTTGCCCGCGGCTCCCTTGGCTGTGTTGTCAACAATCTGCAGGCTGGCGGTCTTCTCGCCGTAGGCGGTGTTGGCCTGGGGATCGAATTTGACCATCCAGGATGCTATCTGGCCATGGGTGAGGTTGATGGGATAGGTATTGGTGTCGATAATGGTGAATTGGCCAGGGTCGGTGCCTGCCAACGTAACCCCGCCGGAGTTTATTGTCAGGGTGGAGCCGCCGATGTTGGCCACCATAAACTCATGCGGGGTGCAGTTGCTGCTTCCTTTGACTGCCAGTCCATAATTATAGCTGGTGTCGGCAAAGCCCATCACGGGAGTGGGCAGGATGCCGGAGATGCTGATGTTGTCGATAGCCGCGGGGGGTTGGTTTCCTGCCGTATTATTGTTCTTCCAGGAAAAGATCAGCAACTGGGCGGTATTGGAGACGTTGTCGTTCAAAGTGATGGTGGGCGTCTGCCAGGTGGTCCTTCCGCTATAGGGGCCGCCAACGCGGTAGGCTGAGTTGAAAGCCGTACCCGCCGTGGGATAGATTTCCAGATTCAGATTCACCAAAAATACTTCCAGCACATCGTTGGTGGTTTCTCCATTGGATTTCCAGGCGAAGCTCAACTGGTAGCTGTTGCCCGGAGGGAAATAGATTGGAGCAAAAAGATGGGATACAGAAGCCGTAGTTGTGGTGTAAGCATTGGGCACAGTGGAGCTGTTGTTTGTGATGTAAGCACTGCGAGAGGGACTACTGTAAGTGGCGTTGGCAATGGCCCAGAAGTTGGTTTGGTTAGTTTGGGCGATGTACCATTCATTGAGGTCGCCGTCCCAGTTTTCCTCGAAGAAGGTGATACGCTCGGTTCCATCGGCAAAAGTGGTGGCCTGCGCGGTCACGCCGGGGGAATAGGCCACGGCCTTGGCATCGCCCACGGACCAGGCCTTGTAATAATAGGTGGTGTAGGGCGAGCGTCCCGTGTGGCTGTAGCTGGCAAGGGCTCCGTTGTAGAGGACGGTGCCTCCGCCGGGGATGCTGTTTCCGGCTGAATATGAGGTGCCCGCGGTTGGGGTGCCGAAAGTTCCGGTGGTGCTCCATGCCAGCAGCACATTGTCATTGGCGGCGTTTTTGGTCCAGGACAGGTCGATCTGGGTGGTGCTTACCGCGGTGGCGGTGAATGCGGTGGGGTCAGCTATGGTCACCGGACTCAAAGTGTTCAGGGCGGCTTCCATGTTAATCAGCCCGTAGCCGGTGTAGCGGTCCCAGCCCACTCCACCATCAAAGGTCATATCCGTGGCGGTGCTGGTGAGGATGCTTCTGATCTGCGCCGGGGTCAGGGTTGGGTCTTTCGAGAGCAGCAGAGCTGCGGCGCCGGCGGCATAGGGGCAGGCGCAGGAGGTGCCGCCAAAATAAAAGTGGTAGTTGCCGCTTGACCATCCGGCAGAACCCTGGATGTCCGTGGAGGGAAGTTCTGTGGGGGCCATGATGTCTATGGCCATCCGGTCATCCTGGATGGTTGAGCCATAGCAGGAGCCGTAATAAACCACTCCGTCAGAGGAGGTGAAGCTCTTTCTTTCACCGGACGGAGCGGCGGCGCCCACGCTGATCACATATTGGCTGTTGGCGGGATAGGCAATGGAGTTTTGGGTCGTGTTCCCGGACATATACGCTGGGTCGTAGTAGTTGCCGGCAGAGGCAAGGATAACCACTCCCTTGGTATTATATGCGTAGTTCAAGGCCGAATCGACAGTTGTATGTGAAGACATTCCAATGGATCCCAAGCTCATGCTGATAACATCGGCGTTGTTTTCCGCGGCGTGGGTAATGGCATTGGCAACGGCGGTGAGATATATCGAACCGTTTGCATCGGCAACTTTTAACGGCATAACGCTACAGCCTCCGGCGCTGCCCACTACGCCAAGGTTGTTGTTGGCCTTTGCAGCCGCGACTCCCGCGCAGAGCGTGCCATGCCCGGCGCCATTCGCGTCGTCCATGGGGTTGTTGTCATTATCTCCGTAATCGTAGCCCGCCACCAGGGTGAGGTCGGGATGGCTGGTATCCACTCCGGAGTCTATGATCGCGATCACGATGCTGGAGTTTCCATATCCGTGATTCCAGGCCTCTACCGCGTGGGTGTCGAATCCGGGTGTGCCGACTGTCGGGCCGGTGTAGCCGCCTGTGTTGCTTTGCCAGGAAGGGAACTGGCCGGTGTTGTTGTGGCCCCAGTTGTTTGCATAATAGGGATCGTTGGGAATGGCTTGCGGGTAAGCAAAGTATTCCAGATCGGCATCCTCGACCTCGGGGTCGGTCAGAAAGTCAGCCAGAGCCGTATGCACATCCGTGCTGCCGTCCAGCATGATGATGAACCAGCGGTCGAAACCCGTGCTCTGTTCCCAGTCCAGGTCATCCACCCGGCGATGGGCGCGCTTGAACTTGTATGCTCCGTTGCGCTGCATGGTCCTGTCCAGGCTGGAAATGCCGAATATGCTTTTTTCGGAGTTGAGGTCCTGGGGCAGGTCGGCTCTGCCTTTGGCTGAAGGAGTCAATTTGATTTTGATGCGGTCGGTGGCGAAAGCGGGTTGCCCGTCAAGGGTTTCCTGGCCACCAGTTGCGGGGGAGGCTATCCCCCTGACGCTGGCCTGCAAGCCTGTTTGCGGCCAAACCATAAGCAACAGTCCCGTTAGCAGAAGAAAAATGCCCAGGCAAGCTATCTTTTTCATAAAGATCCTCCATCCTGAATCAATAGATTTTGCTTGTTCTTATCTGTTTTACTTTATATCTTATCTTTTGGCGAACCAGAAACTGTTTTGCGCGACACTCAGGACAGCCTGAGGTGGGCAGTTGTCGGACAGAAGACAACCAATTCCATTTATATCGGGCTTTCAGATATTTGTCAAGCATGAATTGTGGCGATCTTGCTTAAAAGGGGGTGGAAATAGTTCACAGGGGCCGGTTATCCCCCCTCCCATTCAGCCCCGGGCGTCCAGTTTCAGCCCAAGCGTAAAGCTCCCTGCCCTTACCAGACAAGGGATTTGGACATGAGCCCAAAAAGAAGGGCAGTTGGAAATACCAACTGCCCGTGCAAGTTATGTTTTTGTGTCAGGTGCTTACACTTTTTTATGGCAGAGCCACCAATCGTAGCACTCGTATCCTTCCTTGGCGGCGTTTTCCAAACGCTTTTTCGCCGTTTCCACATCTGCGGGAGGCGGGATGATCACGCGATCTTTGAGGATCTCGTTGTTTGGCCAGTTGGCGGGCATAGCCACTTTGTTCTTATCTGCAAACTGCATGGCTCCCACGACCCTGAGAATCTCGTCCATATTGCGGCCAAGCTCCTGCGGGTAGTAGAGCATGATGCGGATGGTGCCATGGGCATCGACGATGAAGACCGCACGCACGGTGTTGCTGCCTTTGCCGGGATGTATCAGGCCAAGCTTCTCGGCGACCGCGCCGGTGTCCGCGATGATGGGGAACTGGATTTCCACGCCCATCTTTTCCTTTATCCATTCTTCCCATTTGATGTGGGAGAAGACTTGGTCAATGCTGAGGCCGATGAGTTCGGTGTTGAGCTCGCGGAACTTTTCGTAGCGTTGCTGGAAGGCTACAAATTCGGTGGTGCAGACGGGGGTGAAGTCGGCCGGATGGCTGAACAGCACGAACCATTTGCCTTTCATGTCGTCCGGCAAAACCTTCACGCCATGCGTTGTCTGAACGGTCATTTTGGGGAACTTGTCGCCCAAAAGCGGAATGCCTTGTCTTTCAATTGTGTTTTCCATTTTTATCTCCTCACTGTATAATATAAGCTGTCGTTGACATTATAAGCAGGATTTCGGGAATGGCAAACAAAATCTACGCCCCGGTTTCCAATTTTGCTATGATTTTTTGGACGGCTTCCTGCAGAATCTGCGCGGAGCTGGTTTTTCCAAAATCGTAGATAAAGGGGCGGCCGCTATCGCAACTTGAGGTGATATTGGTATCGAAGGGCAGCTTGGCCAAAAGCTCGGTGTGATAGTCCATCAGGAGCTTGCCCATCCCTTCGCCGCCGTAGAGCTGTATCTCTTTGCCGCAATGGGGGCAGAGCACATAGCTCATGTTCTCCACCAGGCCGATGACGGGCAGATTGAGCTTGGTGGCAAAATCCATGCTCTTGCGCACGTCCAGGATGGCCACATCCTGGGCGGAACTGACAATCACCGCGCCATCCAGGGTGCCCAGCAACTGCACCACCGAGAGGGGCTCGTCGCCGGTGCCGGGAGGGCAATCCACGATCAGATAGTCCAGATCGCCCCAGGCGGTATTTTCGATCATTTCCTTGAGGGCGCTCATCTTCATCGGGCCGCGCCAGATCAGGGCGGAATCCTCACTGTCGATCAGATAGGCTATTGAGAGGGCGTGGAAATTGTCGTGCAGGCGCACCGGCTGGATCATGCCTTCCGGGGTGCCGGAGACCCTGGCTCCCTCTGTGCCGGTCATTTTTGCCACCGAAGGGCCGTGGATGTCGGCATCCAGCAAGCCCACCTTTTTGCCAGCCAAGGCCAGGCCATAGGCGAGATTGACGGCGATGGTGGACTTGCCGACCCCGCCCTTGCCGCTCATCACGACAATGCGGTGCTTGATCCGCGCCAGTTGCGCCTGGATCTGTTCATCGTTCTTTTCTTGCATCAGCTTTCCTTGCCTTCCTCTTCCTCAAGTTGTTCGTTCAGCCAGCGCAACTGCTCTTCCAGCTCGGCTTTGCGGGCTTCCAGGTTGTCGCGTTCATAGAGATAGAATTCTTTGCTTTCCTTTGGGGGAAGGGCTGTAGCGGGATAGTGGCAGCCGCATCTGCAGCGGTGGTGAAATCCCATTTTTCTTCCGTGCCTGTGGCCAAAGCCACGGCAGTTTGTTCGTTCAAAGCGTCCGCAGGGACCAAGTCCCTTGCCGGGACGACCGTTTCCACGGGGGCCAGTTCCGTCACGATTAGGCATTGTTAACTCCTTGTTTAAGTTGATTGTTCAAATATGCGTTGTAGGCTTCGCGCACCGTCATTCCGCCGGCTCCGACATAGATCTTGAGTTCCATTTGGTCCAGGATCCTGGCGGCATTCCCGCCGGGGCCATTGCCGGTGATGAGCACCTGCGCTCCATTATCGAAAATCTTTTGGGCAGTCCTGGGGCCGGCTCCGTGCTCCACGTTGATGATCTCGCGGTTGTCAACGCTGCTCATGGTTTTGCTTTCCTCATCGTAGAAAAGGAGGTAGTCCGTGCGTCCGAACCGGGGATCGATCCTGGCGTCCCAATCTGTGCCGTTGGTTGTAAAAGCTATCTTCATTTGAGCTCCTTTGTGATGCCTTGCCAGAGATTGGCAAAGCGGGTTTTCCATTTGCCGGGGTTGATTTCCGGCAGGCATTTACCAAGCGTGATCGCCTGGGAGAAATCTTCATCATAAGGCAGGTCATCCAGATGCCGGATGCCTTGCTGTGTCAGGAAATCTTTGATTTGCGCGGTGACCTGCGGATTGAGGTCTGCTTTGTTGATGATGCAACCCGCGGGAATCCGGAACCGGGCTGTTAGCTGCCAAACCCTGTTCAGGTCGTTCAAACCGGAAAGTGTGGGTTCGGTTACCAGCAGCACAAAGTCCGCTCCCGAAAGAGACGAGATCACGGGGCATCCGATGCCCGGCGAACCGTCCACCAGGATGTAGTCCATACCGGTGCGCGTGGCTTCCTGCCTGGCTTCTTTTTTCACCTTGGCCACAAGCTTGCCGGAGTTGTCCGCTCCGATGCCCAGTTTGGCGTGGATGAGCCGGCAGGCAAACCTGGTGTCGGAGATAAAGCATTGCCCCACCTTCTGTTCCGGCAGGGAGACGGCTTTCGCGGGGCAGATCAACTGGCAGTAGCCGCAGCCTTCGCAATCAAGCTTGTCCACGCTGAACTTACCGGATTCGTGGCTGATGGCGGCAAAACGGCAGATTTCCTCGCATTTTCCGCAGCCAACGCAGCTTTGGGTGTCGATCTCCGCCCTGACTCCGCTATAAAATTCTTCACTGCTTCGCACGACCGGCTTTAGGATCAGGTGCAGGTCAGCGGCGTCCACGTCACAATCCGCCATCACGACCCGGGGAACTGTATAGGCGAGCGCGGCGGCGACGGAGGTCTTGCCTGTTCCGCCTTTTCCGGAGATGATCACTATTTCTTTCATGGCTGCCCCGGCAGGGATTCAAGATGTTGCAGGATGGAGTCCAGTTCCCGGCGGAATGTCTCCACCTGCGGATAGATCAACTCGCCGCGGGAATAAAGCTCCGCGATCTCCCGCCGGTTGGGAAACTTGCCCCAGACCGGCAGCCGCTCGCTTTCGCAATAGCGCAAAACATCGTCGTTGCCGATGCCCATGCGGTTGATCACCACGGCCATCGGCTTGCCCAGATGCCGCATCGTTTCCACGGCAAGGCCGAGGTCGTGCAGTCCAAAGGGAGTAGGCTCCGTTACCAGAATAACGAAATCCGCGTCCTTGGTGGCGTCCATCACGGCGCAGGATGTGCCCGGCGGGCAGTCACGGAACACGTAACTCTTTCCCGGACAGTGGGATTCCGCGTAGCCGATGGTCTGGCCGATCAATGGCGAGGCCATTTCCACACCGATCTCGAGCTTGCTTTCCACGAAATCCAGCTTGCCAAGCCTGTAATGGCGAAGCTTGCCCAAAACATTTTCCCGCATCGGCAGCGCCCCCGCGGGACACAACTCGCTGCAGGCGTGGCAGGAGTGGCAAAGCTCCGGCATCACGATGATCTTTTTGCCCAGCTTCAGGATGGTGTTGAAGCGGCAGATATCCACGCACTTGCCGCAGAGGGTGCAGGATGTCTCATCCCACTCTGGCACAAGCCGGTGCATGGTTCGTTGTTCCACGATTTCCGCCTGGATAAAGATGCCGCCGTTGGGCTCTTCCACATCCAGGTCCAGCAACGCCACGGGCATCGTTTCAGCCGCGCGCAGGGCCAGGTTCACGGCCAGGGTGGTCTTTCCCGTTCCACCTTTTCCGCTGGCGATGGCAATCTTCATCAGTGGTCGCAGCGGTTTTCACCGGATTCCAGTTTGCCCTGGATATAGGATTCCACCAATTCCCGCAAGGGCAGGATGGGCGCGCCCACAATCACCTTGATTCCGTTCGCGTTCATGAGTTCCTGAGCTTTGACGCCCATGCCTCCCGCGATGACCACGTTGCAGCCAAGTTTGTGCAAAAAGGCAGGATGGGAGCCTGGTTCGTGGGCCGGGGGATCAACAGTTTCTTCCTTCACTATCTTGCCATCCTCCACCGTGTAGATGGCGAAAGCCTGGCAGTGTCCGAAATGGGGGCAAAGCCCACCTTGTTCCATAGGTATTGCGATTTTCATTTATACTCCTTGTTGTTTGGTTTTGTTATTTCTGGATCTGTGCCTTCCGCGTCCTTGTCCGTGGCGGCATTTGCGGCAACTGCTGCACTGGGATTGGTGGCAGTTGTCCAAAGACACCACGCGGGATGAAGTGCAGCGCGGGCAGTCGGTGAGGGATTGCTCCGGAGATTCCAGCTCCGTGCCGCAATCCTGGCAGAGATAGCTGTGTCTGCGCAGCTTCACGTCGCCACCCCCGATCAGCAGCAGGCAGCCCTCCACCAAAGCGGTGGCATACTTTATCCTGGCCCTTTCATAGATGCGCGTGAGGGTGGGGCGGGAGACGCGCATCTGCACGGCTGCTTCCTCCTGGGTGTGATGCTCATAATCCAGCAGCCGGATCGCCTCGTATTCATCGAGGGTCAGCACCACGGAATCGCGCTTGCCAGCCAACCTGCCGAAGGGCCGGAAACCCTTTACCGGCGGCGTGGATTGCACATATCTGCTTATGCAGTTTCTTCCCATATCGATCTTCCTATTGTGAACATATGTGCACAATATTAGGGCCGGCTTTTTTGTCAATGCCTATTTTTCCGGGCTGCCGCGGAGAAGTGCGTTTTTCTTGCCAGGTCTTTTTCCTTGACGCTTTTAGCCCCGTCAAATTTCTTTGTGCCTCAGCCATTTTCGCGCCAAATATGATCCAAACGCAAACAATAAGGGGGTTGCCGTGAAAGCGCCTTTTGCCATGACCTTGAAAGACATGATTTACCGCTCCTGCGAGCTTAACGCGGATCGACCCACCCTGGCCTTTGTGGATGACGATCCCATCAGCTATCGAGAGCTGCGCGAGCAGATCGAGGCGGTGATGTTCCTGATGTCTGAGGCGGGCATTGTGAAAGGCGACCGGGTGGCAATCCTTAGCCAAAACATGCCCAACTGGGGCGTGGCGTATCTGGCAATTACCTCAATGGGCGCCGTGGTGGTGCCCATCCTGGTGGATTTTCACGTCAACGAAATCCTCTACATCCTGCGCCATTCCGAAGCCAAAATGGTCTTTGTCTCTTCCGCGCAATATGACAAGATTGGCTACGCGGATCTGGACCCCCGGGTCATGCTGGTGGCGCTGGACAACTTTGAGCGGCTGCCGCAGCGCGCTTCCAGTGACAAGCTGGGCGAATTCATCTTCGAACAGAAAAAGCAGCTCCAAAAGCTTAGCATCAAGGCCCGCAAGGCCATCGGCATCATCAAGACCAACGTGGCGGAGGACGATCTGGCCTCCATCATCTACACCTCCGGCACCACGGGGCACTCCAAGGGCGTGATGCTTTCGCACCGCAATCTGGTGCACGACGCCTGGGTGACCTTCCAGTTCCAGCTGGTGACCCCCCAGGACAGGCTGATCTCCATCCTGCCGCTGCCGCACACCTATGAATGCACCATCGGCTTCATCATTCCCATGATGGGCGGCGGCGCCATTTACTATCTGGACAAACCTCCCACGGCGCGGGTGCTGGTTCCCGCCATGCAAAAGATTCGCCCCACCATGATGCTCACCGTGCCCCTGATCATCGAAAAGATCTTCAAGATGCAGGTACATCCTCAGCTTACGGGCAACCCGCTTTTCCGCTATCTGTACCGGATGCCGCCCACCCGCAAGCTGCTGCACAAGCTGGCTGGCAAAAAGCTGATGAAAACCTTTGGCGGGCAGATCCATTTCTTTGGCATCGGCGGCGCCAAGCTTTCCTATGAGGTGGAGCGCTTTCTCTACGAAGCGGGATTCCCTTACGCCATCGGCTATGGGCTCACCGAAACCTCGCCCCTGATCGCGGGAAGCACCCCCAAAAACATACGCTTCCGGGGCACGGGGCAGACCCTCGCCAACCTCGAGGTGCGCATCGCGAATCCCGATCCCAAGACCAAAATCGGCGAGATCGAGGTCAAGGGCGACACCGTGATGCTGGGCTATTACAAAGACAGCCTGCGCACCGCGGAAGCCTTTACCCCGGATGGCTTTTTCAAGACCGGAGACCTGGGCATCCTGCGCAAGGGACGCGACCTCTATATCTTTGGCCGCAGCAAAAACGTGATCGTGGCTTCCTCCGGCGAAAACATCTACCCGGAGGAGATCGAATCCAAACTCAACGAACACGAAGCGGTGCTTGAATCGCTGGCCCTGGAAAGTGGGGGACAGATCGTGGCGCGGGTCTTCCTCAATCCGGAATACCTGGAAAAACACCTGCACCTGGACAAGATGGGCAGCCTGGCTTCAGAACCCGCCATCCAACGCCTGCTGGAGGAAATCAAGGCCCAGGCCAATCACAACCTTTCCGCCTTCTCCCGCATCCGCAAGATCAGCGAACAAAAGGAACCCTTCGAGAAAACCGCCACCCAAAAGATCAAGCGCTTCCTCTATCAGTAAAACCAATTCGCTTTCTTCAAGCTATTTTATGCTATTTGTAATCTGACATTCTCTTGTGATAATCGTGGAAAGGTGGAAAGGTGAAATGGTGGAAAGGTTCCCCCCGTAACAAGTCCCACCCGACCCTAAAACAAAGCACCGCAGACTATATACCGTGTCATCACGGGCTGTCGGGGCCTCACCAAAGCGCGTAGCGGTTTGGTGGGGTGACTTGACCCGTGATCCAGTCTTTTAGAAACAACCACCGACCCCGAAACAAAGCACCATCAGACCAAAAACCGTGTCATCACGGCCTGCGAGCCGTGATCCAGTCTTTTGAAATGGCAGTGGAAAAGTTTAGCTGTGAGATAGAACACAGGGCAAAAACTATTTATCCGTTAATCCGTATAATCCGTTTAATCCGTTTGGAGTTTGCATGCAAATCTTATACGGATTCACGGATTAAACTGATTTACGGATTACTATGGTAAAAATATTAAGGCTTTGCAGCCTGCCCCTCTACGGCGCTATAGCAAGCGCCGCTACATAATAACGGGCAATCACGTCCTTTCCACCTTTCCACGAAATACCTCAACCATCCGCATTATCCTTCATAGCTCTCTCCCTTGCTGCTACTGGCTTTAGTGCCATCATCCTTAGGTCATCCTTATAAATTATAAGGTTGACCCCAGGAAGACCCATGCCGGAACCCGGGAATCAAATGAGGGCAATCCCCCTCTATATAATATAGGTGCTACGATATGTGGAAAGGAAATAGAACGCGGATAACAGGATCGACAGGATCAGCAGGATTTATGAAAGGTGAAATGGTGATAAGGTTCCCTGAAAACAAGCCCCAACAGACTCTATCTGTGTCATCCCGGGCAAGCTTGCTTGACCCGGGATCCAGTCTTTTAGAAACAACCAGCCAGCCTTGAAATGTTTATTGGCGTAGATATTGCAGGCCATCCAGACTCCCTCCAGTTCTCATGTCCCATTGATTACCCGTTGAACGCCAAGTGATTTTCCGCACAGCGATTGCCCAGCGGTCAATTAGTGATCAATCAGCGATCAAAGTATGAGGGCGGAAAGGAGCTGGTATTCTCCCTTTGCTCGATTTTTAACTGTCGCCTCACATTCTGATCTTAAAGAGGTATCGTTTGGAATAGACCAATAATCTACTATTAATAACCCTCTTAGCTTAAAAGAGAATCTTATATAATGCATGATGTATTGATTGATACGAATGATGATTATAGTAAGGATATTGTTATAATCAAACAATGCGAGATAATGAATAATACTATTACTGCATACCTAACTATTCGGTTGAATCTGATACCTTTTTTCAAAGTAGTGTCGTAACTAAAAGTAGTAGGTTTTAGCCTATTCATTACATATTTAGTCTTAGTAAGCATCAAATACATAGTATTTACGCCAAGATACCTTTCTTCCATCTCGATTGCCCAAGAGAGGTGATACTTGTAATACCAGTCATATCGTATATAAAGTAGTAACCACACGAGGGCGAGCAATAAACCGATTATTGGCATGGCTATTAGTGCTATAATGGGATACTTTTTGTTTGATGAAAAGAAGAAGCTTGCCCAACCATATGTTACTATCGAGTTAGCAGCTATCATGACACCAAACAAAGACCATATTTGTGATAGACAATTCCTTAATGCGGATGTGGCGGAATTGTAACAAGCCATTCCTTGCTCAAAATCATGATTCATGGAGTCTTTATCACATTTTGAAGGGCAAATAATTGGCTTAGTGCCTAACTCTATTTTTATAAACATCTTTCAACTCCTTAATACCTCGACTGCTTGTACTGACAATATACGTTGTAATTCATGCTGTTGTTGAATTCCCAATGTTGGTGTATAACACAACTCATATTTTTCCAGTTGGTTGAGGGCATCAGATATCCTTTGTAAGTCACAATCTATGTAAAGCCAAGTAATCGGTCACATAGTTTTCATCTCTTCAAGCCACGTCAAGGTTTTTCGACAAATTACTACATCCTAAATCCATTATATAGTTATCAGAGGTTATTATACATGATAGTGAGATTGATACAAAAACCGCAAACTCCTCCTCAAACCTACTAAATAAAATGGAGCGGGCAACGGGACTCGAACCCGCGACCCTCAGCTTGGGAAGCTAATGCTCTACCAACTGAGCTATGCCCGCTCGCGTGAGAGTCATAAAAGAGGGGCGCGGCAGATTGTCAAGACGGATTTTTGCCTCGAGGTGGGTTAACACGGGCGCGGGGACATTAGTGAGTCTTTGCTTGACAGCAGAGAGGATTTCTGAAAAAAGGGCGGCTATGAAGAAATCCCGGCTCCTCACCTGCGAACTCAAGCGACACCGGCAGATCACGCCGTCGCTGTGCTCGGTGTGCCCGCGCATCCAGAGGTGCCGTGCCTTCCGCATCTGGTATCGCCAGAACAGCCGGGAGTACTTGGATTTCGTAACGGAGATATGCAGAAAATTTCCTGATAAATACTCAATGGAGGTATCCTTCATGGCCGAGAAGCAAACATTTGTCCAGATCGTGGACATGGCCACCGGAAAGATCGACCGGATAGTAAACCTGTCCGAAATCGCGGCGATGACAGCCGAGGAAAAACTCGCGCTGTCGCGCAACAAAAACCTGTTCATCGTCACCCACCGCCTGGAGCCTATCGTGAAGGTGGAACTGAAGAGGTCGGTGATCAGCGAACCGCTGCAATTTGCCCCGCAGGAAGAAAAGGCTCCGGAGCCCAGCGAAGAAGTGACTAAGGAGCCTGTGGAAGCGCCCAAGCCCAGGGGCCGCAGGAAGAGCTGAAGCCCGGCGGGCTAAGTGCCGCGGAAAAAATCCTTTTACAGAAATGCGCTGTTCAAAATAATGGTTCGCTGAGAAGTTTTCATGAGCGGAGAAGCCGGTTCTGCCGCCCGTGCGCCGGCGAATCCCAAAGGAGAAGACAATGTTTACTTTGGACGAAAAGCATTTGGACAAAGCGAAGGAGTTCGCCGCAAAGCACCGTCGCAAAAAAAGCTGTGACGATTGCTACGACCGCGGCTGGATCGGCACCACCGACCAGAATCTGCTGGTGCTCTGCACGCGCTGCGTTGACCTGGAAGCCGCCCTGGCCGACTGGAAGGCCTATGTGAGCGAACATGAGGAGCTTAAGGAGCACTTCGCCGAACTCTTTGAAGAAAAGAAAGTGGAAGAGGCCGAAGAAAGCAAGCAAGCCGCTCCTGTGGTGCAAAAACACAGGAAAGAAAACGTGCAGGCAAGAAACACTTTTGTGCCCGGCCAGAAGCGCATGGGGCATTCCAAAAAGATCGGCTGAAGCAAGAGCCTGCCGCATGAGGATAAAGGTGGAACAGAGCTAAGATGTACAGACCCATAGATTTGAAAGAGAGCCCCAGGCACCTGGAAGCGCGGGTGCGCACCTATTGGAAGGAGCATGACCTGGCCCGCAAGAGCGAAGAGATGCACGAAGGCAAACCCAGATTCGTCTTTTATGAAGGCCCACCCACTGCCAATGGCAGACCCGGCATCCACCACGTGATGGCCCGCACCCTCAAGGACGTGGTGTGCCGCTACAAGACCATGAACGGATTCCAGGTGAAGCGCAAAGCCGGCTGGGACACCCATGGCCTGCCGGTGGAGATCGAGGTGGAAAAGCAACTGGGCCTGGAAGACAAGAAAGCGATCGAGGAATACGGCATCGAAAAGTTCTGCCAGGCGTGCAAGGATTCCGTCTGGAGCTACCTGAACCTGTGGCAGGAAATGACCGAACTGATGGGCTACTGGATCGATCTGGACAATCCCTATGTGACCATGCACAACGAATATATCGAGTCTGTGTGGCACATCCTGGACAACTTTTTCCAGCGGGGCCTGATCTACAAAGCCCACAAGATCGTGCCCTACTGCCCCAGTTGCGGCACACCGCTCTCATCCCACGAAGTGGCGCAGGGCTATGAAGATGTAGAGGATCCCTCCGTATTCATCAGATTCAAGGCTCTGGACGAAGAGAACACCTGGTATCTGGCCTGGACCACCACGCCCTGGACACTCATCTCCAACGTTGCCCTGGCGGTGCATCCCGATGAAAGCTATGTGAAAGTGGAGCACGAGGGGCAAAACCTGATATTGGCGAAAGCCCGTCTGGAGGTTCTGGAAGGCGACTACACCATTTTGGCGGAGTTTCCCGGCCGCAGCCTGGAACGCCGTCCCTATCAGCCTCTTTTTACCTTTGTGCCTGCCGAAAAGCCCGCCTGGTTTGTGGGCCTGGCAGACTACGTGAGCATGGAGGACGGCACCGGCATCGTGCACACCGCTCCGGCTTTTGGCCAGGACGACTACAACCTGGGCCTCAAATATGACCTGCCCTTCATCCAGCCGGTGGACGGAGATGGCAAATTTACCGCGGAGGTCACGCTCTGGGCAGGCGTCTTCGTGAAAACCGCGGACAAGGATATCATCCGCCACCTGAAAGAGGACGGCAGCCTCTTCCGCCGCGCGCAGATCAAACACAGCTATCCCCACTGCTGGCGCTGCCACAGCATGCTGATCTATTACGCCCGGGAAAGCTGGTATATCCGCACCACCCAGTTCCGTGAGCAACTTCTTGCCAACAACGCCAAAATCGACTGGTATCCCGCCTTCGTGGGTGCAAAGCGCTTTGGCGAATGGCTGGAAAACAACGTGGACTGGGCTCTTTCCCGCGACCGCTTTTGGGGAACCCCCCTCAATATCTGGATCTGCGAAAGCTGCGGGGAAAAACGCTCCGTGGGCTCGATTGCCGACCTCATCAAGCACGGAAGGATGCGGGACGGCTCTCCGGTGCCCGACGACATTGAATTACACAGGCCATATATAGATGAAGTGCTGCTCACCTGCGACAAATGCCAGGGCGAGATGCGCCGCACCAGCGAAGTCATCGACTGCTGGTTCGACAGCGGCTCCATGCCCTTCGCCCAGTGGCACTATCCCTTTGAAAACAAAGACAGATTCCAGCCGGAGCTGTTCCCCGCCGATTTCATCTCAGAAGGGATAGACCAGACCCGCGGCTGGTTCTACTCCATGCTCACCATCGCCACCCTCTACAAGGGCGAATCCAGCTACAAAAGCTGTCTGGTGAACGACCTGATCCTGGACAAAAACGGGCAGAAGATGAGCAAATCCAAGGGCAATACCGTGGAGCCCATCGCTTTGATGCACGAATTCGGCGCGGACGCCATCCGCTGGTACCTCCTGGAGGTCAGTCCGCCCTGGGTGCCCACCCGCTTTGATGTGGACGGGGTCAAGGAGATCGTGAGCAAGTTCATCGGCACCCTCAAAAACGTTTATTCTTTTTACGCGACCTATGCCAATATCGACAGCTTCGATGCCGGCGCCTATCCCCAGGACTGGCAGAGGGAAAGCCAGATCGACCGCTGGATAGTCTCCCGCCTGCACACCCTGACCGGACAGGTGCGGGGTTGGATGGCGGAATATGAGTTCACCAAGGTGGTGCGCGCCATTCAGGACTTTGTGATAGACGAGCTGTCCAACTGGTATGTGCGTCGCAGCCGCAGAAGGTTCTGGGCCATGGAACTCACCGCGGACAAGGTCGAGGCCTATCGCACCCTGCATCAGGTGCTGGTGGAAGTGGTCAAGCTCGCCGCCCCCTTCGCCCCCTATCTCACCGAGGAAATCTTCCTCAGCCTGGGCGCCGGGGAAAGCGTGCACCTTTGCGAATACCCGCAGTCAGACCCGCAATGGATCGACACGAACCTGGAAGCCGAGATGCAGGTGATCATCGACTTGGTCTATCTGGGACGCGCCGCACGCAACGAATGCCAGATCAAGGTGCGCCAGCCCCTGGGCAAGATGTATGTGCCAGCCAAGTTCCAGGCCACTGCCGACGCCATGTTTGACCTCATCCAGGAGGAAGTGAATATCCGCCAGATCAGCTATGTGGCGGAGGATGATGATTTTGTGCATTACGAGCTCAAACCGGAGTTCAAGGTTATGGGCCCCAAGTATGGCCCGAAGATGAAAGCCATCGCCGCCGAACTGGGAAAGGCCAGGGGACAGCAGGTGCTGGCGGATTTCAACGCTCGGGGCAGCCACCATCTTCCCGAGACCGGAATCGACCTGCTTCCGGAAGACGTGGCGGTGCATATCCGTCCCCGGGAGGGCTTTGTCTTTGCCAGCAAGAAAGATATGTTTGTGGCGCTGGATACCCAGCTCACGCCTGATCTGATCAGCGAAGGCTATGCCCGCGAACTGGTGAACAAGATCCAGTTTTCCCGCAAGGAACAGGGCTTTGAGATCATGGACCGCATCCGGGTGCTGTGGCTGGGCGACGACGATATCCGCCAGGCCATCCGGCAGTTCGGCCAGCAAATCCTCTCCGAAACCCTCTGTGACGCCCTGGAAGAGCAGGCAGACGCCGAGGGGCTTGCCGCTTACGACATCAACGGCAAACAGGTGCACCTGAAGATCGAGAAAGCAGGAAAGTGAGCAATTTAAACCGCAGCAGGGAACCGCAACCAGTACGCTTTTGCAGCAATTGCGGCGAGAGAATCACCAAAAAAGGCAAGTTCTGCGTCTATTGCGGGCAAAGGCTGGAGGAACAGCGCGCCGAAGTGGCCCCGCCGCCCGCCCCTGAAGTGGTCAGGGAATCCGCCCCGCTGGAGCTGGCTGACCCCACTTATAAGATAATGGATCCGGAAGACAAATTCCGGGATTACACGATCGTCAAGCTGCTGAACAAGGATACCACAGGTATCAAGTATATTGCCCGGAAAGGGGAGAAAGAGTATCTGCTCAAGCTCTATTTCACAGGCTCCGCCGCGACGGTCAACTACCTCCCCAACCTCAAGTGGCTCAACAATCTGGAATCCCCCCACCTCACCTGGATCGAGGAAGTCAACCAGGGAAGCACGCCGCCCTTCATGGCGGCAAGTTACGTCCGGGGCAGCTCTCTGGCAAAGATCAAGAAAGAAAACCCCGAACGCCTTACGGAAGCTCTGGTGCTGAGCATCGCCAAGCAACTGACCAAGACCGCCAAGACGCTGCATGACAAGGGCTTTACCATCAAGGACCTGACCCTCAGCGGAATCATGCTGAAGGACGACGGCAACATCGTGATCCTCACTTCCGGCATCAATTACACCGATGTGGACGAGCGCCAGGATGTTTTCACCATCGGGGTGCTCCTTGCCCAACTGCTTTCCGGAAACGTCCTCTATGCCACCCTTTACGGTCCGGAGCGGCTTCTCGAACAGAAGTTTACCTACATCCCCGGCGTCAGCATGGCCTTTAACAAGGTGCTCTCCGAGTGCCTGCACCGCAATATCCTGCAGCGTTACAACTCGCTGGATGCGCTTAAGCACGGGCTGAAGTCGCTACCCCTCGAACCCAAGGGGCCGGTCTATGCCCCCAAACCCGTCAAACACGTTCCGGAAGACGAAAACGCCCTGGAAGTCCTGAATATCAAGACCCATGTCGAATGGTGGTTCTGGCTCTTGCTGGGTGTGATCCTTCTACTGCTGGTCTTGTTGCTGAGCACCAATTTCCTGGCCGTGATCAGCGGCAAAAAAGAGGAACCCCTTCACTTCACCAATATCTTCGCCACCGAGGACAGCACGGAGGCCGAGGCGGATCAGATTCCCCTGGAACGCAACAGATCAAACTCCGCGGATACCCTGCGTGGCGGACGCCGGACACCTGGCGCCACTCATAGGGATGATCCCCGCAAAAATATCGGTGACCGCTATTCCGACTATACGCCCGCCACTTCCTCCCCCGTCAGGCGGGGAAGCCCCATTCCGGCAAGCTTTGTCTATGTGGAGGGCGGCACCTTCGGATTCAACCGCCTCAAGGAAAACCTGAACCACAACGTTTCCCAGGTCGGATTCTACATATCCAGCATCGAGGTGACCCAGGCGGAATGGAATAAATACATGATGCCTGCCTCGGTGAACAGGATCGGCGACCGCTATCCCGTGGACAACGTGAGCTGGATGAACATCATCCGCTACTGCAACCGCCGCAGCCAGGAAGAGGGCCTGGAGCCTTGCTACAAGATTTCTGGCAGCACTGCCGACAAGGTGAGCTGCGATTTCAACGCCAACGGCTACCGCCTGCCCACAGAAGCAGAGTGGGAACTGGCCGCCAAGGGCAAAAGCCTCACCATCTACAGCGGATCGGACGATCCAGACAAAGTTGCCTGGTACCGCGACAACAGCGGCGGACGCACCAAGGCCGGAGGCGGCAAAGCCCCCAACGATATTGGCATCTACGACATGAGCGGCAACGTTTCCGAATGGTGCTGGGACTGGTATGACGCCAAATATCCCAGTATCCTCACCACCTTTGTCAACCCCAAAGGGCCGGACAAAGGCTCGTTCAAGGTCGTGAGGGGCGGAAACATCACCAATGGCGAGGGCGTGGGACTGCGCCTGCTCACCCGCGAAAAGGGCAATCCCGACCGTGGCTATCCCTCGGTGGGATTCCGGCTGGTGCGCAAAGGTTCGCGCTCTGACCGGGGATGATGCGCCTGATCCTGTCGATCCTGTTATCCGCGTTCTATTTCCTTTCCACTTATCGTAGCACCTATATATAATGGGGGCCTCATTTGCATCCCGGGTTCTGGCGTGGGTCTTCCTGGGGTCAACCTTATAATTTATAAGGATGACCTAAGGATGATGGCACAGAATCCAGTCGCAGCAAAGGAGGGCGGTATGACGCATTATGCGGATTGTAAAGGATTAACTATGCGTTTATCAAGTAATTTATGCCGGTTTTTTCGGACTGGGTGGTTGTTTCTAAAAGACTGGATCCCGGGTCAAGCCACCCCACCAAACCGCTACGCGCTTTGGCGGGGACCCCGACAGCCCGGGATGACACAGATAGAGTCTGTTGGGGCTTGTTTCGGGGCTGGTGGTTGCTTCTAAAAGACTGGATCCTGGGTCAAGTGGTTCACGCAGATTTACGCGGATAATTTAAGGGCTGCCGAAGTCTGTTCGGCAGAGGCAACGGAGTTGCCTGTTTGGAAGAGACCTCCGGTCTCTGTGGCAAACGGACTTTGCCACCCCTGGCACTGGATCACGGCTCAAGTCACCCCGCCAAACCGTTACGCGAATCAATTTCCTTGACATGAAAGCAAGCCGGCGTTAGAGGATTCTGCAGGATTGCGGATACGATCCCGCCATCCCCGCAACCCCAAAAAATAGTGGAGGAACAAGAAGATGCCCATTCGCATGGCAGCCGCGGCAATACCGGTCATTTATGAACCGTCTCAGGCGTCACGCGTGTTTGAACCGCATATCGAAGCGGCGCGGGAAAGGAATTGCGCCCTGATAATCTTTCCGGAAGCGATCATCGGGGGTCTGGATATCAGCGGCGATTTTGCCTTGGATAAAGCCATGGCATTGAGGTTGGACAGCCCCGTCATTGGCGAAATCCGCGGTTTGGCTGCCAGGCATTCCACTGGCATCGGGTTTGGCTTTCTGGAGCTGCATGGCGAAGTTATCTACAATTCTTTTCTGCTCATCAACGGCAAGGGGGCAACGGAGCTGCACTACCGGCGCGTGTCGGAAACCTGGCTTCCGCCAGACATAGGTTTGGCGCATTACTCTTGCGGCGACGAAATTCCCGTGCTCGATACCAGTTTTGGCAGATTGGGCGTCATACTCTGCGGCGACCTGTTCGACGAAGGCATAATCAAGAGATTGGAGGCCGGGAAGCCAGGCGTGGCGCTTCATCCCATGGCCAGGGCATTCCCCCTTTCCGGCGACATCCAAAAGCAGTGGGATGACACGGAGTTCCCCTACTATCTGGCTGAATATGCAAATCTGAATGCCAGCGTGCTGACCTGCAACGCAATAGAAACCGATACCGATGAGGATAGCGTATATTGCGGGGGCGCCTGGCACATCAAAGGCAACAAGGTGGCCGCCAGCCTGCCCTTGCTGACTGAAGGCATCCTGGTTGTGGATATCTGATAAAAACTTCAACAATACCAAAATTAAGGCTTGACTCCCGGAGCCGCGCGAGATATATTTTTCCCAAAGACATGGAGGACCGATGGAACTAATGGAACTTATCGCCAGCCGCGCCAGCGTGCGCGACTTCCTGCCCGACCCCATCCCCGAAGATATCCTCAAAGAGATTCTGGAAGCCGGGCGGCTTGCCCCATCCGCCCAAAACAGGCAGCCCTGGCGCTACCTCGTTTTCACCGACAATGCACGGATCAAAAAGCTGGCACTCAACTGCGGCATTATCGGGCTTTCCAACTTCTTTATCAGCAAAGCGCCCTGCCTGATCATCGCCTGCGCGGACAGCTCCCGCAACGTGCGCATCAACCATCAAGACTACTATCTCGTGGATACCGCCATCTCTTTCCAGCAGATGGTCCTCACCGCCTGGAACCACGGCATCGGAAGCTGCTGGCTGGCAGCTTTCAGCGAGAAGAAGCTCAAAAGCCACCTGCATCTGCCCAAAAGCTGGCGGGTCGTGGCAATGGCGCCCTTCGGGTATCCCGCGGAGAAGAAATCCCTGTATTCCAAAGCCCTCAGTTCCTTTGCGGGCAGCAAGGACCGGCTTTCCCTCTGCGATATCGTGACCATGAACCCGGGCAAGGAACAATGAGCCCCGGCCTGGCTCCCTGCGGGTTCGACTGCACCCGCTGCCCCGTATTTACCGCCACCCAAAATGATGACTCCGCCGCCCTCGCCAGGCTGGCGGCAGATTGCCCGTCCCAGCCCGGCAAGGAAGGGGAAAGCGTCCGCTGCGGCGGCTGCCTGGGCGGAGGCGATCTGTTCCATTTTTGTTCAGTCTGCGCCATCCGCGCCTGCGCTCTGGAAAGAAACTTGCAGGCCTGCGCCGAATGCGCCGATTTCCCCTGCCCCAAGGGCAAACAGATCTGGGGCGGCAAACCCCCGGACAATAAAAACGTATTATAAAAGCGGGAGGATATAGATATGACTCTTCACAAGCTATTGCAACAATTGGATTTTGAGCGGCTGGCAGGAACTGCCGGGGAAGAGCGCGCCCAGGATGTGATCTGCGGCTGGCTACGCCAGCAAGGGCTGAAGCCCAGCCTGGAAGCTTTTGAGTTCAAGGGTTTCGAGGCAGGAACGGCGAAAATCACGGCGGGAAAGCAAAGCTGGGAGGCAACTCCCTACGGCCTTTGCCCCGACACCGACCTGGAAGGCGAACTGGTCTTTTTGGAAAACGCCGACGTCCTGATGCTGAATCCCGGCATGCACGAGGATAAGATCGTCCTCTATTACCACAGCGGGTTCCGCCTGCACGAACTGGTGGAGCACACGCGGGTCAAGGCCTTCATCGGCATCTCCGCCCCGCTGAAGCAGGCCTACTCCTTTTCCCACCGGCAGAACACCGCGCCATCCGAACTGGTGCCTTCTGTGATGCTGCGCTACGACTACGCGGAAAAGCTCATGCGCCTCTCCGGAAAACAGATACGGCTGCAGATCAGGCAGCAGACCGAGACCAGGACAGCCCGCAACATCGTGCTGGACATCCCCGGCAAAGGCAGGGACGCCAATCTGACCATGCTGGTGGGGCACTACGACACCGTGGCGCGCTCGCACGGCGCTTGCGACAACGCGGGGGGAACGGTCTGCCTGATGAAGGCGGCGGAACACTTTGCCCGCCATCAGCCGCAGAGGGACTTGCGGGTGGTGTGGTTTTCCGGCGAGGAACTGGGCCTGCTGGGCAGTTTTGCCTATGCCGAAGCACACCAGGAGGAGATCAAAAAGCGCCTGCGCCTGGTGGTCAATGTTGACCTCGCAGGTGACCCCATCGGCCGCAACACCATGTTTGTCCTGGGCAGCAAAGAACTGCTGGGCTACTCCGGCGGCATCCTCAAAGAACACAGCCTGCTCTTCAGCGAAAGGCTTGGCATCTACAGCAGCGACTGCATGCCTTTCTCCATCTACGAAATACCCTCCCTGAACCTGGCCCGGGTGGGCGGTAAAGCGCTGTTCTATGGCCACACGGCAGACGACGTTGCCAGACACACCAGCGAATACGGCCTCACCGATGTCTATCAGGCAAGCGTGGCGCTGCTGCAAAGGATACTCAATTCCGGCTACTATCCCGTGCCGAGGGGTATTGACGATTCGCTGCGCGAAAAGATAGAGAGCTACCTCTGGAACTCCACCCTGCAAAAGCCCGAGTTGCACTGGAAGGAGAAATACCGCCGCTAAGCGCTCCATCCAAATCTGTGTTGCCCCCATCCTTCCTCGCAACGAGGCTGGAGACGATTTTGATTGACATGATCTGCCTTGTCGTTATTATGTCTTGTTAATTTATAAGGACAGATTATGAAGATAAAAATGACCCGGGAGTTAATCGAAAAACTCCCCAAGACAGACCTCCACGTCCATCTGGATGGCAGCCTGCGCATCAGCACGCTGATCGAACTGGCAAAGGAGCAGAATATCCAGCTCCCAACCACCGATCCGGATGAGATGCACAAGCTCATCGTCTGCGGAGAACATACCTCCAGCCTGGAAGAATACCTGCGTGGCTTCCCCATCGTGAATCTGGTGCTGCAGACCAAGGAAAGCCTCCGCCGCGCCGCTTATGAACTGGCGGAAGACGCCGCCCGGGAAAACGTCCGCTACATGGAAGTGCGCTATTCCCCCATCCTGCACACCAACCGGGGACTCAAGCTGACCGAAATCTCCCAGGCGGTGATCGATGGCCTCAGACGGGCGGAAAGGGAGTTCAAAATCAAGACCGGCGTGATCATCTGCGGCATCCGCGACATGGACCCCACCAGCTCGCTCAAGCTGGCGGAACTGGCCATCGCCTTCAAAAACAAAGGTGTGATCGGCTTTGACCTGGCAGGCGGCGAATACAACAACCCCGCCAAAGCCCACAAGGAAGCCTTCGACCTCGCCCTGAAAAACAACCTCAACATCACCATCCACGCCGGAGAAGCCTACGGGCCGGAAAGCATCCACCAGGCGCTGCACTATTGCGGCACGCACCGCATCGGCCACGGAACAAGGCTGGTGGAGGACGGAGACCTGCTGAACTATGTGAACGACCACCGCATCCCCCTGGAAATATGCCTCAAAAGCAACTTTCACACCAAGGCGGTGCCCGATATCCGCAACCATCCCATCGATTTCTACATCGACTATGGCCTGCGCGTGACCATCAACACCGACAACCGCACCATCAGCGACACCACCGTCACCGACGAATATATGCTGGCCATCAACGAACTCAAGCTGGACTACCCCACCATCAAGTATGTGATCCTCAACGGCTTCAAGAGCGCGTTCCTGCCCTACAAGGAGCGTGTCCGGCTGATCAACGAAACCCTGCAAGAGTTTGAAGAGATAGAGGAAAGCGAACTCAAGACCAAGGTGAAGGTCAAGGAAAGCCTGTAAGATGCGCCAGATTATCCAAAACTCGCTGCAGGAAGCCCTGCAAACCCTGCGGGGCTTTATGGAACAGGAAGCCAACCTGCGGGAACTGGAGGCGGTCGCGGGGCTTGTCGCCGGATGCTTGAAAGCCGGAAACAAGGTGCTGGTCTTTGGAAACGGCGGCTCGATGGCAGACGCCATGCACTTTGCCGAGGAACTCACGGGGCGCTTCCGGAAAGACCGCAAAGCCCTGCCCGCCATCGCCCTCTCCGACCCCAGCTTCCTCACCTGCGTCGCCAACGACTACGGATTCGACCAGGTCTTTGCCCGGGGCGTTCAGGCCTACGCTGTTCCGGGGGATGTGGCGATCGGAATTTCCACCAGCGGCGACTCGGCCAATATTATCCAGGGACTGGCAGCCGCCCGCGGCGCCGCCTGCCACACCGTTCTGCTTTCAGGAGCTTCCGGCGGAGCACTGGCAGGAGCCTGCGACCACCAGCTACTGGTTCCGGCCTCTTCCACAGCCCGCATCCAGGAACTGCACACACTTATCCTGCATACTCTCATCGAGTGCGTGGAACACTTGCTATTTTCCGAGGAATAGACCATGAAAAGAATATCTCTGACCCTGATCATACTTGCCCTTGCCGCGGCAGCCTTTGCCCAGGGCAACTACTACGACGCGGTAATCAATCTCACCGGGCAGCAGCTTTACACGGCACTGCATTCGCTCATCTCCACCAATACTTACAGCAACTACACCGGCGCAAAGGAATTCCTCTTTCAAGAACTGGACAACACCAACGGCTACGTGACCTGCATCTACACTGGCCAGAGCTACTACGTGGGCTACAACTACACCGGCTCGAACAACCCCAATACCGAACACACCTACGCCCAAAGCTGGTTCTCCTCCTCGGAATCCAGCCGCAAGAAAGCCGACCTGCACCACCTTTTCCCCTCCAACAGCGTGGTCAACAGCTCCCGCGGCAACTACCCCATCTTCACGGTGGCAAACCACGCCTCCGCCAACGTCTATTACAACAACACCCCCTGGCAGAGCTACCGGGGACAGTCCTACACCGGTTACACCGTCTTTGAACCAGCCGACGAATCCAAGGGCGACATCGCCCGCGCGCTGCTCTATTTTAACACCCGCTACTACGACACCCTCACGCAGCAGAACGTGAACATGATCCCAGACCTCGTCACCTGGAATACCATGGACCCACCCGACGCAACCGAGATTGCCCGCAACAGCGCCATCCACGGCTTTTTGGGCAATCGCAACCCCTTTGTGGACCACCCGGAGTTCGTGAACCGCATCTGGGGGCCGGTTGCCAATGAAGACCCCGCCGCTCCCGCCATGCCCCTGCTGGTGCTGGACCGCGTGTATCCCAATCCCTTCCGGGAGTCGGTGAAGATCTCGCTTAGCTGCAAAGACCCCGCCACAGTCACCGCCACAGTCTATAACATGCGGGGACAAAAAGTCCGTACCTGGCAGGAATCCCTGCCCAGAGGCAGTTCGGAACTCCAGTGGGATGGCAGGGACGGCGCAGGAGAGGCCCTCACACCGGGCGTCTATCTGATCCGCCTCAGCTCCCAGGAAAGCAGCCTTACGGCGAGGGTCTTGCTGTATTAGCCCCACGCTCCGTATCCGCTTTATTTTACAGGCCAATTGGCTTGTATCTTGCATTCCATAACCACGAAAGATTGCCCTTGTTGGAGAGATAAATGCGTTATTTTCTTATAGTTGCCGCTTTGCTATCCGTATGCGGGTTATGGGCCCAACTGACCGATTTGCCCACCTGTTACAACACTTATGATGAGATCACGCAGATGCTGGCCGATTACCAGGCCCAACACCCGGATATCGCCCGCCGCGTTCTGATCGGCTATTCCCAGCAGGATAACCTGCCCATCTATGCCATGCGTATCTCGGACAACGTAGAAAACGATGAAGAGGAACCCGCCCTGCTCTTTGTGGGACAGGTGCACGCCGAGGAGGTTCTGGGAGTCCAGATCACCCTGAGCAACATCGAGGAAATCCTCACCAACCGCACCAACCAGCCTTATGCCCAATGGATCAACTTCCTCGACATGTGGTTCGTCCCAACCCTCAATCCCGAAGGTCACAACGTGGTCACCAGCAACATGGATACCTCCTATCGTAAGAATAAGCGCGACATCAACGGCAATGGCATCTTCGACTTCGCTCCCCTGGTGGGATACGACATCGACGGAGTGGATATCAACCGCAACTTCAGCTTCAACTGGTGCCACGGCGATACCCTGGGGCAGCCCCCAACACTGGAAGCCCCGGAAGCCTATGACTACTACCGCGGCCACGCGCCCATGAGCGAGAGCGAGAACCAGGCCATTAAAGCCCTCTGCGATCAATATAAGTTTGTCTATTCCATCTGCTGGCACTCTTCCCGAAGCGGAAACTTCAGCGAAAAAGCCTACTATTCCTTCAATTGGAAGGAACAAAGGCCCTCGCCGGACAACGCTTTCGCCTTCTCCATCTGCCAGGGGATAAGCTCACAGATCATCAAACAAGACGGCACAGGTCCCTATCAAGCCCTGCCCAACCTCGGCCGCAAGGGAGCTTTCCACGACTGGATGTATCAACAATACGGCTCGTTCCAGATCCTGGTCGAGTGCGGCACCCGCCACCTGCAGCCAGATTCCACCCTCATGGTGGACACCGTGCAGCGCTGCAGCAACGGCGTCCGCTGGCTGCTGAACCGCGCTCTTCCCTTCTCCAACGCGGTGCCGTCCAGCTCGATGCTCACCGGCAATATCCGCGATGCGGTCACCCAGGAACCCCTGGAGGCCGAGATCATAGTCGAAAACCGTCACGCCCCCTGGTTCCGCCCCCGCACCTCCAACCCCGACACCGGAAGATACTGGAAGGCCCTGCCCACCGGCAGCTATCCCATCACCATCCGCAAACGTGGCTATTGGGATCTGGTGGTGCCCAGCGTGATGGTTTACAACGGATCCTGGACCATCCGCAATTTCGACCTCGAGCCCAAGACCCCGGTCACTGTGACTGGTTCGGTTACCTGCAATGGCCAGCCTCTGGCGGCCAAGCTCAAGATCATTGCACCGGAAACCGATATCCAGACCCTGGACATCTATGGCAATTTCTCCCTCGAAACCTTTGAGGGACAATATACTATTGAGGTCACCTCCCCCGGCCACTATCCCTACCTCGGCACTATGGAAGTCAGCCCTTCCCAGAACCAATTCCATTTCCAGCTTGGCGAGGCCAACGTTTACTTCAGCGAGGACTGGGAATCCGGCGTTGATGGCTGGAACATCCAGGGACCCTGGGTGCTGCAGGACCAGCTTGCCGCATCCGGCCACGCCGTCACGGATAGTTGGGGTGGCTGGGGCTTTTACGAGATGAATTGCGATGTCTGGATCAGCACCGGGCAACCCATCAGCATTTCCGCCACAGCCAACAATATGCTCGCCTTCGATTCGCATGTTTACACCGAATACGGCTACGATTTCGTGACGGTGGAGATTTCCACCGATGGCGAACAGTGGACCCCGGTCTGGCAAAAGTCAGGCCAGCACGACTATTTCAGGCGTGAGTACGTCCCCCTTGACGCTTACTCCGGCCAGAGCATCTGGATGAGGTTCCGCCTCACCGACCAATCCGTGCATGTGGAACTCACCGATCCGGGCTGGACGATCGACAACATCCAGATCTTCAATGGCTGCGCCACTCCTTTGGATGAGCAACTGGCCGAATTTCCCGCCATCACCCGGCTCTGGGGCAACCATCCCAATCCCTTCAACCCCAGCACCACCATCAGCTATGACCTTGCCAGGCCAGGCCCCGCCAGGATCAGCATCTTCAACCTGCGCGGCCAGATCGTGCGCAAATTGGTGGAAGCAGATTTGCCCGCCGGAAGGCATCAGGTGATCTGGGACGGCAAGGACGACAGGGGAAACGCTCTGGGCAGCGGCATCTATTTCTACCGCCTGGAAAGTAAGGACTATCGCCGCACCCAAAAGATGATGCTCATCAAATGAGGTGGAAAGGTGGAAAGGTGAAATGGTGGAATGGTTTCCCCCGAAACAAGTCCACCAGCCCTGAAACAAGCCACGTCAGACTCTATCTGTGTCATCCCGGGCTGTCGGGGTCCCCGCCAAAGCGCGTAGCGGTTTGGTGGGGTGACTTGAGCCGTGATCCAGTCTTTTAATAAGGTCCACAAATTACACAAATTAACACAAATTAATAGAACAGGATAAGGACAAGCGTCCAGCCGAAAAACAACTACCAAATCCCGAACCCAACATAACATCAATCCGCGTAAATCTTCGTGAACCACATGACCCGGGATCCAGTCTTTTAGAAACGACCACCCAGCCCAAAAACAACCGGCATAAATTACTTGATAAACGCATAGTTAATCCTTTACAGTCCGCATAATGCGTCATACCGCCCTCCTTCGCTACGACTGGATTCTGTGCCATCATCCTTAGGTCATCCTTATAAATTATAAGGTTGACCCCAGGAAGACCCACGCCGGAACCCGGGATTCAAATGAGGCCCCCATAATATATAGGTGCTACGAATTGGAAAGGTTTATACTGTTTCCGCCTGCATTATCAAAACTGGTTCTTCCCCCGCATGAAGTCCTAAGAGGCCAAGTGTCTGATGGCATTATGTATCCGGGAAAGGCTCTTAGAACTCCATGCTGAGTTGGGTAGTATTTACCACAAACGGGGTGCAGGCGTGGTATTTTCTACCACAAAACGTGAAACACACAATAAGACCACAATACAAAATATGATGAGTTAAGTGCTTTCCTGGAATATGGTTCAAATCTTGCAAAAAAATATTACATTTAGCCACTTGGCTTTACATGGATCGTGATTAACGAGAAATATCAGATGCCCTCAAACAACCGGATAAACAAGGAGTTGGTTTATTACGCCAACATTTGGGTTTCAACATTAAGTCTGGATGTAAAACCTTTCCACCTTTCCACCTTTCCACCAAAATGATAAAGAGACTGGATCACGGGATGACGCGGTTCGGAGTCTGGCAGGGTCTGTTTCGAGCAGGGCTTCAGGAAATATCTTTACAAGAAAGGCGCGCCTAAAAGAAAGTCCCCAAGCGCGGAAGCAATGAGCCGCGCGGATAAGACACAGATATCCCTCCAGGGACAGAAGCAGATGAGACAAGATTTGGCGAATGGTTCCAACAACAAGCGCAAGCGCGGTAATTTCACCGTGCTGAAGGCATATCGCGTCTCGATCCTGGAAGGAATCTTCGCGCAGATCTATGGAGGGCTGGCCACCATCGGCAGCAGCTTCATCACCAAGTTCATGGTGCTGTTGGGGGCTTCGCCAATGCAGTTCAGCGTCCTGAGCGCGCTGGGCCAGGTGTCGGCGATCTTCCAGCCTCTGGGAGTGGCACTGACGCACCGCTTGAAGAAAAGGCGCAAGGTTTGCATCGCGGTGACCGCGGCGGGGCGCTTCCTCACCTTCTTCATCGGGGCGGCGTTGCTCTTTTCCGATCCCCGGCACGGGATAGCCTATGTCTTGGGCCTGCTCTTCCTGAGCGCGGGGCTGCAGGCGGTCGGGGGCAACATCTGGATCGCCTGGGTGAGCGATCTGATCCCCATCGGAATCAGGGGGCGCTTTTTTGCCAGGCGCAACCAAATCCTGGTTTTTGCCGGCCTGGTGGCGGGCTACATCTTCAGCTATTGCACCGATCTTTTCGAGCGGGGAGGAGGCTTCCTGCGCGGGCTGCTGGCGGGTTGGCTGGATGTGGAGAGCTTTTTCACCCCGCGCAACCAGGCTGTGTGGCTGGCGGTTGTCTTTGTGATTGCGGCGCTGCTGGGCTTTATCAGCCTGCTGATCCTCGCCCGCCAGCCTGACCGCAAGCGTTCGCTGCAGCAGAGCATTCCCCTCTGGCAAAAATACATTGAGCCTTTCAAAAACAAGAATTTCCGGTTGCTGCTGGTGTTTGGGATTTGGTGGATGCTGGCCACCGGGGTGGGCAGCGCTTTCTGGGGGCCTTTCATGCTCAAAAAGCTGCGCATGAGCATGTTTCAGATGCAGCTCTACAGCACGCTGCACATGAGTTCATCGCTGTTGTCCTATTCCTTTTGGGGGCGTTTTATCGACCGCTATGGCAACCGGACAGCGATGATAATCTGCGTGGCATTGGGAGGGCTAAATCCCATGTTTTGGCTTACCATGAGCCCCCAGAACTATTCCATCCTGTGGCTGGAGGCCCTGATCTCGGGGTTCATGTGGGCGGGCAACGGGGTCGCGACCACCAACTTTGTGCTGGCTGTGGCGGGCAAGGGGCGTGAACAGACCTACAGTGCGATCTATGGTGCAGTGGCGGGGGTGAGCATGATGGCCTCGACCCTGCTGACGGGGGTTTTCTTCCCCCAGAAGTTGGATGTGGGAATCCGGGTGCTGGAGCCGGAGCAGGTGGTCTTTGGCGTGGGCGGGGTCTTGCGCTGGCTGAGCATAATCCCTCTTTTGGCAGTGAAGGAATGGGTGCGCAACAAGCAACAGTGAAATCCATGAATGAGATTCACTTAAGATGGCTTGGGTGAACCTGGAAAGGGCATTCTAAAGCCAAAAAAGGCAATCAGTTAGCGATTTTGATTGACAAAAACAAAGGGCTCGGACTTTTGGATAAAAAAATGAATCTTATGGCAGAGGTGAAGTATCTGATCCTGAAGGCTTTCAAGCCAGAAAGCAATACTACACGGAGCTTGGCCCTGCCTGGAATAGAAGGAGTAACCCAATGGCCGTCCCTAAAAAGAAGACATCAAAAGCACGCAGAGATAAACGCAGAACCCATGATTCCCTCACGCCACCGGCAGTGAGCACTTGCGCCAAGTGCGGCGAGCCTTCCCGCCCGCATCACGTGTGTGACAAATGCGGCACCTACGCCGGCAAGCAAATAAAAGCCGCCAAGGAGTGACGTGCGTATAGCCGTTGACGCCTTTGGAAGCGACAAAGCGCCGTTTCCGGAGATCGAGGGCGCGATCCAGGCTATAAAAGAGGACTATTGCGATCAGGTGATCCTGGTGGGCGATGAAGCCATCCTGCACCAGGAGTTGGACAAATACTATTTTGACCGGCAACGCCTGACGGTTGTGCATGCCTCTGAAAAGATTGGCATGGAAGACAACGCCGCCAATTCGGTGCGCAGCAAAAAAGATTCCTCGATGGTGAAGGCGGTGTCCCACCACAAGTCAGGCGAGGCCGACGCTGTGGTCTCCGCCGGCAATTCCGGCGCCTTCATGACTGCCTCCCTGCTCACCTATGGCCGCATCAGCGGCGTATTGCGTCCCGCCATCGCGGTCAACATCCCCACCCAACAAGGCTATGAAATCCTGCTGGATATGGGCGCGAATGTGGATTGCGACCCGGAACATCTGGTGCAGTTTGCCCAGTTGGGCAGTATCTACTACACCTGCGCCAACGAAATCACCAATCCCCGGGTGGCCCTCCTGAACATCGGCGAGGAAAGCGCCAAGGGCAACAGCGTTACCCGTGGGGCGCACAAGCTTCTTTCCGGGAACAAGACCATCAATTTTATCGGCAACATCGAGGGCAAGGATGTCCTGAGGGGCATCTGTGAAGTGGTGGTCTGTGACGGCTTTGTGGGCAATGTGGTGCTCAAGACGATCGAAGGGGCGCTGATCTCCATCTTCGACATCCTGAAAGAGCAGTTTGACAAGGATTGGATCGCCAAATTCGGCGCCATGCTGTCCTACCCCGTTTTTTCCTATATCACCAAAAAACTGGATCACACCGAGTATGGCGGCGCCCTGCTGGTGGGCCTTAACGGCGTCAGCATAGTGTCCCACGGGCGCAGCAACGGCAAGGCGATCAAAAACGCAATCAAGTTGGCCGCGAGGATTTCCCAGGCCAACATCGTGCAACATACCAAAGAGTATTTCGAGAGGTTGCAGTAATGGCAGCTTACCACGCAAAACTTTCCGCATTCGGCAGCAGCGTTCCCAAGAAGATTGTAAACAACTTCGATCTGGAAAAGATCGTTGACACCACCGACGAATGGATCCGCACCCGCACGGGGATGTTTGAACGCCACCACGCCACCGCAGATGAAGCAGCCAGCGATTTCGCGCATGAGGCGGCGGTCAGGGCCATCGAGTCCTCCCAGGTGCGCTACAAAGACATCGATTTGATTATCGTGGCCACGGTCACGGGCGACTATCCCTTCCCTTCCACGAGCTGTGTGATACAGCGCAAGCTGGGTTTGAAGGGCGTGCCAGCCTTTGACGTTTCAGCAGGCTGCGCGGGTTTCGTGTATGCCATCCACACTGCCAAAAGCTTTGTGGAAAGCGGCGCCGCGCGGAATGTGCTGGTGCTCGGCGTGGATATGCTCACCAAGATCACCAACTGGAATGACCGCGGCACCTGCGTGCTGTTTGGCGACGGAGCAGGGGCGACTATCGTTTCCCGGGCAAACCCCGGGGAGATTTCCAGGATCATCGACTCAATTATCGAGGCGGATGGCAGCCAGGGCGACTTGCTCTATCAGGCAGCGGGAGGTTCGCGCATGCCAGCCAGCCACGAAAGTGTGGATAAAAACCTGCACACCATTTACATGGAAGGCAACAAGATTTTTAAGCACGCTATAAAATCCATGCACGCTTCCTCAGATGCGCTGCTGAAGCGCAACAAGATGGAGACCGCGGACGTGGACTGGATTGTTCCTCATCAGGCCAACCTGCGGATTATCGAAGGCCTGGCAAACAGGATGAAAGTACCGATGAACAAGGTAATAGTTAACATCGAAAAGTATGGCAACACCTCCTCAGCCACCATCCCCATAGCTATGGACGAAGCGGTGCGGAGCAAAAAGATACGCCGGGGTGACGTTGTGCTGCTCACTTCTTTTGGAGCGGGCCTCACCTGGGGCAGCGTGCTTGCCAGATATTGAGGAGATGAAAACATGAAAACAGCTTTTATCTTTCCAGGGCAGGGCGCGCAGTATGTTGGCATGGCCCAGGACTACATTGCCGCCAAGCCCGAATTCGCCAAAGTATTGAAGGATTTTGACGCCGCGCATGGCACCCAGTTGGAAATCATCATGCGCGAAGGGCCGGAAGACAGGCTCAAAGAGACCAGCATGACACAGCCCGCCATCCTTTTCCACAGCATCTGCGCCCTCAAGTGCTTCAACGAAGTTTGCAAGCTGAAGCCGGACTTCGTGGCGGGGCACTCGCTGGGGGAATTCAGCGCCCTTGTTGCCAACGGCAGCCTGGAGTGGCAGGACGCGATGCACCTGGTGCACAAGCGCGGGGAGTTCATGATCAAAGCCAACCAGGGAAAACCCTTTGCCATGGCAGCGGTGATCGGGCTTAATTCCAAGTCCGTCATCGAGGTGTGCCATGAGGCGGAGGGAGCTGGATTGGTGAGGGCGGTGAACTTCAACACCCCCATCCAGACCGTGATCTCGGGCAGCGCCCAGGGCGTGGAAACAGCTTCCGCCCTGGCCAAAGAACACGGCGCCAAAAGGGTGATACCCCTTGTGGTGGGTGGCCCCTTCCATACCCCGATGATCGATCTGGCCAGCGTGTGGCTGCGGGAGGAGATGGGGAAAGTCAATTTCAAGGACGGGCAAATCCCGCTGGTTTCCAATTTGGATTCCCGTTCCGCAACTTCCGGAGAGGAAAGCAAGGCAAAGCTTGTGCGGCAGGTGGTTTCCCCGGTTCTCTGGGTGCAATCTGTGCAGTATATGATCGAGCAGGGAGTGCGGCGCTTTATTGAGTTTGGCCCCCAGAAAGTGCTTTCCGGCATGATCAAGAATATTGACAAAGACGTCGAGATATTAAATATGGATAAACTTGAGGAATTGGATGCCCTGCAAGGCCTTCTAGGCTGACGGCGTCCCAAAAACTGAGGTAAAGAATAATGAGTTATAAACTGGAAAATAAAGTAATCGTGATCACCGGCGGCGCCCGTGGCATAGGCTTTGCCATCGCCGAAGCTTTTGCCGCCCAGGGATCTGTGTTGGTGTTGATCGACCTGAACCAGGAGCAGGTGGAGCGATCCGCCCAAGCGTTGGTGGAAAAGGGCTGCCAAGCCTTTGGCTATGCCGGAAACGTGACGGACTCAGCAGGGATCGAGGAACTCTTTGCCCGGATCGTGGAAAAGCATGGAGCCATCGACTGCCTGGTGAACAATGCCGGTGTCACCCGGGACAACCTGCTCATCCGCATGAAGGAAGAAGACTGGCAGCTGGTGTTGGACATCAATCTCAAAGGCTCCTTCATCTGCACCCAAAAAGCTTTCAAATATATGATGAAAGCCCGCTCGGGCTGCATCATCAACATCGCCAGCGTCATCGGCATCATGGGTAATGCCGGACAGGCGAACTACGCCGCTTCCAAGGGAGGCCTGATCGCCTTCACCAAGAGCTGCGCCAAAGAATTTGCCTCCCGGGGAGTTCGGGTAAACGCCGTTGCTCCGGGTTTCATAGAAACAGAAATGACCGCCACGCTCCCTGCGGACGTGGTTGCCGGCTATGCCAAAGTGATCCCGCTGCAAAAGATGGGAAGCCCGGCAGATATTGCCAGGACCTGCCTCTTCCTTGCATCTGATGACAGCTCTTACATCACTGGACAGACAATCGCCGTGGATGGCGGTCTGACAATGCATTGAGGTTAAAAAACCAATAAAATACCAAACTTCAATAAACATAGGAGGAAAACATGGATATTGAAGCCAAAGTGAAACAGATAGTGATGGAAAAGCTTGGGGTGGAAGAATCCCAAGTCGTTCCCTCCGCGAACTTCATTGAAGACCTGCGCGCCGATTCCCTGGATACAGTGGAACTGGTGATGGCCTTTGAAGATGAGTTCCAGATCACGATTCCCGATGAAGACCAGGAAAAGCTCCGCACAGTCGGACAAGCCATCGATTACCTCAAGGAAAAGCTGGCTTAAAGAGAAAACCCGCGAATCAATCCTGATGGCGCCATGTCATCAGGATTGATTCCTTTTCAAACCCCGGTTCTGATCTAAGCTATGGCCTGGGCCATATTTCAGACCAGAGCTGGCATCCAAAGCAAGACTGACGAGGTATGAAGAATATGAAAAAAAGAGTGGTTATCACTGGCATGGGAGCGATCACTCCGGTCGGCAACAACGTTGCCGAGACCTGGGAAAACCTGATCAAGGGCGTTTCGGGGGTGGAATTGATCTCCAGTTTCGACACCTCCGCGCTCAACACCAAGATCGCCGCCCAAATCAAGAATTATGATCCGGCAGAACACTTTGACCCCAAAGAAGCCCGCAAAATGGACATTTACACTCATTACGCCCTGGTCGCGGCACGTGAAGCGATCAGGGATGCCCAGCTTGTGCCTGGCTCCTACAACGGCCGCCGCATCGGCGTGATCACCGGGGTTGGTATCGGCGGGATCATCACCTTTAACGAAGAATGCGTCAAGAACCACGTCCAGGGGCCGCGCCGGATCAGCCCTTTCTTTATCCCCAAGATGATCGGCAACATTGCCGCAGCGCACATTGCCATCGAATTTGGCTTCAAGGGAATCAACTTCAATGTGATGAGCGCCTGCGCCAGCGCCAACCATGCCTTGGGCACAGCTTTTCGCTCCATCCAGTATGGTGACGCGGACATCATCATCAGCGGAGGCACCGAGGCCGCGGTCACGCCCTTGACCGTTGGCGGCTTTGGAGCAATGCGCGCCCTGTCAACGCGCAATGACGACCCTCACACGGCATCCAGGCCTTTCGACACCGGCCGCGACGGATTTGTGCTCAGCGAAGGCGCCGCCTTTTTGGCGCTTGAGGAGCTTGAACATGCCAAGGCCCGCGGAGCCAGGATCTATGCCGAGCTGTCGGGATATGGCGCTTCGGACGATGCTTTCCATATCACAGCTCCCTCCGAGGACGGGGCCGGCGGAGCCCAGGCCATGATCGACGCCGTAGCGGACGCCGGGCTGAAACCGGAGGACATCCAGTATGTGAATGCCCACGGTACTTCCACCCCGCTCAACGACAAGTGCGAGACAGCCTCCCTCAAGACCTGCTTTGGCGAGCACGCCTACCAGCTCAAGGTCAATTCCACCAAGTCCATGGTGGGGCATATGCTGGGAGCCGCCGCCGGATTGGAGGCGATTGTCTGCGCCAAAACAATTGAGACAGGCTGGCTGCATCCCACCATCAATCTGCGGGATCCCGATCCGGATTGCGATCTGGATTACGTGCCCAACCAGGCCAGGCAATGCGAGGTCAGGGCTGCCCTTTCCAACTCCCTGGGTTTTGGCGGGCACAACTCTGCCATAGTCATCACCAAATACCAATAGCGGAGGGTTTACCCCAGCCGCCTTGTCTTTCCGTGGCCGCCCAAGGGTGGCACCGAGGATTGATTGAACAGCATTATCAAGAAAATCGTTGATTATATCAACGGCAAGCGGATCAGCGAGACCTATCCCAAGTGGGAAAAGAGCCTCAACCAACTGCAGAAAGCTATTGGCTACAGCTTTCACGACCTGACCCTGCTGAAGGCCGCGCTTACCCACAAATCCTATCTGCGCCGCAATTACGACGACCACAAAACTCCCTCCCCCTTTGAAAGGATGGAGTTTTTGGGCGACTCGATCCTGGGATTCATTGTGTCCCGGGAACTCTTTTTCGGCCATCCGGACGAACAGGAAGGTAAGCTGAGCAAGCTCAAGTCCAAGATCGTTTCCGAAACCTACCTCACCATGCGCGCCAAAGAGATGGACCTGGGCAAATACATCCTGCTCAGTCCGGAAGAGAAGCTTTCCGGCGGGGCCAGCAAGCCTTCCATCCTCAGCGACACAGTCGAAGCCCTGATCTGCGCCATCTATCTGGACCGGGGAATTGCCTCCGCCGCCAGCTTCATCAAAAACCAGCTCCTGGTCGATTACGAAACCATCGTCACCCGCAACGAACTGGTGAACTACAAAAGCATCCTGCAGGAGCAACTGCAGTCCCAGAACCAGGAACCTCCGCACTATGTGACGATCGCCGAGGAGGGCCCCGAACACAGCAAGATTTTTGTGGTGGAAGTCCGCCAGGGGACCAAAGTTTTGGGCACCGGCAAAGGCAGCACCAAGAAATCAGCTCACCAGGAAGCTGCCAGGCAGGCCTGCCAAAAACTGGGTATATAGAGGTGAACGCGCCCCGCGGAGGAAAAACCCTCATCTATCCCGTCTTCCTGCCCATGCAGGGCTGCGCAGGCCAATGTATCTATTGCGATCAAAACAAGATCAGCGGCGCGGATGCGGATTCCCTGGAGGCGTCCCTTGCGGGCGCGGAGGAGTTTTTGCTGCGCCACCGGGGCGTTGCCAGGCAGGTCGCCTTTTACGGCGGAACCTTCACCGCTTTGGACCAGGAATACCGCGAAGACCTGCTGCGACGGCTGCTCGCAGCCTCCGATTCCTTCGCCAGTTTCCGCGTTTCCACCCATCCCGGCTACATCGATCCCCAGATCCTCGCCTGGTGTGGGCAGTGGCGGATCAGCACCATCGAACTGGGTGTCCAGGATTTCTCCGACGAGGTTTTGACCGCCTCAAAACGGGGCTACACGGGGGCTCAAGCCCTGGAAGCGGCGAACTTGGTGCGGCAACATGGCTTTGAACTGGGAGTGCAACTGATGCCCGGCCTGCCCGGCTGGACGGATGCCAGCCTGGATTACAACCGGCGCATGCTCGCGCGGCTTAGGCCAGACCTCCTGCGCCTCTATCCCCTGATCGTGCTCAAAGGCACCCCCCTTGCGAAGCTCTGGCAGCAAGGTGCATACCAGCCCCTCACCCTCGGCCAGGCTGTCACCCAATGCGCCGATTACCACTCCCTGGCCACTCCCCTGGGCATCCGCGTTATCAAGCTGGGTTTGCCCTCCAACCTCAATCCGGCGGATGTTCTGGCAGGCCCCTGGCATGCCGCCTTTGGCGAACTGGTGAAGGCGGAACTGCTCTATCGCGATCTCTGCGCGCAATATCCGGAAGGCGCAGCGATCATCCTGCCGCCCAGTGAATACAATCTGTTGAAGTCCCACGGCGGCCGCTGCCTCAAAAAACTTGAGGCGAGGCACAATAATTGCATGTTGGAAGAAGGGTTTTAAGATGCGCGTTATGCTGCAACCCAACTCTTATAAGCTTATAACACAAAGAATCTATAGCTACGCGCCCTTCAGCGCGTGAAGGATCGGGATTATGAGATACTTCTTGCTTATCCTGGCCGCACTTGCCTTGATCACGGCTGCTTGCGACATCAGCTCTCCGCGCCTGCCTGCCTGGAACGTGGATCTGAACGTCCCGCTCACCAACCAAAGGCTTTACGTGGCCGACCTGGCGGATTCAGTTAATATCATTGTGGGCGACGGCCAGATCCTCACCCTCACCGGTACAGGGGATGCCAGAACCAATCCCTTCGGGGAGGTCAACTTTACCCCCAATCTGCAGTCTCCCCCCATCCCGCTGCTTTCCGGGGTGACCCATTCCGGAGCGGTGCCCATCGAAGATCCGGAAGGCAAGGTCTTTCTTTCCTATGGCCGCCTGGAAGAAGGGACTCTAAAACTTAATTTTGAAAACATGCATCCTGGGATCACCAGCCTCAGCCTCACCTTCCCGGACATCAGGACAGCCCAGGGCGAGAGCTTTGTGGCAGTCTATCCAGGGGGGAGCGGAATGCAAACTTACTCTCTCGTGGATTGTTCCATCGGTGTTGATGGCTCAGGAATCATTTTGAATGAGCTTGCCTATACCCTGGACGTGCAATCCGACCAGCCCGACGGCACTCCGGTGGGAACGGTGACGTTACTTGTGAACAACCAGTTGGGCTTTAACATCTTCCAGGGGCGTCTGCTCGGCTACCGCAGGGATTTCACCGGCGAGATTTCCCCCATCGACATCGACTATCCCCACAACATGGATACCGCTGTGCAATTGCAGGAAGCGAACCTCTTGGTGCGGATTACCAACGAGATTGGTTTCGAGGCGGAATTCCACGGCGAAATCTTCGCCAAAAACTACAGCACCCTGGAAACCCGCTCCATCGACGTTATGGACAGCACAGAGGCTGGATTGGTGCCCTATATGGCGGCTCCCGCCACGGCGCAAGGCCCCACGGTCACCGAACACAATTTCTCCCGCAACCTCAATCAATTGCTGCAGATCATGCCGGATTACGTGGAACTGCGTAACGCCTATCTGCTCATCAACAGCCTGCCTGGCCAGCTTGGCTTTGTGTGCGAGGATGACCGGGAGTTTGTGCGTTATCGGCTGGACGCTCCTTTCAAGATGGTGATTTTGGACAGCGTGATCGAAATGGGGGAGCCGCGTTCCGTGGATATATCCTCCGATATCCAGAAACAGATCCGCGAAAAACTGCTCACCTCCGATCTCTGCCTGGAGGTGCTCAACAAGGTTCCAGTGGGCGGCACGGGCACCATCTATATAGGCACCGATCCGGATTTGAATCCCGCTAATCCGCAAAGCTGGTCTTTCAGCAAGGCCTTCACCGTTCACGCCTCCACCTCGCCAGGCGGCGACCAACCCCAACAGATAGAGATTTCCCTCAGCAAGGAGGAGGTCGATGTGTTTGCCAATCCCACAGTTTACATGATACTTTCCTTCCACTTCGAGCCCAGCAATGGAGTGGTGGAGATCACCGCCGGGCCGGAAGACTATGTCGAGGTCAAGGCTATGCTGCGGGCAAAAGTGCTGGTCAATGAAGGGGAGGACAAATGAAGAAGCTGCTTCTCCTTTGCGCCGCCTTCATGCTGCTGGCGTCGGTTTCGGCATATTCCAGCACCGGCAGGTCGATGCTCTATTCCGACAGCTTTATGTTGCGTGCCAGGGGCTCCGAGGCCAACTACTGGAATCCCGCCCTGCTCAACAGGTCATACAACGATGTCCTGTTTCCGGTTCTCAATCTGGGGATCTATATTGCCAACAACTCCCTGGATCTTGATCTCTACAATACCATTGTGGAGAAGGATACTCTCTCGGAGGCAGACAAGAACAAAATCCTGGACGCGATAGATGAGAAACTGGGCGTCTATACCGGCAGCCAGATCGTCCTTTTTGGCTTCAGTAAAGGCCGTTCCGCCGTCACCGGTTCGCTGCACCTGGATGCCCAGGCAAACCTTTCCGAGCAATATCTGGACCTGCTGCTGAGAGGCAACACCGAAGACAGCTATGTGTTCAGTAAAAAAGAAAACAACGCTTCCGCGCTTTCCTATGTGGACATCACCTATGGCATGGGCGATATCCGCATCCCGCTGGGAAAAAAGCTCAACCCCATCCAGACCGGATTCGCCCTTAGCATCCTGACCGGAGTTGGCAGCGGACACACCGAGGAATACGAGGGCAGCTTCAGCTCCACCTTCGACGGGCTTAGCCTCAAGCAGGATATCCTGCTGCGCACCGGTTTGGGCGGTTTTGGCCTCAAAGGCATGCTGGGAGCGGCTTGGCAGACCCCTTTGCCGGGCCTGTCCACGGGCTTTGCCCTGGACAACATTTTTGGATTCATCAACTGGCAGGCCAGGTGCATGGACTTCAGCTACCGGCTTGAAGCGGACAGCGTGTATGTGGAAAATCTGGATGAAGACCTCGACGCTCTGCTCACAGATGAATCGGAGGAGATCGAAGGCAAGCCCTTCACCACCAAGCTTCCCCTGGAATTCCGCGGTGCCCTGCTCTATGACCATCCTTACGCCTCGCTTTCCGTGGATTACTTCGCGGGGCTTACCGAGACCGACCACTTGCCCGGAACTGGACGGGTGGCCTTTGCCCTTGAGAGCAAGGTGCCTGCTGTGATGCCGCTGTTTTTGGGCTTCACTCCGGGCAATTCCGATTATCCCTGGCGTGTTTCCTATGGCATCGGCCTGCGCACCAGAAGGGTTGAATGCGGATTGGGAGTTCAGTCTTTCAAATCCCTGTTCCCGGGCTACAAGACCAAAGGCCTGGCCTTCGCAAGCTATTTAACGATACGCATTTGAAATACATCGTCATTGCCCTGGTCTCCTTGGCGATCTCGGGCTTTTTCTACTTTCGCACCCTGCCGGCGCTTTCCCGGGGAAGGCGCTGGCTGCTTTTCTCCCTGCGCGCGCTCAGCCTTTACATCCTTTTGCTGCTGCTGATCAGCCCCATTCTCTACTTTCTGCGGCAGAACGTCCAAAAACAGCAGATCATCCTGCTGCGCGACGTTTCCGCCAGCCTGGACCTGAAAAGCGGGAAACAGAGCAAGAAGGACTTCCTCAAACCCCTGGGAGAACAGGCAGCGAAAAAGTTTGAGCAGGCTGGATACGAATTGCTCAGCTACGACTTTGCCCGCGGGCTGGAAGCAGCGTCCGACAACACCCTGTTGATGCCCGCTTTATCCGAATTGACTGACAAACACGATTTCAACCGGGTGAAGGGCATCGTATTGCTCTCCGACGGCTGGCTGAGGGATGAATCCCTCCAGGGCGTCCGCCAGTTGGGCTGCCCCTTCTATGTGATAGCGGATACCCTCAAGCCCAGCCTGGCGGATCTGGCCATCGTCAAGACTGTTGCCAACCGCCATGCCTGGCGGGGCGAACCCACCATCATCCGTGCGGAACTGAGTTCCTCCGGCTATTCAGGCCCCGCCACGGTGGAGTTTCTGCTGGGCGGCAAAAAGATTTCTGCCAAGACCCTGCAGCTCAAGGAAGGGGAAATCGCCAGCGTGGATTTCAACCAGCGTTTCAACCAGACTGGCTTCTACCCTTACACCCTGCAAGTCTCAGCAGCCGGGGTGGCGGAGCGGTCGCAAAACAACAACAGCTATCCCGGCGCCATCGAAGTGCTGAGCGACAAACAGCGCGTGCTTGTGCTTTCGGACAGCCCCGCCTGGGACAACAAGTTCATTGTGGACGCCCTGGCTGAAAATGAACGCTGGGAAGTGGCCCATTACCGCGTGCGGGACGGGCAGGCTTACGCGGGTGAAAAAGCCGTTGCCAGCTTTCCGGATGCCAACCTTGCCGCCCTGGTGATCGTCAACAACGGCAGTCTGCGCCTCTCCGGCGAGCCTTTGAACTTTGTAAACCGCAACCATCAGAAAGGCGTGGGCATCCTCTTTCAGGGCCAACCCCTGACCGAGCTTGCCTCTATCCTGCCCCTGCAACGCTCCAACATCAGCGCCTCCTACCAGGGCTTTTTGGAGCTGAGCCCGGCCGCCTCCTCCTATCCAATGCTGGGCATCGATGCCGCCGAACTGCAGCAGATTCCCCCTCTGGATTACTTTTATGTGACCGCCGCCAAAGGCTCGGAGGTGCTGGCGACGCTCTCCAATCCCCAAAAATCCCCCGCCATCGCCGTCCGTTCCGCGGGCAACAGCCGCGTGCTGTCCCTGGCCTTCCTCAACCTCTGGAAATGGCAGTTGCAAAGCAAAAGCGGAGGCTATCGCCAACTCCTCGCCAACAGCGTGACCTGGCTTTCCAACAAGTCATCCAGCGGTTACAGCGCCATCTACAACAGCAACTATTTCCTGGGTGAACAGATCGATCTGCGTCTCAGGGCGGAGGACAGCATCCGCTCCCTGCGCCTGGACCTGAATCCCGAACTGAGGATTCTGGACGCGGATGGCAAGGAGATGTTCAAGGATTTCATGACCCTCTCAGATGGCGAATATGCCAGCTCGCTGACCCTGGACAAACCCGGCCAGTACAGCTTTGAGATCAGGGACAAGGTGAGCGGGGAGACCAGCAAGGGCAGGTTCAACGTGAGCAACGCCTCTCTGGAAGACCGCGACTTCGACTATAACCTCCCGCTTTTGGCCTGGCTGGCCAGCGACACCCGCGGGCAGTTGCTCTCGCCCGCTGCCCTGCAGGCTTTCAATCCCCTGCCCGCCCAGAATATTGTCCGCGAGCGGCGCCAGGATTTTCCGCTCTACCGCAAGTGGTACATCCCCGGGATCTTTATCCTCAGTTTTTGCCTGGAACTTTTCTTCCGCCGCAGGTGGGGATTGCTGTAATCTCTTTACCTTCCCACACTTCGCTCTCCTTTGCATCCCCTTATCGGGCGTGGGTCTTCCTTGGGTCAACCTTAACTTTGCAACCACATACCTAAGGATGATACCCCAAAAGCCTGTAGCAGCAAAGGAGGGCGGTATGAAGGATTATGAGGAAGGTTGCGGTATTTATGTGGAAAGGTGGAATGGTGGAAAGATGGCGTGGTGAGGTGGTGTCGTGGTGATGTGGTGATTGTGAAAAAGAGATAGAACGCGGATGACAGGATCGACTGGATCTATGAAGGTGGAAAGGTGAAATGGTGGAACGGTTTCCCCGAAACAAGCCCCAACAGACTCTATCCGTGTCATCCCGGGCTTGACCCGGGATCCAGTCTTTTAGAAACAAGCACCCAGCTTTGAAACAAACCACCTCCAGACTACATTACCGTGTCATCCCGGGGCTTGACCCGTGATCCAGTCTTTTAGAAAAGACAGCCGTCTGTCATAATTCAAGCGAAACAGCATCAAGCGAGAGCCAAAAAAAGGGGATGAAGCAAGCTCCATCCCCGTTTATGCTAATCGTTTAACATTATTCCGGATAGGTGAGGGTGCAGGCTTGTGAAACCTTGACCCAATATCCTTTTCCGGGCTCCATGGTTGCGGGGCTGTTGCCCAGATAGTCCACCTGTTGCAGGTAGGGGGAGATGGAGGACAGGGCAGTGGCGGTCGCCTTGGCAGTCGCGGGCAGGTAGGAAACCAGGTTCCATCCCGCTTTGAGGCTGATCGGAGTGGCGGAGGCGTCCACCGGATTGCCATCCACGCTGAGGGTGGCGGGAGCGGACATATTCACCCAGTAGCCTTCATTCACGGCCAGATTGCCCAGGGTATTGAAATGGGCTGCCATGGAAGGCATGTGGCTGTAAGCCGCGTTCTTGATCTGGATCAAGCCGCTGATTCCCTGGAAGATGTCTTCCGTCACGTAGGATGCTGGAACCACGTTGAGGCTGATCAGGTTCCAGCCGGCGTTGAGGGAAATCTCCTGCGGTTGATCGATCTCGCCGAAAACCACCGTGATGGGGGTCATCTGTCCGGCAGTCACGGTCACCTGCACGTTTTGGGGATCGTAGCCAGGCGTGGTGACGGTCAGGGTGTAGGTGCCGGGCTGCAGATAGCGGTAGAAATCCCCGTGCGTGGCGTCCGTTTCCACCATGGAATAGGTGTTGTCGTGGCCGGAGATGCTGATGGTTGCCGCCAGAGGGTTGCCCCAGGCGTCCACCACGGTTCCATGCACGCCGTCCAGAGCCAGTTCCAGATAGCTGAGCATGGCTTCGTAGTTGTAGTTCCAGTAGTTGGGCATGGTGGAGGCGGCAGGCATCTTGGTGTTGGAGCACTCGATTGTCACCTCGCGGCCGTTGCGGGTGTAGTTCATCCAATCCTGGCGTCCGCCTGCGATCGAATACCAATCCGCGCCGTTGGTGACGCCGTTGGAGCTGATGCCGGTGAAGTAGCCGCTGGGTCCGTTCGCCTGTGCGTTGGAGGCATAAACCAGGCTGGAGGAGAGGAACCAGGCGTCGTCGGGGTGCCGGGTGTAGGTGTAATCCCAGGGGTAGTTCACCACTTCCGCGCCGCCGTGGTAGTTGGCGCCAAACACAAAGCTGTGTGCATTGGCGAAGTCCATCATGGCCTGGGTCTCAGGCTGGATTGCGCCCTGGTTCAGGCTGCCGTCATAATTGGGGTAGTTGCGGTTGAGGTCAACCCCGTTGGCGTTGTAACGCCGGGCGTTGGACACGGTGTTGTTGCCGCCGTAATAGGTTCCGTCCGGATTGGTGTTCGGTCCGATGTAGAGTTCCATCGAGTTCACGATGTTGGTCAGGCGGGGATTTGTCCCATACTGGCTGAGGAGGGTGTCGATCAGGCGCAGCATCAGCATCCAGCCGGTGGTTTCATCGCCGTGCATGGTGCTGGTGAGCAGCACTTCCGGTTCTTTTTCCTCAGTGGCGACGTTATCCGAAATCTTGGCGACCAGGATGGCGCGGCCGTTTGCCGTCGTGCCCACGTTGATGATCTGGCAAAGCCCGGGATAGTCGCTGGCAAAGCCGTTCATCATGCTCACATAGGCGTCGTAGGTGGGGTAGGTATCCCACGCCTTCACTTCGTTCACGCTGCCGCTCGTCTTGTGAGGATAGAGGCTGGCAGGATCGGGGAGGATCTGGGTGTTGTAGCCCAGTTTTCTGAATTCCGCCCATTCGCTGTCGTTGGCGTAGGCATAGACCCAGTTGCCTTTGACGTTGTCGATGGAGACGATCCGGGTCAGGTTTTGCAGTTCGCTCTTGTCCAGCAGTTCAAAGCGGAAGTAATACTGGGTCCACTCCCCTGCCACGAGGGGCAGGGAGAGTAGAACCAGAATGGTCAATATCAGTAGTTGTTTCATTTACCGACCTATCTTGGCGATCAGTTGCGCACGGCTTTCACATAGTAGAAGGCCATGGGCAGTTCAGTCAGATCGCTGAAGAGCAGATTCGTTGTCGTTCCAATCAGGGTGTAGGTTCCATAGGGATCCGTGGCGCGGAACACCTGGTAGCTATCCGCATTGTCCACGGCGTTCCAGGTGACCTTGAAACCGCCATCGACCTTGGTGATGGAGGTGATCACGGGAGCGTCGAGAGAGGTGATCTCGACCACGCTGATGGGCACAGGATTGTCTGTGGTGCCTATCACCTGGTTGTAGTTGAGGGTGTAGGTCTCGATGGCATCGTAGGTCAGAGAGGCGCTGTAGTCGTATATCTTGAAGCTGACCTCTTCGCCGTTGGACGCCAGGTTCACAACCAGGGTCACGTAGGCGTTTCCGCCATTGGTCACCACATCCGCCACGCCGCGGCATTCGCTGCCCACAAAGGCGCCGACCACGTCGTTGAGTTCGGCTGCCACGCCATAGATGGTCACGATGCCGTGGATGGTGGCTGAATTGGTATAGATGACGGGTGTCCAGCCGGGCCCGGCCACTTCGTTGACGGTCACCACCACGCTGTCATAGGCGTAGCTCTGCCCGTCATAGACGGAGAAGGTGATGGTTTCGCTGCCAGTCCAGTTCTGGGCGGCGGTGAAGGTCACGTTCAATCCGTTGATGGCCACAAAGACGTTGGTGTTGCCGCTGTAGCCCAGAGTGAGGGGATCGCCGTCCTCGTCGGAGACGTAGGAGTTGAAGTTCACCGTCAGGCTGCCGTTGCGGTCGAACGCGAAGCTGGCAGGCAGGTTGATGGTGGGAGCGTGGTTGCCGGTGTCCCAGACATCCATGGTGGCGCTCACGTCCAGGGTGGGATTGACGGGATCGTTGGAATGGATGGTGAGCATCGCTTCATAGGTACCCACTGCCATGCCGACGGCGGAGAAGTTGGCGGTGATGGTCTGGCTCTGTCCCGCGGCAATGTTGCCACTGAGAGGCTGTACGCTCAGCCAGGGAATGGGAGGGGAATCCTGGGTCAGCACATTGGAACCGGAGAGGGTGTGGGGCTCGGAACCGTAGATATCACCGTTCAGTGTCCAGGGCAGGGTGAGGTTGCCGCCGAAGCTGGAGCCGATGGTCACATTTACCGTGGCGGAAGCGGATTCGCCTCCTTTGATTACGCCGTAGCCGTAGGAGGTTTCACCGTGCCAGGTAATGGTCACGCCGTTGCCGCTGGTCACATCCGGGGTCATATCTCCCCCGCTGCCGCCCACGAAGTTGGTGGCGCTGTTCACGGTGACCCCGGCGGGGAAGCTGATGATCACGTCTCTGAGCCACTCTACGTCCGTGCTGGCGTTGGTGGCGGTGAAGGTCCAGTCCACCGTGGTGCCGGGCAGGTAGCTGCTGGCGTCCAGGGTGAGGGTGCTTCCCGCGATGCTCTTCTCCTGAGCGGAAGCCGCTTGCAGCAGGTTGCCGGCTCTGGAGGGCAGTTCAGTCATGCTGATGCTGAAGGTGAGAGGCTGGCTTCCGGTGTTGGTGATGGTGAAGCTGTCCGTGCCTTCGGTGCCCACCTGCAGGTAGGCATAGAGGGCGTCGTTGTCGATATCGATGGTGGGCGGATTGTAGCCCGTGCCGGTCACCGCGATGTTGACGCTGGTGTTGTTGATGGAGTTGTTGGTGATCACCACGTTGCCGTTGTAGGAGGCCACGGCGGTGGGCGCGAAAGTCAGGTTGTAGGTCTTGGTTGCGCCGGCATTGATGCTGAAGCTCAGGCTGTTGCGGCTTTCCTTTCCGGCCAGCGGGGCTTCCGTGGAATTGCGTGCCGCAGCCACGGTATAACCGGCGGGGGTGGTGATGGTGCCCGTAAGGGTCTGATCGCCACTATTTTGGATGGTGAAGGTCTTCGTGTCGGTGCTGCCCACGGCCACATCGCCATAAGCGAGGGTTGTGGGATTGACCAGGATCACGGGGCCAGACTGGTTGGGTTGCAGGGTCAGCTTGAGGTTGGGTCGGTAGGAGGAGTTGTAACCGCCGCTAAAGATGTTGGTCTGATCAGAATTGTCGCTGCGCACATAGCGGTAACCGTTGGTCACAGATGTGTACTGGGTGGTGCCACTGGAACTGTAGGAACCGATCAGGCCAAAGGCGGTGTCCACCACGATGTTGTCTATCCCGTTCCAGAGGAAGGGTGTGGAGAGGGTGTACATGTTCCAGCCGGTGCTTGTGGGCTGGTAGGAGCTGCTGCTCCAGACCTGGGTGAGGCCTGTGGAAATCCAACTGGAGACGTCAGTGGCGCTGGTGTGTCCCATACGGACAACGAAGTTGGGCATAGCCAGGGCAGGCAGGCCTGTTACGTTAAAACCGATCTGGGTGATATTGATGGGGCCGACCACTCCTGCGGCATTGAGTTCAGCGGCTGTATAAACCGACTGTCCGTGCAGGCTCTGATACCAGACGTTGATGGGGCAGGCGATGCTGGTGCTGTTGGAGTCAGTGCCGGTGCCAATGATGACTTCAGTGGGCACGATGGCAGAGGGTGTGGCCTGCACCGTATTGCTGGGTTCGGATACTCCGCCGGAATATACCGCTACAAGGTAGTAGCTGTAGGTGGTTTCGTTGACCACCGCATTGTCGGTATAAGTGAGTCCGGTGACTGTGGTAAGCAAGCTTCCATCACGATAGATCCTGTAACCAGTGGGGGTCCCATAGACTGGGCTGTCCCAGTTGAGGGTCACATAGCCGTTACCGGGTGCGGCGGTCAGGTTCCGTGGCGGATAGAAGCTGCTGGGAGTGGTGGAGGCGGGGAAGATGATGTCGTCCACCCAGGCGCAGTCGGAACCGCTGCTCACGCTGTAGTCTTTGACATATTCCCATTTCAGCACGCGGGTGCCAGCGGCCAGAGTGTAGGTGGCCTGGGTCCAGTCTATGTTTCCAGACCACTCGTTTTGCTGGGTGCCGTCCACATAGAAGCGCAGTTTGTCATAATTGGATTCGGAGGAGACCTTATACCAGAAGCTCAGTTCACCGGGGGCTGACAGGACGCGGGTGGTCTCCATGGTGCTGGTCTGGCTGTGGGAGATGGCGCCGCTCCTGGCGCTGTAGCCTGCGCTATAATAGGTGCTGCTGTCGATGGTCCAGGGCAATGTTCCGCCCATGATCCAGGGGAAAGAGCTGAAATCTCCGGTGGAGAAATCCTCGATGATGAGGCCCACGGGGGTGTTTTCGGTTTTGCTGGCGCTGTATTGGCCTGCGGTGGCTGCGAAGTTGAGGCTAACCACTGTGCCTATGTCCATGCTGGCGTTGGCGGTGAGTGAGAACGTGAGGTTGCTAACGCCTCCAGCGGAAATAGCACTGAAGCTGGCGTTGCCGTTGTTGACCGTGATGCCTGGCGTGGTACAGCTCATGGTGGCTGTCCCATTCGGGGAAGCGGCGCCGCCGTTGTTGTTAAGCGGCATGGTGATGGTCACAGTTTCACCAGGGTCGAGGCGTCCGTTGTTGTTACCGGTGGGATCGCTGATTGTCATGTTGCCAAAGGCCAGGGCGGGCGCGTTGATGGTCTGGGTGAAGTTGTGAGTCCAGGGGTTGTGGCCGCTCATGGTCATGGTGATGGTGAAATTGGCCACGGTGCCATCTGGGACGTTGTTGGCGATCGTGATCGCGTAGGCATTGTTTGCCAGAACGGTAGCCCCGGCAGCCAGGCTGCTGATGCTGTGGCTGTTATCGGTGATGGTGATGCCGCTGGTGGAGCAGCTCAGTATCGCGCTAACGTTGCTGGCGGGATCCACGCCCACGTTTTTGAAGGTCACATCGAAGTAGCCGCTTTCGTTGTATTCCGGAACGTCGTTATTGGCATCGTCATAAGCGACTTGGTCCACAGACATAAAGGGGCCTTGCGCCGCTATGACCGCTATATCGGCAATCTTGGTGATCCTGTTCTGGGCGGTAAGCACCAGTTTGGCTGTTCCGACTGAGGTGAAGGGGGTGATCGTCAAGGTCAGGTTTCCGGAGGCATCGGTGATGCCGGAGCCGTAGATCACTCCATTCATGGTAAGGCCGACGCGGGTGTAGGGCGCGGCGCCTGTGATGGCATAACTGGTGTTGCCGACCATGATCTGGGTGGGATAGCTGGCCGGATTGGCAGTGGGAACTCCAAGGTAGGGCATCAGGGAAGGGTCGCCCATGATGTGGTAGATTTCCCAGTAGTAGTTAGTGCGTGAGCTACCGCTTTGCTGCACCGCCAGGTTGCCGGAGTAGATGCCCTCGCCGACGGTGGTGGCCCATTTGTCATAGGTTTCGCCGTGGGTGTGGAACATGGCGTCATAAGCACCCAGTTTGGTGGCGTCATAAGCCGGGGCGGAACCGTTGATGTTGGTTTTGTAACCCACTGCCCAATAATAGTCCTCATACCAATAGGTGCTGTTGATGCCGCCGATGTAGGCCACTCCGCCGCCGTCAGCCTTACGGATTACGGCTTCGCCGAAGCAGGGGCTGGAGTAGTCAAACTCGTTGGTGATGCAGCAGTTGCCCACCATAACTCCGTATTTGCCTGAGTTAGTCATGGCATTGACGTCGGATACAGTGAAAGTGGGGTCCGCCCAAGAGGTCTGGCCCCCGTGAGCGGTATAGACAATGTAACCCCGGCCTTCATTGGCGTTGGCGATGATTTGCGCGTCACTGCTGCCGGAGGCGGGATAGAGATAGGTGTCGGAGGTGATGCCGTGGGCGGCGTTGAAATACTCTGTGGTTGCGTAATTGATGGCGCCGTTGCCGTGGGTGGAAGCGTAGGTGCCATCCACACCCGCGATGAGCACCGTCTTACCCAGATAACTAAGGTCTGGCATCTGGGTCTTTTCAAAGGTGATGGTCTTGTTAATGACGTTGGCCAGTTCGGTAGTGCTGGAAACTGAGAAGCGGCCGTGGTACATTTCCGGCATGTAGTCGCTGCCATTGAGGCGCACGTATGTGAGGTCTGTCACGTGGGAGTCAGTCGCGCCGGTATTGGTGGCGACTGTGATGGTGCCGGATTCGTCACCGATGATCAACAGGTAGGTGGGGGCTGGATCATTGGCGGTGGCATTATCCCACAATGACTGCATATAGTTCTTGATGGCGGTGGTGGTGTTTGCCACGGTGCCGCCGCTGCCGACGGTCGCCACGTTCACCACAAAGCCCTGCTGGGTCTTCCAGTCCACGTAGCTCTGGATGTTGCTGGTGTAGCCGACCGGGCAGAGGATGACCATCTTGGTGGGATGGCGCACCAGAGCGGTGCGGTTGTCCGCGTTCCAGTTGAAGAAAGTTTTGCTGTAAAGCTGTTCAAATTCCCAGGAAGCAGTCCTGGCCAGCATGTCGGCGGTGGCGGCGAGGTCTGGGTTGACAAAATCCACCCGGACATCCACGTTTTCCATCACCCGGATACTGTTGGTGACGGGGTTGTAGCGCACCGGATAAAAATCAAGGGCGAACACCCGCACCCCGCGCATCATACCCAGTTCCGTAACCTGCACCCAGTCGCGGCTGTTGAACTCATCGCGGCTGTAAAGCCTTTCGTTCACCACGAAGGGCAGGGTGGCGGGATCGGCGGATTTGGAGATGGGCTCCTGCGCCGGAATGACGCGGTTTTGCAGTTTGCTGGCTTTGCTGTCCAGTTCCCGCGTGGATTGTGAATTGAGTTGAAAACGGACTTCCGCGCCCAAAGGCACGGCGATTGTTCTGCGCAACATGGGCAGTTTGGGCTCTCCCACATCGTTGCTGAAGCCCCAACCATCGATGGAAAGCTCGTCAAACGTGCCTTTTTTGGTCTGGACTTCCATGATTTTCAGGTCGCCAACCCGGAATTGTACATCAAAACCGAGGTCGCTGTTGTTGAGAAGCCTGGCTTGGTTGCCAGAGGAGGAGAGATTGACCTGCCGGTCTGCGGCAGATAGCGCGAAAGCGCAGGCAAGGATCAGCCCGATGAGCAGGATCGCTTTGCCGGGGAGCTTAATTTTCATAAGTATCTCCTTATGTAGTGTAATATTAACACGCTTTAATGATGCCGGAAGCGCGATGCAGCCGACATCCAAAAATGGAACCAAACGAAACTGATTCAACTATATTTGAAACATTCAAATTCTGTCAATCTAAAATACCTCACCTGGTGGCTTGTCATTGTTTTGGCGACCTGAATGCAGTTCAGGCTGAGAGCTGATCACATAGTGAGGCAATTTCTTGGAAAGGGCGGATGGTAATTTTGACCAAAGAGAAGTATTGTAGCTGCTTTAGTTGTTCTAAACAGATTTATCCGCTCCATACCTCTCCGTTCCTGGATCGCCATCATTTGAGGCCACAAGGGATTAGACCATCATCCTTAGGTATGTGGTTGCAAAGTTAAGGATGACCCCAGGATAACCCCTGCTGGAAGACAGGATTGATATGGGGGAGAGGTGGGATTGGCTCAGGAGACCCGCACCATGATACGCCGGGCGATGCGGCGGTCAAGCACGTAGCGTGCATCCCCCACCGCCACCACCAGGTTTGGTTCCCCCAGGTCGTTGCGGAAGGCGGTGACCCTGGTTCCGGAGCAAAGGCCGCGCTCGATGGTGCGCAGGTCTTCGTTGCAGGTGATGATGGCCTCCTGGCCTGTGGAAAGCAGGGCGAGGCTGATGCAGTCGCCTTTGCCGCAGCGGCAGTTCCGGGCAGAGGGGAAGAAGCGCCTTCCGAAGCGGCGTAATCTGGCACGGTTGCGATTAGAGAGCATGTTTATTACCTATAAATTTCATTGAGAGATAGAGAGCGGCGCCCAGCAAGAGGGAGATGCCCAGCCACAGCCAGGAGCGCGGGTTGAAAGCCAGAACCTGATAGGCCACGGTGGCAACTATCCAGGCCAGGGCCGTTAGATAGAAGAAGGCGAGCAGCATCCAGCGGCGCCCGTGTTCGCGGAAGAGAATAGCCAGAGTGGCGGCGCAGGGCGAATAGAGCAGGATGAAGATCAGATAGGCGATGGCGGGGGCTGTTCCACCAAAGGCGGCGCGGATCGCCGCGTCACCGGCATAGAGGCCGGAGAGGCTGCCAACGATCGCTTCCTTGGCAAAGAGCCCGGAGATGAGGGCCACCGACGCCTGCCAGTTGGAGCTTCCCAAGCCCAGGGGAGCCAGCAGCGGGGCGAGCAGCCTGCCCGCCAGTTCCAGGATGCTGATGCTTTGGCCGCCGTGGAAGGGATCCGGCACCTGCAAAACCTGCAGGATGTTCACCAGCACGATCACCAGCAGGATGGTCTTACCGGCGCGCAGGACGAAGTCTTTCAGGCGGTGCCAGGTGTGCATCAGCATGGCGTTTAGGGTGGGCAGGTGATAATGGGGGAGCTCCATCACAAAGTTTCCGGGTTGGGTCTTGAAAAGTGTTTTCTTGAGCGCCAGGGCGAAGAGCAGGCCCATCACGATGCCGAAAACGTAGAGTCCGAACACCACCAGATGGGCGTGGCGCGGAAAGAAGATCAGAGCCAGATAGGTGTAAACCGGCAGCTTGGCCCCGCAGCTCATAAAGGGCGTGAGCAGCGAGGCGAAGACGCGGTCGCGCTTACTTTCCAGGGTGCGGGTGGCCATGATGGCGGGAACGGTGCAGCCAAATCCCACAATCAGGGGGATGAAAGCCTTGCCGGGCAGTCCCACCCTGCGCATGAACTTATCCGCGATAAAAGCCGCTCGCGCCATATAGCCGCTGTCCTCCAAAAAAGAAAGGCTGAGAAAGATGAAAAAGATAGGCGGGATAAAGGTTCCGATGGTGGCGATGCCTCCACCCAGGGCATCCGAAAACAGAAAGGCGAACCACCCGGGCAGCCCCAGGGAGCGAAGCAGGGTTCCCCACTGATCCACCAGCAACCAGTTCAAGCCAGAGTCGATCAGGCTGATCAGAGGGGCGCTGGCGCGCACCGACAGCATAAAGACCAAAAACATGACCAATAAAAAGATCGGCCCTCCCCAGAACCCGCTCAGGGCGAAGCGGTCGATCCTGTCCGAGATGGTCTGGGGCTGGTGCGGTTTGCGCCTGACCACGTCCTTGACCAGGCCGCGGATAAAACCGTAACGGTCGTCTGCCAGTACAGCCGCAATGTCCTGGCGGCGGTGCTTTTCCACGCCCAGGGTAACTTTTTCCAGAGCCTGCCTGGCCTCCGGGGGCAGTTGTCCCGTAAAGGCGGTGTCCCTTTCCAATAACCTCAGCAGCAGCCAGTGGTGGGGAAGTTCATCCCACGCGGGGGGATAGCCGCTTTCCCTGGCGGGGTCGAAAACGATTGCCGCGATGGCCGCCATGCTCTTTTCCACCACTTCGTCGTAGCGCACGGTTGCCGGAGTCTGCGTCTTGGCCAGCCGGCTTTCCAGGAGGTAGAGCAGGGGATGGGCGTCGAAGCGTCCCGCCATCGAGACAGGAATCACATCCACTCCGAGGTGTTCGGCAAGGTGCTCGTGCTCGACCCGCAGTTCGTTGCGCTCGGCGATATCCACCATGGAAAGCAGGATCAAAAGCGGCGCGCCCAGCTCCATGAGCTGCACGGTGAGGTAGAGGTTGCGCTCCAGGTTGGAGGCGTCCACGATGTTGATCACCAGATCGGGCTTTTTTTGCAGCAGGTAGTCGCGGGCTACCTGTTCGTCCGGCGAAGTGGCAGCCAGGGAATAGATTCCGGGCAGGTCAATCACCTCATAGCGTTTGCCTTTGAAAAGAAAGTAGCCCTGTTTGTGTTCCACCGTGACGCCAGGCCAGTTTCCGACAGACTGGTGGCTGCCGGTGAGGGCGTTGAAGAGTGTGGTCTTGCCCACATTGGGGTTGCCCGCGAGGGCGATGACGGGGTTGTTCTTGCTCATGGTCTATTGAGAATCATTCGCGCTGTTTTGGCATTTCCAGCAGAGTCCCTTCACCTCGACGCTGGTCTCCTGGGTCTCGAATTTCAGGTTGCGGGCTTCCCGCGCCAGGATAGGATCAACGCTGTCCAGAGGGGTTTCCTGCACCGCGCCGCAACGGACGCAAACCCAGTGTGCGTGGCGGGGATGGCCCCAGATGTGCTCATACATGCCACGTGTGCCCGGACGGGGAGAGGGTTGGATCAGGCCTGCCTGCAAGAGCAGCGGCAGGGTGCGGTAAACCGTGGCCAGGGAGATGTCCTGACTGGCGGAGCGCAATACCTGATGCAACTGCTCGGCGTCAAAATGCTCGTGCAGGCTGAACACCGCCTCCAAAATCAAGCGCCGGCTGGCGGTCAGCTTCATCTTGCGGCTGTTCAGGTAGGTGTCGAAAAGCTTGGTGTAATCTTCCATAAGTTCATCCTCAAATGAGAATCAGTCGCAAGCTATTTTGACCTTGGATTTCTGTCAAGGGCGATCCGTGGTTTGCGTGGGCTTAACAATGTTTCTCAAAAATCGAACCGGTGCGAAAGTTCGGAATAATAAGGGTTGGAGTATGGTTCATGCGCCCAAACATAATATCCATCAGGCTTGAGCGTTAGACTCGTTCGCGGCGCTGCTTTTATCTTTAAGATTGGAACACTTCATGCAACCCTTATAACTTGCCTTAAATACTTGTAAACAAAACGGGAGGAAAAAATGCGCAAAGCAATGTTACTGTTGACGTTGGCCTTGGGGCTTGTAGCCTTGATGGCGCAGATGAGCCCCCTCCATCTGGTGGGAGAGGGTCATTTTGCCGGCAAGGCCGCTGTACATTCCGAGCCAGGACTGCTGGCTATGGTTTATTTCAACAACCCCGGAGCTTACCCAGCCGTATCTGGCTGTATCGTTTACAGATTCAGTACCGATGGCGGCGACTCCTGGACTTCCGTCAATGTTGCCCAAGCCAGCAACTGCCTCACCCGGCCCACTCTCTTTTATTCACCGGAGGAAATCATCATCACCTACACCAGCGGCACGGACAGGCTGCTGGCAAAATCAGTCGATGGCGGCCTGACCTGGCTGACCGTTACAGATGATCCCTCCCTGGAAACCGGCCGTACATTTGAGAACAGCCCCATCACAGAACGAAGGGGTGGCCAGCTTAAAACAGTCGATCTGCTGCTGCCCTATCCCGAGCACGCGCAGGATATTTACTGCCACCCGGATGATCCGGAGGAACTGATTGTACCACAGATAATAACCGAAAATGACATGTCCACCAACGACACGAATGTCTATTATTATGGCCTGGATCGGATCTATGGCTGCGTTCGTGTGAATTCCGACCTTTGGATCAGGAGAGCTGGAGGCGGTACCAACAACGGCTGGCCCACATTTTACGGCCCGGTCATCGTCAGCGGCGAGGTGCGGAGCTTAAGCGGAACCTATAATGAAACCGAAATCTTTCGGGGAGGTTTGATCGAAAACGCCCCACCGCTGGAACTTGCAACCCCCACGAATACTAACTACAATTTGGTCGGACCTGCGGATTATGATCCCAACCGTATCATGTACGTGGAAGTTAATGGCAGCAGCTACACCGCCTATCTGGGACAGGTGCAGCCTCCCAATACAGTTAGCTCGGATGTTTATTCCAGCTATCCTCCAGCCGACCCCAACAACTTCCTTTATCAAAACAGTTACGCTGTCTGCGACACCATCTGGACCATCTACGGCAACGGCTCCTGCAACAACGCAAACATGTTTGTGAATGGCAAGCTCTGGATAAAGGGCACTTTCGGCACGCACCAAACCTGGACGGCTGCGGACACCATCTTCATCCTGGACGACATCCTGCTGGCCAACACCCAGGCGGAAACTGACCCGGCTGACAATCTGACCGATTCAGTGAACCTGATTTCGGAAAAGAGCATCCTGCTCAAGTATGGTTACCGCAGCCCGGTGGACTCCCAGCGCTATCACGGGCTCTGCGGTCCAGACAACGCCCCCCACCAGATCTATGCCAGCCTCTTCGCGTTTGGCAGAGACCCCGGCAACCCGCGCGGCGACGGGGTTTTCACCTTCGAATACCAGCATCCGCATCCTTCCACTCCGGCAGTGCGGATAGACGGTGTCCTGTATGAAAACATCGACCTGCACCGCTACTGCTATCCCCAAACCCCTACCCAGCCCTGGGCCTCCATCAGCCAGGGAAACCGCAACCTGATGATCGACCTGCCCTGGTACAATCCCCTCTGGCCGGAACGCACGCCCTATCTGGAACGGGGAACCCTGAGTCTTTGGGGTGGAGTGTATCAGCAACGTCGCGGCTTCCTGCACCGCTCCTATGATGACTCCGAGTATCCCACTAACGGTGTCTGGGATATCGAACAGGACTTCTGCGGAGGCTCAAGCGCACCAAACTACGTTAATCATAACGATCCCGTTTTGGGAATCCAACTTACCAATATCGACTATCCCGGCGCCATCGGTACCGGCGTGGGCTACAAAAAGCAGTACCGCGACGATTCCCGCCGCAAGCTGAGTGACGCACCCCTTGCCGGAGAAACCGACCTCCACAGCATGTGGAAGCTGGGACTGGCTCTGGGAACCATTAACGGCTCGGCGGGCGAGCGCTATTTCCTGAAACCACAGCTTAAACGCACCCACTGCAAGGCTTTCACCCGTTCTGATAACCGCGCCCTCTACAGCGTGAACGACCTGCTGCTCTACGCCGAAGGCGACAATGTGGCCGACTGGTCCGTCTCCACCAAAGGCCAGGGCCTGATCCGCAGCCTGGATCTGGGTTCAGACGGCTCGGCTTTCCTGCTTCAGGAAACCGCGGGACCTGACACGCGCCAACTGAAGGTCAGGGTCCTTGAGGCGGGTACCGGTGATTTGGGCTATGAACTTGCCTATCAGGCGGACACAGGTCTCAATGCCACGACTGTTTTGTCCACGGGACGCAGAGTCTTTGCCCTGTATGAAGCCGGCTCTCTCAAGGTTTACCAGATCTATTCTGGCACGTCCACCTTGCTTGCCACCTGGCCCCTGAACATCAGCGACCCAGGCCAGTACGACCTGTCCAATTCCACCCTGGCCCTTGTGCCCACTGACAATGATATTTTGGATATCTATCTGTGGCTGCGCGCCATCGGGGCGGAACCGAACCAGTCCGGCAAGGTTTTCCACGCCAGGACTGTCCTGCCCGTTGCCAACGACGATCCCGGCCTTCCCCCGGTGCTTCAGCCGAGCCTGACCGCCTGGCCCAATCCAGCCTTTGGCAGCATCAACATCAAGCTGGAGAACGCTTCCGGCATCCAGCCCACCTTGAAGGTTTACAACCTCCGCGGCCAGAAAGTCCGCGTGCTGCAGCCAGAGAAATCGGCCTCGGGCAGCAGTTTCGAGTGTGTCTGGAACGGCCTGGACGACAAAGGTCAGCCAGTCGCCAGAGGAGTCTATTTCCTGCGGGCGGCCCTGCCTGGCCTGAATATCCCCATGAAAAGGATTTGCCTTTACTGATCAATGATTTAATCTCTCCTTGATATGAGAAATGAGAAAGACTGGGTCACGGCTCACAGGTCGTGATCCAGTCTTTTAGAAAGCCAGTCCAGAAACAAATCCCATTATATCAATCCGCGGCAATCCGCGCCTTTTCTATCATCCGCGTAAATCTGCGTGAACCGCGTGACACGGAATCCAGTCTTTTGGAAAGGGCAGAGGAAAGGCGGTTCAGCGATTGCCTGTATCGTAAGGCGCTGCCTGCTGTAGCTTAGTGCGATCTTTAAACTTGACAAAAAATCAAGACCGCAATATATGGAACGGAAGAAATGTATTATTAGGAACATGTTGCCTGGATTTAACTGGAGAAGATGCACTGCAAGCGTTTTGTGTTCTGGCTTGCGGGACACCCCGGTCACATAATCGCGGGCGGATGTTTCCATTTATGAATGTTATAGTAATAAACAAGGAACATAAGTTGTAAAGTAATTGAACAAGGATGGAGGATCTATTATGAAAAAGATCGCATTGTTTGTTTTGTCCCTGGCGCTGATGCTGGGGGTGTTCTCAGGCCTTACGGCTCAGACTCTGCTCTGGACGGAGGATTTTGGGGCTACAGCACCCACCGGTTGGACGGTTGTAAACGCCGGCTCCGGCAATAACTGGAGCCTGACGGGCACAGGAAGCCCATATAACGGTAGTTACAACATGCAGTATCAGTATCATTCCACTAATGCGGCTAATACCTGGGCTTTCACACCCGGTATTGCCATGACTGCTGGCAATGACTACTACCTGACTTTTTATCAGAGAGTACGTAGTTCAACTTATCCCGAAAATCTGAAGGTCACTGTTGGAAATGCCCAGACTGTGGCGTCCCAGACTACTACGTTACTAACCCTGGCTTCAGTGACTAACACTACCTACGCTCAAAGAACCACAGCCTATTACCGGCCCACCACATCGGGCACCTACTACTTTGCCTTCAACTGCTATTCTGCAGCAAATATGTGGAATTTGTACGTCGATTATGTGCAGGCTTATGCGATAATTGCCAGCCCACTTTTCACCATCACTCCTTCTGCCACCAGCCATAGCTTCGGTGACGTTTTAATTGGTGACTACCTCACTCAGGAATATGTGATCAGCAACTCAGGCGGCGGAGGCAGTGTCAACCTCACCACCCCCTTTGCCGTCACTGGCGACAGCTATTTCAGCATTGCCCGCCAACCTTTGAACACTTCTTTGGCTCCGGGTGACACCACGTCCTTCGTGGTAAAATACGCTCCCACGATTCTTGGCAGCAACAGCGGCTCTTTGACCATTACCTATGGACTGGCCAAAGCAACCCACACCATCAGCTTCAGCGGCAGAGGAGTGACCACTCCTGTGACCATGTTTGAAGAGGATTGGGAAAGCGGCTCCGATGGCTGGACTATCGTGAACGGGACCCAGACAAACAAATGGCATTTGGGCACTGCCACCTATTCCAGCGCCAGCCATTCCATGTACATCAGCAACAACTCTGGCGCCAGCAACGCGTATACCACGACGTCAGCCTCGGTTGTGCACGTTTATCGCGATATTGCCTTCACCGAGGGCGTGGATGGGTTCGATTTTGAGTTTGATTTCAAAGGATATGGAGAAGCTAATTTTACTGATGCCATGGATGTCTATTTATTGCCTACATCAGTAACCCCTACAGCCGGTACTGATCTCTATGGTAGCTACCAAGATTACTATCTGTTTTCCACTTATCTGCAATCAAATTGGGTTTCTGTGGGGGGTGTATTGGGCAGTTCTTATGCCGGAGGTACCTGGCGCCTGTGCTTCCAGTGGTACAACGATTCCAGCGTTGGCACACAACCCCCCGCGGCCATCGATGACATTAAGATATCGCATCAGCCCACTGGCTCGATATTACTCTCTGAGGACAGTTGGGACTACGGACTGGCTTTCATCGGCGCCAGCAACTGCACGCCGCGGGTCTTTACCCTCACCAACGTAAGTGCCAATACGGTCAACATCGCCAATGCTGCAACCATAACCGGAACCGACGCGGAGCATTTCACCCTTACAGACAGCAACAGCTATCCTCTGGCCATAGGCTCAGGCCAGTCCGCCTCCTGGACTGTGAAATTCACACCCACTTCCTGGGGCGAGAAAGACGACGCCTATCTGAACATCATAGACGATTCCGCCAAAGCCGGTCTGAAGATGGTGGTCAGCCAGCCGAACGCCAGTCCTTGCCTGGCGACTAAAACTTACCATGCTTCGGCCAGTCTGAACAACCCGGCAAGCCACATCAGCCCCAAAGGAACCCTGGTGTATGACAAGACCGGGCCAGATCAATACTTGCGTCAAAAACCAAATGGCTCCGCATCAATCAAGGAAATCCGCCATGCCAACCCAGCCCCGGCCAGTCCCAAAGCCACCAACAGCATCAGCCTGCGGGGCTTTGGCGTGGAAGGCATTATGGAGGACTACTTTGAAGCCTACAGCCACCGTGATCAGAGCTTCGGTTACTGGACCCTGTATGACAAGGACCTGGAGCCCACCCATGGTATCTATGTCGGGGGAGTAGAGTATTTCGCGCCCTACACCGGCTCTTTCATTATTTTTGACGACCAGGCTGTGCCGCAACTGAGTAGTGAGGACTGGATGGCGTATTCCGGCGACAAGTGGGTCGGTTCCTTCGACGTGGCCACCGCCGGCGTGCTTAACGACGACTGGTTGGTGACCCCGGCTTTGAATTTCGACAACGACCCCCGCATCAGCTTCTTTGCCAAGTCGCCGAATGCATCCTATAGTCCTGAGCGCTTCAAGGTTTACTACTCGACCACCGGAGATGCCTATTCCAACTTTGTGGGCAACTACGTGGCAGGCAGCGCCACCACCTGGATTGAACCGCCCACGGAATGGACCAAATATGAATACTCCATCCCGGAGCTTGCCAACCGTACAGGCTGGATCGCTATCCAGTGCGTTTCGGACGATTCGTGGGTGCTGCAGATTGACGACTTCGTGGCCGGGCATCGTTCCCTTTATGACGTTGATCCGCCCATGGTTACAGAGTTGCTGAACGTTGGCGCCACTTCCACCGTCACCCTGACGGTCACCAATATCAGCTCTTCCGCCTGGAGCACCACCGGTTTTTCCGACACCGCCACCTGGCTCACTTACAACCACGCGACCGGTTCCATCGCTGCGGGCGACACCATCCAGATCGTGCTGAACTTCAATGCAACCGGACTCATCGCCAACCAGACCTATTCCACCGATTTTGTGATCACCACCGATTTCGGCACCATCACTGTGCCGGTGACCCTCACGGTGCTGGCTGCCAGCAACATCATACCGGTTAATCCGCGCATGGTGGCGCAGTGGGAAGACGCCGTGGGAGTGGGCATCAGCTGGGATTACTATAATACTGGCAACCCTCAAGGATACAAGTTCGGTGTGCCGGATGCCCTGATCGTGGAGTTGTCGCAAACAACCACCGTGTTCATTGCCTGCGAAGCAAGTCAAGTAACGGACTGCAGCAATTATCTGACAGGCATTGGCGCCAACATGGGCAACTGCAAATTCATCAACTTCCCCACCAACACCTACTGGGCGCGTGACTGGGGCCCCTGGCATATCTTCCACGGGGATTCCCGCGGCCGCGAAATGAGCCTGGTGGATTTCGCCTACAACCGTCCCCGTCCTCTGGATGACGCGGCGGCTGGCTACATCAACGACTATCTTGAGGCCAATTATCCCACCAACTATGACAACAGGGTGTTCAATGCGCCTATAATTCATACCGGCGGCAACATCATGACCGATGGCAACGGCGCCGCGATGTCCACCAATCTGGTGCGCGACGACAATGACGGCGAACCTGTCAATACCGGCACACCTACGCCGTGGTATAATTACACCGAAGCCCAGATAGCGGCAGTCATGCACGATTTCCTGGGTATCGACAACTACATGATCTTCCAGGATCCGGACACCGACCTCAATACAACCTTGGACCATATGGACTGCTGGTGCAAGCTGCTGGATGTGGACATCGTTATGATCCAAAGGGTGCCCGAAAGCTCAAGCGAATACCAGCTTACCGAAAACGCGGTGACCGACTGGGCTACCCGCGCCTCCAGCTACGGCGAGCACTTCCCCTACCGCGTCCATCGCGTGGATGAAGTCCCAGAGGTGACCAACTACGCCAACAGCTTCATCCACAACCGCAAGATCTACATCCCCGCCTATGGCGGAAACTATGCCTCTCTGGATGCCGCCGCTGTTGCCGCCTACAAGGCTGCCATGCCCCAGTATGAGGTGCAGGGTTACATAGCCAAAACCTCCGATCCCTGGTTGTCCTCCGACGCGTTGCACTGCCGCATCAATACGATCTGGGATGCCCAGATGGTGCACATCTGGCATCATCCGCTCTGGGGCTCAGTGCCGCCAGCCACGGACGTCATCCTGCCCATTGAGATCACCAGTTATAACGCGCTCGATGCCGACAGCACCTATGTGACCTATCAGATCTATGATGCTGACACCGGCACCTGGGGCCCCTGGGTGGACGTTCCGCTCAGCATGGTCGATCCCGCCAACCCTACAGGTTATTGGCAAAATCTGGGCAGCAACGATTACAAGATGACCATCCCCGGCGTCAACCTTGCTGTGGGCGACTCCATCCACTACGCTATAATTGCCAACGATGTGCAAAACAACGAACACTGGCTGCGCCTCAACCGCAGGCAGGACCCCTTCGTGCTGGATGTGCGTGCAACCCAAACTCTCAATGTGTTGTCGCAGGATGAGGACGGCAATCCCATCACCGGCTACACCATTTACCGGAACGGCCTTGACACCGGCGAGGAAACAGGCCACACCTTTACCAACAACGCTCCCGGACAACTGGCTGGAACTTACTCCCTGTCCTCACCTCCCCCAGGTTATGAATGGGAACAGACCACCATCTATGTGAGTGCCAGCGATTTCAACCAGAACAACAATTACACGGTGACCATCATCTTCAAATTGCGTCCAGTGCAGACCCCGGTCGAACTCTCCTCCTTTACGGCTTCGTTCACCGTGGATAACTATGTGAGCCTCACCTGGGTCACCCAATCCGAGACAGGGGTGCTGGGCTTCTACATCCTGCGCAACACTCAGGACGATCTGGCCCACGCGGCTGTGATCAGCCCGCTCGTGATTGCCACCAACACCTCGCAGCAGCAGGTCTATTCCTATACGGACAGAGAACTGTATGAGGACGGCACCTACTTCTACTGGCTGCAAAACTCCGATATGGACGGCAGCAGCAACTACCACGGGCCGGTGAGCATCGAATACAGCATCCAGGGCAGCACAACGCCCCAGATTCCTCTGGTTACGGAACTGAGATCGATCTTCCCCAATCCCTTCAATCCGATCGCTTACATACCCTATAGCATCGGCAAAAACGAAGGCCCGGCGGACGTGAGCTTCCGCATCTACAACTCCCGCGGCCAACTGGTCTTCAGCAAGGATGTCAAAAACCAGAATACCGGCTCGCACCAGATAGAATGGCATGGCAAAGACAACCATGGCAACGCCTGCGGCACGGGTCTCTACTTCGTGCGCATGAACGTGGGCGCCAAGAGCTATATACGCAAAGCCGTACTGATGAAATAGCATCAAACAAACGATCCTCTGACCCTACAGGACCCGGCACGGTGCCGGGTCCTTTTTTGCTATTGGGACAGAATCTATGAGAGGTGGAAAGGTAAAAATGGACTTCGTGCGGGGGAATAGCCTGTAATAATAGTGAAAGCGGATACAGTATAAACCTCTCCAATTCGTAGCACCTATATATTATGGGGGCCTCATTTGCATCCCGGGTTCCGGCGTGGATCATCCTGGGGTCAACCTTATAATTTATAAGGATGACCTAAGGATGATGGCATCAAAGCCAGTCGCAGCGAAGGAGGGCGGTATGAAGGATTATGCGGATTGTCAAGTATTTGATGCCGGTTTTTCGGGCTGGGTGGTCGTTACTAAAAGACTGGATCACGGCTCGCAGGCCGTGATGACACATTTTTCAGTCTGGTGTGCTTTGTTTCGGGCTTGGGCGGTCGAACATCCTATGCGATTCCGTCCCCATACCATGATGTTCCACTGATGCCTCGCTGACCTCCGGGCGATTCATCCGGCGGCGATCAGTCAGCGAACAGTCAGCGATCAATGGGCGATGAGCAAAGGAGGGCAAAGTGGCAAACCAGACCGGGAGCTGGCTGGTTTAGCGCAAAAAAAAGCGCGGAAGCTGAGTTCCGCGCAAGTTTGATTGGTCTGCTGATACTTAGAATCTGCCGGTTCTGCCGGAGGCACCGACTTTCTTGACCACTTTGGAGAGTCTGAGGTTGAGTTGGGCCATGCGGGAAAGCTGTGACGGAGTGGCTTTCTTGGAGAAATCTCCGCTTTGGGCATTCTTGCTCATGTCCGAATACTTTTTGCCAATCTCGACGATCTCTTCGGGTGTGAGCGGGCCGGTGGCCTTTTTCTCCCACATCACGACGGTGGCTTCGTAGTCATCCAGGAACTTGTCGAGAGAGTTCTCGGCAGGTTGGGTGGGTTTCACAGGGGGTTTGGTGGTGGTGGGTTTCACGGCCTCGGTCGGGGCAGTGGTAGCTACTTCAACTGAATCAACCGCGAGGGTGTCAACGGCAAGGCTGTCTTCCACAGCGGCTTCTTCTTTCTTTTGGCAGCCAATGATGGCCAAAGCGGCAATCAGCAGGGCTATAAATAATACTTTTTTCATGTTTGCTCCTTAAAAGTTACGCAAAATATGGTGCCTTTATACTTAGGTCAATAATTATGTCAAGACATTTCATTTTCGCGGCGGTTCCGTGACAGGTGGCCGCCATTCGCTCAATGCGCCTCAAACCAGCTTTTGCCATGCGCGATATCCACCTTGAGAGGCACCACTTCGGCGTAGTGGCGGGGCAGGGCCTGCTCCATCGCGGAGCGGATCAGTTGTTCCGCCTCGGGCAGGAATTCCCGGCGCACCTCAAAGACCAGTTCGTCGTGCACCTGCAGGATCATGCGGATGCGGGGGTCGTCCTTGATGCGCGCGTGGATGGCGATCATGGCGATCTTGATGAGGTCGGCGGCGCTGCCCTGGATGGGCATATTGACCGCCACGCGTTCCGCTTCGCTGCGCAAGCCGTCATGGGAACTGCCGATGTTTTTGAGGAATAATTTGCGTCCAAAGATGGTCTGGCAAAAGCGTTCGCGGTGAGCATCCTGTTTGCGGGAGGCGATGTAGTCCCGGATGGAAGGGAAGCGCTCGAAATAGCGCTCTATCATATCTTTGGCTTCGGAAGTGGAGATTCCCAGCTCGCGGGAGAGCTTCTTCTGTCCCATGCCATAGAGCAGGCCGAAGTTGATTACCTTGGCCTGGCGCCGTTCCTCGCCGCTGACTTCGTCCAGGGCCTTACCTGTGATCATGGCTGCGGTCTGGCGGTGGATATCCAGATCGCGGGCAAAAGCTTCCACCAGCACGGGATCGCGGGACATGATGGCCAGCAGGCGCAACTCAATCTGGGAGTAATCCGCCGCCAAAATGGCCCATTCGGGATCGGAAGCCACAAAGGCCTTGCGGATGGATCTGCCCAGGGGGGTACGGATGGGGATGTTTTGCAGGTTGGGGTTGGAGGAGGAAAGGCGTCCGGTGGAGGCGACGGTCTGGTTGAAGGAGGAGTGGACGCGCCCCGTTTCAGGATTGACCAGCCTGGGCAATGCTCCCACGTAGGTGGATTCCAGCTTGGTGAGGGTGCGGTATTGGATCAGTTTGTCGGCAATCTCGTAATCCGCCGCCAGGTCTTCCAACACGCTGTTGTCCGTGGAAAATCCGCTCTTGGTTTTTTTGCGGGCAGGCAGCTTTTTCTCTTCAAAGAGTAGCTTTGCCAGCTGTTGGGTGGAATTGATGTTGACCTGATATCCTGCGTAGGCGTGGATTTCTTCGGTGAGGGCTTTCAGTTCCAGGTTGATGGAGCGGGAGATTTCCCTCAGCATGGGGATGTCCAGCCTGACGCCGTTTTCCTCCATCCTTTGCAGCACCGGCAGCAGGGGCAGCTCGATATCCTCGTAGAGGCGATCCAGCCCGAGGGCTGCCAGCCTGCTTTTATAGATGGGGTCAAGCCTGAACACCGCCCAGGCGTCTTCCGCGGAATAGGCGCAGGCGGACTCCACATCCACGAGGTCGAAGCTGGTCTTGCTCTTTTTGTCGAGCAGGCTGGAGATGGAGATCATCTGGTGCCGCAGTTCTGCCAGAGCGCAGTTGTCCAGCGAATACATATTGGTGCCGGGATCGAGCAGATAGGCTGCCAGCATGGTGTCCCGGATGGGGTTGGCGACAGGCCAGCCGTGGCGGTTGAGCACGATGAGGTCATATTTGAGGTTGTGCCCCAGGATCAGCTTGCCGTCCAGAGCCTGTTTCAGCCTGGACAGGGTGTCTGACAGGGGCAGGTTGCCATACATCTGGTGTCCCAGGGGCAGATACCAGGCTTCGCCGTCACTCACGCAGAGGGAGATGCCCACCAGGTTGGCGCGGATGGGGTCGAGGGAGTCGGTTTCGGTGTCCAGGCTCACGGTTTCCGCCTGGGAAAGCTGCTCCAGCAGGCTGGAAAGGTTGCCCGCATCCGCCAGGATGGGTTTGAAAGCCTGGGCTGCCGGTTGCGGTATTTCCGGCTCTGCCTGCGGCTCCCCGGCAAAGATATCGCCCTGCACCATGCTCTCCGGGGCGGCGGGAAACTGGTCTTTGAAGCGGTTTTCGATGCGGCGTTTGAGGTGGTGGATGTCGTAACTGGCCAGAAAATCCAGCGCCCGGGATAGATTGGCGGGAGAAAAACTGAGTTCCTGGGAAGAGGGGAAGGATATTGGCACATCGCGTACGATTTGTGCCAACTGGCGTGAAAGCAGAGCGCTCTCCCTGCCTTCAGCCAGTTTCTTGCGCAGCTTTTCCGGGGCTTCGTCCAGCCTGGCATAGATATCGTCCAGGCTGTCAAACTGCTGGAACAGGATTTCCGCGCTCTTGGGGCCGATGCCCCTCACGCCGGGGATGTTGTCGGAAGAGTCCCCCACCAGCGCGAGGTAGTCCACAAACTGCTCTGGATAAACGCCGAATCTGGCATGGACTGCATCCCTGTCCAAGACCAGGTTTTTGCCCGGATCCAGGATGCTGACCCGGTCTTCCACCAATTGGGAATAGTCCTTGTCGCTGGTCACGAAAACGATGTCGTAATCGGATTTATAGCGTTCCGCCAGGGTGGCCAGGATGTCGTCCGCCTCGTAGCCATCCAGGGAGATTTCCGGCAGTTCGATCAGGCGGAAAAACTCCTGCACAGGCTCGATCTGAGCCACCAGGTCGTCCGGCATGGGAGGGCGGTTGGCTTTGTAGGTTTCGCTGATCTCATGGCGGAAAGTGGGGGCCTTGCGGTCGAAACTTATCAACACGTTGCGTACCTGCCTGGTCTCCAGCAGATGCACAAAGGAATTCACGACGCCGAAGATGGCGCTGGTCACCCGTCCCTGGGTGTCCCTCATGGGGTTGCCGATCATGGCGTAATGCGAGCGGTAAAGCAACGCCGTGCCGTCTATCAGATAAAGAATCTCACGCATATATACACTCCCTGCCGCGCGGGCTTGCTGGAACTTTTCGGCAGTATAATCCGGGTGCGGAATATGTCAATCGATTTCCCCGTCGGCTGCTTTGCCTTTTTTTATTGACAATTATGGCTGATGGCTATTTGTTGATGTAGAGAGTGAGAAAATGGCAGAAATCATAGCTACTAAAAATCTGATTAAGGATTTTAATCTGGGAAAGGTGAAGGTGCGAGCCCTCAACGGGGTTGACCTCACCATCGAAGCGGGTGAGTTCGTGGCGATAATGGGACCCTCCGGATCGGGTAAAAGCACCCTGATGCACATCATTGGATGCCTGGACAGCCCCACGGGCGGCGAATACCACCTGGACGGCGTATTGGTGAGCCAGATGGACAAGGACGACCTCGCCTCGATCCGCAACAGCAAGATTGGTTTTGTGTTTCAATCGTTCAATCTGTTGCCGCATCTTAACATCCTCAAGAATGTGGAATTGCCTCTGATGTACGCGGGTGAAAGCCTCAGGGAGCGTTCCCGCAAGGCCAGGGAAATCCTGGCAAGCGTTGGTCTGAGCGACAGGCTCAGGCACAAGCCTTCGGAGCTTTCAGGAGGCCAGCGCCAGAGAGTGGCGATCGCCCGGGCCATCGTCAACAATCCCGCCATCCTGCTGGCGGATGAACCCACCGGTAACCTGGATTCCCAGGCGGGTGGGGACATTCTGGAGATTTTCACCCAACTCCACTCCCAGGGCAACACCGTGATCATCGTGACCCACGACAAGGCTGTGGCGCAGCGCGCGGGACGCATCATCCGCATCATGGATGGAAGGATCGAGGATGGCCATCTCGCTGGCTGAGTCGCTGCATCTGGGCATCCTGGACATCCTCACCCGCAAGGTGCGCAGCGCGGTAACCGTCATCGGCATCGTGCTGGGGGTGATGTGCATCATGGTGGTGCTGGCCATAGTCAATGGCATGAACAAGACCACCATGGAGTGGATGAGCCAGCGGGGAGGGCTGAGCAAGGTGGAGGTGCGGCCAAACTGGGCCTACGATTTCAGCAAGGGCGGCGATCCCAGCCTCTCTTTGCGTGAGATTCGTCTCATCAGGGAACTGGTTCCCCAGGCCACCGCATTCAACGCCCAGATTCCCCTGCCGGAATCGGAGATGCAACTGGGCGATTCAGGTTATCTATGCTCGGTTTTGGGCGTATATCCTGATATGCTGAAGGTCGAGGAGTGGAAGCTTGCCAAGGGGCGTTTTATCAATGACTTCGACATAACCAACCACAACAATGTGGTGGTACTCGGTTCCACGGTGGCAAGGGAGCTGTTCAATTCGCGCGATCCCCTGGGCAGATACGTTTCCTGGGGCGGGCACAGGTTTATGGTGGTCGGAGTGTTGGGCGAGCGCTACTTGAAAAATCAGGGAACTGGCGATACCTTTGGTGAAAATGGCTTGGAATATCTGAACCAACGCGCTTTTCTGCCACTTTCCACAGTGATCAGCAGGATCAATCCCAAACTGCGGATCAGCTCTCTGGAACTCCAGGCCACCAGCCCGGAAAAGGCAAAGGAGATGCGCAAACAGGTGGAGGATATCGTCCTCAATCTCAAGCAGGGCAAGGCTCTTTTCCGGGTGGATTCCGCCCAGGAACAGATGGACATGATGCGCAAAAACACCTTGATCTTCACCTCGATCTTCATCCTGATCGCGGTAATTTCCCTCCTGGTGGGAGGTATCGTGATCATGAACATCATGCTGGCCTCGGTCAAGGAGCGCACCCGGGAGATCGGAGTGCGCATCGCTGTGGGCGCCCGCAGGAGGGATATCGTGGTCCAGTTTTTGGTGCAGACAGTGTTGATCACCGCCCTGGGAGGGGTGATCGGCATCCTGCTTGGCTACGCGATTCTGGACCTGGTGGGAGGCTATCTCAAGCTGGAGGTCGCGGCCTCGGTGCGAATGATCTGGACCGCACTGCTGGTCTCCATCGGAGTGGGTCTGCTGTTTGGGATCATGCCCGCGGTGAGGGCGGGGAAACTTGATCCGATCGAAGCTTTAAGGGAGGAATAATGACCAAAAAGAAGGCTCATGGCAGCTTGTGGAGTTCTCTCGGCATCGCGTTTGGCAACTATTTCCGGACCCTGGTCTCGGAACTGAAGCAGTTTTGGCTGCATATGAAAGACCCTGCCAAGCGCAAAGATAGCTGGAAAAAAATGAGTGGCTTTATCCGTACATTTTATCGCCGTTTCAGCAGCGAAGGCATCCTCAAGGAATCGGCGTCCCTCACCTATATCACCATTCTGGGTTTCATCCCCTTTCTGATGTTCATACTCATAATCGCTCCGGAACTGCCCTTTCTCAATCTGAAAGACAAGTTTTACAGCCTGGTGATGAACAACTTTATTCCCAGTTCGGCGAAGGCTGTCAACACCGTGTTTGAAGACCTGCTCGACCGTCCCGCGGGTTTCAATATCTTCACTTTTGTAACCATGGTGATCACCTCCTACTCGCTTTTCCGGGTGATCCGCGACACATTCGACCGCATACTGAGGGTGGGATTTCGCTATTCCCAGGATGTCTTGAGCCAGTTGGTCAAGTTTCTGGGCACCATCATCCTGGGCTTGTTCATCATGATCCTGCTCTTTTCCAGTTCTTCCCTGCCTCTGATCTCCAAGCTGCTCAAGCTGGGAATGCTGCAGTGGTTCACCTATGTGATCCCCTTCCTGCTGCAGTTTGCCGCCATCATCTTTCTTTACGCCCTGATGCCTTCTGCCCGGGTCAAACGCAATGCCCTTTTCCGTGGCGCGTTTTGGACCACGGTGATCTGGGTGCTGGCCAAGAGTCTCTTCGATTTCTACATCTACCGTCTCACGAACTACCAGGCTGTCTATGGCGTCCTGGCGACTCTGCCAATCTTCCTGATGTGGATCTATGTAAACTGGGTGATCATCCTGGGAGGCATCGTGCTTGTTTCGGTGATCGACAACAGTGAGCAGGAAGAAGCTCACGTGCGGCATCCCAAGCAATTGGTGAAGATGACCCTGGAAGTGTATGGTGATTCCAAGCTAAACAACAGCCTGGAAAAATATTTGAACAAGGAAGGCCTGATGGGATTTGCCGATGTGCTGGATGAGGAGCTGGAATGACGCGCCACGCGCTGATTTCATTGAGTGACAAAAGAGGGAGTGAGGGCCTCGCCAAAGAATTGGCAGGGCTTGGCTATCAGATACTTTCCACCTCCAGCACGGCGCGCCATCTGAGGGAGCGGGGCGTTGAAGTGCGCGAAGTTTCGGGCCTCACCGGTTTTCCCGAGATTCTGGACGGCCGGGTGAAGACCCTGCATCCGCGGATTCACGCCGGAATCCTGGCAGACCGCTTCCGGCAGGAGCATCTGCAAGCCCTGCGGGAACTGGGTATCGACCGCATCGACGTGGTGGCCGTGAATCTCTATCCTTTCCAACAAACATTGCAGAGAGGGGACGCCACGCCACAGGAGATCATCGAAAACATCGACATTGGTGGCCCCGCCCTGATCAGAGCGGCTGCCAAAAACCACCAGGGTGTGCTGGTGCTTACCGATCCGGAAGATTACCAGCCTACCCTCGAGCAACTGCGAGCCGGCGAAGTCAGCCCGGAATGGAGGATCCATCTGGCCCGCAAAGCATTCAGCCTGGTAAGCGCATACGACGCGCTGATTGCTTCCTATTTCTCTGGATTGGCGGCGGAAACGCATAGCCTGCCCGGAAGCTACTCGCTCGACTGCAAGCTGGACACGCGGCTCCGCTATGGCGAAAATCCCCATCAACAGGGAGGGTTCTACCTGTCCGCGGCTTGCCCCTGGCAATTTCTGCACGGCAAGGAGCTTTCCTACAACAACCATCTGGACATCGATTCCACCCTCCGTGGCTTGCGCCTGTTCCAAGCGCCCACGGTGGTCATCACCAAACACTGCAACCCCAGCGGCATAGGCAGCGCCGATAAACTGGCAGATGCCTGGGACAAAGCTTTCGCGGCTGATCCGCAGTCGCCCTATGGCGGGATAGTAGGAGTGAATCAGCCATTGGACTTGGAAACCGCACATAGGATCGACTCGATCTTCACCGAGATCATCCTGGCGCCGGAATACCAGCCCGGAGTGCTGGAACTGCTGCGCAAAAAGAAGAACCGCCGGCTGATCCGCTTTGCACCGGAAACTCTGTCCCGGCCCCAATCCCCCTGGGAGCTCAAGAACCTTTCGCATGGCTGGCTGCTGCAGGAGTGGGACCCCCAGACAGATGATCCCCAAAGCTGGACTGTGGTCACCACCAGACAACCTTCCGATCAGGAATTTAAAGCGCTTGGCTTTGCCTGGAAGGTGGTATCTCTGCTGCGCTCGAACGCGATCGCCATCACCGGGGCAGACCGGGTCTATGGCCTGGGCGGGGGCCAGACCAGCCGCATCGACTCCACCTGGCTGGCGCTCCACAAAGCGGCAAAGTTCGGCCACGATCTCAGCGGGGCGGTCTGCGCCTCAGACGGTTTCTTTCCTTTTCGGGATTCAGTGGACGAACTGCGGCGCCACAATATCCTGGCTGTGATCCAACCGGGCGGCTCCAAGGCCGATCCCGAAGTGATTCAAGCCTGCAACGAACTGGGAATGGCGATGGTCTTCACTGGCGTTCGCCACTTCCGGCATTGATTTTATTTGACAGAATATGAGCTTTGAAAAACCTAGTCTATTCCATGGCGCGGAGATGTGTCCGAGTTGGCTGAAGGAGCACGATTGGAAATCGTGTATACGTGCAAAACGCGTATCCTGGGTTCGAATCCCAGCGTCTCCGCCATCAATTTTTGCAATCGCTCAAACAACTTTCCACCATTTTTATACAAGGAGTTTTTAAATGAAAACCAGATCCATCGTTTTGATTGGATGCGGAGCTGTATTACTCATCTTTGTGCTGACTTTCTTCCTTGGCTTCATGATCGGGCTGCGTCCCCAGGCAAACAAGGTAAGTAAAGACAGTTGGCTGGTTCTGAACCCCAGTGGCAACGTGGCAGATTACAACGAGCTGCGCAACCAGGGACCCTTCTCTTTTGTGGGGCCCAGCGTTGACGATATCTGCGGCAGAATCCGCCATGCCTCCACAGATGGCAAGATCAAGGGCATCATCATCCGCCCCGGTTTTGCCCAAATCAACTTTTCCAACCTCAATGAGATCAACGCCGCGCTTGACGACTTCAAAAAGAGCGGAAAACCTGTTTACGCCCATGCCGAGATGCTGGATCAAAAGGATTATCTGCTGTGTGCCATGGCGGATACCGTCTATATGGACCCCTCCGCTTCCGGCGGGCTGATCCTGGAAGGGATAACGGCAAACATAATGTTCTACAAGGAAGCCCTGCAAAAGATCGGGGTCAAAATGCACGTGATGCAATCCGGCGAATTCAAAGGCGCAGGCGAACTCTACAACCGCACCTCGCTCAGTCCGGGAACGGAAGCCAATATGCGCCGCGTGTTCAAAAACCGTTACGACCTGCTGAAAAACCATATTGGCAAGTTGCGCGGATTGGATTCGCTGCGGGTGGCGGAAATCTTTGAACAGCGTCCCGACATGATAATCAATGCGGCTTCCGCTCAGCAATACGGATTGATCGATGGCGTTTCCAGTTGGGATCAGCTCAAACAAAAACTTGGCATCGAGGATGATGACAAGCTGGTCTCCCTGGAAGACTACAATGATCCCAAGATAGTGCCCGGCGGCCAGATAGCGTTGATCAACCTGAGCGGCAACATCGCCGCAGGCAGCGAACATAGCTTTGGCTTCGAACAAACGATCAGTGCCGCCAAGGTCGAAAAGATACTCCGGCAGGTCAAGCGCGACGGCGCCAAGGCGGTTGTCCTGCGCATCAACAGCCCCGGCGGTTCCGCGCTGGAATCTGAGCTTATCTATCAGAAACTAAAGCAGTTGGATATCCCCGTGGTGGTTTCCATGGGCGTCATGGCCGCCTCCGGCGGATATTACATCAGTTGCGGGGGCGATTACATCTTTGCCGATCCCTACACCATCACAGGTTCCATCGGGGTGATCATGGCGATACCTGAAGCGGTTGAACTGGGCAACAAACTGGGCATTGACAGCCAGACTATCAACTATGGAAAGTTTTCCGGCGGCGTCAGCATTTTCGAGAAATACGACCCCGAAATGCTCGCCTCGCTGGAGCGCAACTCCCAGAGCGTTTACACTGAATTCAAACAGCGGGTGATGACTGCCCGCAAGATCAGTTCCGAACAGATCGACGCCGTGGCGGAAGGCCGGATTTTCAGCGCCCAGGATGCCAAAGACATACACCTGATCGATGAAGTGGGCGGAATCCAGGCAGCCATCGACAAAGCTGCCAAACTGGCCAAGCTCACCAAATACGGCGTGAAAAAGTATCCTGCCAGGGTCGGCTTTTTCGAGCTGCTGAAACAGGGCAACCTCTTCAGGATGGTGGCTTCTGTGGTCCGCTCCGGCGATCTTAGCCTTCAGGAGCGGCTGCAGCAATATCTGCGCCAGACCATTGCAACCAACCAATGGCTCTATTTCTGCCCTTACAAAATGGATTGAGGCAGGTTAGCAAGATATGCAAAAACCCCCTGCCAACACCAAAAAAAACAGGTTTCACACCGAGATAATCGTCAACGTCCATCCTCTGGAAAAGCGCGTCGCCGTGCTGGAGGACAGCCGCTTGGTGGAACTCTTTGTGGAACGCAAGGACAAGCAGAACATAGTGGGGAACATCTACAAAGGCCATGTGAAGGATGTACTGCCCGGAATGGGCGCGGCTTTCATCGAGATCGGCCTGGAGCGCACGGCCTTCCTCCACTATTCGGATATTGTGACCGATTTTCTGGACATTTTTGAAAACGACAGGCAGCGCGCCCGCCTCAACCCCAAGGATTCTTCACAGATCGGCAATCTGCTCAAAGCCGGTCAGGAGATCGTGGTGCAAGTCCACAAAGGCCCGATCGGCTCCAAAGGCGCCCGCCTCACCGGCCAGATTTCCATCCCCGGCAAATACCTGGTGCTCTTTCCAAACAAGAGCAAGATCGCCATCTCCCGCAAGATCTACAACCAACACGAACGCTCCCGCATCCGCAACATCCTCAACAGCTTCAAAGACCCCAACATTGGCCTCATCGTCCGCACCGAAGCCGAAGGTTGCGATGAGGACGACCTGCGCACCGAATACAACGCCCTCGCCAAGACCTGGAAGCTCACCGAAAAGCAGATCAAATATGCCAAGGAACCAATCTGCGTATTTGAAGAGAACGCCCTGGAAAACTACCTTATCCGCGATCTCTTCGGCGAGCATGTGGACCGCCTGGTGATCGACGACAAAGCCTTTGCGCGCAGCATTGTCCGCCATCTGGAGGACTTTTCCCCCGAACTGATCAACAACGTTGAGATCTACAAGGAAGATTCGCCCATCTTTGACGCCTGGAGTATCGAGAAAAAGATCGAGACCATCTTCCACTCCCGCATTTACCTGCCAAGCGGCGGCAATATCAAGATAGAACACACCGAAGCCCTGGTCGCCATCGACATCAACACCGGCAGCTTCACCGGCAAGACCCACTATGAGGAAACCATCAAGCGCACCAATATAGAGGCCGCCGCGGAGGCCGCCCGCCAAATCCGGCTGCGCGACCTGAGCGGGGTGATCATCATCGACTTCATCGATATGGTGAGCGAGCAAAACAAGCAGGAAGTGCTGGACACCCTGAAGGCCGGATTGCGGCGTGACCGCGCCAAGAACAAGGTGTACAACTTCACCGAGCTGGGACTGGTGGAGATCACCCGCAAGAGGATGCGTTCCACCCTCATCGCCAATTATTCCAACACCTGCCCCACCTGCAACGGCAGCGGACGCGTGATCTCCCACGACGCCATGCTGATGCGCATCCACCGCTGGCTAAACCGCGCGGAGTATTTTGTGAAAAACTCCCGCCTGCGCATCGTGGTTCATCCCGATCTGCAGGATCATATCAGATTCAACAAAGAGTATTTTATGGCCTATCGTGATCAGATCGACATCGAAAGCGATCCCGAGATGCGCACCGACCAGTTCAAGGTCTTCAAGCTACCCTCCCAGGAGGATATCACCAGCAAATTCAGTTGATGCCGATTCGCTGTCCCTAAACCTGGATTGTTTGGAGTCCAAACCGGCTTCAGGACTGGCATAAGCATGAAACCCATATTGCCGGTTTGAACTCCAAACGCAAGCCGCATGGAGCTCAAGAGCCTTTCCAGGCTGCAAACTGCCACCAGGCGTGTAGGCTCATGGACTTCATGCGGAAAGAGAGACAATTGTGATAACGCAAGCGAAAGAGAACCATGCGGGATCACCTGCAAATCCACCCCTGCCGTTCGGTTCGCCGCGCAAGAAAAAGAACTTGACTCGAAATACCCAGATGACAATATTGCATCCAAGGCTCCAGCATTACATAGAGCGTGAGTGGTGGGGGATAGCAGATGCCCTCAACTAACCAGAGAAACAATGAGTTGGGTTCCACGCCAACATTGGGGACTCAACAATTAGTAGCTTATTCAAAAAGTTACGAGGATGAGGTGACAATATGAGGATGACGGTAAAAAAGTTCGCCGGCGTTATGTTTGTTATGTGTCTTGCTTTGGAGTTAGTTGCTCAAGTTGACAGCACCTTTGTGCGTTATTACAGCCCGACTTATGAAACCCACGTTTATTGGTATTCATTACCGACATCAAGTACTTATGCTGGCAACGTGTTCGAAAAATATGACGGTAATTTCGGAATGCAGATATTAGCTACATTCCATACTCCCCCTCCTGAGTGTCTATTTCTCCAGTCGCCCATAGCATCATACAATCGTAGTGGGGAGTACATTGATACTACCTTCGGGCCTTGTAATGGTGTCGATCTGATGCAAGGGTGTTATTCTCATATCATCAAGGATGGGTTTGGCGGTTACTTGGCTTTGGATTTCTTTGAGCACAGGATTCATAGATTAAACAGTAATTTGCAATATGTTGAGTGGGTTCCATTACAGGATGATACTGGAACTGGTATGGGAATCCGGGATTTAATCGTCGAAGATAATGGATTTGTAGTAGTGTCAAACTATCCAGATCGCAGAATAGCAAAGTACAGTTTTGAACTCAGTTGCTTATGGAATACATCATTAATTTCAAGTGAGCATCAACGCTTTAGGAAAATGAATGATGGATCATATATCATTTTATGGAGGCATAATCCCTACTTTCGAGTAATGAAAGTTTCATCAACGGGAGACAGTATCTGGGTAAAGCAAATTCAATGTGAAGTGGTCGATGATTTTATTGAGGTAAACAATAAGTTTTATGGCTTTAAATACGGTTCGGTAGACATCAACACAGGAGAACTGCGAATCTATGATTTTGGTGTTGATTTTGAAAACGAAATCCCGGGAGATCCGATTTTAGTCATACCTACCTATCGGTTACTAAATAGTTTTATATATGATTTGGATAAACTATTCAGTGTGATAAGGACAACGGATAATTGCATAATTCTGGCTGTTTCCACTCCTGCTGGAGAGATTTTCAAATTTGACAGTGATTTAAACCTGTTATGGAGCAGTAACGCCCTTCAAAATGAAAGGATTGGGATTGGGTTCCATCCCCTGACAGAGCTTGGGAATGGGGATTTTCTTTATTGCGCGACAGCTCGCAAGCATCCCAGACAACTTGCGCTGGTTAGGATAGATTCAAACGGTAACTACGTAGGCATTGAGGATGATACCGAACAAACACCTGCCCTCCCGGTGATCTCCGCATATCCCAATCCCTTTACCGGAGAGCTGAATGTGGAGC
>Ga0209718_1000040_pt1 | contig 175884 bp, 152 predicted proteins | sample AD_JPNAS1_MetaG_FD_184420 | JGI IMG/M metagenome (GOLD analysis project Ga0209718, IMG submission 184420) | Active sludge microbial communities of municipal wastewater-treating anaerobic digesters from Japan - AD_JPNAS1_MetaG (SPAdes) (version 2) | ecosystem: Engineered > Bioreactor >...
TGTTCACACTTAATAATTTGAGATGGGGTACCGATTTTCCTTATTCCGTGTTCACTTTCTTTTCAAAGACCGATTTCATTCAGTTTTTCGCTTATTTGGTTTTTGTAATGACCACGCACATGTTGAGTAGAAAAGAAGCGTAGCCTTCGGGGTCCAAACGGAGCTGGTAAACGACGGCCGGACTGTTGTCTGCCGTTTGTCGGTACTTTTCTTCGCTCTTCCGCAAGTCAGCGACCTTTTGGGTCAAACGGCGCTTGAGTAGAAAGCTCAATACGCTCAAACTTATCGCCAAGATGATCAGAAAACCGATCGAAAAACCGATCCACAGCCGAAGCGTTGGGTCAAGCCCTCCGTTTCTGCCAAACGAGATCCAACGATTTCGGATGGTCTCGAGTTCTGATTCGGGGATGTGACGCAGCGCCTTCTGAATCGCGCTGAACAAAAGTGGGTATTCTTTGCTGACGCCAAGTTTCCATTCGAAGCGGTAGTTCGTTTCGCCCCCGACCCTGAGGTTGGAGTAGCCTAAACGTTCGATCATATACGAGGCTACCGCCAGACTCTCCACGAAGGCGCTGGCCTCGCCAAAAGCAACACTTTCCAGCCCTTGTTGGACGCTTTCTACCTGCACGATCTCGATTCCATACAACAAGCTCTCGCCCTGTAGGAGCTTTTCGGGCGCCGATCCTGAGACCGCGCAAACCTTCTTACCCGCCAAGCTTTGGAAGGAGACCGTTCCCTTAGTGTTCTTGGAGGTGATGATCACGACCGGGACGACCGCGAAAGGATCGGTGAAAAAGATGTACTGCCGCCTTTCCTCGGTTTCGACAATCGTGGGCGCGATTGCGCTACGTCCTGTTCGTAGGGCGTCGAGTTGAGCGTTCCAATTCTGAAATGGCGTTTTCTTGAAAGAAACCCCGAGTTCCTTTTCGATTAAGGAAAGGACATCGGCGCCCAAACCTGCGAAGTCACCCGTTTCCGACCGATACCCAGCCGGAGGGAAGTCTTCGGTGTAGTATAAAAGCAGTTTATCCGAATTTTCTCGAAGCCAAGAGATCTCTTCATTTGATAGCTCTAGCCCGGGTGAACCTCCCGGCAATAGGATAGACGGGATGAATACGGTGAGAATGACAACGAGCCAAATCCGATATCGACAGCTTTGACGCGCCGCCCTTCGTTGTTTTCGACACATAAGTCCCCCTGCTTTCACGGTCTTTATGGCACTTACAAAAAGTAAGACCTCTTCCACTTTCTTCTTGCTCTTCTATTTTACAACAAAACGAGGAAATTTCAGCCCTTTAGTTCATTAACGTTTTTAATGGAGAAACCGAAGGCTTCAAACATTAAAGAGCGCCCAAGGGCAACTGGGCGCTCCATAGGCGCGCGTTTCATTTGGTCTAGACTCTCGTTTTATTCCGTTTGAAGTTTTACGTCGTTCTTGTACAGGATCTTTCCAACGTGCTGCTCTTCAAGGCGGGCCAACATAAACAAGACATCGGAAAGGCGATTGACGTACTGCCTAACCGGGATCGGGACTTCCTCCTTAGCCGCTAAGGTAATGATACGCCGTTCGGCTCTCCGAGCGACAGTGCGGCAGATATCCAGCTTAGCCGATGAAAGGGTGCTACCGGGAATGACGAATCCTTTCAGCGGCACACGCGCCTCCAGTTCTCGAACGATCGTCGTGAGTTCCTCCACCTGACGTTCGGTTATGGGTTCAAGGTATGGTTTGTCTTTGGAAGCCAACTGCCCGGCTACCTGAAAGAGTTCGCGCTGTATACGCAACAGAATCGTTCGCACCTCTTCGAGCTCGCAATAGTGACGGTTCTCACCGACAAAAGAGTTCAATTCATCGATCGTCCCGTAAGCCTCAACGCGCGCGTTATCCTTCTCTACCCGTTCTCCGCTCCAAAGGCTGGTCATGCCCTGGTCTCCGGTTTTCGTCGTTATGCTCATATCTCATCTCCCTCGCTAATCACAGCGTCCCTTTCTTAACTCTATCGGTTTTTGGGGTTCTTGTCAAGTCCATAGGTCTATTCTCATAGAGAAAAGATATCGGTTCCGGTCACGTCTATGGCCGTGATGAGTGGGAGATTGGTCACCTCTACGGCATAGACCGCTTCCGTCGCAAGGTCCGGATAGGCCAGACACGAAGCCTTCACGATTTTGGACGTGAGCGCGGCCGCCGCTCCGCTCGGAGCCACGAAGTAGGCGCGGCGGTATCGGACGCAGAGCTCCGTCGCCAAAGGCGTTCTTTTCCCTTTTCCTATCGTCGCCAAGACCCCTCGTCGGTATAAGAATTCGAGCATCTTGTCCATTCTGGAGCTCGTGGTGGGGCCGATGGCGCCTATCGGGTACCCTGGCGGCGCTTTTGCGGGGCCCGCGTAGAAGACGATCCGCCCTTCAAGGTCCACCGAGATTTTTCCGGTTCGTTCCATTTCTTGGATGAGTCGTTTTTGAGCGGCGTCGCGCATAATGCACAAAGGCCCTGAGTAGAGGACGGTCTCTCCGGCTTTGAGTGTCTCAATCCTCAAAGCGCACCACTCCTTTCCGATTCAGATAGCAATCGACCGCGATCGCCAGCGGCAAGGTCGCGATATGGGTGGGTTCGTAAACCGTATGCACGGACAACGCTGTAGGCCCGACGCCCAATCCCTGGAAACCGATCGTAAGGGTGTTGAGTTTTCGAAGCAAACGTTCCTCCAGTTGGGCGTAATCAGGATGTTTATGACGCGTGCCCAATGGGTAAGTCAACGCCAGTTTCGCGTTGAGCATGGCTTTTTCAGAGAAGCCGCCGATCCCTATACCGATGTGAAGCGGCGGACAACTCATCGCCCCGTTATCGCCCACCAGTTCGATCACCTTGTTCTCGACCTCCTCTACGCCCGCGGAGGGTTCCAAAGCGTAGTAGCGGGAAAGGTTTTCGCTTCCGCCCCCTTTGACCAAAAACCGGATCTCCAGCATCTTCCCCTCCGTCTGAAAAAGATGAACTACAGGCGGGACGTTATCTTTCAACGGCGTCCGTCGGAATAGAGGCTCCGCGACCGTCGAATCCCGGAAGGGAAAGGCACCGTAGGTGTTTGCCACCGCGGCTTCGAGGGTTCTTTGTAGCGGCTCTTCCAGCGCCACGCTCTGTCCCAACGTGCAGAAACACTCCACTAAACCCGTGTCCTGACATAAAGGCAAACGCTTTTCTCGAGCGATCCTTTCATTCTCTTTGAGTATATCGGCGAATGGGCCTTGGTAACGCTCGAGATGTTCTCGTATAGACGGGTCGAGTTCGGTGTTCGCCCGTACGAGCGCTTCGGAAAACCGAGTCATAATCTCCTTTTTCGATAGGATAGGGCTCCTCCTTTCTTCTGTGAGCGTAGCGTTTGTTTAGAGCCGCCCGAAGGTTTCTAAAAGGGTCGTTCTACTCTCTTGCAACCGTTCACGTTCTTGGGTGACGCGTTTTTTTGCGTTCGCGATCTGACGGGACAAGCTTTCGAAAACGGGCTCCATCGCTCCCGGACCCCCGAGCGCTGTTCGCACCCGGATGAAGTGGGAAGGGGCCAGCGCTTCTTTCACCTCCCACTCGTTCATCCCCAACGCTTTCCCAGTCTTGGTTTCAAAACCTCGGCGCAATTCTTCGTACGACGCTCCCTGCCACACGTAACGACTGACGATATGATGCGCGTCACGGAAGGCGATCTTTTCTCTGCGGACGATCTCGTCAGCGAGTTCGGTTACGGTGATTCCGCTATTAGCGGCGATCTCTTCCACCCTCGCCGTTTGAACGCGCGCTTTGAGCATCGCCTCTTCGAAAAGATCGATGGCCTCCATCATCTCGATGAAGGCTTTTTGAAACCGGTCCAAGGTCAAGTCGCCGTTTTCGTTGATATCCTGGTAGGCGGTATTGTGAAAGAGATGCACCACGCTTTGGAAAACGCCCATCGCCATACCCGCCTTGATGCGGATATGCTCCAATATGACCGGATTTCTTTTTTGTGGCATCATCGAGCTCACTTGCACGAGATCGTCCGGGTAAGACAGGATGCCGACTTCAAAAGAAGATTTGTGGAGAACGTCTTCGATAAAACGTGTCAAATCGTTTAGAAACACGATCCAGTTCTGAATTGGAACCAGAAACCCGTGAGAGGTCGATATGGCCTGATAGGAGTTTCGGATAGGCTCGAAAAATCCGAGCAAGGTGGCGACCCGATTCCGGTCGATCGGGAATCCGGTGGTCGTGATCGCTCCGGCGCCCATCGGGCAGCGGTTCACGATCTCGTAGGCCTGATGCTGCAACTCTACCACCTCAGCCATCTCCTCTACCATCGCGCCTAAGTAATGGGCGTACGATGAGATTTGCGCCGGCTGGCCGTGTGTGAACAAGACGACGGGGGTGGCGAGATGCTGTCTCCCGTGCGCGATTAGCGCTTCCAGGAGCCGAAGGGCCCGCAGCATCCACACGGCGATATCTTCCCTCATCACCATGCGAAAGAGCGTCGTGTCCATGTCGTTTCTGCTTCGCGCGATGTGTAGAGAACCGGCGGCCGTCGTCCCTATGAATTGGGAGAGCGTCTGTTCCGCGTAAAAGAAGTAATCTTCCACCTCAGCAGGTTTTTTCTCCGGAAAGCCCTGCCACGCGTCATAGCGTATCAACCCGTCCTTGATGCTCTTGACGATTTCTTCGGAAAGAATGCCGGTTTCGCGAAGCATGATCAAGTGCGCTTTATTCACATCGTTGAACGGGGTTTTTAGATAAGAGAGGAAATGCTCGTAGGTACGGTTCAGAACGAGGGTATCGTAGATTTTTGATAGTTTCATAGCCCCTCCGTGTCCCATAAGGTTTTAGCATTCAGATAGAGGACGCGATCCACTTCGGCTTCCGTAAACCCGACGTAGACCATCGCCCGGATTTGATCGTCGAGATAGCGTCTGACGAACCCCCTCGGGAAACTGCTTGAGTCGGAACCGAAGAGTATCCGATCGGGTCCGATCGTTTCCCGGTACTTGCGGAAGAGCATCTCCAGACTCATCTCATAAGGCATCCAGCGCATCCATTGATTCGATCCGCTCGTATCGATAGACACGTTGGGACACGCCCAGCAGAGGTTCAACGTCTCAAACAGGTACCCGCACCCGAAGTGGGGTATGATGAAGGGTATCCGCGGGAAGGCTTTCGCGACATCGTGGAGGATCAACGGATTGATGTTCGGGTGAGCGGCGATTCCGCCCGCGCTCCCCAAAATGCCGAAATGGATCAAGACGGGGATGCCCAATGATTGCGCCGCTTCCCAGACCGGATACAGAGTTCGGCTGTCGAGGGGTGTGGAAATCGCGGGGCCGAGGATCTTGTACCCTTTCAGCCCGCCCTGCGTGATCGCTTCCTCCAAGGTCTGCACCGCGTTTGGCGAGCCTGGGTCGTGATGGGCGTACCCGATGAAGCACTCCGGATGCTTACGTACCAGGCGAACGGCTTGCGCGTTCCCTCCGGCCGTCGTGAAAACGATCTTCTCCAATCCGTGTTTTTCACACTCTCGCTTCCACATGTCCGCCAACGTGTCAAAATCCGTGATCGTTTCAGCATCCGGAAATCCCCAGGCGTTTTTCCACTTCGTCCGTTCGGCTGTCAATCGCGGGTCTTTGACCCGGTCTGTGGCCGCCGTCACCGGTTCGTTAAACGGAAAATGTGCGTGAGAGTCTATCAATCGCATCGCTATCACCCTTTCAAGCCCGTGAGGGCGATTCCTTTGACGATATGCTTTTGGAACAAGAGGAACACGATGATCAACGGGATCGTCGAAACCGTTGACCCAGTCATAATCATCTCCCAGCGCATCAAATTCTCGCTTGAAAAATAGGCCAGACCTACGGGCAACGTATACATTTTGGGCGTGCTAGAAACGATCAGCGGCCAAAGAAAGGCGTTCCAGTCGCCTATGAAGTTAAAGATCGCCAGCGTCGCGAGCGCGGGTTTGACCAGCGGTAAGGTAATTCTCAAGAATATCCCAAACTCAGACATCCCATCTATTCGCGCGGCGTCCAGTAGATCGTCCGGCACCGATTCCATAAACTGTCGCATCAGAAAGACGCCGAACGCGCTCATCATTCCGGGGAACATAATGCCCCAATACGAATCCAGCCAACCTAAACGGCTGGACATAATGTACCACGGGATTACCAGCATTTCGGTCGGAATCATAAGGGTGCTGAGGATGAGAACGAAGATGATTCTTTTGCCAGGAAATGAGTATTTGGCGAGGGTGAAGCCGATCAACGAGTCGAAAAACAGAACGGAGATTGTCGTAATCACCGCGATGATCGCGCTGTTCAAGAGCCAACGGAGAAATAGGGAAGAGCCGAAGATCTCACGATAGTTGTCGAGGATAGGTTTGTTGGGGAAATAAGTTAGGCTATAGATCTCGTCGGTAGATTTGAAAGATGAGGAGGCCATCCATAAGAATGGGAAGACCATAACGACAATCAAAGCTGTTAATGTGATGTACGAGAGGATCCGCACCAACCGATCAGAACGCGTCATCTCTCTGCCCCCTAGTATTGAATTCTCCGCTTAAGCAGCTGGAACTGCAAAAGCGTGATCAATAGGATAATGCCGAACAGCACCACCGTGGCGCTCGAGGCTGCTCCCATCTCGAAGGATAAAAAGGCCTTTTGATAGATATACAAAACCAGCGGCTTGGTTGAATTTAGAGGACCTCCGGAGCCTTGATCGGTCATATTGTATACCTGAGTGAAGATTCGTAGGAAGAGGATGCTTTGCGTGACGACCAAGAACACGATCACCGGATTGAGAAGCGGGATCGTGATCTTCGTCAGAACCTGCAGTCGATTCGCGCCGTCTATTTTCGAGGCCTCCAGGTACTCTCTCGGTATCGTCTGTAGTCCGGCGAGGAAGATGACGACGCAGTATCCGAGGTTGACCCAAACCGTTGTCACGACGATCGCGATCAGGGCTTGATCCATACTGAACAAGAACCGTTGCGTGGGCAGGCCGACGAAGGACAATAGTCCGTTGATCACCCCGATCGGCGGCCTTTGGTACATCCATCGCCACACCCAGCTCACGGCGACGAGCGGCGTGATATACGGCATGACGTAAATCAAACGGTAGAAGGCTTGCCCTTTCTGAATGGCGTTCAAGAGCAAAGATATAACAAACGATAAGGCCAACACGAGAGGCACCCCGTAGAGCACGTATTTGAAGGTATTCCCCAAAGCTTTCAAGAAAACCGTATCGGAGAAGAGCTCTCGGAAATTATCTAAGCCGACAAAGTTCATCTTCGGTGAAATGATGTTCCAATCGGTCAAGGAGAGCCAAAAGGCGTAGATCGTCGGGACAAACCGAACGAAGACGAAGAAAACGAGGGGGATCAAGAGGAAGAGGTAGGCCGTCATTGTCTTCTTTTGACGCAGTTTCATACCATCACCGCCCCGAAGGATAAAAAAAACTAACATATAAGCGATGGGCCGCCTTTAAAATAGCGGGCCGCTTAGAAAGGCGGGCCTTCGCCGGGATGTCGCGGTCTAGACCCGCCTCGTTCCTTAAGACGCTACTTCCAGAATTTATCCAGTATTTTTTGCTCTTCCGCGGCCATCTCTTTCCAGGCGGCTTGCGGGGAATACCCGTTGATGACTTTGTCGACGGCGTCCATGATCACCTGTCGTTGCGCCGTTTCGTCTACGAAGAAGGTGGCGTGCGCGTACTCCAGACCCTTGAGGAACGGACCGTAGGTGGGATCGTCATAGTATTTGGACGCTAACGCCGGGTTTGCGGGCAGCTCCCCGACGTTTTTAAGCCACAGGTCCATCACGTACTCCGAAGAAAGGAATTTGATGAACTTGATCGCCGCGGTCAAACGGTCGCCGGTCGCGTTTTTCGTGATGCCGTTTGCCCAAAAGGAAGCGAAGTTTGACTTCACGCCGTTGTGAGATGGTAACTCGGTGAAGGCAAAATTGAGGCCTTTCACATTCTTTAAGGTGCCGATGCGGAACGATCCGTCGATCGTCATCGCGGCTTTTTGAGAAGAAAAAGCGGTCACGTCGTCGTTCATAAAGCCAGGATAGCTGATGTTGTCTTTGACGATCAGATCGGTATAGAACTTCAAAACATCCGGTCCAGCGCCGGTCTTGTCGTACATCACCATCTTCCCGTCGTTCGAGTAGGGCACGCCCCCGAACTGTCGGATGAGTACTTCCCGGATCCACTGATGTCCCTGACCGGAAGGCTGCATTGTCAATCCGGCCTGTACGATATTCCCGGCTCGATCATAGACTGTCAGTTTTTTCGCGTAAGCGACTAATTCGTTGAGCGTGACGGGCGGAGTCTCGGGGTCCAATCCCGCGGCCTCGAACAGGTCTTTGTTCCATATCAACGCCAGGCTGCGGACCGCGATAGGCAAAGCGTAGCTTTTCCCTTCGTAAGCGACGCCGGGCCCCACGAATGGAAAGAAGTTTTCGGCGAAGTACTCTTTGGAAAACTCCACCTCCGGAAGCGGTTGCAGATAGCCTGAGGTCACGTACTTAGGTATCCATCCGTAGAACAGGTTCACGACATCCGGGCCGATACCGGCAGGCACCGACGCGGCTACTTTTTGGTTGAAGTTTTCGTAGGGAAAGTTCACGTGTTCGACTTCGATGTCCGGATTCAGACGTTCGAACTCCTTGATCACTTGGTCAACCGTTTGAATCTTGGTCTCGTAAAAGTACTGCCAGTAAACTATCTTCGTCTTCGCAAAAGAAAGAGTAGCCAGGAGCGCTACACACAACAACAGAATCAGAAAGCTTCTTTTCATACCGCACCTCCATTTTAAGATGTCGTACTCACGATCACGTTCTCATGCACATAAGAAACGGCGCCGACCAAAACGCCGTCCTTCCCAAGGGCGCCTTTCCGAAATACGATTTGATCGAGCATCTCTTCGGGGACCGTCCGTTGGAGCGCCGGCCACATCATCCGGATCAGGCGGTCATATTGATGGAAACCGATTCCTCCAGTGAGTATCACGCTTTCCGGGTCAAGTAGGACGATTGCGTTGGAAATAGCTAAGGCCAAGTGCTCGACCGCTTCACTCAGAAGCGCCGCGAGCTCCGTGTCCGTTTGCGCGTCCTCGAAGAAGGCTTCGATCGTTAGTTTTCGCCCCATTTTCTCTAGACGTTTTTCTAAATGATACCCTGAAAACCAGTTTTCGAGAGACCCGAAGGCGCCTTGCCCTGTGTTGGCGACCTCTCGGTTCCAATCGGTCACTTGATACCCTATCTCTCCCGCGTACCCGTGCGCCCCTTCATAGACCCGTCCGTTGATGATGATCCCCGAGCCGGTCCCGGTTCCCAAAGAGACGAGAAGGAGGCTCTTGGATCCTCGCGCCTCCCCCTTCCACAACTCCCCCAACGCGTTCAGCGTCACGTCGTTCGCCAAAAAAACAGGGTGGCCATAGGTTTCGGCCAATTCTTCGGCTATTTCGACTCCTCTCAGGTTGAACGCGGGGATGTACTGTATCACGCCGTTTCCGGGGTCCACCGTTCCGGGAATCCCTATTCCTATTCCCACGACCCTCTCGCGAGTCAGGTCTCCCAAGGCGTCTATCGAATCGGTTATCAATTGCAAAAGGGCGGCTTTCGTTCGGACGGCGCGCGTCGAGCCTTCGATTCTTTTCAAAAAGCCACCGTCCAAATTCGACAAGACAGTCCGGATGTTCGTTCCGCCTACGTCGACCGCGATGATGGTCTTGAAGTTGGGGCAGAAAGAAAGGAGCCGCGGTTTTTTGCCCCCTCGTGGTGTACTGCAGCCAGTTTCGGACTCCACGATCGCGCCCATCGCGATCAATCTGCCGACGATCTCGGAAACGGCGGGTTTACTGAGCCGGGAGAGCTGCGCGATCTGCGCTCTCGAAATGGGTTGTTTCTCTCTCAAAATGCGTAAGACTATCGCTTCCGTTCCTTGAAACATTCTCCCCACGTCCGTCTCCGTGCCCGTCTAGAGGTTGGGTTCTCTTCGGATCTAAGGCCAACAGAAGGCCTTCGCTTCGTTAGTATGTACGCTGAACTAACTTACAGATATCCTATCATAAGAGAGGAGCAAAAAAGAAGGCGCGTAAGTGGGAGGAAAAGGTGGAAAACGGTCGACGATCGACGAATATCTCTCAACTTTTCTCTTTTAATAAGTTTTTCGCACGCTTATAGATTCGCGGGCGACGAACTCTTTATATTATCTAAACCGGCACCCGTCGTGTGTTTCGTCTGGTGTTTTCGTGTGGGTATAATATCGGGGTACACCTAAAGGGGAAAGCCGAACTTCAGTTCGGTATGTTTCTTTGTTTTTCTGTAAGCTCCCGAGAGTCCTTGAACTATTACGCGGCGATGGGGCTGTGGCGTTATCGCGGGGTAAGTGGTTTTAACGACCCCGCGATCCGCTCTTCTTGTGGGTCACCGCGCAGTAACTAACAGGATTACGGGATCCCCTCTTTCTCTATCCGTATAAATGGTATCAGAAACGGGGTTAAAAATCTAAAGGGTATCGCGCCGTCGCAAAAAGAAAAGGCGCTTACGCCGCGATGCCACGCTTGGCAACGCCTGGGAGCGCCAACTTTAAAGTTGGCATGTCTTAAAAACAAAACAGGGTTCGTACAGAGAACACAGAGGAAAAACTGGCGAGGGACATGACTCTCCCGGAAAAAAAGATAAGACATGCCGGACTAAAGTCCGGCGTTCCGAGGGCGTTTCTATGTGTTCTCTCTGTGCACTCTGTGTTCTCTGTGCGGCACTTCTTATTTATTTTCAGAAAGACGTGCCGAACTGAAGTTCAGCGTTCCCAGGGAGGATCGCAAGAACTAAAAGAGTATCGCGAGATTTCGTGGGCCTTTTTTTCCTCCCCCTCCTCCGCTTCCCTTTTTTGCTGCACCTCGATACTATACACGCACGCTGTTTACAAAAATTCTCCGTGTTGTGGTACAATCTCAGCGGCTTTTGAGCGAGATTAAAGGGGGGGGACAATGATGAAAAAGTGTTTATGTACGGCGGTTATTCTTGTGGCGATCGTGTCGGCGCTCTTTGCGAGCGTGTTGGTCGAAGACTTCCGGAGCATTCGTTCTTTCGAGTACAAGATCACGTCTCCGGATGGCGTTTTTTATTACGGTGCGCGTGTGGAGAAGAAAGGCAACGTCAATGAATTGACGACCTTTGCGAGGCGAACCCTAGACGCATCGGAAGAGATCAAAATGGAAGAGATCTTTTCGACTTCATTCGGGAATTGGTTCATCCTGTTTCTGAATCCGATTTTCAATGCGGCGCTCGAGTCGGTCGACCTTCAAAACCCGATGACGCTGAGTTTTTTTGGTATGCAGCTCAAGTATGAGGGAACGGAGGCAGTCGGAAGATGGACTGGTAAGAAGTACACGTTGTACGGATCCGGAAAGCCGGTGATAACGTGGGTCATCGACGAAAAAATCAAAATGTCCATCAAGACGGTCTTACACGACGAGGGGTTGACGCTCGAGCTCGTGAACTTCGAGATGTAATCACGAAGTCTTGAACCGCCTTTTCCACGAGGGGCTATGCGCGCCCGAAAAAAAGCGCCGCGACCGCGGCGCTTTTTTATTTTCGTTTGCGTTTAATATATCGGAGTAAGGTACGGGTTGAGGTCGTAAGTCTTTCCGGTTTCCATCAAGAAGATGGAGATAAAGGAGTAATACCCTTCTTTCACCAGCAGGATTTCATGGTTTCCGGGAGGAACGTTGAGCGAAAAAGGCTGACCGACGGAGACGGTTCCGTAAGGTTTCCCATCAATGTAGAGCATAGCGCCGGTGTTCGCGGCGACCGTGAGCTTGGCCATATTGGGCTGCAAGATGACGTGGAGCGGCGCGTTCACGCCCGGTGAAATGGTTTTGGTTTGCACCCAATCCTGATACCCGTCTTTTCTGAGTCGGAACTCGTAAGTTCCCGGGTCTATCGTCATCGTCAATTTCCCCGTGGCGCTCGTCCGATATCCAGTGTCGCTTCCATTGATGTAGATGGCAGCTCCGGACGGATCAGAAGAGATCTCCATCGTGCCCTTCGAGGGTAATAGCGTGACATTCAGCGTGGTCAACTGGTTCCCGAAGATCGTGAACGGGATCGTTTGCGATTCGTAATCCCTTCTAGAAACGGAGAGGGTGTGGTTCCCCGCGTCGAGCGATAGGGAAGCTCTTCCGCCAAACACTTGGTACTCCACGCCATCCACATAGATCGTGGCATCCGCGGGGGTGACGTTGAGGGTGAGCGTCCCTTTCAGAATCACGACCTCAGGGACGAGCGTTATGTTGAGGGTTTGTGTTTGGCCCGCTACGAACGGAACGGGCTGCTCGAACGGCTGAAAGCCGCGCAGCGTCAAACGTAGAACGTGGGTTCCTGGGGTGATGTTCTGGACCGTCATCGGCGTGCTCCCTTTGAGCGCGCCATCCAAGAAGATGTTGGCTCCGGGAGGTAAGGAGTTCACATTTAATACGGCTACGGGCGGGGTTTCCGGGATCAGAGTGGCGTGTATCAGTTTGACCATCCCTTGAGAAAGATAAAAATTCTCTTCGTGGGTCCTGTACCCCGGTAACGTGTAGCGCACGAAATGCCAACCTTCCGTCATAATGGCCTTGTAGGGAGTTGTCTTCTGTATCCAGTTGCCATCCAGCATAATCTGGGCGCCTGAAGGGCTCGACGTGAAATCGACGGTTGCCGGGATCTGTGGTTTTTGTCCAACATAGAAGAAGGTGCTGAAGGAATTCCATTCCGGTTGCGGCGTGTCTGGTACGATGATAATCTTTTGTATGAGCTTCTGCAGTTCGGATTCGGCGTCTTTGGTGGCTTCCAAGAAGGGGTTCGTCGCCGAGAAGACCTTTGCCCATTGGTTATAGGTGGCGAATTGTTTGGTGCTCGCCACGACTTGCACGTACTCTTTTCCAATCTCGTTTCCGATTTTCAACTTGTATCCTTGCGGGATCGACAAGGGTTGGTTCGCTTTCACGAAATTATCGGGCTGATAAAGGTTTGGGAACAAAATGGTGGTCCTCCCGTTGGCTTCCGTATCGTAGATGACCACATAAGCGTCCTTATTCGTCACCACCGTCATCGTGATCAGTTCGCCGGGCTGATAAACGGAGCCTTCGGGTTTATTCAAAGATAGCGTAACCGTCAAAGCCGCCGGCAGGTCTGGCACAATGATGATCTTCTGGGGCTGCAATTCTTTGACGGCTCCGAAAGACAGAATCGCCATTGCACATAAGAAAAGTATCCACAGGGTTTTTTTCATAGTCTTGCCTCCTTCGATTCGTTCTTATCGATAAAGACGGAATTGGCGCGGGTTTATCACACCGAACAAGGTCGTCACGCTTCCCGGAGTATGACGGTCGTGTATCGGCGTCAGTGGAGCTGTTCGCGGCTTTATGTCGCGAATGGCCGTTAACGTGGAGTCAACCAATCATCCTTTTCCGCGACCATCTTTTGAATACTCAGGATAAAAGAATTCGCCAGTCCCACGGTGAACCTTCTTTCGTAAGTTTTCACCACTTTCTCATTTTCTAAGATCTCGATGCGTATGTTGTGCCAAGGACCACTGACTTTGCCCATTTGCCGGTCATCTTCTTCAAGCTCGATCGGCTTTGTCGCGCCGTCCAAATAGACGTTAACCCATTCGTAGGCTTCCACCCGTTTCCCATCGATCGTCGCCCGCTTGTTATCTATGAGCAATTGGTGACCTTTCCCGATAACGAACAAGGCGACTGAAACTCCCACGAGGGCCAAAATTAAAAGCAATTGAACGATCAATCGTTTTCTCTTCATCGCGCCCTCCTCTTAGGTATTTCCTCTGAGGTCCATTCGGGCCCGTTCTTTTTCTTTTTGTCTCCGCCACGCATAGAGCACCAAGGAAATTGCGATGATCCCGTAAGAGATGAAAAGACGGAAATATTCCCCTAACATCGCGGAACCGATGAGGTTCTTACCGGCCATAGGCGAGGTGACGAACATCAAATGGAAGAGCACAACGCCCAAGAAGATGTTTGGAATCGTGGCGTGTGAGACTGTAGCGCCTCCTATCAAGAGGGCCGCGATCGAGTACATGCCGGTCTGGTCATGGCTATTGTAGGTATTGAGCGTGCCGATGTTCTGGAGAAAGATGATCTGACCGAACCCGGCCAATACCGTAGAAATGATCATTGAGATGATGCGGGTCCTGTTCACTGGAATCCCTGCCGCTTCCGCGACTTCCATATCCTGACCAACCGCGCGCATATCTTGTCCCAGTTTTGTTTTGCGGAACCAGATGATGAAAAGGCAAAACGCCGAGATGAGGATAAAGGTCGCAACTGGAATCTGTACCTTCCCTATCTTAAGAAGAATCAGATTGTCCAGTGTCTGACGAATACCCTCGAGGTTGATCGCGTTCCGTATCCCGTAGCCCCGTGAGAGGACGAGCGCTGGGTTTCCTATCGGAATGGCCTTCCCCATCATATATAGCACGATAAACTGGTAAATACCATTTACGAAGAATCCTAAGATATAAGAAGTTACCATCTCTCTACCTTTCGCCCTGTTGAGAATGTGTCCCGCTATCCACCCAAGAAAGGTTGAAAGAGGTATCGAAATAATCATCGCTAAAACCATTCCCGGTATGCCTACGATGTTCCAGTCGGTGATGAGGATCAAACCGATCTGCCCCGCCATCGCGCCGAGGACCATCCCGAAGTTTAGGCCCATGCCCGCGATGATCGGAATCAGTAGGGCGAGAACCAAGAAGGAGTTTCTCGCCAAGCGGATGATCATCTCCTGAATCAGGTATTCGGGAGAAAACCCTGAAAGGGGGATCGTGAAGATGCTTAGAGTGATGAACATAATTGGGACCGCATAAGCGATCAAAAAGTGTTTATAGGAGGTTTTTTTGGTTGTTTTCATGACTTCACCACCGACTTTCTCGTTAAGGCGTACAAGATCATCCCGTTCGTGGCGATGATCCGGATGACTTCGGACATATCCGTTTGTATCATGCTGTTGATGACCGAAGGCGTCATTGTAACAATCCCTTGAAAGAGTATCGTTCCGATGATAACGTTAAGGAGTGTGGCCTTATGGACTGAAGCGCCTCCCAACAGGATGGAGGCCACCGCGGGAAAAGCCATATAGAACGGTCCGTTGTAGAGTTGTATAAAACCGAAGCTTTGTTCGTAGACGAGTATTCCGATGCCGCCTAAAACCGTCGAGAGGATAACCGATTGGGTTCGCGAGCGGTCGACGTTCACTCCCGAGGCTCTGGCAAACTCCGGATTCGACCCAACAGCGGTCATCGCGGTTCCAGTTTTTGTATGGAAAAACGCCCATATCAAAAAGCATAAGAAAGCAAAGAAGAGGAACATTCCGGTGGGCACTTTGATGTGCGTCCCCAGTTGAAAAGAGAGGAAATCATTCAGCGCGGACAACCAATAGCCTTCGACACTGATGGTCGTTCTGAGACCTTCGCCGCTGAATCCCCAAACCATCGTGGGGTTCCTATAGGGTAAGACGAGCCACAGGATGTTCATAAAGGCGACTGAAGAAAACCCGACGTAGGTCGCGATCACCATTTCATCCCCTTTGACTCGATTGAGCAGCTGTCCGTAGAAGTATCCGAACACAATGGAAAAAGGTATTGAAATCCCTACGGCGACGAAAAATCCCAAGATTCCGACCACGCCGAGCTCCAAGCTCAGCGTCGCGCCTAACAATCCGGCTATGATGCCTAGAGGGAGCCCGAAGTTCAGTCCGCACCCGGATTGAACCATCGGCACCATCGCCAGAACCATCACCGCGTTCATACCGAAGCGCACGAGCACGTCGTTGATCGATGAAGTCACGCTGACTCCCACGAAAGGAGCGGCCACGAACAACGAAAGGAGAAACAACCCGATGATGACCCGCGGTAACCCGGCTTGTTTCACGAACGATTGGATCCAGCTCACTTTGTTTTCACCTTCCCGTTATGGATTTCTCCTTCTCGCCGATCGGTTTCACCCGTGCCGAGCATCAGCAGACCGAATTCGGTGGACGGAGCGGTTGCCGGTAGAATTCCCGCGACTCTTCCCTCATCGACGATCATAATTCGATCACAGACGGACCGCAGCTCTTCTAGTTCAGATGAGGTCATCACGATGGTCATACCGCGCTCTCGGTTGCTGTTTCGAATCGTGTCCAAGACGAGTTTTTTCGCTCCCACATCGATGCCTCGCGTTGGCTCGGAGACGAACAGAAGCTCGGGTTTCAACGCGAAGGCTTTCGCCAAGCACACCTTTTGCTGGTTTCCGCCCGAGAGCTCCTGCGCCAGCTGATGTCCGCCAAGGCATTTTATATCGAAAGTCTTAATGTATTCGCTCGTTAATTGCCTGATGGCGGCATCATCCCGCCATTTGATCAAGCCGCCCAGGTACTTTTTCACGTACCACTCTTTTACCTGAACCGCCGTGAACGAGATATTCCAGTCGAGGGTTTCTTCTAGCAACAGCCCGACTCCCCTTCTGTCTTCGGAAACGAACGCCATCCCGAGATTCAATACTTGGCGCGGGTTATTCAAGGGCACGACCTCATCGCGAAACTTAACTATTCCGCCCGCCGGAAAGAGTCCCATAATGCCGTTCGGGATACCGATCTTCCCTTGTCCAGCCAACCCGCCTATGCCCAATATTTCACCTCGGTGGACTTCAAAGGACACGTCTCGAACAGTTTCTCCGGGCATATCGACCCATAAGTTTTTTACTTCTAACAACACTTCGGGGTTTGTATTTACGTCTTTGTCTGCGAAAGCGGAGGCGTCCATCTTCCTGCCGACCATCCATTCGGCGATTTTGATTACGTCGGCGTGAGCGGCGTCGACCTCCTTGACGAGGTTACCGTCCCTCAGAACTATGATCCGATCCGCCACTTCCAAGATCTCCTGTAAACGGTGAGAGATGAAGATGATGCCGATTCCTTTCTCCGCTAACTTTTTCAACGAAGAGAGCAGGACGTCAGCCTCCGTTTCCGTTAAAACGGCCGTTGGTTCATCAAGGATGATAATTTTCGTATTCTGGCGGTCCACTTCGCGCGCGATCTCCGTGAACTGCTTATGCCCGATGGGCATTTCAGCGATCAGCATTTGGGGACTAATAGCCACTCCCAGCGTGTTCAGCGCTTTATCTCCGCGCTCGATCATTTCGGGCATATTAAGAGTCGAGAGCCGTTCTCCGAAAGCCTCAACAAGGAAATTATGATGGGTGACTTCTCGATTCAACAGGATGTTTTCAGTGGCCGTAAACCCCGGTATCAAAGAGAATTCCTGGTGGACCATGCCGATTCCCTCTTCAAGGGCCTCGAATGGAGAGTCGAACTTGACCGGCTTATCTCCCACGTATACCGTCCCTTCGTATCCCCCCGTTTGGGCGATCACCGACATCCCGAACAGAATTTTCATCAACGTCGATTTACCGGCCCCGTTTTCTCCCACTAACCCTAGAATCTCACCCTCACGAAGCTCAAAATTGATATCGTCGAGTACCCGGTTATCATAGAAACTCTTGGAGATATGCTCACAACGCAACAGTACGGCGTTTTTATCCATAACTTTCACGTTCGGGGTTTGCACGTTTTCACCTCTGTTATTCCAACGAAAGAATTAAAAATAAGGGAACTTTACGTTCCCTTATCTTTCTTACTTGCTCTTCGGCTTACCGAATATCGAGGTACTTCTCCGGAACCTCTTGGTTTGCGGAACCGAGGAAGCCCTGACCGAAGACGTAGGTATCTTGGTAGATCAAGATGTGATTGCGAGCTCTAATACCGGTGTTGGCATCGACGTAGAAACTCCCGTTCCAAGCTGCGCCTGGAGTGAACTTGTTGTAGGCGGCCATCAAATCGGGAAGCCTGGTCAGAGACGCCTCGCCCTTGAGCACACGTATCGCGAGTTCACCGAGACCAGCGGTGGTGGTGTAGCCATAGGAGAAGGCCCACGTTCCGAATCGGCCCGCTCCGCCTTTCTTCACGATTTCGGCTTCAACCGTGCTCATAATCTTCGGGAAGTCTCCCGCGGCGGAGGAAAGGTCAATACCCAACGCGCCGGGGTAGCCCATCAACGGAGAAGGCAGGTCAGCTTCCACGAACATACCGCCGTAAGTCAGCAGCTGTTTCAGCAAGGGCTCTGTGTGCGCGTCATTCGTACAGAAGAACGCGGTATCTTTGCCATACTTTTCTACCCAAGCGGGTACTTTTTCGAGGATGAACTGCTGCGCTCCGGCGATACCGATGTCACTGGTGGGGTCCGGAGCGGTTTCGAATACGTACCTCAAGCCGAGGTCTTTACAAGCGGCTTCCATAATGGCTCTTCTTCTGGAAAGGGTTTCATAGCTCATATGTCTGGGGAAGGAGATGTGGACGAAAGTTTTCGCGCCCATCTTTTTCGCCGACCAGATAATCAGATATCCTCTGGCCACGAAGTCAGAGTTGATTGCGAGGTCAGCGGCCGATTCGATAACGATCGGGTCTTCGTGCGGTTCTCCGGCCAGTAAGAGAATGTCCGGTCGTTTTTCGCGCACTCTCCTGAAACCCTCGGTCGTTCCCGGTATCGCTTGGTTCACTATAATGGCTTTCATCAGCGGATCATCGGCCAAACCCGCGATTTGGGAAATAGTCGTTTCCATCTCTGCCATAAAGTTGTCCGGATAAGTGATATGCTTAATCATCCCACCGGCAGTCACATCGCCGTACTCCTGGATCAGCCTTTCGGCCCCGCGCAGGTCGTCTTCAGACTGAGATACTGTTCCCGTCACGATTCCGATGTGGAACGGTGCGGCGGAGAAAGCAAGAACGGCCACAACGCTGATCAAAAGAACCAGTAGCAGTTTCTTCACGTAAATCGCCCTCCTCAAAGATGTTTTGCCAGATCGGCACCGAGATTATAGCACAGATGTTACCCTCAATCAAGTGCTCTCGTGAGCACAATATATGAGCGGATTACTAAAGATTATCCCATAGAAATGAAGAAATTGGGACGAACGCCGGCGACGCCGGGGAAAAAATGAAGCATATGCCGAGCGTAAGTTCGGCCTGTTTTATGGTTTTCGGGAACGCCTTCAGGGCGCCCCCAGGCGCTCCCAGGCGTTCCAAAAAAAAAGCCTTAAAAAAGGCTTTTTGGGTATTTGCGGTGATCGGACGAAATAACCCCAATGAACCCCTTGAAGTGCCCCCCCACATCAACCTTTTACGGAGCCGGACATCAGGCCCCGTATGAAGTATTTTCCTAAAAATATGTAGACCAGCAGTGTCGGAATCGCCGCGACGATCGCGCCCGCCATCTGGAGATTCCATTGTATCATCTGGCTCCCAGCGAGGTTCACGAGCGCGACGGTTATCGGTTGCTTCTTTGGATCGCTGGTGATCGTCACGGCGAATAAGAACTCGTTCCATATATTCGTAAATTGCCAGATCACGGCGACGACGAACCCCGGAATGGATAAGGGGAACAGGATTAAAAAGTAGCTTTTAAACAAACCCGCGCCGTCGATACCGGCGGCTTCCAGCATTTCGTCCGGCACTTCCATATAGTAATTCCGGAAGATCAAGGAGGTGATGGGTAGGCCGTAGATCACGTGCGTGATGATCAATCCCCAAATCGTCCCGTAAAGCTGTGTCTTTTGGAGGAATTGTATGAGCGGGAACAAGATGCTTTGATAGGGGATGAACATCCCGAACAACACGAACAGAAACAATAGGTTGATCCCGGGAAAACGGATTTTTGAAAAGATGTACCCGTTGATGGAACCCAGGAGGCAAGAGAAGATCGTCGCCGGTATCACCAATAGGAAACTGTTCCATAAGTTCGGGGACAACCGTTGGATCGAATCGGTGAAGCCTTCCAGGGACGGTTGTTTCGGAAGGAGCCACATCGTGCCCATCCCAATCTCGACCAACGGCTTGAAGCTGGTCGCCAAGAGCATATAGACGGGTAGAAGGAAAAAGAAGGCAAAAATCAGCAGAATGACGTATATTCCCACGTTCCTGGTTTTTCCACGCACATCAATCACTCTTTTTCAACGTGGAGATGAGATAGGGGATGATGACGACGGCCACCATCAGGAGCATGATGACCGCGATCGCCGATCCTTCCGCGTAACGGTTGGACCGGAAGGTTTTTTCGAACATATAGATAGAGGGCATGTCGGTGACGTTTTTCGGGCCGCTGCCCGTCATCGAGTAAACCAAATCGAAGATTTTCAAGGAGATATGCCCGAGGATGATCATGGCGCTCAGCGTAATCGGCCTGAGAAAGGGCCATTTCACTTTCCAAAAGGTCTGCCACGCGTTGGCGCCATCCACCCGCGCGGCTTCGGTCATACTTTCCGGGATCGCGCGCAACCCAGCCAGATACATGGCCATCGTGTACCCGGACAATTGCCAAACCGCGGCGATGATCACCGGAATCAGCGCGAGGTTGAATGGACCTATTGTGTCGGTCACCGTGAACCAGTTCCATTGTAAGCTTTTAAGCCCGATTTGCCCCAACAACACGTTTATACCAGCAGGGTCGTTTGGCAGGATGCCCGGCGCGAAAAACCATCGCCACACCGTTCCGGTAACGACGAGCGACAACGCCATCGGGAAAAGGAAGATGCTTTGGAAAACGCGCCCACCCTTTAAAGGCCTATCCAGAAGGCTCGCTAATATCAATCCAATCAGGAGGCAACCGAACAAGAAAAACACTGTAAAAAACAGGGTGTTCCACATATCTGTCTGGAAGCGCCAGTCTGCGAAAAGACGTTCGTAATTGCGAAGGCCGGTATAGACGAACTCCCCGGAAAGGAGCTTTTTAAAGCTGTTCCAATCCGAAAGTGAGGCGCGAACTGTTGCGCCGATGAAGCCGTAAACAAAGATACCGATCACGGCCAAGGTGGGAGAGATAATTAAGAACCCCAACCATTTCTTTTTCCTGTACATTCGTCCCCCTTCCTACCACTAGGCGACCGAGAAGAGAAAAGAGAGGTCTCTTTCGAGACCCCTCATAGGAGCACTTGTTTACTTAACGATATATCCTTCTTCCTCTGCGGCCTCCAAAACAGATTTGACCGCTTGATTCACGTTGAGGTCGGAGACGAAACGGTTCAGAATATCGTTCAACATTGTGGCGAAAGACTCGGGGGCCGCGGATCCGTGCGCAATGGATGGGGAGAGGGCCTTCACGCCGAAATCAGCCATAGCCCACTGTAAATAGACATCGTACTTCGATTTGTCTGCGTCCACTCGAGCGGGTATTGAGCCCTTCAGGGGGTTGAACAGGTCCTGGCCTTCCACACTCCCGACCAGTTTTAGCCACCTTAAGGCGTTCTCTTTGTTCGGTGCGCCTTTCGGTAGACCGAAAGTGTCGGACACGATCATAAAGGCGACGTCGGTTTCCGGAACTGCAAACCACCCGAATTCTACGCCCGGTGTCCAGCCCATCTCCTTGAAGTATCCCTCTGCCCAGTCACCCATCACGTTACAAAAGGCCTTCTTCTCGAAAATAAGACGCGAGGCGTCTTGCCAATCGCCAGCGGCGTGGTCTTTGTTGAAGTAGGGTGTGATCTTTTTCATAATTTCGAAAGACTCGGTTAAGGCCACGTGATTGAAGCTTTGGTCGCCGGTCCAGAGCATGTTGTATTTATACGGCCCGAATTGGCTGAGCATAATGCTCTCAAAAAGATGGGTGGCCGTCCATTTTCCGGTATCCCCGAGCGAGATCGCGACATATCCGGCTTTTTTGGCCTTTTCCAATAGTTCAAAGAATTCTTTCCAGGTTTTCGGGGGAGTCTTCATGCCGATCTCTTTGGCGATCGCGGTGTTATAGAACACGACGTTTCCACGGTGCACGTTCACCGGAATCGAGTACACTTCCCCATTGTAGGTGCAGATTTTCATAATGTCCTCGGGGAATTTGTCGAATATCCCCCATTCTTTGAGGTATCCCGTGATCGGTTCCATTTTCCCCGGAATCACGTAAGTATCGGAAAGCTCCATTCCGGCGTGAACCTGGAAGGAATCGGGGGGATTCCCACCGAGCATACGCGTCTTCAAGACGGCCTTCGCATTGGTCCCTGCTCCGCCCGCTACCGTTGCGTTGATGACTTGTACTCCCGGGTAAAGCTGGTTAAAGAGTTTGATCAGCGCCAAAAGTCCAGCCTCTTCTCCGCCTCCAGTCCACCAACTGAAGATTTCCACTTGACTTCCGAACGCGACAACTGCAATCAAAATCGCGCACATCAGAACGATAAATTTTCTCATGTTCTTACCTCCCCGTTAGGATAATCCCTGAAATCGGGTTTTTCGCCGAAAGATGAAGGTTATGAGGTCTTTAGAAAAGATTATATCATAAAATAGAAAGGTTGCACACGGTGAAAGAGCGCGAAATAAGCCCAAATCAGCCGAAAGAGAGAGGAAAGATGAAGGATTCTTGCCCAGAAGGAAGCTGGATGGAGGTTAGCCGACTTGGTTAGCCGCCTTTAGGTTTCCAGATGTGTTTTCGATCGGGAGCGGTGGCTTGGGATATTGTGGATAGGGCGTATGGATAGCGCTGAGGGCGGAGCGGGTCCGCGGTACCGATTGCGGACCCCGTTGCCCCCTCGACGACGGGCTAAACGCTTACTCTTCTCTTGCTTTCGATGAGGTTCACGACATCGCGAACCGTTTCCACATCGGATAATTCCGAATTCTCGATTCTAATCCCCAGGATCTCTTCGAGATCCATCATCAAATCGACCAATTCCAAAGAATCGGCTCCGATATCTTCCGTGAGCGAGGATTGCGGGAGTACGGTCGAGGCGCTCACCCCCATTCTTTTAACGATAATTCCTTTCACAATCTCATAGATTTCCAGATCTCTCATAGACGCCCTCCTTAAGGTTTTCTGCGATTTTCGTTTCCGTCCCGGCTATTTGGTTCCATCCGTCCAGTCTTTGGGCCCATAGTTCGAACAATTCAGACACGGAGGGAATCGACTGGATGAGTCCGGCGGATTGTCCCGCCATAAACAGTCCCCTTTCTTCGTCTCCGTCTTCAAAAGCTTTCCTCAAACTCCCGGTGATGAGCGATTCCGCTTCTTTCGGGTCAGACGCTTCCAACTTACAAACTCGTTTGGCAAAGGCGCTTTTCAGTACTCGCGCCGGGTGGCCTAGCGCCTGTCCCGTGAGGAGTGTATCTCTAATGCCGCTGGTGATGATTCTCTGTTTGTAACGGTCGTGCGCCTCGCATTCCACCGTCGCGATGAGGCGCGTGCCGATCTGCACACCTTCTGCGCCGAGACAGAAGGCGGCTTTGATACCCCGCTCGTCGGCGATCCCGCCGGCTGCGACGACGGGCACCGAAAAAAGGACATCTTTCAAAGCGGGGATCAGCGTAAAGGTCGTCACCGTTCCCACGTGCCCGCCGCACTCCATCCCCTCTCCGATGATCACGTCGATCCCCCTCTCCTCCAGGTACAAGGCCAGGGTTTCGGACGCAACGACCGCCGCGGTCACGATCCCTCGCTTTTTCAAATCAGGGAGGTACTTCGCAGGGTTACCCGCGCCGAAGATGAGAACGGGGATGGCTTTCTGAAGGCAGACCTCCACCTGTCGGTCTGCGGAAGGATTCAACAGCATCACATTGACTGCGAACGGCTTGTTTGTCTGTCGGCGTGTCGTATCGATACTCTCCGCCAAATCCTCAGGCGTGAGGGCGCCGGATCCGATCGTCCCCAAACCGCCTGCTTCTGAGACGGCGGCCGCCAACCTCGGCGTGCCTACCCAAGCCATGCCACCTTCGATAAACGGGTACTTCACACCCAACAATCCACAGATACGATTCGTATTGAACAGGCTCATTTTTAACTCCCGATCACAAAGAGGTTCCGCGTTTTTCAGAGCGCGGCCGGAGGTTCGTTTGTTTTCGTATATTTCCGATAGACGAGCGATGCGTTGTGTCCCCCGAACCCGAAGGCGTTTTTCAAAACGACGCCAAACGAACGTGGTGTCGTTTCTCTATGGATTAGCAAGCCCTCGCAACACGGATCGAGGCTGTCTAGATACGGCATCCCGTGAACGAACCCGTGCTGCGCTTGGAGGATCGCAGCGATCGATTCGATGGCGCCCGCCGCTCCCAGGGTATGGCCCACCAACCCTTTCGTCGATTGGATCGGAATGTGGGGCAAAGCGTCTCCAAAGACCTGTTTTAGGGCGGTGATCTCCGAAACGTCGCCAACCGGAGTACCGGTGGCGTGACAGTTGATCAATCCGACCTGATCAGGCCCGATGCCGGCTTGTTCCAAAGCTTCGCGCATCGATTTTTGGGCCCCGCGCCCCTCCGGATCCGTCTGACTGATGTGATAAGCATCTTCACTCATCCCGAAACCTTCTATCCACCCGTATATCCTCGCCCCTCTCTTGCTGGCGTGCGCTTCGCTTTCTAAAACCAAAACCCCCGCGCCTTCCCCCATCACGAAACCGTTCCGTTCGCTATGAAAAGGGCGGCTGGCTTTCAAAGGGTCTATGCGCTCCGGAGACAGCGCGGTCATACTCCCGAAGGCCGCGACGGGCATCGGGTCGATGACGGCCTCGGTCCCCCCGGTCAAGGCAACCTCGGTCAGGCCGTTTCGGATGAGGAGCGCCGTAATAATGATCGCGTGAAGCGCAGAGGCGCAGGCGCTGACCACGCCGAAGTTCGGGCCGTGGCATCCCAAATCCAACGCGATCGCCCCGGAAGCCATATCCGAGATCATCATCGGTATCAGGTGAGGGCGTACGGCCTTCGGCCCCCTCTTAAACAGATTCCCGTATTCTCGATGCAAGGTCTTAAACCCGCCGATGCCCGAAGAGACCGTGACCGCGGCGTTCTCCCTCCAAGACCCAGAAGGTTCCAGACCGGCATCGGAGATCGCGTTTCTCGCTGCGACGATCCCAAGCTGCAAAAAACGATCGTAACGATTGGCGATCTTCAGTTCGAAATGTTGCTCCGGCGAGAAATCCTTAATCTCTGCCGCCATCGCAGCGGGATAGTCGGAGCAATCGAATTGGGTGATCTTCTCGATTCCACATCTCATAGCGCGAAGCGCACTAATGAATTCCTCGGTGCGGCGCGCGATCGCGTTGATGGTTCCTATTCCTGTAACAGCAACTTTGTTCATAGCTCACCCCGAAATGACTATCGGTCATCCATAGCTAAAAAAAAACCGTTTCTTCGCTAATTCGGAACCCTTTCGATCCGGATTTCGCGTTCCAAGACTTTTTCTGTCAGTGTGAAGTATGATTCCAGCATCTCGTCGGCGCTGGAGGGCGTGAACAGCTTGAAAAAGGGTTCTCTGAGGGCGGTCAATTGGACGACCCCGCAGGTTTGACACCATAAGATCGCGGCCAGGAGGGCGGGATCGGTTTTCACTCCGATCGACCCGTCCGCTTGGCCTTCGGTTACCGCCTTGACGAGCACTCGAAAGAGTTCACGGCTTTCTTGATAAGTACGATGAACCTCTCCGTATTCGTTCCTCTCATCATAGGGTTCTCCTTGGTAATTCACGATGAACTGGTAGTAGTCCGGATAAGATTTCCGGTATTGGGCGAAGGCCCGTCCAAAGGCAACGACCTTCTCCAAACCGGATTTACAGGAAGAGAACAGTTCCCGAAAGGATTTCAGCAGTATTCCGAGCGCGCGAACTCCGATGGCGTAATAGAGTTCTTGTTTGCTTTGGAAGTATAGATAAATGGTTCCTTTCGCCACGCCTGCCTCTTGAGCGACCTGATCCATCGAAGATTGGCCGTATCCATAATTAAAGAACACCTTTTCCGCGGCTGTGACGATCCGATTGTATTTTTCGTCCTTTTTCATAGCCCTCCGTAGAAATGACCGTGGGTCATTGCGCGAAGTATATCATAAAACTCGCGGTCGGTCAACCCCACGAGCCGGATAGCGTGCTTCAGCGCGGCATGCTTTTTTAGAAGAGAAAAGAGGGGTTCACACGGAGAACACAGAGGGCACGAAGAAAAAAAACCTGGGAACGCCAATCTTTAGATTGGTATATTTCACGGTTTTTAAAGAAAAAAACCCAACCTATGCCGAACTGAATTTCGGCGTTCTCAGAAAAGTAAACCCATGCCGCACTAAATTTCGGCGTTCCCTGGAAAGTAAAACGATGCCGAACTGAATTTCGGCGTTCCCAGAAAAGTAAACCGATGCCGGAATGAAGTTCGGCGTTCCCAGAAAAGTAAAACCATACCGTACTGTAGTTCAGCGTTCCCAGGCGCACCGGCGCGTTACCAGGGTAGGGATGGGTTACTCTGTTTCCAGTATCTTTCCCATCATGAGCTCGTCCACGTAGACGCCGTCGACGAGGAAGACGTCGCGTTTCCTCCCCTCGGGCTGATAACCGAGTGAGGTGTATAGGCGCAGGGCCCGCTCGTTATGCGCCATCAGCCCGAGTTCGAGGCGGTGGGCGCCGATCCCTCGCGCCCATTTTTCCATCTCTACAAACAGTTTCTTCCCTATTCCTCGGCCCGTATAGGCTTCCAAGATCCCGATCACGATGGTGATCGTCCCGCGATGCCGATTCGCTTTTCCCCCGATGGCGCTGAGGAATCCGACCAGACGTTCCTCATCCGTAGCCAGGAAGACCATAGAGTTCGGTTGGTGTAGGATGTCCTGTATCGTGCGACGCATCTCATCGACCGTCGTTTTTCTCTCTCCGGGTTCCAACAGCAACGTCTTGCTCTCGCTATCCAAAGCGCAGCGCAATTCCAGATACGGCGCCGCGTCCGCTTCCGTGATCTTTCGAACCTGCACGCGTAAACCTCCTCATAGGGACTATGATCGGGATTATAACAAAAACTCCCGATAATCCTATATAATAGTGTGAGCCAAGTTATGAGGTGCAAACTAGAAAGAAGGCAGAATCAATCGCACGATTTTTAGTCCACGTAATCATCGCGGCGTAAGCGTCCCCTCTTTTCGCGATGGCGCGATACGCTTTTGTATATGCCTTGAAAAGCGGTGTTCGCACAGAGGGCACAGAGGGCACAGAGAAAAGGCTGAAGAAAGCTCGTGGGACCGACTTCCAGTCAGCCTGTCTCTCTGAGAAGGCCCTGGGAACGCCTGGGAACGCCAACTTTAAAGTTGGCTTGTTTCAAAGGTTAAACAGGTTTCGCCCGGTGGGCACGGAGAACACAGAGGAAAAACTGGCAAGGGACAAGGCTCTCCCAGAATAAGAAAAGACATGCCGGACTAAAGTCCGGCGTACCCAGGGCGCTCCTGCGGCTTCGAAACAAGAGCAAAAGGCGGATCGCGGGGTCGAAAAAAACACTTACCCCGCGATAACCCCGCCGGACCATCGTAGCGTAAAAAGAGCAAAAGGCGGACCTCATCCTTTTGACTTTTTCGCTACACCTCGATAGTATACCCACACTATATTATAGGGCAGGATTGTCTCTGCCAGGTCTTGAAGAGGGGGTGAACGGATGCTTCACGTAAAGGGGATTACGAAGAGTTATTCGACACGGGTTGTGTTGAACGGCTTATCCTTCGATTTGGAAGAGTCGCAGCTTTTGGCCGTCACAGGCGGCAACGGAAGCGGGAAGTCCACGTTGTTAAAAGGGATCGTCGGCGAGATCTCCTTTGATGAAGGATCGGTCACGCTTGACAAAGATGTGACCTGGGCGTATCTTCCGCAACAACTTCCCGAGACCGACCTGAACGCGATACAGTACCTGTTGTCTGTTTTTCCGCCCTTGACCGAGGCGTTCCATAAGATCACCTCCGAGTCTGATCCCTTTGCCTACGCAGAAGCTTTGGACGCGTTCCATTCCTTGGGAGGTTACGAGGTGGAAAGGGAGATCGACCGGAACCTCGCTTATTTCGGGTTTTCTGAATCTGACGGAAAGAAGGCTATGACGGCCTTTTCCGAAGGTGAAAAGCGCCTGCTGGGGATCATTCGTCTGATGCTCTCCGGGGCGAGGTTGTTCTTACTGGACGAACCGACCAATCATCTGGACATCGGTCATTGCGTGATGTTGGAGGAATACATTCTCCAGAAAAAAGAAGAACGGAAGGCTTTCCTTCTAGTCAGTCACGATCGGGCTTTTATCGATCGTGTGGCGGACAGGACCCTCTACCTAGAGCGTGGCGCATACTTCAGCGTCGAAGGAGGGTATTCTGCCCTCCTATCCCATAAAGAACAGTCTTTTTCCACCCAAGTCCGGCACGCTCAAACACTACAACGCAAGATTCGGCAACTGGAGCGCGCGATCACGCAAACGAAGCAATGGGCACAGAAAACAGAACGAAAAAAGCAGGACAATCCCCACGCGGACAAAGGCTATATCGGCCATAAATCCGCACGTTTGGCCAAGCGCGCAACCGGCGTTACCGGTCGCTTGAGCGCATTGGCACAATCGTTGAAAGAAGAGAAACCGTTTGTCGAGAAACCGATTAACCTCTCTTTCCTAGAGTATCCGGTCCCTTCGCGCGTGGTCCTCCGCGCCCAACAGTTAGAAAAGCGGTTTGAGGAGCGGACGGTTTTGTCCAATGTCTCTATCGATTGCTCGACCCGTGACCGGATCGGCATCATAGGAGAAAATGGGAGCGGCAAAACCACATTGATACGGATTCTTGTCAATGATCTGCCTGCGGACGCCGGTGACTGTTACCGTAACGACGCTGTCCGCTGGGTATACCTCCCGCAGGATATCCGGCAGTTCTTCGCCTACGAGGTGCTGATGGACAACCTGACGCGTTACGATCACTCCGAAGTCTTCATTCGGCAAGCGTTAGGCGCGGCTCGTATCCGAAATGAACGGGTCTTTTCGAAGGTGGGTGAGCTCAGTCGCGGAGAATTGATGCGGTGCGCGCTGGTCGCGGCGATTTTGGCGAAGGCAGAGTTTTTGTTCTTGGATGAACCGACCAATCATTTGGATATCGAGTCTTTGGAAGTTTTACACTCCCTGATCGAACAGTTTTCCGGCGGGGTTCTCTTCATCAGCCACGACCGGTATTTTATCGCGCAGCAGGCAAAAACCCTCTACTGGTTGACTGGGGGGAGTCTGCGACTTATGGAGGCTTAAAAGACTACGCCTACCGAATCATCGCGGCGCGCTAATGGGCCGTGACGTCTTTGAAATGGCGTATTTTCAAGTCCGGCAAGGTGATCGAGAGCACATCCACCCGAACGTGACAATACCGCTGTTCGGGATGGTGGTGGAGGTAGTGCTGTACCGTTAAAAGGATTCTTCTAAGTTTGGCCGGCGTCACGCGAGTGAACGGGGGCGGGTCTTCCTTACCGCCTTTGACTTCAAAAAAGACGATGTCCTCGCCATCCATCGCGATGATGTCGATCTCGCCCAAGCGGGTGCTAAAGTTCCGCTCCAGGATGCTGTACCCTTGTTTTCGCAGGTACTCCGCGCAGACCTCCTCATAACGCGCGCCAGAGCGTGACCCTTGTGAAAAGTCTTCACCCGAGGGGACACTTTGTGAGGGGCGCCCACGCGACCGTGAACCCGAGTCGCTCATAAGATCTTGGGGACCACGAAATATCCGTCTTGTTCCTCGTAAGCGTTCTCAAGGATTTTACGAGGGAAAGGGCGCGCCGCGACGACGTCTTCGCGGGTTTGGTTCACCAAATCGACAGGACGGACCATCGGTTCGAGATCCGAGACATCCACTTCGTTCAAAAGCTCTACGTAGTCCAGAATCCTCTCGATATCCGCTTGAAGTCGGCTCCTCTCTTCCGGACTCACCTTGAGCCTCGCCGCCTTTTCTAGGCGATGAAACAAGAGATCATCGATCTTCACGCTTGAGCGCCCCCAATACTTTCGTGATTTCTTTTAGATCATCGTGTAACACCGATTCTTTGTTGACGGCGTAAACCTTCTCGTAGACTTCCCGACGATAAATCGGCATATTCTTGGGGGCCGTAATGCCCACCTTCACGTTTTTTTCGTCGATGTCAACGATCTTGAGGATAATGTTCCCGATGGTGGTCTCGATGTATATCTCTTCGTCTTTTTTCCGGCTTAGGACGAGCATACTTCGCCCTCTTTTTTCGAAGCGGGTTCGCTCGCTCCCTCTCGTATGAGATGTCGTAGGCTATAATCACTGCGGTCTAAAACCAGCTGTATGGCTTTCCGATTTTCGGTGTTGATGATGATCGGGGCCAGCAGGTTGATCGTCATCTCTTGGGGATTATCTTGGGGTATCCGTACCATGTTCGTCACCAGTATCTTGTCTCGGTCCTTGATGTCCAAACGGTCGATCACGTCCTGCGAGATGTCGAAGGCGTAGTCTTTTTTCACCAACCACGGGTCGAGGACGGGGAAAGCGATTTCCATGCTCTCCACCGATATCAGCCATTGAACCGGCAGGGTTTCCGGCAACATCACCAGCGCGTACTTGTGCCAAGCCTCGAAGCCCGGAATCCCCGTCTCGAAGGTGAGAACCTCGGATTCTTCTATTTCTATTTTCCCTAATCGCGTGCTAAAGATCATAATAAAGAGCCTAATTCGTAAATTTTTCGGGGTGCATCAGCATATCCGCAGACTGGTAGATCAACCACGTCGCGGCATCCGCGTACTGCTCGATGTCGAAGAACTGCTGCTCGGTTAACCCCGGTTCGCTGGTCGCCACGACCAGGACTCCTATCGAGGTATTGCCGTTTTTTAGGGGGTACGCGAGGTAGCCGTTCACGTTAGCCGCTTTTTGGTAGTTTCTGGCGTAGATCGGGTCGACGATTTTTTCTACGACCTTTCGTATGTCTCCGGTGAAATAGCCCGTCCCGTTGTTGAACGCCATCGCCACGATGCTTTCATTCGCAACCAGAGAGAACCCGTACTGCATCAGGTTTTCGGGGATCCCCGTGTAGTCGTTGGGAGAGAAGCGCCGTTCGGCGAAGACGATGGGGATAATAGAAACGCCGTTGACGCCGTAACGCGAGTAGATTCCGACGTAGTTGAAGTGGTAGTTGTTCAAGAGGGAGTAGACCAAGTGCTGCAAGTTTTGCCAGAGCTCGGCCCGGTAATACCCTTCCGGGTGTTCCGGCGAGGTCCACAGGTAATTCGTATCCGGGTCATAAGTCGGGATATCCTTTTTGATCGTTTCGAGCAACAGTGCGATCTCCAGAGAGGGGTTTCTTTTGTACACCTCTCCCTCGACTTTCACTTCCACTAACCAATTGGCAAATAGGCCGGTCACCAAAATGCATAACCCTAAAAATATCCATTTTTTCATCCGTTATCCCTCCCGATTTTTCCGCTTTATTATAACACACCGAGCCCGCAGGCGATTCAGAAAATGCGCGTTATGTTATTTCGAGCTGGTCGCTGAGCTTAGTTAGTATCGCGAGACTTCGTGGGCTTCCGAAGTCAGCCCGCTGGTTACCCCGCGATAACTCCGTACGGTCATCGCGGCGTAAGCGCCCTTTCTTTTCGCGACGGCGCGATACCTCGACGTCATCGCGGTGTAAAGAGAACAAAAAGGGGATCGCGGGGTCCCTTCGGTTACCCCGCGATAACTCCGTACGGTCATCGCGGCGTAAGCACCCCTTTTTTTCGCGACGGCGCGATACGCTTCTATTCGAGCTGGTCGCGGGGCAAAAAAGCAAAGGGCGAATCGCAAGGTCTCAAAAACCACTTACCCCGCGATAACTCCGTACGATCATCGCGGCGTAAGCGCCCCTTCTTTTCGCGACGGCGCGATACCACGACATCATCGCGGTGTAAAGAGAACAAAAAGGGGATCGCGGGGTCCCTTCGGTTACCCCGCGATTACCCCGCACGAGCATCGCGGGGTCCCGTTGGTTACCCCGCGATAACTCCGTACGATCATCGCGGCGTAAGCGCCCCTTCTTTTCGCGACGGCGCGATACGCTTCTATTCGAGCTGGTCGCGGGGCAAAAAAAGCAAAGGGCGAATCGCAAGGTCGTAAAAACCACTTACCCCGCGATAACTCCGTACGATCATCGCGGCGTAAGCGCCCCTTCTTTTCGCGACGGCGCGATACCACGACATCATCGCGGTGTAAAGAGAACAAAAAGGGGATCGCGGGGTCCCTTCGGTTACCCCGCGATTACCCCGCACGAGCATCGCGGGGTCCCGTTGGTTACCCCGCGATAACCTTCTTAGTTATGTCACCCAATATCTTGACCCACGCTATTCCGAATCGGCGCTTTCATTTGTCTCTATCGGAATCAACTCCTGGCCTTCCGCCACGTCTTTTCGCCGTTCTTTCCTTCTCGTTTTCAGCCCATCTTCCCCCTGGTTGTATAGACTGAAGGCCTGGAAGAGGTTGTCCATCACTTTCCCATACAGCGTGCCTTTCGGATAGTTGCCCCCACGGGTCCGTTTCCCGACCTGGATCTTCATCACGATCTCCAACACCTCTTCAAGGGTGTCCACACACCAAATGTGAAAGCGTCGGTGTTCTATCGCCTTCAATAGTTCGTCTTCCAGTACCAACGAGTCCAAGTTGGCCTTAGGCAAGATGACCCCTTGAAAGCCGGTCAGCCCTTTCATTTTGCAGACGCTGTAAAAACCCTCCACCTTTTCGTTGATTCCGCCCACCGCCTGGGCTTCCCCCAGTTGGCTCATCGAACCCGTAATCGCGATGCCCTGCATCACCGGAACCTTCGCCAAAACGGACAACAGCGCCACCGTTTCCGCCATCGTCGCGCTGTCGCCTTCGATCGAGCCGTAGGTTTGCTCGAAAGCGAGGGTGCCTTTCACGGAGAGCGGGAATTTTTGGGAGAAGGTGGACTCGATGTAGCTTTCCAACGTCAAAATCGCTTTCTTGAATATCTTACCGCTCATATCGATCTCGCGGTGGATGTCAATGATGTTGCCGCTGCCTAGGGCGTAGGTCGCTGTGACTCGGGTCGGGATACCGAAGGAGTGATCGGGAAGGTCCAGGACAGTCAGGGCGTTGACCTGCCCCACCTGCTTTCCGCTCGTGCGTATACGGATGACGTCGTTTTGGATCATCTCTTCGATTTTTCTCTTCTCTAGGCTGGTTCGGGCCTTCTTCCTCCGAATAGCCTCCTGTACGGCCTTTCCCTCGATCGACCGGAGGTTTTCACGTCGGCTCAGGTGGTCGCTTTCGATGAGTAGGTCCGTGATACGCGAGTAGTCGCTCGAAAGCTTCTTGTGAGAGCTTGCAAGCCTCATACCGTATCGCGCCACCTCTCGAACGGCGTCCGCCTCCAATGGCAACAGACCTTTCTCAGAGACGGCAGAAGCCAAGTAACGCGTGTATTGGTCTCTGTTTTTCGGGGAGTCGTCTATCTCATAGTCGAACTCCACTTTATACCGAAACAGCTTGTCGAAGTCTTTGTCCAGTTCTTGCAGAATATCGTACAGCTCCGGTTCGCCTATGAGGATGCACTTGAAGGAAATCGGTATTTCTTGAGGTTTTAGCGTGGCCAGCGAGGAGAACCCATAACGCGTGTCCGCGTTCTCCACACCGGTCTTTTCGGCATAGAGCGTTTTCTTCAAGGTGTCCCAAAGGGAGTAGTTCGAAACCACGTCTCGGGCGTCTAAAACGAGGTACCCGCCGTTGCACAGGTGAACGGCGCCCGGTTTGATCAGGGTGTGGTCCGTATACAGGTATCCGCTTTTCGACAGGAACTCGATTTTCCCGAAGAGAGATGAGAAACTCGGGTTCATCTCGAATGTCACGGGGACGCCGACCGTTTTGCTGTGATCCACGAAGAGGTTGATCCGATACCGATGCAACAGGCTTTCCCATAGCTCAGGTTTGGCCAGTAAATTGGGGAGCTGCACCAAGATGTCCTCTATCACCTGCTCTTTGTACTGGAGGAATTCTTCGGACTGCTGATACTTCTGCTCAAATTCGTTCAGAATCGAACGAACGGCGAACTTGGCGCTGAAGCGGTTCAGTTCTTCGGTACGGGTCCGGAAGTCTTTTTCATACTCTCGTAACCGAAACAGGTACCCTTCCGCCAAATGCCTTGCCTTGACGCCGTTCTCCTCGATTTTCCGCTTTTCGTCTGAGCTGAGGGTGCCGTGTATTTCGTTCGTCAACGGTTTTCCGTCCCACAACGGAATTGGAGCGATACCGGTCGGGGTTGCTTGCAGCAGGTACTCCACCTCTCTCGCTTTTTGGGTGATCTCCGACCAGAGCCGCTTTTTTTGCTTTTCAAACTCGCCGTTGAGCTCCGAGAGCTTGCTCCGATAGGTCTCCGAGAGGAACACCCCTTCGAGCGATTTCAGCGCTTCTTCGATCATCGTCTCCCAGTCCTTTTTCAGGCTCTTGCCCAAACCGGGTAGAAGGGAGATTGCCACGGGAGACCAAGGGTCTTCGAAATTGTTCACATAAATCCAATCGTCCGGCGTTTTCTCTCTTTTCGCGTAGGATTCAAGCCATTTCTTCACAGAGGAGCGCCGTCCGGAGCCGCTGAGTCCGGTTACGAAGATGTTGTAGTTTCTGGCTTTCAAAGCTAGGCCGTCGAGAAAGGTATCTTTCGTTTCGTCGCTTTCCTCGGTGAAGTCCAGAGATTCAAGCTGCGAGGTCCCTTTCCACACATACCCTTTGTCTATGTCCAAATCCTCAGGCCGTAATTCTTTCAAGCTTTTTCCACCTCTCAATGATCCAGGAAGAATCGTTCCGCTTCGTCAACAACCTCTCTGAGACGTTCGTTTCCAATCTTGTCTTCCACGTTTGTTTCTTTACGCAGGAGTATAACATATTCGAGGTTGCCCTTCGTCCCCTTGATCGGCGAAAAGGAGAGTTTTTCGGGGGATAGGCCGCTGTCCAAAGCGTAGCGGATCGTCCGCTCGATCGCTTCGACGTGGTATGCGGGGCCCTTGACGATACCTTTGACGTTTTTTTGCGGCTCCAATTCAAACTGCGGTTTGATGAGAAATATCGACGGGGCGCCTTCAGAGAGCAAAGTAGAGGCCACAGGCAAGATCCATTTCAAGGAAATGAAGGAGAGGTCGCCGCAGATGAAATCGAAGGGGTGCCCGAAGGACTCGAAGGTCAAATAGCGGACGTTGGTTCGTTCTCGGACCACCACCCTCGGGTCTTGCCGCAGCTTCCAATCCAATTGTCCGTAACCCACGTCCACGCAGAAAACTTCTCTGGCGCCGTTCAATAGGAGGATTTCGGTGAATCCACCGGTGGAAGCGCCGAAGTCGCAACAGATGAGTCCCTTGACGGAAAGGCCGAAGGTCTCCAGCGCCCCTTTCAACTTCAGCGCGCCGCGACTGACGTACGGACAGTCGGTCTTCAAAACCTCGATCGAAGCGTCGGAAGGCACCTGCTTTCCGGGCTTCGTTTCTTTACGCCCGTTCACGATGATGTTACCCAATAGGATTTCTGCTTGAGCTTTCTCTCGTGACGAAAAATAGGCTCGATCCGTGAGCAATAGATCGAGCCTCGTTTGGTAAACGCGCTTGGGAGTTTTCGGTGTTATACGATTATCCGCCTGATTTCTTTTCTAAGGCTTTGGTGATATAGTCGCTCTGCCTTTGCCACGCTTGGATCGTCTTTTCCATAAAGGAAAACTTGGCCATAAGCGCCTCGTAACGTTTGGATAGTCGTTGGCTCAGCGAGATGATCTGCTGGTTCACCACCCGCAGCTGGTTGCTGATGGATCCGGAAGTGCCCGCGGTTTGGGCGATGTATCCGCTCCCGAACTTGGTGATATCGTAGAGTCTATCGGAGAGCTGAGTCGCGAAGCCCTTCACCGTGGTGTCTCCGAAGACCTCGCTCGCGCCAAAGGTCTTCCATACCGCTTCCGCATCGGTTTCCAAAGCGTTTCGAAAACGGGTTTCATCCAGCATAATCTGGCCTTTGACGATTTTTAAATATCCGCCGGTGAACCCATCCGAGGAACCGACACCGATATCGGTCAGAAAATCATAGGTCAGCACCGGATCGGAGTGTTGGTTCAAGAAGAAATCACGGAAGGACAAGGATTCGCCGGTCGGCGTGTCGACGATATTGAAGTCTTTTGTGCTATTCACGAAGACGCTGAAAACGCCATTTCCCTCTTGTATCTTCGAATGGATCGCGGGGTTGAGGAATCTGAATTTGTCGACGATCGATTGAACGGTGTCCGTGCCGTGGTATTCGATCGTATAAGGCGTTGAAGAGCCGGTGACCGTCACCGTTAAGGCGCCCCCCGTGATGCCGAAAGCGCTCAGGAGATCGGTTTTTTTACCGGTCACCTCCGTGGAGTAATAGACCTCGTGATTCGAGCCGTCCAGGTCCGAATAGACGAGAGAACGCAGACGGTTGAAGATGTCTCGGACGACCGGGTCGTTTTTCAGAGCCCCTTTGATGGCTTTCTGTTCCTCGGTCAATTTCTCATCGTCGGTCCTCGTGTTGTCCGTTTCCGGAGGATTCATCCGGAGGTAGAGGTTATTCATCACTTCGTTGTACTTTTCGATGAACTCCTTCATATGGTCCATCATTCCGTCTATGTCCTGGCCGACGGAAGCGTACACTCTTTCGGAGCTCGCGCGCTTGACGGTCACGGATATGCCGTCAAACAAGTTTTCGAAGAGGTTCGACGCCGACGTGACCGTCGTGGAAACCCCGTTGACGTCGACCGTAATCTGCGCTTCCCGAGCCGTTTGGTGGAATGTCCCATTCCGTAGGGCGCCGGGGTTATAACCGGTCGCCTTGCTGGGATCGATATGGAAAACTTCTAATAGGTTACTGTTATCGGCAACAGAAATGGAGACATCGGTATTTTTCGCGTCGAGGTGCAAGTACATCCTACCATCACGTTCTTCCGCCCAAGCGTGAAAGGAGTCTTTGAGATCGTCGGTCGAGTTGATGGCGTCGATTACGTCATCCAACACCTCGGTACCGCCAGATGAGGTGTAATCGACAAAGTAGTCGACGCCGTTCACGCTCAGCGTCAGCCGCCCGTCCACAACCCCCAACGACTGGAGCGTCGTCGTGCCGCTCTCCCCGTCGACGCCGGTAGAAGAGAATAGGGATTCGGTCATGTACAACATTTCGAGCAACCCTTTGGAACCCGCTCCCGGGGCATCGGAGATAGAAAGGGTATCCTCGGGATTTCTCGCTTGGATGTACAGGGCCAACGCGTCTCCGGTGTTGTTCGTCGCATAGTAAACGTCCACTTTTCCGGCTAAAGTGGGGTCTGTGTTGATTTCGTTCAGCAGGTCTGCCAAGGTTTGCGTGGTCTCATAATCGAAATGAATATCTGACCCATTGTAGCGAATGGTCAGCTGCCCGTTGGCCGTTATACCGGTTCCAGGGCCGTCAAAATTGGCGAGCGTATTCGTCGCTTTTCCGTTCGCGAAAAAGCCTGATTCATAGGACGTCGTCATCCCCATCACTTGAAGGAAGTCGCCGGAATCGGTTATCGAAAAGTCCACCGAAGCGTCGGCGCCGGAGATGAACAGTTTCACCCCCTCGGCGGAGTTCACCGTATCTACCTGCACCTCGGGGATATCGGCTCTGATTTGCGCGATCACCTCGGATAGGGTGTTCGAAGGGTGGTAGGAGATCGGGTCATAGGTCTTCCCGTTGACCGTCAACGTTAACGCGCCTTCGAGCGAGACCCCATTGTGGTATCCGCCGAGATTCTGCAACTGCGTCGAGCTATTCCCCGATACGTAGGCGGCGGAAAAATAGGTTTCATTTCGGGCGACCTGGTCGACGACGAAAGAAAAATTCTTCGCTTTCGCCGGAGGGGCTGCCTGAATCGTCGCGATCGACTCGTTGGTCGATTCTGTCTGGTACTTCAGGAAACTCGATTCCAAACGCCAGTTGTTCGTAAAAGTCCTGAACTCGGTTAACTCCTCGGACAGCTCGTTCAGGGCTTTTTGGCGGTTGGTCATCGCCTCTTTCTTCGCCGTGAGTTTTTTCAACGGCACGCTTTCGGCGTCGAGTATTTTGTCTATCAGAGAATTGGTGTCTATTCCGCTTGCGAGACCGCCGACGGAAGTGCGATTAATCACCGACGAATTGATATAATTCGTCAGATCAAAATTCGCCATATTCAGAACCCCCTTTTTTAAGGGACTTTACGCTCGTTCGTCCATCAAGGCGCCGATGAATTCGTTGAGGTTTTGGATCAGTCGGACGATGTCGGCCGGAGGAATCTGCCGTACCATCTCGCCGGTGTCTTTGTTCACGATCTTCACAATGACCATTTCGGCTTTCTTGTCCACTTCGAACTGTAGGTTGCTTCTCAAAACCCCTTTCATCTTTTCCAGGCTGCTCTCTAAACCTTTGACGATATCTTCGAGCGGCTGCTGAACCTGCTTGGCCTCCTCTGCTTGGCGTGGATATTGATACACGGCCGGGTCGACGAGTGAGGAGTCCGGTACCTTGGGCTGTCGTTCCAGAGATGGCTGGGCGATCGCCACGTTTGGCGTGTTGTCCGGTCGGATTTTCATAATCTCCCCTCCATGGTATGATACCTTTTATCGGCAATAGTCCTAACGGACTTTAGTCCCTTTTATGAATCCTGTTCTCTTCTCGATATATAAACCTTCCGGAAAACGTACAGACATTTTTGCTTTACCTTGTGAGCAGTATATCCATCCTAAACCGCTGAAACAAAGATCGTATCCGGCTTCCATAGAGGCCGCTCGCGTTTCCCAATTCCAGGTTTTTATGAATTTCGGGGAATAGGGAGGTAGCAGCAGGGTGCCGCAATGGTGCGCGTAGATCTCTTCGGCCCGCGTCGGATTCGTTTCGTGGACGCTGACGTTATCTCCGAAATAGAACTGGAGGATGACGGTCTCTTCGGGTTCGACCTCCACCTTGACCAAGCCGCTGAAAAAGATCGCGCGTGCCTGCCGGATAAAGCAAGTTTTTCGATGCCAACGCTTGGTTTTTCCCGGCAAGTGGCGGTCTTTTTCGTCGACCCATCGACAGATGCCGGACAGGTTTTCCATGCCTGGAACGTCCACAAGTCGCGCCCATCCTCCATCATAGGTCACCGGTTCGTAGGTAGTTCCGGGGTATGGAGAGGTGGTCGCCTTTTCGAGTTCTTCGTTATCTTCGCTGAGGGGGTTTTTCAACAGCGCGTTGATCAGCGAGGACTTACCGGCATTGACGTATCCGCAAAAGCCGTTCTCCGCATCACGAAGCATCAGATCCTTCAAACCCGGTATCCCATAACGGTTCACCGTGCTGATCGGCCATAACCGTTCTTTCTCTATACCATATAACTCCGAAACCTTCTTTTTCACCGCGCTGGCGGTGAGATAGCGCGGGAGGAGGTCGAATTTGTTCAATAACACCATCGCCCGAGGCGGTAAACGGCGGAGAAAATCGGGATTCAGCGTCCCCGTCAGATCGGTCAGGTCTGTCACGTAAAAGACGGCGCCACATTTTTCGAGCCTATCGAGAACCATTTGGGGGGTGTAATAACGACTCACCACGTGATAGTGAGAGCCATAGTGCCGTATCCGAAAGCATCGCTGACAGAGGGGGTTCTCGTATTTATCGAACAGTTCCAACGGGACATAGCCTGGTCCCGCGGCGTTTATTGACTGCAAAGAAACACCGCACCCCTCACATTTCGGCGTTTGTGGCACGTCGATCCATCCTTTCCATTCCGATAGGAAGGAGCTCTCCTTCCTCGGATTCGTCGGTATCACCGGCGGTCATCTCGGGTTTGGAAACGGGGCTAGGCGCTTTGGCCCACCCGCCGGTTTCTTTTATTTTAGGCTTGAAATGGATGAAGGAGATCAGTCGTCTTTCGAAAAACCGTAAGATCTTCGTCGTCCAATACTCGTCGTGTGGGTCTAGGGCTTCCACTTTGATCGTGTAGAGGTGTAGTAGGTTCCCGCATAGGATATCGGTGAAGAGCTGGTCGCCGATGATAACCGTCTTCTTTGGGTCTTGTCCCGCCTGTTTTAAGAACCCCCTCATCTTGTATGGAAAGGGTTTCAGCATCTTCCCGCGGATGATCTGCCCTTCGCCGATCTGTTTTTCGATGTTTTTGAGTCTATCGGTCCTCCACGTATTGGATAGGATGAAGACGCGAAACCCACACCGCTGCAGACGGGTGAAGAGCGCAGTCACCTCCTCGCTTAAAGACCCGATTCGCCTAGGAAGGAGGGTATTATCCAGATCGAAAACGACCGCGTCCAACCGATGTAGGGCCAATTGTTCATAGTCGACAGAAAAGACCGACCGGGCATATTCGTGCGGGCTAATCAGGTGAGTCAAACGAAAAAACCAGCCAATCGTATAGAAATAGAGCTTATAGAAAAAAACCGGAATCATGCTGAGGATGTTTTGGAAAATAGTCGTGAACCGTTTAGTCGCGTTCTCCAGCTTCGCCATATAGGGGTTCACCAAGAAGGTGTGCATCATCAACCGATTTCCCACGATGATATCGGTAAAAAACAGGTCGCCGATCAGAACCGATTGAGAGGGCGCGGCCCCCGCGCGCAGCACAACATCTCTGAGCTTTTTTACTCCCGGTTTCCGCATATTCCCGAACACGCCCACCCGTTCGTCGATTCCCTTGCGGACCTCGGCCACGCGTTTAGTCGGCGCGTTGCTGATGATGTTGATAGAAAACCCCTTCTCGATCAGCTCGGAAAACAATCTTTTCGTGTCGTCGTCGAGCAACGGGCTTTTCCAAGGGGCGAGCGTATTGTCGTAGTCGAAGAACAAAAAACGAAAGCCTTGTCGGTACAAACGATCGTAGTCGATTTCCCAGATAGAGGCTGCCCGATCTTTGGGTGTCGGTAAGCTAAGGATATCCCGGATTCGGTTCATACCGTATGATTTCCAAAGGGAGTTCTTCTTTGACCAGTTCTAACATTCTGAGGGCCTCGTCCAGCAACAGGGCTGGAACGATCACCTTCACGGCCCCGTCAATGAGTTCGGAGTGGCGAATATTGATTATGTGTTCTTCCGCTTCCGCCAGATAGCCTAGAATATGCGTCTCTTCCACTGGCATCTTCACGTAGATGTCATACTCCAGAATCTCTTTTTCCCGGTCTTTTTCCGGCGGTCCGATCTCTTTTTGAATAGGTTCTTGGGCACTCAATATCTCACACACCTCAATCGTATATATAGACGGAAGATCAAAACTTGTACGCGATGGTCAGGAAGTAGACTAATCCATCGTCTTGCCATTTCACACCGGCTCCCAGCGACAGAGACCAAATCTGTATCTCTAATTCCGAAGTCGCATAAAGGCCCCTTTCGTATCCGGCTTCTGCTCTTGCGCGCAGGTGAAAGGGTTTTACATAAAACGCTTGGGTTTCTAACCGAATCTTGCCGTACAGCTCTCGATTGTATCCCACGAGGGCAAAGAGGTTCGTACTTATCGGTTTGATTGTAAACCCGCCCGCCACGGTGATGTCGAAGGCGGTATCGGGGAATGATATGCCGCTGAAGACGGAGAGCCACAAGGGCTCGAAGTAGATTTTGAAGCCCGGGCCGTATGACCGTCGGTTTTCGACGCCCAAGGAGAGAGAAAAGCGCCGCTCGATTCCGGGGTACCATACCAAATGCGGCAAGGGGTAGGGGTAGAGAAAATCGAGCCCGACATCGACGCTTCTAAACGGCCATTCTGTCTGTAGGATCGAAAGGCCGAACAGTTCGTCGGTGAGGAAAGGGCGGAAGGAAAACCCGTTCTTTTCTAATGAAAAGGAGACGTATTCGGCCGAAATGTCGGCCTGAAACACCGTTTCGCCCAGTAAGAGAGCGGCCGTATAGTTTTGACCAAATCCTTTCTCAAAGGAAAGGACGTTCGACTCCAACGATACGAGAACGTCCCACGTGCTGTCTATTCCGATGCGGATGGATAGCGGATGGTCCATCGTGTTCTTCCCCTTGGGGTTCATAATCTGCGTGGACAAGGGGAAGGCGAGATCTTGCTCCGCTTCGACGGCTTTTACCCCTCTCTCTATCGGCAGCATCTTTCTTTTCTCCGGGTAGACTTCGATCGGCAAGACGAAGTCGAGCGCCTGGGTCATATCGCGCGCGGGCGGAGCGGCGGCGAGCGGCGGTTCGTCGCCAAAGGGTTTACCGGGCTTTCGAGGGTCTAGGATTTGTGGAATCGAAAACAGGGAGCTCTTTTGGAGGGAGATAAGAATCGTCGTCTCTTCTTTGAAGAGGAGCGCCCGCATTTTTTTATGCCTTAGTGTCAGCTCGGTCGCGAAAGATACCTCTTCGGCGATCAAAGAGGTCGGCTTCTGAATGGGCGCGTAGATTTCTACCACGCGTTTCTCCAAAGGATCGATGGTGATCAGTTCCAGATGAAACAACGAACGGGGCGCTTTCATTAGGGTAGCGGGCAAGGTGCCCGTGATGGTGAAGCTCACCTCGGAGCCCATAAGAAGCGATGAAAAGAGGACGATCAACAAAAATAGAAACGGTTTCGCCGCACGGTGACTAAGAATGAATGTTTTGAGTCCCCTCAACGCGCTCTCCCATCGTCCAAAACTTGGTCGTTCTATTCTTGCCCGTATTTTTCGAATGATATAGCGCTTTGTCGGCATCGGCGACCATCGTGGTGTGCGTATCGTATTGAACGGTATCGGTAGAGGCGACGCCAAAACTGATGGTCTTCGGCAACTCTGCGGTCATTTCCTTTAGCGGCTTCGGCAGATAGGTTTCATCCTCTATGGCTTTGCGGATGCGTTCCGCCATCCGATATGCCTCTTCGCCCGCCGTATTCGGAAGGATTAAAATGAACTCTTCTCCTCCGTATCGGCCGATGATGTCGTATTTCCGGCAACTGTTTCGCATCGTATGCGCGACCGTCACCAATATTTCGTCTCCGGTCTTGTGGCCGTATCGGTCGTTGAAGTGCTTGAAATCGTCCAAATCTCCCATAATGACGGAAAGGGGAGCGTTTGTCCTCAACGCTTTCTCCATTTCCTCTTCCAACCGTTGGTTGTAGTACCACCGTGTGTACAGGCGCGTCAAGGGGTCGAGAATCGAAGACTTGTATGAAATCGCGTTTCCGATCGCCATAGCCATAATCGGTTCCAGATAGTCAATGAAGGCCAAGTACTTTTCGTACTCTTCCTCATCGAGTCTCAGGTTTCGGTTCGAGATATACAGGAGCGCCTTTTTCGTGTCGTCTATGTAGAATTCCGTGCGCGACTCGAAGGGGTCCGGCGCGCTGAAGCATTTCTTCGTCAAAATCTCTTGAACCAGTTCATCACCGTCGGTCGAGTCCAATACGATCGTGCTCTGATAGAGAACCATTTGATTGGCGACGACGAGAATCCCGACTCGATTAACCGGAATGCTGGCCGCGATACAGTTGTTGAACTGGTCTAAAACTTCTTTAGGATCGGAAGAAGCGGTCAGTATCTTCGAAAAGTTGACGATCTGGCGTAGCACGGCGATTTCGTTGCTGAGCTTCACCAGGCTTCGTTCCAGTCTTTCGAAGGTGTCTTTCGTCCGTTGAGGATGCACTATTTCGGAATGGATCTCGACCGCCATCGCTGCCAAAAGGTCCTCAAAAACTGCTTCGGTACCGAAGAATCGTTCTTTTATCCACTTGCAGGCTTGGTGATAAGAGCATTGCTTGTAGACCTCATAGGCATCCCGAGCGAATTTGCTGGCCTTCTTCGGGTTTCCTGTCGCATCGTAAAAAAGGGCCAAGCCTTCGTAGGTCATCGCCAAAGAGACGATATCGTGCGTTTTCAGGTGTTTGGATGCGGTAATTTCGAGATGTTGCTCCACAATTTCGGGTGCCGCCTCCGCCAGCTTTTCGGGGAAAGCGACGGCAACCTCCTCATTCCAAAACGGGTTATTCTTGATGAGCTGCTCGTAAGCCTGTCGTACACTTTCCGGAGTGTTCGCGCGGTAAACCGCCACTACTTCTTGGTACCCGTACTCCATCATCGCTTCCGGAGCGGATTCGAGCAACATTTCCAAAGCCGCGTAATTCCGACTGAGCATAAAGAGCATCGCAGAAAACCGAGCGGTCATCCCAAAAAAAGTCTGGGTATCGGCCATACGTTTGGCACACTCGTAATCTTCTAGCGCCTCGTCCCATTGCTTGTTGTAGGCGTGATACAGCCCCTCGAGGAGGTAACTCCTCGCTAGGGCGTCTTTTTCATTGAAGATCTGGGCGATCTCCCGGGCTTTTTCAAGGTAGTCAAACATTTTCGCGGTTTCACCGCTGTACAGAAAGCCGTTAGCCAGCTCTAGCGTAGGTTGGAGGGATTTTTGGGCAGAAAAGAATACTTTGGCGATTTTTATCGCGTTTTCGTAGTGCGGTTGGGCATAACCAGGCCCCAAAGGAAAGACGATGTTGCCGGCGGTCAGGAAGACATCAGGTAACAGGTAAGACATATGATACTTCTTGGCCCGCTCGATGTTGGCTTCACATATGGAATACGCAGGCTGCCAATTGTTCTTTCGCTCGTAAGCCTGCGCAATTAAGTTGTAAGCCATGATTTCCAATCTGTTATGCGCGTCGGTTTTTTTATTGCAGACACGCTCCAGAACCAAGTTGAGGAGCGACAGCGCGTTGTCTAACTCTCCGATTTTCACTTTCAACGTAGCACAGGCGTAGATCATCTGTGTAACCCAGAGCGCTTGTGATAGTTTTTTATCCTTAAACAAACCCGCTTGCCGCCCGCACATCTCATCCGCTTTCTGGTACTCTCCTTTGATGATGCGGTTGGCTATGCACAGGTAACGATAGTTTTCGGTATTATACAGAGACTCTTCCATAGATTCGGGAAAAGGCTTGCCGTCATAAGCGCAAAGGATCGCGTACCAGCCGAGCATCGATGGCGATATCTCTTCGGGTTTCAGCAGCTGAAAGACCTCATCCATATATCCCCGAGCCGTTTCGAAGCCTTCGTTTTTTCTGAAGGCTTTACGAGAGGCGCATAAATAGATCTTCGCGGCCATCCTCGTTTCACCGATCTCCTTGTAATGCCAAGCCTGCTTGTTTAACTGGCTCCCGTATTCGGCAAACCGGCGGTGTAATCGATATCGCAGCTCTTGCGGGCAGCGAGCGTAAGATTGTTCCCATATCTCCTGTAAAGAGAAGCGAAACAGGTGATCCTCCGTGAAAAATAAACCGAGGTCCTGAAAGTGCCAAAAGCTCTTTCTAAGTTTCTCCAAGGGCAGATCGATCGCTTCACCGAGAGCGTCAAGCTCTTCGGCAGTGAATTTTTCCGAAAGACACGCGATCTTGGACAGAAGCGACTGCTCTTCGGGTTCTAGCGAAGGGAACATCGTCGAGATGTAATCGCCAAACCCGTCGATCGATGTCATATCCTCGGAGAGAACCCAGCGTCCGTCTTCGATAAAGAGCTTTCCGGACCCATTGAGGAGGTTGAGTAGGCTGATAATGTACCCAGGATAGCCGCCGGTGATTTTTGAAATCCAAAGCACCTTGTCTTTATGTTTTTTTACGAACCGTTCGCCCAACATCAACTCCAACAGTTTTTCCGTTTGCTCTTCGGTAAACGGACGTAGGTGGATGAGGTGTTCGTAGTCGATAGTCCCTTTCTCTCTCAACTGCGTCATCGCGATCACGATTTGATTGTCCACGATCATATTTCGGATGCTTTTCAACAGCCGAGAGTACCGTTCGTCCGCCAGTTCGATATCGTCAACCAATATGGCAAGTTTATCTACCGAGGTCAAGAGTTTCCCCACGATAGAGAGCACTCGGTCAAAATTGTAGACATCCCCCAAATCCCAAAGGTAAGAGAAATCCTCTTCATCGATACCGACTTTGGCCGGCGACTCCACGATCTGTAAGAGCTCCTGTGCGAATCGCTGCAAATCGGAGGCCACAATCGTCTTCCATCCCTCGTTCCACATTTCGTTTTGTGCCAACGTCAGGAAACTGCTCTTCCCGACGCGAGTCTGGCCGCGAATCACGATCAGACTGACTCCGCGGTGTTTTCTTTCGTTCAGGAGAGACATAAAGGCGGCCAGTTCTTTTTCGCGCTCGATGATATTCGGTGAGATGAATTCGCGTTTAATCGCCGTCGAAAGCGCCTTGGGCAAACCGGCAAATTGTGGCTGCGAAAGGATACGCGAGTAATGGGTCGGCCTATTTGCCGGGTTCGGATCGGTCATTTGCGTGACGGGATCACGAACCTCAGTCAGTATCCGCTCGGGCAAAATCGCCTCCAGTATCCTTCCGAGAACGTAGACGTCAGAGGCCGGCGTGGGCTGTTTCCCCTCCAACAGCTCACTCGCCACAACCACGGTAGACCGATTGAGCAGGTTTTTTAACGAGTTTTGCCGGTAGTTCACCCAAAGCGGCGTCAAGAAGTACAACCGATCGGAAATGAGTAGGTCCGGAAGCCCCCAAACCCCAAAACCGATCGATGAGGCGTGTTGAAAGAGTTCGAAGTTTTCAAGCAGCGATTGCGCGATTTGGAGACGGTGCCCCTCTTCAAGGATGCTGTTATGGACGTCAGATTCTTCGTGAAACGGGAAATGAAAAACCGGGGGATTGACATCCAAACCCACATAATCCGGGTATAGAAACCGACTCCGCGCTTTTGAAATAGCGGTGATCCGATCCGCAAGCTTATCGAGACTTAAGCCGTATGCCTCCCTCGACAGGTGCTTCGAACGTTTATAGGTTCCTTCGTGCTCGATGAGGTACTCGTCCCCATCATAATTCGAGCGTAAGAGCTTTATGATGCGCAACTGATCACGTCCTTATGTGTGAAAGCCTCGCTGTTGCCCTCAAGCGGCGGTGCTTCAATTTCTTATGAAAATCATCGTCCACTCGACATTACCCCATTAAGTATAACACAAAGTACTGTCCTGGAAAAACGTTGTGTGGGTCAAGTTGTAGGGTTATCGCGGGGTAACCAGCGGGCTGACTTCGGAAGCCCACGAAGTCTCGCAATACGCCCTTAGCCCCTTCTACGCGCAATAGGACCGTGCAAACACATATCGCGTCGCCGCATAAAGAAGGGGCGCTTACGCCGCGATGCTGCACTTGTGAATGCCTACTTTTAAGTTGGTATGTCTTGAAAAATGGTTTCGCTCCGAGAGAACTATGAACCCACGCCGCACTAAAGTACAGCATTCCCAGGCGCTCCCAGTGCCTTCCCAGAGAGACAGATCGACTGGAAGTCGGCCCCACGAGTTTTCTTCGGTCTTTTCTCTGTGTTCTCTGTGTTCTCTGTGCCCTCTGTGCGAACCCTGTTTTTCAAGGCATAAACAAACCCGTATCGCGCCGTCGCATAAAGAAGGGACGCTTACGCCGCGATGCTGCACTTGGGAACGCCAACTTTTAAGTTGGCATGTCTTGAAAAATGGTCTTGCTCCGAGAGAACAATGAGCCCATGCCGCACTAAAGTACGGCGTTCCCAGTCCACAGAAACCCGCGATACGCCCTTTTCCCCTTCTACGCCGCGATGCTGCACTTGGGAGCGCCTGGGAACGCCAACTTTTAAGTTGGCATGTCTTGAAAAATGATCTTGCTCCGAGTGAACAATGAACCCATGCCGAACTAAAGTTCGGCGTTCCCAGCCTACAGAAACCCGCGATACGCCCTTAGTCCCTTCATTATTACCCCGCGATGACTACATGAACTAAAAATCATTGCGTTTCCGGTTTTTTTAAGAAAACAGCGACGGGGAAAAATCTCACCCAATTTTTATTTCAGTTCGCAGTGACCCCGCTAATTCAAATCGACTATGAGGTCTTTTGTCCGTCCGCGTCTTTCATCAAAATTTCCAGCATCTTCATCTCAAGCACGTTTTCCGGGGTTAAGCCGTCCAGCCGAAGGTAGAAGGAAGCGACATCGATGAGAGCCTGTAACGGCGTAAGGCCTACGATTTCCGAACTGTCTATCGCGACCGCGTACCGCTCGGCCTCCAACTTCACCATTTCATAGACGCGGAACAGCGTACTTCTTTTGTAGTTGGTCATATTGATGGACACCTGAACCATCTGTTTTTCCTTCAGTTCCATCCCCAACGCCTTGACATACCGAAATCCCCCGCTGATATTGCGTATCGCTTTGGCGATTTTGTTGGCGATCTCCAGGTCCTGGGTTCTAAGGTTGATATTGAAGGCGATTAAAAATTCCCGCACTCCCACGGCACAGGCGCCCGCGGAAGGGTGTATCTCCCTTCTGCCAAAGTCCGGGCACCATTCCGGCTTCTGGATTTTCGCCGCGAACCCTTCGAACTGTCCTTGCCGTATATTGGAGAGATCCTTTCTCTCATCCCGGGTGGCCGATTTTTCATAGAGGTATACGGGGATCTCCAGTTCCTCCGCTATTCTCTTTCCCAAGGTGGCCGCGTGTGTGACACACTCTTCAACGGTCACATTCCTCAAGGGTATCAAAGGGATCACGTCGGTGGCCCCCATCCTGGGGTGTTCTCCTCGGTGAACGCGGAGATCGATTAGCTCGGAGGCTTTTTTGGTCATATCAAACAGCGCCTTCAAGACGGACTCGGGTTCTCCTACCATAGTCACGACGCTCCGGTTATGATCGTAGTCCAGAGATTCGTCTAGTATCCACACGTGATCGTAGGCCTTCGCTTGCGCCACGATCGCATCCACGACTTCTTTGCGTCGGCCTTCACTGAAGTTCGGTACGGTCTCGATCCATTTCATCGCTTTTCCCTCCCTAATAATGCTCACTGACTTCTATGTCCACTTTTAAAGAGATGCTATTCAGAAGCGGAATCCCCTTCATTCCGCCCGCGTGTGCGCCGTATGCAGAGTGCGGCTCGCCGACGAGGACCTGTTCCATCTCTTCGGCGACGATAGCCTGTAAGGAGGCCTTTTCGGATTCAGGTAACTCGAAAACCAATTCGTCATGTACCTGCAAAATCAGGCGCGCCTGCAATCCCTCTCTTTTCAGCCTTTCATATATCCGGATCATCGCGATCTTGATCACATCCGCCGCCGTCCCTTGAACCGGGGAGTTGATCGCCACCCGTTCCGCCTCTTTACGTAGCCCCGGGTTCCTCGCGGCGATGAACGGTATCCTACGAAGCCTGCCGTAGAGCGTTCTTACGATACCGTCCGAATTCGCGAGAGCGATGGCCGCGTTCATATAGTCTTTGATGCCCGGATAGGCGCGAAAATACGCGTCTATGAATTTTTCGGCGTCTTTCCTCCCAATTCCCAATCTCGAGGACAGCCCGAAAGACGAGACGCCGTAAATGATCGAAAAGTTGATCATCTTGCCGATACGCCGTTGATTTTCGTCGACTTCGGACCACGGGATATCGAATAGCCTGGAGGCCGTGTACCGATGGATATCCTGGCTTCTTCGGAATGCTTCGAGCAAATGGGTGTCCTGAGACAGGAAGGCCATCACCCGCAACTCGATTTGGGAATAGTCCGCGCTCAGCAACAACCAGCCGGGTCTCTGAGGTTTGATCGCCGCGCGGATCTCTTTGCCCTCTTCGTTCTTCACAGGAAGGTTTTGCAGGTTCGGTTCGCTACTGCTCAAGCGGCCGGTCGCTGTTCCCGCCTGATTGAAGGAAGTGTGTACCCGTTGCGTTTTCGGGTGGATCAGGTTTGGGATCGCGTCGATATACGTGGTCTTGAGCTTATTCAGCTTGCGGTACTCGAGGATCTTCTCCGCGATCTCGTATTCTCCGGCCAGCTCTTCCAACACCGATTTGTCGGTGGAGTAGCGTTTGCTCTTTGCAGTGCTCTTTTTGGAAGGCAAGCCCAGCTTTTCGAACAAGACCTTTCCTAACTGAATCGGCGAGTCCAAATTGAAAGGCTCTCCGGCGAGGCTCACCACCTCTTTTTCAAGCCCTTTTATCTGCGCTCCCATCCTTTCCGAAAGGTCGAGTAGCGCTTCGCGGTCGAAATACACCCCGGTCGTTTCCATCTCAACTAGGACTCTCAGCAAGGGCATCTCGATCCTTTCGAACAACGGGTCCAGACCGTTCTCTTTCAGTTCCGGTTCGAAGCGGCGGCATAACCTCAGGGAAAGGTCCGCGTCCTCCACCGAATACCGAGCGGCCTGTTCGATCGGAATTTGAGAAAAGTCCCGCGCGAAGGGATGCGCGCTCATCAGATCCTTGTAGCTCAACGGGGCTTGCGATGAGACCTCGAGCGCCAGGCCGTCGAGATGGAAGCGTGAGCGGTCCGGGTCCAAGAGATACGCCGCGATCATCGTGTCGAAGTAGCGCTCCGGCAGCGGGTATCCGTTGTGCGCAACCACCTCGAAATCGTATTTGAGATTATGTCCGATCACCCGTTTCTCTTTGAGCGCTTTAAAAAACTCCGCGACCAGCGGTTCGGAAAGGTTCGGACCCTCGACATGCGCGACGGGCAAGTAGAATCCCGCTCGCTCCGCCATCGAAATTGAAAGGCCCACCAAGCGCGCATCTCTTGTGTTCAAGGAATCCGTTTCGGTGTCAAACGCGCAATCCTCGACCTTATGCATCGCCTCGAGAAGTTGACGGAACCCTATTTCGTCCACGACGACGCGATAGTCCCGGTCTTCTTCAGTTGGAGCGGGAGACGCTTCTTGACACGCCGACGACGTCGGTATCGCCTCCTGTTCCCGTTCGCTCGTCCCGTCCCCTCCCGCTCCGAAGAGCGTCGGCATCCATTCTCGCTCGAGACTTCTGAACTCAAAACGGCGGAAATCCTGCAGCAACTGGGTGGGGTTCACCGAATGATAGCGTAGATCTTCAAAATCCTGAGAAATGGGGATATCGGCTTTCAACCTCACCAGCTGCTGGCTCAGAAAGGCGTCCGCTCGGCCCTCCGTTAGCTTCCCACGTAGCTTTTCCGGAACGCTATCGAGATGCTCGTAGATGGCGTCCAACGTTGGGTACTCCGTGAGGAGCTGAAGCGCGCCTTTTTCACCGATGCCCCGAATGCCGGGGATATTGTCTGTCTTGTCGCCGACGATCGATAGGTAGTCGATCATCTGCGCCGGAGTCACGCCGTACTTCTCTAGAACCTTCTCGCGATCATAGACAACCAAGTCGGCGACTCCCTTTTCTGCGCGCAGCATTTTCACTTTATCGTCGATGAGCTGGCAAAGGTCTTTATCGCTGGTGAGGATCCATATTTCATCACATAGGTCCCGGTACTTCCTCACGTAGGTGGCGATCAGGTCGTCGGCTTCGAAGCCTTCCATCGATAGGACCGGAATCCCGAATCCTTCCGCCAATGGAGCCACTTCCTTCATCTGTTCCCTCAAAGTCTCCGGCATAGGCGGGCGCTGCGCCTTATATTCGTCCAGCAACTCCGTTCTGAAGGTGGTCCGCCCCGCATCCATAAAGAAGGTGACGTATTGCCCCTCGAGGAGGCGCTCTCTGGACAACTTCGTCAGCATTCGCGCGAGGCCGTAAAGCGCGTTGACCGGTTGGCCTTTGGAGGTGTTCAGCTCCTTGATGCCGTAATAGGCTTTGTACACCAAGCCGGTTCCGTCTATCAGGTACAGCTTTCGCATCTACACCACTCCCGCCCGAGGTATCGCCAGGGCTTTATTACGTATTTTACTGTTCATAATCGTTTGGATGGTCAATTCTCCTCCGTCGTCGTGGATCAAGGCGTAGGAGTACTCCGTTCGCTTCACGAATTTTTCTTGATCTCGTTTCCTTCCCCTCTCGATTACGTTCCGCCACGTGCCAGTGTTGATATAGAACCGATTTTCACCGTTCACCGTGTGGATGACGCTGTCGAAGCGGTGACGATGGCCAAATAAAACGCCGGACAGATTCCGGTAATCGATGTCGGGGAGATCGCAAAACCCCCAAAAATCAGATTCCTGAAAACGATCGGGCTCCTTATGAACGGCGCCCACGAGAGCCTTTTTCGCTTTTCGCCGCATATAGTCGGTTCGGCGAAGTTGACGCAGCTTCGCGACGATCCCGATCATAATCCGCCCCAACCGAACCCCTCCCTTGTTGTTCACGAAAAGCCCGGACAGTTTCGCCGCCCTCGGGTAGTTCATTTTCATCCAGCTTTGCGCCGACACCGTCTGTAGCATTTTGAGCAATTCGGTCATCCAAAGCTCCGCGAGGTTGATACTGAGATGGAAGGTTTCTTTGATGTACTTCACCCAATCGAACACATCGATATTCGGGCGGACGTCGTCGAAGTCATCGACGATGGAAGAGGGCACCCGCTCGTCCCGGAGCCGCTCGCGAAAGTGTATCATCATATACCGGGCCATGTAGTCACCGATGGGTGGGATCAAACGTCCGGTCTTTTTTTCCTTTCCAAAACGGTTCGTCAAGTCGAAGTTACTGCCGTGGTAGCCAAAAAGCCCCCAATGCCGATCGTAGAAATAGGGAACGAACGAGATGCCCTCTCCTTCGGCCAGATACTCGTTCACGCGATCGCAGAGGTCCTCGCGTTTGAGGAAGTAATAATCATGGTTGCCGACGACGTAGACGATACGGTTCGTCCGCATAAACTTTTTTAGGCTTAAGATCAACCTCGGATGACGGGAGAAAATCTGATCGACCACCCCGACGTCGATACCCTCACATACCTCTTCGAAGGAGCATAGGCCCATATCGCGGACCATTTTACTTTCTAGAAGTTCGAAGATATCGCCCAAAAGCACGAGCTCCGTCGGTTTCCCTGATGAAGCAACCGATTCCAGCAAGGAAGAAAACTCTTCGTCCAAGCTAAAATTGTCGTTAAACAGACCGTCGCCCACGTGCAAGTCGCTGGCGAATAACCGTTGCATCCGTTTTCCCCCTATTTTCTCGTTTCTCCGCCTTATTATACCACTAACCATAGCGTTCAAACTGGGAGGAGTGGGTCAAGTTACGGGGTGACATAAAATAGAGGTTCATCGCGGGGTAACCAACGGGACCCCGCGATCTGCTTTTATGGGTGCGCATCGCGGGGTCGTAAAAACCACTTACCCCGCGATGAACCGCACGAACATCGCGGCGTAGTCGCTTATGGCTTCTCAGGGCGAGAGCCTGTGCATCCGAACAGTTGTCGATTTTCTCTTTGTGTTCTCCGTGCGAAACTTTTTTTGGTTTTTGAAAAAAATGCCGAACTGAAGTTCGGCGTTCCCAGTGGGGCAATCCCAGTTGTTCCCAACCCATCGCCTATTTTCCCTTTGTGTTCTCAATGTCCTCAGTGCGAATTTTTTTTGTTTTTGAAATACCTGTCGAACGAAAAATTCGGCGTTCCCAGACGTTCTCAGAGCGCCCCCAAGGGGTGTCCCATTGTGTCCCGGGTTCTTCCTAGGCGCCCCAACGCCATTCTTATCCGGTACGCGTTTTTACTCGCAACGCACAACCGTGGCAGCGCCGCCGAACAAGGGTCGCCCGCGCCCTCGATTTTTGATACGTACCTCAGACGCGTACGAGCGAAATACCCCATAGCGAACGACCACCGTAACGAAATATGTTCCTAACCTATCCTTGACAATATGTCCGATCGGTAGTAAAATCTACTAAACATTACACTCCCTTCTCTGTGTCGTTTTCGTTGTGACTTGACAATATGAAATGATGTGCAGAGACATCTATTTTTGCTTTTTTCTTCTTTTCACAATCCGATTTCTATGCTTTTTTCATCGATATGTTTTAGTGGGGGCCTACGGTGAGAAAGAATCTCTTCGAATCTGTCTTTATTTTGACGAGAATCAGTTACGTGATTCGGTCAAGGTGAAATCATAGAAATGGAAGATGAAATCCTGAGGCTGAACTCCTATGGAAAACGATCTAATAGTTAGCTGCCTGAAGCGTTTATGGGCGAAAACGAATCCTTTTTACCCGTTATTCCAACACCTCATTGATGTTGGGGTCGGCGTCGGGTTTCTTTTACGTCATTCTTCGTATCGCTGCCTGGGGGAGAAGCTTGCGCGATCTTTCGGCGCCCCTCTCGATCAATCCGTTCCCTGGTGCCAATACCTCTGCGCTATGCACGATATCGGCAAATGTCATCCGTTGTTCCAAGGAAAAGCGGACACTGATTTTTCGCGCGACCTGAAAGCGATGGGGAAAATCCCTGCCATCGTAACACCGGGCTTTCGCCACGAAGCGTTCTCGGATGACTGGGTTTATCGGCTGCTTAAAGAAACGTTCGATTGGAAGAGGGGGCAGGCTCGGACGATGGGTTCAATACTCCACGGGCATCACGGCAATTATTTCTCCAAAGTGGTACCGGAGCCTGGAAGCTTAAGCGCGTTTTGGGAAGAAGTACGACAGGAATTTGCCCATATGCTTCTAAACGTGTTCGACCCGCCAGAATTGAAAGGGCACACGATCGCGCATCACAGCAATACGGGAGTTATCCTTTCCGGTTTATGCGTTTTATCTGACTGGGTTGTGTCAAATTCCGAGGTATTCGAAATGGGGGTCTTTGATGGATTCGCAGTGGATTACGCCCCTATCAGCGAGAAGAGAGTATCCGATGCCTTCCGAAAAATCGGGTTCACCGAAAGTATCAATTGGCCGCGTCGCCCCCTCTTTCGACAAGTGTGGAGCAACTTGGGAATTCGTGAACTACGCCCCATACAGGAAAATGTCGAATCCCTCGTTCAGGACGACATCGAACCCGGGCTCGTGATCATCGAAGCGCCGATGGGAGAAGGGAAAACAGAAGCGGCCCTCCACTTAGCCGCTCACTGGATAGGTCGGAATGATTTGTCCGGGTTATATATCGGACTCCCGACAGCCGCAACGAGCAATCAAATGTATCAGCGGGTCAAGTCGCTCTTGTCTCAACACCTTTCCAATTCTCGCCTTCCCATCAAACTCATTCACGGAAGAGCGTGGTTGATCGACGAATTGACACCGCACAAAGAGATAGAAACTGATCAGGAAAACGGCTATTCTGTTCACGAGTGGTTTTCGCCGAAAAAGCGGAGTTTGCTCTCTCCTTACGGTGTAGGCACAGTCGATCAAGCGATGTTCAGCGCGCTAAACGTCAAGTTCGGGTTTCTTCGGCAACTCAGCCTTTCCGGGAAGGCGTTTGTCATAGATGAAGTTCACGCTTACGACGCGTATATGTCGCAAATTATCGAGCGGTTGCTTGCCTGGTGCGCTTCCCTTGAAACTCCCGTGATCTTGCTCTCCGCCACGCTTCCCTCGGCAAAGAAGCGAGCGTTCATTCAAGCCTACCGTTCCGGCAAAAACTTTCCCGACCAGCATTGGGAAGTTTCTTCAGAACAACACTACCCATTGCTGTCCGTGTCTTCTCTGACAGGCGAATATATGGAGTACCCCGTTCAGGGCGCCGCGAAAACTCAGACGATAGAAATAGCCCACCATCCCTTCTTAAACGATACGGACTCGATAGCCGATCTCATTTCCCCAAAAATATCCAAAGTTGGCGGGGTATATTGCTGCATCGTCAATACGGTGAGAAACGCGCAGCAACTCTATAAGTCCTTACGGCAGCGAATGCCCGAAACAGAGCTCCTCCTTTATCACGCTCGGTTCTTGGCGGGGCGGCGACAGCAGATAGAAGAAGAAGCGCTGAGAAGATACGACAAACGCAGCCTTCTCCCGGTAGACGATCCGGAGCGCCAAGAACGCCCCAAAACCAGTCTGCTCATAGCGACTCAAGTCGTGGAGCAAAGCCTTGACGTCGATTTTGACGAAATGTTCACAGAAATAGCCCCGATCGACTTGTTATTACAAAGAGCAGGGAGGTTGCACCGACATTCAGGTAGAACGCGCCCAACAGGGAAATCCCCCACGCTCCATATTTTCGGCCCAAAGGAAAACGAATGGGACTGGGGATCGACGGGCAAAGTCTACGAGCCGTTCATCTTGGCGAAAACGCGATGGCTTTTGCAAGGCAAAACGCAATTAAAGCTCCCCGAAGAAATCCGGTGTCTCGTCGAATCGGTCTACAACGACGAAAAAGACATCCCGGATTCTTTCATCGCGCCGTCGAAGATAGACCAATTTTACGATAGAATGAAGGAATCGCAAGCGCAGGAAGAAAATGAAGCTAGACAATACTTGCTCCCGAAACCCAACAAAGAATCGTATATGATCGTGGATAGAGCCAGCCACGCCTACGAAGAAGAGGAGGAAGGTATGGGCGACTTTTTCAGGGCAAGTACGCGGATGGGCAACAATACGTGCACGTTATTGGTCCTACGGGACGAAGACGCAAGCGGTCCCGATTTCAGAAATACGGACAAAAAACGACTGAAAGAACTGATGCTCTCGACGACCAGCGTGCCCCGATGGTGGCTGCGAGATGTAGAACCCGATGCGGGATATGCCAAAATTGAGGAGGCGCGGAACTTCCCCGTGAAAGCGCTCGTATTGAGAACGGACGACGGTGGACGTTGGAAAGGAAAAGGGTTGGCAAACAGCGGGGTGACCATAACGAATGATCGAGAATTGGGAATCACATACGAAAAGACGGAGGTGAAAAGCGATTGACCGTATCTTTTGACGTTTGGAAAGAACCGTGGATACCTGTTTTGAACACAAAAGGGACAATCGAAGAAAAGGGGATTCGAGACTGTCTGTGTTCATCGCACGAACTGGAAGCCATCGTAGACCCTTCCCCCCTGATTCAGTTCGGTCTCTATCGCCTGCTGATCGTAATGCTGATGGATATCTACGATTCGCTTACGGCGAACCGGCCTTACGATTTCATCCTCGATTTGCTAGAAGAAGGGCGGTTCTGCCCGGATAAAATCGATGATTACTACAATAATCGGGTGGGGCCGAGCCGGTTCGATTTGTTCGACGAAACATATCCCTTCCTACAAAGCGCGTTCAACGAAGAGTATGACGCAGAAGACAAACCTGTGTCTTACCTATTGCACCACCAGCCAAGCGGGACGAACGTGATCCATTTCCACCACGTTTTCGAGGGTGACCTGGCGTTGTCTCCCGTCGTCTGCGCTCGGGCGCTGTGTACGTTCCAACCCTTCATTACGACAGGCGGAAGAGGGAACGCGCCGAGTATCAACGGAGTTCCGCCCCTTTATGTGCTAGTAAAGGGGCGATCCCTTTTCGAAACGCTCTGCTTGAACACGGTCTGGGGGCAACCGGATGAGCGATTCTCGGGAGCAGAACCGGTATCTTGGCGTTCACTCAAAGAGGTGGTACCGGGGCAAGAAAGGGACACGGCGACCTACCTGGAAGGCCTCACCTGGAGGCCGCGCAGGGTGCGGCTCATCCCTTCTGACGGTGGGGTCTGCACGTATTCAAATCAACACAGCAGCACATTGGTGCGCAGAATGAACTTTTCCGCTGGATTCACGGCGCGATTGAAAGGTGCTTGGGTCGATCCCAACGCGGCTTCGATTATCACCAATAAGGATCTCCGCATGATGACGCCTAAAGAGGACCGGGAGATTTGGAGAGATGTCGGTCCTCTGCTCCTTCTACACGAAAACGACTACTCGGGAAAAAGGGAAAAGATCCGTTACGAAAAACCTTTGGTTCTACGGCAATACGAGCAACTAAAAAGAGAACTCCCCGATATGCTCAAAACGGAAGTCTACGGCCTTCGAACAGACTCCAAGAACAAGTACTTCGAGTGGGTGTATGAGCCATTACACATTCCTATGGCTTACGACGCGGACGGGAGCAAGCGCGGTTTGGTACAAAAAGTGATGGAAACTACGGATCAGGTGTGTAATTGGCTAGGAATCGCGCTAAAGAAACTCGCTCCCGCTTCTAGCGAGGCGCGTTCTTACATCATTACTGCTCAACGGATGTTTTGGGATATCGCGAGAGAACCCTTTTTCGAACTATTGGACGCTATGAGCGGCTTTTTGGATGACGTGAATATCGAGAAGATGATGATGCGAGAGTGGAAAAAGCGCCTGTCCGCCATCTGCAACAGGGCGCTGCAAGAGGCGTTACAGGAGTTTTCCGAAACCGGAAGGGATTTGATGCGTCAAGCGGAAGCGCGCCAGGTTTTTTGGGGCAATTTCCAACGGCTTTTTAAGGTTTATTCAGAGAACGAACAAAAGGGGGTGACCGTATGAATGGAGTAAACGACCAAATAGAAGGCTTCGTCGAGAGGTTGTGGGGGTTGCGTAAAAGCGAAATCAGCCTGCTGAAAAGAAACGCGGGGTGTTCTCTGCCGGAGTCTCTCAACACGCTACCCATCTTCGTTCGAATTTGCCCACCAGGCTTGTATAAAATACAAGAAGAGCTTTACCATCTGGTGAGCACTCTGTACGGGTTGAATCCGTACCCCGAAGAAGGGGATTTCGGCGCGACGATGGGAAAAGTGTCGAAAAAAACCCAATCCAAAAGTGTCGAAAGGCGATTCGCCATACTCCTCGACAGCAAAATCGGTGTTTCCTCCGTGAGCGGACTCGAAATGGGCGAACTCCGTTTTCGCTTGAGGCAAAACGTAAAATTGGCCGCGAGTAAAGAAGTGGGTGTCAATTGGTACCAGCTTACGAAAGATTTGCTGGGCTGGAACTACGACAGTAAAGACACGCAGATTCGGTGGGCGAAGTCGTTTTACGAAACGATCAACCCATAAGAAACATCAAAGGACGGGCAAGGGGCAATGGACAGCAGCGATTCGACAATCGCGCAATCTGAATAAGGAGGATCGATATGTTAATAGAGATACACATACTGCAGAACTATGCGCCTTCTAATTTAAACCGGGACGACACGGGCAGCCCGAAAGACTGTATTTTTGGGGGAGTACGGAGAGCCAGGATTTCGAGTCAGTGTCTCAAGAGAAGCGTCCGCGTGTCGGAAATAATGAGGGAGGCGTTGGCCAAATCCGGTTTTGGAACGCGCAGCAGACGATTTCCGGAATGCGTAAGACAATACGTGTTAGAGCAACTCACCGGGAAGTGTTCGCCCGAAGAGGCGAGCTTGATAGGCGAGGTCTGTAAGGTCAAATGCACGGGGTTGGCGAATAAAGACGGTAAGGAAAGCGAAGACGGCGAAATGCCCCAATCGATGTTTTTCACTGATCTGGATGTAAAAACGATCGGCGACTATTTCCTCAAAAAATTCGTTTTGGATCCTCAAACGAACGGACTGAAGGGCGCCGCACACGACATTGTCAAAAGCCTTAAAGATACGAAGATGAAAGAAGTTCAGAAATCGGTAGAGTTGAAATCCTGGAGACCAATTACGCCGGATATCGCTCTGTTTGGTAGGATGACCACCTCAGACGCATTCCACGATGTGGAAGCATCTGTACAAGTCGCCCACGCGATTTCGGTGAACAAAATGGATCACGAATTCGATTTTTTCACGGCCGTAGACGACCTTCAAAAAAGAGGGGACAAAGAAAGCGCCGGGGCGGATATGATGGGTGATGTCGAATTCACCTCGGGGTGTTTTTACAAATACTTTTCGATAGATTGTGAAGGTTTCGAACAAAACATGCTTGGGCCATCCCCCACTTCTTCATCACGTGATGAGGTGAAAGAGATCGAAAGAGAGATTATTCCCGCGCTGGTCGAAGCCTTCGCCATCGCGGCGCCTACGGGAAAACAGAATTCCTTTGCGGCGCATCAATTACCGGCTGCCATTTTGGTGGAAGTGAAAGACCAGAAGGTGCCGATAAGTTACGCGAACGCCTTCCTAAAACCGGTCACACCGAGTCGGGATAAAGACCTCAGCGAGGCGGCCATAGACGCGCTAAAAACCTATAAAGAGACCATCGAAAAGAAATACGGTTGTCGGCGCCGGGAAAGCCTTTGGCTCACGACAAAAAACATGAAAATCGATAACACGACCGAATGCGAATCCTTCCATATCTTGATAGAAAAAATGAAAGAATACCTATGAAGAGGTCCGAGGGCTATGAAAGCGACATTATTACTGTTAAGATTGGAGGGGGTACTCCAATCTTGGGGAATAAAAGCGCGATGGGATATTCGGGACACCGCCAGCGCGCCGACGAAGTCGGGGGTGATCGGAATGATCGGGTGCGCCCTAGGGTACCGAAGGGATAGCGTGGAGCTCGCGAACCTATTTGATCGATTGAAGATGGCCGTCCGTATAGAAAACCCGGGCATCATCACGATGGACTATCACACGGTACAAGGAAACCTCTGGACCGCGGCAGGAAATCAAAGGAACCACACGATCGTGTCGAAACGCTATTACCTTCAAGACGCGTCTTTCTTGGTGATTCTCGAGGGGGAAAAGTCCCATATCGAAAGCATCTCAGCGGCGATTCAGAACCCGAAGTGGCCGATCTACCTCGGGAGGAAAAGCTGCGTCCCCACTCGTCCCGTTTTTGAAGGGCTGACCGAAGAATACGCGAATTTGGAAGAAGCCCTGAGAAAGATTCCTTGGAAATGGCGCGGTGCGCAGAGAGAGCCGAAAACAACACCGAAGACTTTACAATGTTTTCTCGAAGATGAAAGGTGCGAAAGAACAAGGCCCGATCACGCGCCGATGTTTCCTTCGAGGTTGTATCGGCTGCGCGGGGAAAAAGCTTTCCGCGTTAATCTTCCGAACGAGGGATAGGTGATCGCTGATGTATCTCTCCCAATGGCGAATACGCGCGGATTCTTCCCGGATCCTACGCGTGATGGGCGATTGTTACGTGCTGCACCAGAAAATTATGGAGATATTTCCGAAGGGATTGTCCGATAGGAAAGCGGATCTTTCTTTACTCTATCGGGTAGAAAGGCGCGCCCCAGAAGAAGGCCATATCATTTTTATACAATCGAAAATAGAACCCGATCGCGACTTCGTCTCCACGGGCTCTTTCGCAAAAGGCGGGGAAGTCAATGAATTCCAAACGAAGAAGTATTCGACGTTCATCAGCAGTTTGTCCACCGACCGGCTTTACGGTTTTTTGATACACGCAAATCCGTGCGTAAAAAAAGGCACAAGCACGAGAGAAGCGCGGCTTTCGGGGGAAAAAAACAACGGGAAACGGATCGCAATAAAGAAATACAATGATCTAGCCTTTTGGCTCGAGCTAAAATCCTTCGATCACGGGTTCTCGTTACAAGAATTATCGATAGGAGAAAAGGTCGTTAAAACCGGATACAAGCGAAAGGATGGGGAGAAGCATCGGATAACATGCGAGGGATGCGCGTTCTCCGGTATTCTACAAATTACGGACAAAGCGCTATTCCTTCGAGCAGTCGAAAACGGGATCGGACCGGGCAAAGCCTTCGGGTACGGCTTACTAAGCCTTGCGCCCGTTGGGTGACGGTGATGAAAGACCTTCGCGAGCTACCCAAGGTACGGGACAGTTACACCTATCTCTATTTCGAGCGCTGTAAAATCGAACAGGACGGGAAATCTGTTTCCGCGTTCGATGAAAGTGGGAAAGTGCAGATTCCGTGCGCCGCTTTAATGGTGTTGATGCTTGGGCCTGGAACAAGTATTACGCACGCGGCCGTGAAAACATTGGTAGAAAACGGAGTTTTGATCATTTGGGCAGGGGAATATGGCGTGCGGTACTATGCGCAAGGGAACGGCGAAACCCGGAACGCATCGAACCTCATCAAACAGGCTCGCCTCGTCAGCGTGCCCTCGCTACGATTGAAAGTGATTCGCGCTCTTTATGAAATGCGGTTTGAAGACAAGCTCCCCGCCGATTTAACACTCGAGCAAATCAGGGGATTGGAAGGGATCAGGGTGAGAGAGGCATATCGGAAAGCCTCGAAAGAAAACGGAGTGGAGTGGCGGGGCAGACAGTATCAAAGGGATAGTTGGAACGCATCGGATCCGATTAACCGTGCGCTCTCAACGGCTAATTCCTGCCTTTATGGAATTTGCCATTCCGCGATTGTCAGCTATGGGCTATCCCCGGGGTTAGGGTTCATCCATTTTGGCCAGCAATTATCTTTCGTATACGATATCGGCGACCTGTATAAAACCCACATATCCATACCGGCCGCATTCGCAGCTTGCGCCAGGCCGGAAATGAACCTCGAAAGAGAAGTCAGAATGAGGTGTAGGGACTATTTCAAGGAGCATCAAACGTTAAAGAGAATCATTCAAGATTTGGAGCGGATCATCGGACTATGCGATGAAACGGAAGCAGACCATACGATCATCGACTCGTCCTTAGAAGAAGGAATCAGCGGCAGCCCCTCGCAGTTATGGCGCGAAAACGGGAACCACGAAATCGGAGGGCAGAACTGGGCCTTCATAATTGAGGGAGAGGGGGAGAAGAATGGTCGTAATGATACTTGAACGGGTGCCCGAAAGCGTTAGAGGAGAACTGTCTCTTTGGATGATAGAGCCAAAAGCCGGGGTTTTTGTGGGTAACCTATCGGCGTTAGTCCGCGACAAATTGTGGGATAAGGTACGCGAAAAATCGAAAAGGGGAAGTTGTACAATGATTCATACCCACAACAACGAACAAGGGTACCTGATCAGCCAACACGGAGAAAGTAGCAGGACGATAGAAGACATAGAAGGCATTCAGCTAATAAAGTTCTCATAAACAGCGGATAGTGGAAGTGTCTTCCCCACGTGCGTGGGGGTGAACCGGATAAATCCTTTCGTCAAAACGCAGGTGATTAGTCTTCCCCACGTGCGTGGGGGTGAACCGGCATTAGACGGCGACACAACCGCGCAGATATTGTCTTCCCCACGTGCGTGGGGGTGAACCATATTCGAAGGGTTAGTGGCTGCCGCGAACGCTGTCTTCCCCACGTGCGTGGGGGTGAACCATTTCCGAAAAAAACTATCGTGGTATACCACAAGTCTTCCCCACGTGCGTGGGGGTGAACCAATATACGCTATAATATAGCACCAAAAGCAAAAAGTCTTCCCCACGTGCGTGGGGGTGAACCAGAGAACGCCGAGAGCAGCAACGGCTTGCCGAGTGTCTTCCCCACGTGCGTGGGGGTGAACCGCAAAGACGCTCTCTGCGTTGCTCCCGGAGATAGTCTTCCCCACGTGCGTGGGGGTGAACCACTTTCTAGTTTTCCATTGATTGTTGAGGATAAGTCTTCCCCACGTGCGTGGGGGTGAACCATATCAAGACAAAACGCTTCGTGAGGCATTAACGTCTTCCCCACGTGCGTGGGGGTGAACCAACGGCGGCCGATGGAATGTTGTGGCGGCAGACGTCTTCCCCACGTGCGTGGGGGTGAACCAAAAGTGAACATACTCCGAATGACCTATTTTTCGTCTTCCCCACGTGCGTGGGGGTGAACCATACTATTTTCCCGTTAGTAGTTAATACGCCGCGTCTTCCCCACGTGCGTGGGGGTGAACCGCCAAGTACCGACGCGATTTCCTCTTCCGTACAGTCTTCCGCACGTGCGTGGGGGTGAACCGAAACGATCGGGAAAAAGAAAGGGGGATATACGGTCTTCCCCACGTGCGTGGGGGTGAACCGTTTTCTAATAGTATATGGCAGTCAGTAACTTCGTCTTCCCCACGTGCGTGGGGGTGAACCATGAGAAAGAACACCCAACAATAACATCTTTATGTCTTCCCCACGTGCGTGGGGGTGAACCGCTACCAAGGAAGCTCTTCATCTGTTAATTCTCGTCTTCCCCACGTGCGTGGGGGTGAACCGCTATGGCGAGCACTCGAAAATGGCGTTGCTACGTCTTCCCCACGTGCGTGGGGGTGAACCACGCGCTGGAACGGTTGCGGCTCGTAGAAGACCGTCTTCCCCACGTGCGTGGGGGTGAACCGCTACCAAGGAAGCTCTTCATCTGTTAATTCTCGTCTTCCCCACGTGCGTGGGGGTGAACCGCTATCTCACGTGCCCCAGAATCGTTTGATACCGTCTTCTCCACGTGCGTGGGGGTGAACCATGGATTGGCGGGGCGTTATTGCCAAACGGAAAGTCTTCCCCACGTGCGTGGGGGTGAACCAGTATATTGTCGACGCAGAATCTTATCCAGAGAGTCTTCCCCACGTGCGTGGGGGTGAACCAGTATATTGTCGACGCAGAATCTTATCCAGAGAGTCTTCCCCACGTGCGTGGGGGTGAACCAGTATATTGTCGACGCAGAATCTTATCCAGAGAGTCTTCCCCACGTGCGTGGGGGTGAACCACGTTAATTTTTCTGAATTAACAGAAAGTGTTGGTCTTCCCCACGTGCGTGGGGGTGAACCCGCCGTTGCCGATGTGGGGCCGGTTTTGCGGGGGTCTTCCCCACGTGCGTGGGGGTGAACCGTTAAAATCGATTGTCGGAATAACAGACATATGGTCTTCCCCACGTGCGTGGGGGTGAACCATTAGAGAATGGTTTAGATACATGTTGAAATGAGTCTTCCCCACGTGCGTGGGGGTGAACCACGTACCGGAGGAGGAGACGGAGGCGCGGGCGCGTCTTCCCCACGTGCGTGGGGGTGAACCATATGAATCTGAAAATGATAGCATAAATAAATCGTCTTCCCCACGTGCGTGGGGGTGAACCACCTTATCGAGAATAGTTTATACGCTTTGATAAGTCTTCCCCACGTGCGTGGGGGTGAACCGGTACAATTATAGTAGGTTCAAAAAGATTGTTAGTCTTCCCCACGTGCGTGGGGGTGAACCATAGGTGATGGAGTAATACAGGTTGCAGCTACAGTCTTCCCCACGTGTGTGGGGGTGAACCATACTTAACCGCAGTTCCGCCAGAATCGAGCGAGTCTTCCCCACGTGCGTGGGGGTGAACCGGATTAGATTTACCTGATTCCATAGAGGATGAGGTCTTCCCCACGTGCGTGGGGGTGAACCAAAAGCGATTATTAGTCCAGTGATGAAAGAAAGGTCTTCCCCACGTGCGTGGGGGTGAACCGATTAAGTCCTTCGTAAGAATGTTAAGCACCGCGTCTTCCCCACGTGCGTGGGGGTGAACCATGTTCTTATTGCATTAGGATAAAGACTTTCATGTCTTCCCCACGTGCGTGGGGGTGAACCGGATTATGAGTAAGAAGAAAAAGTTTTCTATGAGTCTTCCCCACGTGCGTGGGGGTGAACCAACCGAATTGCGTTGTGGGTCTTATAGAACGAAGTCTTCCCCACGTGCGTGGGGGTGAACCAGCGTATATCTAATCCCTTGTTTTGTGAAGGGAGTCTTCCCCACGTGCGTGGGGGTGAACCGACCGGTACCCCCAACACGCCCGCCGTAGCCGTGTCTTCCCCACGTGCGTGGGGGTGAACCGTTTTCTAATAGTATATGGCAGTCAGTAACTTCGTCTTCCCCACGTGCGTGGGGGTGAACCAACAGAAAAGGCGCTCGGACGGCGCCTAACCACGTCTTCCCCACGTGCGTGGGGGTGAACCAACAGAAAAGGCGCTCGGACGGCGCCTAACCACGTCTTCCCCACGTGCGTGGGGGTGAACCGCTACCAAGGAAGCTCTTCATCTGTTAATTCTCGTCTTCCCCACGTGCGTGGGGGTGAACCATTTAGTGGGAGGGAGTGGTGAGTGTGGCTATAGTCTTCCCCACGTGCGTGGGGGTGAACCATGAGAAAGAACACCCAACAATAACATCTTTATGTCTTCCCCACGTGCGTGGGGGTGAACCATAATCTTCTTTAAATTCATCTAATAATGTATTGTCTTCCCCACGTGCGTGGGGGTGAACCGTCGGCGGGTTGACGATGGAGTGACTTCTTTTAGTCTTCCCCACGTGCGTGGGGGTGAACCATTAGATACAATATATAAAAAATCCAACAGAAAGTCTTCCCCACGTGCGTGGGGGTGAACCATGAACACTGGAAGGGCGACGACGGCTGCAAAAGTCTTCCCCACGTGCGTGGAGGTGAACCATCGGACGATGCCGAGGACCATATGACGATCAAGTCTTCCCCACGTGCGTGGGGGTGAACCACTTCTTCTCACAGAGGCGAGGAAATAGGCGAAGCCTTCCCGGCGCGATGGATCGGATTCTCGTGACCACTTTCACCGTGAACCTGGCCGAAGACATACGAAACAACTTGCGCGACATATGCGACGCGGAGACGATGCGACGCATAGAAATCGTACACATCGACAAATGGGTCAAAGACTTTTTGAATAGCCGGGGATATGATTTCAACGTGTTATATGGGAAGGAGCTCGAGGAGTGTTGGGAACGGGCGATCGCGTTGTCCGGTACCGATCTCCCGTTTGACGTCAACTTTTATCTCGAAGAATGGGAAAGGGTCATCGCCGGAAACGACGTTCACACTCTGGACGATTACGTGCGTGTCTCGCGCGCGAGTCGGGGCGCCCGGTTGAGCAGGGCGGAACGAAAACGCGTTTGGCAGGTCGTTGAGACCTATCGGAAGGTTTTGAACGAAGAAAGAAGCCGAGACATCCAATCCATGTTGATGGCCGCGCGCGTCGTGCTGCGAAACAACCCGGACCTGCGGCCTTACAGAGCCGTCATCGTCGACGTGGCTCAAGATATAAGCCCGCAGGTCTTCCGCCTCCTCCGGGATCTGATCGGCGAAGAGCAACGAAATGACATCTTCGTGGTCGGAGACGCGCACCAGAGGATTTACGCGCGCCGAGCGTCGTTGGGGTCTTGTGGGATCAACATCCGCGGACGAAGCCGCATCTTGAAGATCAACTATCGCACGACAGAGGAAACGCGTAATTGGGCGTTCCGCGTTTTGAAAAACGAAGAATACGACGACCTGGATGGCGGAGTCGAAGACGGAAAAGGATACCTGTCATTGTTCAAAGGCGTTAAACCCGAAATCCGCCACTTTTTTTCTCAGGAAGAAGAGATCGACTACCTCCACCGGACGCTCGCGGAACTCATCGAAAACGGAATCGACATACGCGATATCTGCCTGGTCGCGAGGACGACGAACATCCTCAAAGCGTACAAAACGGGGTTAAAAAGTAAAGGGTGGGACACGTACGAAATCAAGGCGACGGAAGCCGAAAAACGCGACCGGGATTGCGTCCGCGTCGCCACGATGCACCGCGTCAAAGGCCTGGAATTCGAAGTGATGTTCATCGTATCCGCCTGCGCCGGTGTGATCCCCCAGGAATACCTATACCGAAACGAGCAGGACGCCGTACGAAAACGAGAACTCGAGCTAGCCGAACGCTCACTGTTCTATGTGGCGGCCACCCGCCCCAAAACCCGACTCTACGTCACCTCCTTCTGCGCGCCTTCACCGTTTTTGAACACATAAAGCCGCTGGAAGTAGGTGGGAACGCCTAACTTCGCGGGTTATCGCGGCGTAAGCGCCCTTTCTTTTCGCGACGGCGCGATACGCCGACATCATCGCGGCGTAAAGAGAACAAAAGGGGGATCGCGGGGTCCCTTCGGTTACCCCGCGATAACCTCTAACGGGCATCGCGGCGTAAGCGCTTCTTCTTTTCGCGACGGCGCGATACCCTTTTTGAAAGACATGGAGCGGATCGCGGGGTCCTGTTAGTTACCCCGCGATAACCTCTAACGGGCATCGCGGCGTAAGCGCTTCTTCTTTTTGCGACGGCGCGATAACCCGACATCATCGCGGTGTAAAGAGAACAAAAGGGGGATCGCGGGGTCCCTTCGGTTACCCTGCGATTACCCCTTGACGCGATACCCTTTTTAGAAAGACACAGAGCGGATCGCGGGGTCCTGTTAGTTACCCCGCGATAACCTCAAACGGGCATCGCGGCGTAAGCGCTTTTTCTTTTTGCGACGGCGCGATACCCTTTTTAGAAAGACACAGAGCGGATCGCGGGGTCCTGTTAGTTACCCCGCGATAACCTCTAACGGGCATCGCGGCGTAAGCGCCCCTTCTTTTTGCGACGGTGCGATACCCTTTTTAGAAAGACATGGAGCGGATCGCGGGGTCCTGTTAGTTACCCCGCGATAACCTATAACGGGCATCGCGGCGTAAGCGCTTCTTCTTTTTGCGACGGCGCGATACCCCGATATCCCGCAGTGTAAAAAAACAAAAGGGGGATCGCGGGGTCCCTTCGGTTACCCCGCGATTACCCCTTGACGCGATACCCTTTTTAGAAAGACACAGAGCGGATCGCGGGGGCCTGTTAGTTACCCCGCGATAACCCATAAAGTCCGGCGTTCCCAGCGCGCTCCTACTCCCCCTCTTCTCCCTTAAGCACGTACACCCCATTCGATACGAGGAGTTCTTTTGCTGCAGCCGTGTACCTGTTTTGCGAGTATGTCGCGAATAAAGTTTTCGGGCTTTTTTCGCCGATTGCCTGCTTGATCTCTATCCAACGGTCCGCTTCGCGTTTCCCGTACTTCCCTTTCGTGTCTTTCACGTCGATCCACAACTCGACATTGCCTTTCACGATCAGATCTATCTCTCGATCCCGTAGTCCCACTTTGACCGTTTCTCGCTCTAAGATCGTTTTCGGCTTGATGGTGAGGTCGATCCCGTTTTCCGCGAGGTCTTTCAGGTTGAACGGCTTCTTGATACGCTCTCGTACAAGGTATTCTCTGAACTTTCCCTTCTCATAGCTCGTCCTTCCCATCTCTTGACGAAGCTCTTTCTTTATGTCCGGGACAAAGTAGTCGATCTCTTTTTGAAAGAGGTGTCGAAAGACGAGTTCGTAGGTTTTGTCTTTTCCGATCTTGTAATCGAAGTATGTTTCACCTCGCGAGATCAGATCCGCTTTGATCAACTTATGAAGTTTCGTTTCCAGTTCAGAGTCGGTTATATCGAGCTTGAGGTCTTTGATTATCTGCGCTCGGGTGCGCTCTTCGCCAGCTTGAAATAAATACAGTAAGATCCGCTTTGCATTCCTTTTATTCACTTCTACGAATATCTTCGCGATATATTCGGTCCAGGTGCCGTAGATCTCTCCTTGTGTGATCTCTTGCGTGTACGTCGCGATGATGTTGTCTTCGTTCGTGTAGTCTTTTGTATCGTTATGCTCGCTCTGCATCAGCGCGCGGATATACAACGGGTCCCCTTGCGTCAGATTCCATATCTTTTCCTCCGCCTGTTCGTTGATTTTGGTCCGCGAGGCCTTCGCATACCGCCGAATCGCTTCTTTTGCTTCATCTTCCGGGAGATTCCCAAGTGTCCGTTCTTTGAACCGTGCTGTGAGTCTTCGTACGATCTCCAACAGTCCGTGGACTTCACTCCCCGAAATGATAAGCGGCGCCTCTCTCTTCTCGGCGAGGATCAGGTACGCCCCACTCATCGTATCAATCGTATTCCCACGTTCATCAAGGATATAGGCGTTGATGTTCTGAAATTCGTCGATGATTTGGACGACTTTAACCCCTGTCGACACGGCGATATCAAACGGAATCCGGCTTGCGACCTTCCACATCAAATCCCAGTTGCCTGTTTTTTCATATGCGTCTATCGATTTGCTTTTTTTATAGAGATCAGGGTATTGGGTAATGTATTCTTTCATTTCCACGTAATCGAAAGGGGTCCTAACCCATTCTTCGTTCCGAGTGAGAAACGAAAGGTAGTGACTTGCGAACGTCGCGAAGAATTCTTTTGCGAAGCTGGCGCGGGTGATCTGTTCCTCTTGTATCGCATAATAGAAAGGAATCACCTTGCTTTCCGAACAGCTCCACAGGATATTGAACAATCGCTGCAGAAACGCCGTTTTACCTTTCTTCCGTCTGGCGACGATCGCTTGGCTTTGGGCCATATTGTTGACCAGGTAGTAGTACCAATCTCCCAGATAGTAGTCGAACTCCTTCTTTCTCCCGACGAAGAGCTCGGTGTTTCCTATTTCCTCCGGTAAGGCGTAGATTATCTTTTCCGGCATCTTGAACATCGCTTTCACCCGCTTTGTTTCGGTTTGGAAAGATTATAGCATAGAGTGGAAGTCTGGAAGCAAATAGTAGGGCCGACTCCCAGTCGGCCTGCCTTGTAAAAAGGTCTCGCACAGAGATCACAGAGGGCACGGAGGACACAAAGGAGAGAGATTCTTAAGAGAGTCAACACTTGGTTATTGTTTTCTCTGTGTTCTCTCCGTGTACTCTGTGCGAACCTTCTTTTGGTTTTGGAAAGACATAAAGCTGATAGCGAGACTTCGTGAGCTTCCGAAGTCAGCCCGATGGTTACCCCGCGATAACCTCAAACGGGCATCGCAGCGCAAGTGCTCCTTCTTTTCGCGACGGCGCGAAAAGAAGGGGTTCACACAGAGGACACAGAGAGCACGGAGGAGTGCAAAAAACTCAAAAACATGCCGGACTGAAGTCCGGCGTTCCCAAGCGAAACATCGCGGCGTAAGAAAGGCAAAGGGGGATCGCGGGGTCCCTTTGGTTACCCCGCGATAACCTCAAACGGGCATCGCGGCGTAATCGCCCTTTCTTTTCGCGACGGCGCGATACCCCGACATCATCGCGGTGTAAAGAGAACAAAAGGGGGATCGCGGGGTCCCTTCGGTCACCCCGCGATTACCCCTTGGCGCGATACCCATTTTAGAGTGGCATAGAGTGGATCGCGGGGTCCCTTTGGTTACCCCGCGATGAACCGCAAATTGGCGTTCCTAGGTGATGCGCGAAGGGATACAGCCGGCTGAATGTCCGTAACACCTTTTCCACCGAAATAGCATATAATACACGCGAAAAGTGCGGGCTGGGGGTCCACCTCACCGAACGCGGGAGGAACAGATATGCGGTTGCCAGATTACTTAAAACAGACGGGCGCGATCACGGATGAGAGGCTTTATCGCGCCTTTTGCGCGATAGATCGGGCGTCCTTTCTTCCCGAAGATCGACAAGAGGAGGCCCATAGAGACTGGGTGATCCCGACCTACCAAGTTCGTGGAAGAAGTTTCAGCACGAACTCCCAACCGTCGCTCATCGCCGCGATGATCGAGATGCTCCGGCTCACGGGGTCAGAACGTGTGCTGGAGATCGGAACGGGTACCGGCTATTGTACGGCGCTTCTTGCCTCTATGCTCGACCTCGGAGCCGTCTACTCCGTCGACATCTTGGATCACTTGGTCGAGGAAGCGCGGAAAAACCTATCCCGGTATGGGATCACGAACGCACGTTTGAAAGTCGGAGATGGTTTTTTCGGCTGGGAGGAGGAGGCGCCTTTCGACGCGATCTTGGCGACGGTCGCGATCGGTGATATACCGGGGCCGCTTTTTAATCAGCTGAAAGTGGGGGGATTGTTTGTCTGCCCGCTGTACATCCATCAAGGCCGAACACCGGTCTACTTGTTGGAAAGGCTCTCGCTTCTGGAAGTCATCGGGTCCTTCCGTATCGACGCGGTCTTTATCACGATGGCCGATCACATCGGGCCCGAAGAAAACCGCCTTCAAAAACCTAAAACCCGGATACGCTTTCGTAAAGAGACCCCCGATTCTCCTTACCTGCTGAGCACGGTAAACGGCGGAAGAGAGAGATGGTTCTGATGGGCATCTTTATCGATTCTGTCGTCGAATTGCTCATGTACGCCAACCTAGCGATGTTCAACATCTTGGGGCAGTACTTCTATATGCGCGGATTCTCTCCCTTCGAAGTCGGTATCCTCGTCGCGATGATCCCAGCTGCCTCCTTCGTTTCGAACCCCTTCTGGTTCCGGATGAAAGAGAAGCTACCCAGAACTCGGCTGATCGCGATTCTGACAATCGGAACAGTCGTCGGGTTCTGGAGCCTGTTCTTCGTCCGTCCCTTCCTATTGAATTTGGTTTTGATGGCCTTTACCGCGTTTTTCTCGGGTGCGGTGGTTCCGATAGGCGAGTCTTACGTGATGGAGTCTTTAATCCGTAAACAAAAAAAGCTCGACCTGCCGCGTATGTTCGGCACGATCGGCTATTCGATGGGTTCTTTGATGATCGGCTTTCTCCTGAAGATCGATGTGGTCTTTTTGTTCGCCTTCTCGACGCTCTTTCTGGTCCTCGTCTCCTTCCTGATTCGTCGTTTGGACCAGATCGCCCTCGTGAGCGAGGGTAGAAGCGCGGCCTCTCTTCCCAGAACCGGGAGCTGGAATGCCTTTCTATGGTACCTGGTTCTCGCCAGCGCCTCGATTCTGCTGATCTCTTTCAACGGAGCCTTTTTGCCACAACTGATCGGGCAACGGGGTTACGATCCCGCGTTAACCGGTATCTGTTTCGCCGTGTTGTCCTTTTCGGAGGTTCCCTTCCTGCTCTTCGCAAAAAAAATCCTGCGTAAAATGGGCACCTTGCTGCTGTTGGCGACCGGCGTGCTGTGTATTTCGCTAAGAATGTTTCTCACGCCTTTCACGAATTCGGAACTCGCGCTGGTTCTGGTTCAGGCTATGCACGGTTGGAGCTACATCGTCATTTACTATGCCCTGTTCGACTACATCCACTATGAATTGCCGATCGCCTATGCTTCTAAAGCCCAGGCGGTCTTCTGGATTGGGATACAAGGCCTGAGCTTTTTTCTGGGCTCCAGCTTGGGTGGGCTTTTGGTCGAAGGCATCGGCCTTGACCGAACCTATCTCCTACTGTCTATCGGGCTGTTCTGTGTCGCCGCACCGCTGACCGTTGTCGCGGTCGTCAAGCGCTTCAAGGGTTCCGGGTTGAAAAGAAAGGCCGCCTAACGCTTGTTCGAAGACAGGTCGAAAGCCCCTTTCCGGTTTTTAGTGTGCGTCAGGCTTTGGGGCGTAATCAAGAAAAAAGGTCAGAATCAACCGCGCGAATTTTCGTCCGTGTAGTCATTGTGGCATAAGAAAGGCAAAAAGCGGATCGCGGGGTCGTAAAAACCACTTACCCCGCGATAACACACACGAGCATCGCGGCGTAAGCGCCCCTTCTTCTCGCGACGGCGCGATACGCTTTTGTATATGTCCGAAAACAGGGTTCGCACAGAGAACACAGAGGGCACGGAGGAGTGCCAAAAACTTAAAACCTGCCGGACTGAAGTCCAGCGTTCCCAGGGCGTTCCCAAGCGAAAACATCGCGGCGTAAGAAAGGCAAAGGGGGATCGCGAGACTTCGTGGGTTTCCGAAGTCAGCCCGCCGGTTAACCCGCGATAACACTCACCTTCATCCTCATTCCATTTTTTGCTACGCCTCGATCTTATACCCGCACTTTTGCCGTCGCTTTGGAAGCGTAGAACCATACTGGCGAAAGGGCGCCGTCAACGTGGAGCCGTGTCGCCAAACCGTAAGACTTGATGGATAGCTATCTCTTTTTTGCCGTGAAGTTCCCGGTTTTCGGGAAGGCGCCTCCGCTGCTCACCGTCCCCTTAAGGGTGTTGTTGTCGATGACCGTCGCTTTGAACGTGATCTCTCCGTTGAAGAAGGATTTCCCGTTGAATGTCAATTCGTTGCTGCTGACGATTCGTCCGGTCACGTTCGTCGTTCCGAAGGTGTCTTTCCAGGTCAGGGTGATCGACGTTTGACCGTGGGTGATTTGAGCGCTCATCGTTTCGTCGAAGATGCCGAGCGTCCAAGAGAAATCCCATTGGCCCGTGAGGTTGTAGCGCAAAGAAGGGCTTCCCGACTGCGCCCAATCCCACGTGCGGTTTTCGTACAGAATGACCTTTCGACCGTCATCGGTCGTCGCGATCATCGGGCCACAGACGAGTGTCGTCACGGAAAAAACGGTCAGCAAGATGAACAGTATCTTTCGCATAAATTCCTCCTTCAATCACTAGACTCGACATTCAACAGATGAAGTTCGGGAAGAACAGAAAAGCGGTTCTTCGGGGACAGGATCCAGTCCAGATCATTTGAAAAGCCCAGGCTTCTCAAGGTCATCGCGTGGCGCACGTGATGTAAGGTGGCTCTAAGCATTGACTCGTCTTGGAGTCTTGGGGCCAAGAACTCGGCAAGCGTCTTTTCGTCGGAAACGGGTGCTTCATCGTACCGTTTCAGAGTGCGCCAGAACAGGGCGCCCACGCCGAAATCCTCTAAGGACAAGCGGTTGCGGGTTCCCGCGCAGAGAATCGTGACCCGTCCCCTTCCGCGTCCGTCGATGACAAAGTTTCTCTCCACCCAGGAAACGGCGGCCTCAAAGTTGACCAAGGAGAGGGCGAACAGACGACCGGTCTTTTTCCAGAAAGCCGCGGCGGCCCGTGTCCCATTCGTTGTGGTCAACACGACTGTTTTCCCCGTCAAAGAGCGGTTTTCCAGCTCCGTGGGCGAGTTGCCCCCGTCAAAGCCCGGAGGGGCGACCCCTCCCCGTTCGCCGTATAAGAGCACTTCCGGATGGCGTTCTTTCCAACACAAGGCGGCCTGAACCTCCGCGGTCAAAAAAAACCGTTCCGCGCCCCGTTGGGCCAAGGCCACCACCATGCTGCTCGCCCGGTAAACGTCGATTAAAAAACAGACGTCGGAGGGTTCGTAAAGGGTTTCGCAACCCGTATAATAGAAGGGAATGAGGTCGATCTCCATTGCGCTATTTCAACAGCTCGAAGTCGATTTCACCGCGAACGTGGTCGATGCCTTTGACCCGAACTTCCAAGATATCCCCGATCTTATAGACCTTTCGCGTCCTCTCGCCCACCAAGATGTTGCGCTCCTCGTCGAAGACGAAGTAGTCGTCGAGCGTTGAAATCGGGATAAGGCCGGGGATGAGTTTTTCGGGCACTTCGACGAAAAGGCCAAACCGCGCGACGTTCGTGACCACAACTTGGTACAGTTCGGCCAGGTTCCGACTCACGTAGTTGACTTTTTTCAGCGCGACCAAATCCCACTCCGCCTCGCTGGAAACGCGCTCCCGCACCGAAGACTGCCTGGCGATCTTCGTCAGCTGTTCCGAGTTATAGGGGGCCGGCCTGTGTTTCATCCACCCTTTCAGCATCCGGTGAACGACGAGGTCCGGGTATCTCCGAATCGGCGCGGTGAAATGGGTGTAGTTCTCCGAGGCGAGGCCGTAATGTCCGATGTTTTCCTCACTGTAGAGCGCGCGCTTCATCGATCGGATGACCAATCGCTGTATGCTGCTTTTCAACGGGTGGTCCTGGAGGGTTTCGAGATACGCTTGGATGTCCGAAGAGCGCATCTCCTTCGGCAGCTTCTTCTGTACGCCCAACGCGAGGAGGTACCTTTTTAGCTGGATCAGTGTCTCAGGATCCGGGCGTTCGTGGACCCGGTAAATGAAGGCCTCTGGCTTGTCGGCGAAGATAGAGGCGACGGTTTCGTTGGCCAACAGCATGAATTCCTCGATGAAAGGCTCCGCTCGATCGCGTTTTTTGACCAAGATGTCGAGGGCGTTCCCCACTTCATCGAGCGGGATCTCGACCTCTCCGCTCTCGATCTCAATAATCGCTCCTCTGCTTTTCCGGTTCTCTCTGAGGATTTTGGCCAGTTCGTCCATCAGGATCAGGGCCTGCCCGATCTCAGGGTTTTTCGCGAACAACTTCGCGCCCTCGGAGGGGGTGTTTCCATTCAAGAAGTCATTCACTGCGGTGTAAGTCAGTCGTTTTTTGCTTTTTATCACGCCTTCGTGACATTCGTACCGCACGAGGCGGCCGTTCGAGTCTACTTCCATCTCCAAAGAGAGCGTCAACCGAGACCGGTTCTCTATCAGAGAACAAATCCCGTTGGACAGCGCGAGGGGCAACATCGGGACGACCGTGTCGAGCAGGTAGGTGCTGGTACCTCGTCGGTAAGCCTCGCGATCGAGCTCCGAATCCATAGGGACGTACGCGGATACGTCGGCGATGTGGACTCCCAGCAGGTAATGGCCGTTGTCCAGCTTTTCGATCCCGACAGCGTCGTCGAAGTCTTTCGCGGTCTCTTTATCGATGGTGAAAACGATCTGATTCCGGTAATCCTTTCGGTTTTTGGTATCTTTCGGGAAGATGCGATCGGGTATACGTTTAGCCTCTTCCATAACACCCTGGGGGAAGTCTTCGGGAAAAGGCAGCCCGTGTTTGACGATCACAGTGGGTAGATGGACCCGCGGATCTTCGATCGACCCCAGATAGTGGGTGATCTTGGCCACCGGGGTTTTTTTCTTCGACGGGTAGGATACGATGTGGGCAATCACCTTCGAACCCAGCTCGCTACCGAGCCGGTCTGGTTTTTCCGCTCCTGTGAGGTAATAGCGAAGTCCCATGCGCTTGTCGTCGGGAATGATGAAGTAGTTTTGCCCTTCGCGCGCCAGGATGCCCACCACGTCTTTCTGGTTCCTTTGCAGGATCTTCACGACCTGCGCCCGACGCCAGTCTTTGTAGAACCCGCTCGGTTTTATTTGTACCAGATCGTGATGAATGGCGTATTTCGAGTCTTCCGGAAAGATCACGTACTCGATTCCGTCGCTGGCCGCGCAAAAGGCGATATGGCCATTTCGGCTGAAATCTAGTAGCCCCGCAATTCCGTGAGAAGAGGCCTTCTCTCCGGACTCGGACGCCTCCTCGTCTTCGGGTATTCGATAACGGTTCGTCTCATTCTTTTCTATCGCGCCTTCGGCCTCGAGACGTTTGATGAAGGCGCGAAATTCCGCTTTTTCGCTCTTGGTGTTGGCGCCGAAAACTCTGTACAGTTCCCTCAATAGAAGGGGCACGGCTTGTGTTCTCAGGTGCTCCAATACCGCGCTTTTGTCTTTTTGCATTGGTTTACTCCTTCGTCCCGCGCTATGCGCAGAACTATTGTTAAAAATAACAGATCTTTCCTGGGGGAACGACGTTCACTTTGACATTGTTTTCGGCCATCTTGCGTTCGAACTTTTCGATCCGTTCGCGAAGGGAGTCGGTATACCGACTGGAAATGTGGTAAAGGTAGAGTTCCTTCGGTTTCGCTGCCAGTACGGGCTCGACCAATTCTTCCAGCGACGTATGGTTTTCCCCTTTCCGCTCATCGATGTCGAGGAAGGTGCACTCGTGGAAAAGCGTGTCGGTGTTTTCCATACGCGAACGGGGCATCACCAGCCCGTCACCGCTGTAGGTGAACAGATTTTGATCGTAGTATTCGGATATCTCCTCAGAGCCTTTGCTCTGAATCGCTTTACGGATATCGGATTGGGACATCGACCGATACGGCTCCTTCAAGCGTTTTCGTGTTTCCTTGATATGAAAGCCCAGGGTGCATTCGGTTTCCATATGCTTCGTGGAGAAGGCTTCCAGGTACCGGCTCTTCTTCGCCTTTCGGTCTAAGGCCGAGCGGGTGGGAGCGCCCTCCTCTTTTGGGAAGAGCGGTAGGGTGAAGCCTTCGTCGATCTCTCGAACGAGGATATCGTACCGCAAGCGATTGCTGGACTCCACGATGAACTCCAGATACTTGCGTATTCTGGATGAGCTGCTGTGATAATATATTTCGAGGGGCTTTTCACGTTCGCCCATCGCGCTGTTCCGGGTGTTCAAGAATCCCCAGAGACCGGAAATGTGATCGGCGTGGCCGTGAGACAGAAAAATGCGCTGAACCGCGTAGATCTTGTTGGTCAGAAAGGTGCTGACGCCCTCTCCGCAATCGAACATAATCCGATCGGGCGCGTAGTAGAGCCACGTGGAATACATGGCCTTTGAAAAAACAATGATCTCCAATCTATTCCTCCGTTTTCTATTCTAGGGCGTTTTCTCGACCTTGATTTTGAGAACTCCTCTGACCCCTCCCGAGAACTTCACGCCGACCTCGTACACCCCTATCTCCTTGATCGGTGCGGACAACGAGATACAACGTTTGTCCACCGGCTCTTCAAGCACCTTTTCCAGTTCTTGCGCGATGTCGGCGTTCGTGATCGAACCGTACAGCTTCTTCCCCTCGCCCGCTTTGGCGTAAATGGTGAAAAACTCCTTGGTCAGACGGTCCAGTTTCTCCTGGCTTTTCTGCTGCATCTTATCTTGATGATCTTTACGTATCTGCGCGATGGATTGGGAATGCTTGAGGGTCCCTTCGGTCGCTTCTTTCACCAACCCCTTAGGAATGAGGAAATTCCTCGCGTAACCGTCGGCGACGGTCTTCACTTCCCCTTTCTTACCTATTTTTGGAACGTCTTGCAGTAAAATGACTTTCATCGTGAGTCCTCCTTCCTTCGATTCTTGACGCTTAATGCGTCCTTATCAATCGGTCTTCGCATATTTCAATCTTCGTTATTGTTGTTGTGGTCTGGCCACGCACGCGCTTCAAAAAACTCGCTAACAAGAATAATCGAGTTCGACACGCCGTTTGATCCCTTCGTGAAGCTCCAGAATCTGTGAGAGTTCCGTCACTTCATAGGCCTCCTGGGATAAGACGGTTCTTTCGACGAGGCGCGTCAGCTCTCCAAAAGTCACCTTTCGTTGTAGGAACAAGAGGACTGCCGCTTCGTTCGCTGCGTTGAGCGCGATTCTCAAAGAGCTAGGCGCGTCTATGACCGCTTGGGCCAACCGTAACGGGGGATGGACTGCCGTGTCGGCCGGTTTCAGGATCATCGGCTCGAAGAGGCTGCGCGGATCTTCCACGGCGGTTCCGTTCTCTTCCAAAACCGACACCCGTTCGGGGTAGGTCAAGGAGTAGGCGATCGGGATCCGCATATCGGGCGGTCCAGCGTGGATCTTGAAATGCCCGTCCCAGTACGCGAGGACCGCGTGAACGAAACTGTTGTGACAGAAAGCGGCCGCGATCGTTTCCTTCGGCAAATCGAAAAGGAACTTCGCCTCGATCATCTCCAGCGCTTTATTCATCAACGTGGCGGAATCCACCGTGATCTTTGCGCCCATCTGCCAGTTGGGGTGTCGCAGGACCTGCTCCACGCTCGCGTTCTCTTTACGCGACTCGTCCCAGTCGCGTAAAGCGCCCCCGGAAGCGGTGATATAGACCTTGCGTATTTCCTTGCGATCGGTGCCCAACAAAAGTTGAAACAGCCCGCTGTGCTCGCTGTCGACCGGTATCAACTCTTTGCCTAAGGCTTTGGCCCTCTCGGGAATCAGTCGCCCACCGAGCACGACGGACTCTTTGTTGGCCAAACAGAGCCTCTTCGAGGTCTCGAGGGCCTTCAAGGCATAAGACAGAGAGATTCCGCCGGAAGAGGCGATCATCGTCATATCGGGGTGCAGCGCGTCCAGCATCTCTTCGACGGCGCCGTAACGGCGCGCGGTCTCCGGTATTCCCGTTAAAGGCCTTTCGAAACAATAACCCGCGGGTCTGTAAGTTTTCAACTGTTGAATAAATGAGGGATGACTTCGGGCGGCCAGGCCGACGACACGCATCCCGTACCCGCGCGCAGACAGGCGATCGATGACTTGTAGCGTCTGGGTTCCGATGGACCCCGTGCTGCCTATCACGACACAAGTGGCAGTTTTTTCGCGCTGCGCGGATGTGTTCATCGATAGGCTCCTATTCTACTTCCGATGTCGTGAAGGCTGCGCCCATCCACGATCACAACGGGGGCGCGGACTCCGAATCGCAAAGGTCTTGATAATCGCAATACGCGCACAAAGGCCCCTTTTTTTTCGGAAAGGCGTTGTTTTGAGCCGCCAGGAGGACGGTTTGGCACTTTTCTTTCAAGGCGGCCTCTGTCCTTTGGTTTTGTTCGTGCGAAAAGGGGCGTTCCACGAGTTCGTCGTCCTCCAGAAAGTAGAAAAGTGTCGAATCGACTTTCAAGCCGTATTGGTAGGCCAACCAGGAGTAGGTGTGCAGCTGGAGAAAATCAATGAACCGTTCAGAGAATTTGCCGGTCTTGAAATCGACGATGCGAAACCCGGTCTGACGTTTTTCGATACGGTCGATACGGCCGACGAAGATCAAATCCTCACCCAGTGGCACATCCAAAAACCTTTCGGTTTCGTAGGGGCAGCTGGCAAATGGACTTTTATAGAAGTTTTCCAGCATCCTCAGGCCACGTATCCCGTAGATGGCTTCTTCGGAACGGGACATTTCCAACAGCCCTTGTTGACGGCACTTGTTGCGTTCGGCCATCCATTTCTGTCGGAAGGTCTGATGAAGCCACTCGAGGTCCTCATTTTCGGTAGAAAACATCACACCGGCGACGATCTGGCCCGAAGACTTGCGTTGTAGGGCTTTTTCGTAGGCAGCGATCGTGTCGTGGACGATTTGGCCTAAGAAGAGCGCCGGCGAGGTTTTTGAGGGTACTTGCTGTACGTATTGATACCGAAACTTGAGCGGACACTGGTCGAAAGCGCTCAGTTTGGAATAAGAGAAACGGGTCATATCGGTCCCTCGAAACGTTCGCCCAAAGACAATAGGCGTCCCTGTGTGGCTTGATATGTAGAAATCAAAGATTTACCAGGAAATTGAATCCGCCCCACGATCACGCTACCCATTCCGCAAGCAATTCGGGCGCCCTGTTTCGTGATATCGAGAATGGTACCCGGAGTAGGTTTCGAAGAAGCTGAGGCAGGCGGTTTTTCTTCTGGCCCGTCGTAAAGCCGGCTTCCGGCCAGTTTGACCGTCACACCTTTATATGCGGTTCGGGCCAAAGGGTCCGCGTCGAAGGCGCGGATTCGGTTATGTACAGCTTGCGAGGAGTCCGCCCAACGCACCTCCCATTCCTCTTTCTCCACTTTCGCGGCATAGGAGGGCTCTTGAGCGGGATCCTGCTCCGTTAAATGGACGGTCGCCGGATCGAATCCCCGTAAAAAATCGAGGAGCATCGGGAGGGCGGTTTCTCTCATCTGATGAACAAGCCCGCTATAGGTCTGATCGGCCGATACCGGCATCGTTACGCTCCGCGCGACCGGCCCCTCATCCAAAGCCAAGGACATCTTCATCAGGCACACGCCGGTTTCATTGTCCCCGTTGAGCAAACACCGTTGAATCGGCGCCGCGCCCCGGTATCGGGGCAGCAACGAGGGGTGAAGGTTATAGGCGCCGTACCTGGGCAGTTCCAGCGCCGGCTCTCTCAACAACTTCCCATAAGCGATCAACAAAATCAAATCCGGCTGATAACGCGCCAGGGATTCGAAGCCTTCGCCTCGGTTGATCTGACGGGGCTGAAAGACGGGGACGCCGTATTGTAACGCCGTTTGCTTCACGGGTGGGGCAACCCTTTTGTTCCCTCTCGCGCTGACGGCGTCCTCTCCGGTAAACACGGCGACTATGGGAACCCCTTCTTGGAGAAGCGGCTCCAGGTAGTTGGCTGCGAACTCCGGCGTGCCCAAGAAAACGACGCGCCTGAGAAATGGATTGAAGAATCCGCTCATTAAAGGGTTTCCTTCGCTTTTGGATTGGATTCGCTCGATGCGGGGCGCGGTTCCACGAAATCGGCAGCCATTCTCGGAATCGCTTTGCGTTGGATATCCAGGAGCGTCCGGTGGAGAAGGCGTCGCTTGGCCACGCTGATATGGTCGATAAACAACACTCCGTTTAAATGGTCGGCTTCGTGTTGAAAGACGATGGCCGGATACCCCTCCAACCGCTCTTCGACGGTCTCTCCTTCTAGGTTTTGATACCGAACCGCGATGCTCTGTGGGCGCTCCACGTCCTCGTAGATCTCAGGAAGGCTCAAACACCCCTCTTCGTTGATTACGCTCTCCTTGCTTCGCCACGTGATCTCGGGGTTGACGATCACTTTCCATCCGCCACCGCTGCCGTCATCGATGGCGAAGACCCGTTTGGGCACCCCGATCTGCACGGCGGCCAAGCCGACCCCGTCGTACTCGTACATCAACTCGACCAATCGAGTCGCGAAACGCCGAAAATCCTCGTCGAAGGATTCCACTCGTTTCGATTTCGATCGTAAAATGGGGTCTCCGTAATACCGTACGTGATAGGTCATGCCGAGCTCCTCAAGCGCTATCCCGGATATTGCCGACGTAATTGTTCGAAGGCTTTGTCGTCGTTCATAAACACGCTCAGCGGGGTGATCGAGACGTATTTGTTCATCACTGCGTAATAGTCTGACTCAAATGAAGGTTGTTCCTCAATCACGTCTCCCATCAACCAGAAGTAGTCGTTACCGTAGGGGTCTTGGCGCTTTTCATAGAAATCGTTGTATCTTCGATTACTCTGTTTCGTGATTTTAAAACCCTTCAGCTCCGAAAGGGGTACCGTGGGCACGTTGATGTTCAAAGCCCCGAAGGGGGGGATGGACTTGGGGTCGAAATCTTTTAAAAAATCGACGAGAAAGGCGGCCGCCGTTTCGTAGGTGGACTCCTTATGGCTCACGTCGGAGATGGCGATAGAGGGATAACCCATAATCGCGCCTTCCAACGCGCCGGAGACCGTTCCAGAGTAAGGAACGTCCGTGCCTAAGTTGGCGCCGTGGTTGATACCCGAAACCACGAGGTCGATCTTGAAGGGGGCCAACTGTAGAATGCCCAGTTTCACGCAGTCCGCCGGCGTCCCGCTGGAGGCGTACCCGAAGAACCGCCCGTTCAACGAGACGGACTTCGCCCACACAGGCATCCGCAAAGTGATCGCGTGACCGATCGCGCTCCTTTCCGTATCGGGCGCGCAGACCAGGGCTGCGTGCCCCGCGTTCGTCAGATAGTCTTTAAGGACCTTTAATCCGGGTGCGGTGATCCCGTCATCGTTGGTAATCAGTATATTCATACAAATCCTCTTTTCATCGGTGATAGGCACCCTCGCGGGGCACCGTGTCATCCGTCGATTATACCACAAAGGCTTTTTCGTTGAACCGCGCCGACAACGCCATTCTGGGAACACCTGGGAACGCCAAAATTCAAGTTGGTATGCTTTGAAAGAAAAAAGATGGGTTCGCACAGAGGACACAGAGAACACAGAGAGAACAGGCATCGCGGCGTAAGCGCACCTTCTTTTTGCGACGGCGCGATACCGTTTTTTATACGCTATTCGCGGCGGGTTAAAAAACAAAAGGTGGATCGCGAGACTTCTTGGGCTTCCGAAGTCAGCCCGCTGGTTACCCCGCGATAACCCTACACGGCTGGCATCGCGGCGTAAGCGCTTTTTCTTCTCGCGACGGCGCGATACCCCGGTTTTCGTTCGTTCCAAAGATTAAAAAACAGGGTTCGCACAGAGGGCACAGATAACACGGAGAAATGATTGAAGATAGTTCGCGAGGTCGGCTGAAAGTCGGTCCGGCTCTCTGGGAACGCCCTGAGAACGCCAACGACGTTCCCAAAGCGCTCTCTGTCTGACCCTCAAAACGTCTCACATCAGAAGATGCCTTTTCAGCTCCTCCTCACTCTGCATTTCCATCAGATCCAAGCCCAAGGTATCGAGCTGGTCTATCGTGAGCGCTTTCAGCTTTTCGTAGTACCTTGAAGGGATTTGTGGGAATTTTTTGGAGATCAACTTCCAAAGAAGTTCTTCCCGGCCTTCTTCTTTGCCTTTTATAATCCCTTTTGCTAATCCCTTTTCCATTCCTTCTTTCATACCTTTTTCCATTCCTTTTTCCATTCCTTCTTGCTTAAGCCATTCCGCTATCGTTTGCATCCTTTCACTCCTTTCTACCGATACCGTTCGTGTCAGTTGTACCAGTCTCAAGAAATCCTCTCGTGCGGTCAAATAGAAGATGTAGTGAATAAAGGTCTCATAAAGCTGATCGCTTATTTCCGTTTCTCCCCGCGTGACGAAGAGGGCGGTGATTCTTATGTACGCTTCATTGAACTTTTCCGGATCCTTGATCGAGGCCATCCTGATCGTCTCCAGATACAGGCGTAGATCGTCCGGCCCTTTGATCTCCTCTCCACTATTTGACGAAAAATCGTATAGGTAATACTCGAAGTGAGGAATGACTTTTTCCAAAGACCTTTCCATCGCTTCTACCCCTTCGATCCTGTCCGCAAACTGCGTGGAAGCTCCCCACTTCTCTTTCCCTTGGTACAGTACTATCGGTAAGATCAGCGGTAGTCGTCTGTTCTTTCGTTTCTTTATTTCTTTGTCCCATATCGCAGACATATACCTGAGCAGCTGCACACCTACGTTATAGTCGCTATAGCTCTTGTGCTCCAGTAGAATGTACACGTAGGCTTCTCGGTTTCGTATGTTCGCCCGAAACAACAAATCCGCGTAGAACTCCTTCAGGTCTTGCTCTATGAAGCTGTCCTTTTCCGCCTGTATCGTGCCGACATCGATAGTCTGTAAGACTTCATAGGGGAGATAGGTCTCTAAGAACGCTTGGGTATTTACAACATCCCCCAGCACTTCTTTGAAAAAGATATCGTGGGGGTTATAAAACTTCTCCATCTTTGGCCTCCCTACGGGAAATCATTTCACGGGTATTATACACTAATAAAGAGTGGGAATGCGGATCGTGGGGCTTCATCAGTATCGCGAGACTTCGTGGGCTTCCGAAGTCAGCCCGCTGGTAACCCTGCGATAACCCCACACGGCGGGCAGCGCGGCGTAAGCGCTTAAGGCTTCTTCTGTGCTTGCAGAAAGGGAAAAAAACATGCCGAACTAAAGTTCGGCGTTCCCAAGGCGCCCCGAAGGCGTTCCCAGGGCGTTTCTCTGTGTACTCTGTGCCCTCTGTGCGACACTTCTTTTGGTTTTGAGAAAGACACAAGAGCGGATCGCGAGACTTCGTGGGCTCCGAAGTCAGCCCGCTGGTTACCCCGCGATTAACCGCAAAGTTCGGCGTTCCCAGGGCGCTCCCAGAAGTGCGATCCAAAAAGGTACACCGACTGGGTAGTCGGCGCTACCCCAGGCGCACTCCAATGGGTAAAAAAAACGGGGGATTTCTCCCCCGTTGGGTCAGCGAACCAGCGTAGTCGGTGTTAGCCAGACCGTTTGGTTCAGTATGCCGACGACTTGATCGATCATAGGCGGCAGTACGAGATCTAACACGGCTTTAGGGATGTGGATACCCATAGACAGAATGAATTCGTGAACCAACTGTATCGCCTTTTGTTTCTTTTCCGCCCCTTTCCCGGGTTCTTCCACAACTAAGGCGGCTAAGGTGCAGATCATCTTCAGAATCGCGGGTAGATTGAGCGCGGCCTTTTTCATCTTCCACCTCCTGCAGAATTACTTTTCGATGAGTTCGGTGATTTCGCGATTGACCAGCCGGGCGGACGCGAACACCAGACTACCCGATAGAACCGGCTGAACGTACGTCACCATGTGCGTATCCAAAGCCTCAGTCAACTCGTCGATGTTGTCCACCGGCTCCGGAATCGACAGTCGTTTACTCTTCCCCGAGATGGCGTTTTTGAAGTTCAATTCCAGTGTGATCATCCTTTTCCTCCTTTACGATTAGTCGATCGGATCGAGAGAGTCCATATTCTGGATCTCAATGTCGTAGACCGAGTATTCCGTGTACTCCGCCAGGGCATAGGCGGCGTCATAGACCTGTTGGTTCGTGGCTGTCGACAAGACCGGAAAGCGAATGCGTTTCAAGACGGGCTTTTCATTTTTCAAAACTCCGGTGTCCAAAATCAGAACGGCTACCTTTTGCGTTAAATCTACATTGACTGGATCGTTTAATCCCATGTGTGACCTCCTTAGCGTGATTTTTTGTGTTTGGTGTTGTGCGGTGCGATCCGGATTCGCAACTACAGGTAGAATTTTATCACTTCAACTCACGGTTGTCAACTACACGTTGTAAACCGTGGGTTAACCGCTTCCCCTTTTATGGTATAATGTCAGAGGAGAGAGAGGGGAAACCCTCACAAAATCCGTCACCGAGGTGAAATGTATGAAAAGCGTGTCTGCCTTTGGCGAAGCGCTCAGGAAGCTGCGTGTGGAGCATTCGGAGAACCAAACGGAACTGGGGCAGGTCTTGGGCGTCTCTCCGCAGATGGTCTCTAAGTTCGAAACGGGGAAGTCCGTCCCTTCAGCGATCACTCTGAAGAAACTGGCCGAGCACTATCGCGTCTCGATCGAAACGCTTCTAGGGCTCGAGCGTGCGATACCCACCGGGGAAGAGCTCGTTCGCAGGCTACCTGTATTGGGGAAGATCTCTGCGGGTAAACCGCTCTATGCCGAAGAGCAGCAGATCGGTACCTACCCGGTTCTACCTGGAGTAGAAGGCGACTTCTTGCTGCTCGTCACCGGAGACAGTATGGTGCCGGTGATTCCCGATCAGTCCTACGTGGTCGTGAAATGCGATCTTCCGGTGTCTTCCGGCGGGATCGCGGTCGTGATGGTCCCCGACACGGAAGCCGTCGTGAAACGGGTTTACTATGACCCGAACGGCGTCATCCTCAAGAGCGAAAACAGCGCCTATCCGCCCCTCTTCTTCGACAAGGAGCGGTGGGCCTCTCTGTGCCGGATGATCGGAAAGGTGACGACGGTCATCCATCGGCTGGTGGAGTAGCGTGATACTGATCGAGGAGTTTATCTCGCAATCGGAAGGTCTCCTGAAAAAGGCCCGAGAGGACGAAGCCTCCAAAGCCTCCTTGCACCGCCGTTTGCTTTCGACATTGAATCAAATAGACAAGCTGGAGTGGGAAACAGCCGGAGAAGAGGGAGAGAAACTCAGGCTGTTCGTGTCCCATTATGACCGATTCGACACGCTGCCGGCTGACCGGCAGGAAAAGCGGTTGGCCAACGGGTTCGCGATGTTGGACAAGCTGAAAGCGATTTTCTTGTTTCCGCCGCCGCTCGAGACCCCGTCTGAGTCTGAATCTCAGAAACTGAAGGAGCTGCTTCAAAGGCCCGTGCAATACGTTAAGGGCGTGGGGCCGAGGTGGACGGATTTTTTTAATTCCGTTGATGTCCAAACGTTGAAGGACCTGTTTTTCTTTTTCCCACGCACCTATCACGATCGACGACGGGTCTATCGGGTTTCGGAGCTTTTCCCGAACATCAAGGCCACTGTCTTCGGCACTCTCGGTCCCGTGATGGAAAAGCGTACGAACTACGGCTTGCATATCCTGACGGTCACGCTGAACGACGGCACCGGAGAGGTTGCGCTGATTTGGTACAATCAACCGTTTCTGAAAGAGAAGCTCTCCAAAACGAACCGCCTGATGGTGACGGGGAATGTCCGATGGACACGTCAGAGGGGTTGGGAGATCGAGGTGCAAGACTACGAGGAGGAACAGCCAGAGGACCGTCCGACCCGAACCATCGTTCCGGTCTACCGGTCGCGGAAGGGCTTCCCGTCGAAGTCGATACGTAAGGTGATCCTGAACACCTCGTATGCCCTCGCCGCGATAGAGGATCCAGTACCGACGTCGATCAACGAAAAAAGGCGTTTGATCCCGCTGGCGGACGCGATATACGGGCTGCACCAGCCAAAAAGCCAAGCGCACCTGCAACAGTGTCGCAGAAAGATGTCCTATAACGAGTTCTTCTATTTTCAGACCGCCCTCCTGTTCGCGCGTCGGAACCGCGAGGAGTTCTACACCCGGCCGGCCAAGCGCATAGAGGGGACGTTGTCCGAGCGGTTGGTCAAAGGCCTGCCGTTCAAACTGACCAAAGCCCAGAAGCGGGTCTATCAAAGCATACGTGCGAAACTGCAGAACAACCTGCCTGTCAACGTCCTGCTTCAAGGGGACGTGGGATGCGGAAAGACGATCGTAGCGGAGATGGTCCTTTTAGATATCATCGAAAGCGGGTTCCAGGCCGCATTCATGGCGCCCACGGCGATCCTGGCGCAACAGCATTTCCGAACCATCGCCGATGACTTCGCCCGTCTCGACATCCAGCCGCGATTGTTGATCAGCGGCCTTCCAAACAAGGAGAAAGAACTGGTCAAGGAGGAAATCCGTTCCGGCCACGCGCCGCTCGTGATCGGGACGCACGCGCTGATCCAAGAAGACGTCGTCTTTTCTCGTCTCGGGCTCGCCCTCGTGGATGAGCAGCACCGATTTGGCGTGAAGCAGAGGGAGAGTCTGAAGTCGAAAGGGGAACAGGTCGACACGCTGATTATGTCGGCGACGCCAATCCCGCGCACGCTGGCGCTGGCCGTCTACGGGGATTTGGACGTCGAGACCATCGATGAGACCCCGCCGGGTCGAAAAGCCGTGCGCACCGTCTACATCCACGAGTCGAAGAAGGGAGAGGTCTACGAGATCGTCCGGCAGGAGGTCGCATCGGGGAATCAGGCCTTTCTCGTCTTTCCCATAATCGACGAAGCGGAATCGGAGGACTCCCCTGCCGCCGATCTCAAGGCGGCGGTGAAGATGTTTGAAGTTTTGAGCAAAGGTCCGTTCAAAGGGATTCCGTTGGGTCTGATCCACGGGAGGCTCAAGGAAGAGGAAAAAGACGCCGTGATGGGGCGTTTCGTTTCCGGGGAAGTGAAGGTGCTGGTCGCGACCACCGTCATCGAGGTGGGGATCGATGTGCCGAAGGCGACGGTGATGGTGATCGAGAACCCGGAACGGTTTGGCCTAGCGCAGCTGCATCAACTGCGTGGCCGCGTGGGACGAAGCGAGCGCCACAGCTACTGTTTTCTGGTGACGAACGATACCTCCGAAGCTTCCGAGAAACGGTTAAAATATTTCTCCGGTTGCAACGATGGGTTTCAACTGGCCGAGTACGATTTGCAGACCCGCGGGCCAGGAGATTTCTTGGGCGTCCGGCAACACGGGATGCCACGGTTCGAATTTGGTGACATGGTAGAGGACGCCAATCTGCTTTATCAGTGTCGAGAAGACGCGCAGGAGCTTCTTTCGGAAGACATCGCTTTGGAGAAGAACCCGAAGCTACGCGATTTTTTACTCCACGAGTATTCCGATAAGATCGACCGCATACAGACCGGTTAACGATTATTAAAGTTTCGAAGGCCCGATCCGATAAACAGATGGACATACTGGTAATAGGGGTGAATGGTGATGATCGATCCCAAAGACATACTCAGAATAGGCGATGCGCAAAAGGTATACCCAACGGCTCGAAAACGCGTGAGAAGCGAATCGGAACCTGTACGTGGAGAAGAGGAGAGCCTGTTTTCCTCAGAGCGTTTGACGATCTCCGGAACCTCCAACCTTTCCGAGATTCTGAAAAAAGCGGAGCTGCTGCCCGAGGTGCGGGAAGAACTCGTTTCGAAGTTTCAGAAACTCATCGAGAGCGGCGCGTACAAACCCGATCCTGATCGAATCGCGAGAAAGATACTCGAAGGGTGACCGGAGGATTCTGAATGGTTCAAGAGGTACGGGAGCTCATCGAGGTCTTCTCCGAATTCGAGAACACGGTTCGCGAGAACATCGAGCTGTTGAAAGAACAGCAGCAGACGATGATCGACGGCGAATACGATCTGTTCGAAGAGCTGACCTTCAAGCAAGAGGAGTTCGACCGCAAGCTCCGAATCATAGAACAGCGACGGATGACCCTCTCCGATTCCCTATGCGAGGCGTTGTCGCTCCCCGAGGGCTCGTCTATCCTGCAGATCGTGGAACGGTTGGGCGACGAGGGGCGAGACCTGATGATCAGCGTGACACAGATGATGGAGGCGATACAGGAGCTGACCTTCTCACGCGCGAATCTCGAGCGGATGGTTCAATTTCAGCTCTCCTACATCGACTTCCTCCAGGCCGGAATGTCCGGAACGAGAAAGATGCAGACCTACACCCCCGCCGGAAAATCTTCCAATCTGCGGAAGACCGAGCGGTTTCAAGGCGACGGATAGGAGGGACAGGACATTGAGAATAACGCATAACATGTTACATAATACAGTGTTGAAGGACATCACCGACACGTATCGAGAGGTGGCGAAGCTCCACGAGCAAGGGTCTTCCGGAAAGCGGGTGCGCTACCCCTCCGACGACGCGATTGTCGCGACGAGGGCGTCCAACATCGGCACCAAACTCCGGGAGATCGAACAGTATCAGCGAAACGCCTCCACGGTGGACACCTACATCAAGCACTACGACAGTATCACGGACGAATTGGGCGCTTTAGCTTATCGCCTGCGAGAACTGGTCGTGAACGGCGCGAACGGCACCCTGACCGTTCACGACCGCTCGACGATCGCCGAAGAGATCGACCGGATCAAGGACCAGTTCATCCAGCTGGCGAACACCCAAGTCTCCGGGGAGTACATCTTCGCCGGCGCGGAAGCGCGGGTGGCCCCGGTCAACGCCGACGGAAAGATCGTGATGTCGGCTGAAGCTCACGTTTCCAAAACCGTAGACCTGGGAAGGTACCGTTTTGAATACAACTTCACCGTCTTCGACGCCTTCACGGTGAACGGCAACGAAAGTATCTTTCATCTGATGGACGATCTCAGCAAGAACCTTCGGGAAGACAACCCGAAGGAGTACCTGAACACCCATGCGCTGGAAAAGCTCGATCGGTACGAAGCCAACTTACAGAAACTGATCGCCCGAAACGGGGCGAACGGCAACTTCGTTCAGATGGCCACAAAACGGTTTGACGATTCCGTCGTCTTTATGACCGAATACCTTTCCAAAGAGCAAGACGCGGACTTCATGGAGACCTACACGAACCTGTCCAACCTAGAGGCGGTGCTGCAGGCGGCGATGAAGACCGGAGGTAACATCATGAACTATTCTCTGGTCGACTACGTCCGAGGGTAATCGCGCGGGCGAAACGCGTCGATCCTAAAGCCGACATCATTCATAGTCCTTACCCTTCTAGAGCCCATTCCTCCGCCGTTCTGTTTCGCCGATCGGGTCGGAAAGCCCGTCTCCGCGAGATCGGTGTTCGTTCGTCCACGTCCTACGGGTTCTGGCCTAAGGCGGTGGACAGAGACCACCCCCTTTCTGTTTTTGGCTCCTCGAGAGGGTATCGAGGCTTGTCCTATTAAGGAATCGCCCTCGGATTCCGATAAAAACACACCTAAGAAGCGCGGGAGGTCAATATGGCTAGTTACAGCATTTTTTCGATATTGAACACAGGGGTATTGGGAACCTACACCTCGAAGATGGCGATGAGCGTCACCGGCCACAACGTCGCCAACGCGAACACGGAGGGGTATTCGCGGCAAAGACCGGATATCGTCGCCACCCCGCCCTCCGCGACCGGCGCTTTCGGTGGGTCGACGTTAAACGTCGGCACGGGCGCGACGGTGAATCGGGTCGAGCGGATACGGGACACCTTTTTGGATCGACAGTACCGCGAAATATCGAAAAACTACGCCTATTGGGACGAGAAGACCCGCAGCCTCCACTATATGGAACAAATATTGAACGAACCCAGTGAAGACGGGATGCGGAGTTACTTCGACGGGTTGTGGAATTCTTTCCTCGAAGTGATGAACCAGCCGACGAACTCCGCCGCGGTCAGCTCGGTGACGGCCACAGCCAACAGCTTCATCACGACGGCCCAGGATCTGTACGCCCGATACGAAGACCTCCGGGCGAACCTCAACCAAAACATTCGGGACTCTGCCGACAACATCAACCTCAAATTACAGCAGATCGCCGATCTGAACGGGTCGATCCGGACCACGTACATCCTGAAAACCGAGCCGAACGATCTTTTAGACAAGCGGGACGTGATTTTGGACGAACTGGCCTCGATGACCGGGATGACCTATAAAACCGGTTTAAACGGCCATCTGGAGATATTTATAGGAAACCAATCGGTGTTGTACGGCGATATCTGGACGCCGATCAAAGCGACGGTGCGACCGGGGACGCTGAACATGTACGACTATTTCGTTCGCTCCCAACGGATCGAGGTCACAGGCGGTACGGTCGGGGCGCTGTTTTATATGCGCGACGTATCGATTCCAAACTATCTGGACCAGATGGATGAGATGGCCCTGATGTTGTCTGACAAGGTGAACCTGATCCATCGGACCGGATACGACGGGCTTGGAACGGTGACGGGGATCGACTTCTTCAAAGAGATGGAGGCCGTCCGCTCCGAGCTGCCGAACCTCTTTCGGACGATGGGCACCCATTCGATCCTCAACGGCCCGATCCATATGATATCCGCACTAACGCCGACCGATCCCATAATGACCAACCTCGCGCTCGACGGGAAAATCTCCTTGGTGGACTTGAATAATAAGCACCAACTCCACGCGCAAGACAGTCGGCATTTTTCCACGAATTCTCGGTTTCAGGACGTGATCGACTACCTGAACGAAGCGAATCTCTACACTACGCGGGCCTACAACCTTCCACAGGAGTACGATTTCGGGTTGAAACCGGAAGACTTCCCTAACTACAAGGGGAAGGCCGAAATCTATTATAAAACCCCGGAGAGGACATTCACGGCGGTGAACGGCGTCCTGCACATCGGAGAGATCGAAGACATCAACAACGACGGTATGATCGATTTCTCGGACATCGAGATCAAGGATAAAAATGGGAACCGACTGACGAATTTTACCTACAACTTCGTGGACAAAATCATCACGATCCACGAACCCTTCGCCTACACCGGCACCGTCACCATCCGCCAATGGGAGTCCTACATCGGCCAGTATCGGGACGGGGAATTGGTGGTGCCACCGAACGAGGCGTTGTATAAAACCCTCTCTTCCACGGCGGTCGGCACTTTGAGATTAACTTTAGACGACTTCGTCGGGTATACCGATGAGGCGAAGGTCTTCTACGCGACGCAGGAGTCGGCGAGCTTCACGGCGACCAACGGCGCCTTCACACTTCCCGACCTCGTCGATATGGACAGAAACGATGTGTACGATCGCAATGACCTGCGCATCCAAGTGAACACTGGCTCGGGTTGGGTGGATGTGGCCAATTTTTCCTACGACGAACCGACGGGACGCGTTTCTATTCTCGACGAGGCGCACAGATCCTACTCCGGCGCGCTGAGAGTTCAGTATTGGCAGAGCGAGCGGATACAGCTGACCGCCGCGGGGACCTTCAACAACGCGGCGATAACGGGTAGTCCCGTTCACTTTGGGGATTTCGATGGCGACATCGGAGAATTGACCGTGAATGATTTCCACGTGTTCTTGCGTTCGGAGGCCTCTTGGGAGGCGCACGTTTTTGACGGTGTAGATAAAATGACCCTAACGGACTATCCGAACTTCACGGGGTTCGCGCGCGTCTTTTACGCGATCTCGGCTTCCGCCACGGCCACCGCAGGGGCTTTCACGTTGAGCGCCGCGTCGACCGTCCCGCAAATCGACACTTTAATCGACGTCAACCGCGACGGGAAGTTCGACGCGTCCGATATAAAGATACAAGTGTTTTCCAACGGCAATTGGGTGGATGTCCAGCGATTTCAATACGATTCCTCTACTAACACAATCACCATACTCGATACCGACTTAGAAGATTTCGACGGCGACGTTCGTTTCAAATGCTGGGAGAGCGCCACGGTATCTGCCAGTTCTACGGGTGTTCTGACCCTATCGGCGATTACGACTGCGACGTGCTATTCCGCGCCTTTTTCGGCCGCCTCTACGGCGACGAGCGAGGATTTCAAGGTGATCGCCCCCCGTGAGAGGGTTAGCGACGATTACCAGGTCTATCTCGAAACGATGCGCGCGGACACGATGCGCACGACCACTCACGACTACAAGCTCCTGTTCGGAAAGATGAGCGACGGACTCGACGAATACGGGCGGGTGGATAGCGCGAAAGTCAACAGCTACGGGGATATGCGCGAGATGCTGGTCTTCGACCAGGATGGACTCTTAAGCCGTTTGGGCTATCAAACGGTTTCCAAAGAATTCCTGAAGATCTCCGAGACGCTGTTGGCCCAACCGGCGCTCACCTGGGGGTTCACGTTGGATGAATCCGTTGACCCCGGGGAGTTCTCTTTGCGCATAAATAAAACGGGCGAAGTTTACCAGAGTTCGGCAGTGATTACCTGGCAGGGATTGGCCGAAGACTTCAAGACCAACGAAGTCTTGAAAAAGTATTTCTCTGTGACGACGATAACCGACGACGACGGCAATGTCAGACATACGATAGAGCTGAACAAACGCCTTTCCGGCCCGGAGGCGCTATCGATTCTGAAAGGCGCGGATGTCCTGAACTTCCAGATACGCAACGTGAACCCCGCCGAAATCCCTTCCGAGAACATCGTGTGGTACTACGACGTGTTGGACATCGACGAACCTGACGCTACGAGTTACTCGGTCACGTTCACCTTTCCCGCGCTGGCCTCACCCTCCTCGCCGACACCGGTTCAACCGATCGAGATCGAGTTTGATGACCGCGCGGACCTCCTTGATCAAATACGTAAAGATCCGATTCTAAGCCAATACTTGAAGATCGAAGAGAAGAACGGCCAGTACCGGCTGATGCCTACACAGTCCATAAACCAGTTGCAGAACCTGGAGGGATTGGAGGGTATCGAAACCTCTTTGAAAAAGATCCTTTCAGGAGGCGCTCAGGTGTTGATGCCGTCAACTCACTTACTGACGACCAATCTGGAGGTCCATTACGAGCCAAAATACCTGACTTTGACAGTTCCCGTCTTCGATCCAATTTCGGGGAAGACGACGAACACCCCTTACACGCTCGAATTCCGGAACCGAGACGAGTTGGTCGAAAAGATCAACAACAACGCGGTGCTGAACGAATACGTGAAGGTGTTCGAGCTTGACGGCTCCTACTACCTGACCCACACCCCGAATATGGAAAACTTGCAAACCCTCGTCACGCGCGACGAATACAATATCCTCTCCTCAAAAACGCTGAAGGTGATCGACACGGACGCCTACAAAACGTTGGCCAACATCCTGTACGATTATTCGTACGCGATGAAGAAGGATTACACTTTCTCGAGTTACTTGTCAGCTCCGCCTGCGCCTCCTCAAGTAACTCTCAGGCTGAATCAAAACCTTTTGGAGTACGAAGGGAAAGTGGAGGTCCAGTACGCCGTGAGAAGCGCCGGGCAGGGGGGCGCAGGATTTATCCACAATCCTGTGGGATCGCTTCGCAAGATCGATTATGGCCTACTCGATATTCGGGATATCAACGGGGACGGGGTCATTTCAAAAGACGACATTCGTGTGTTAGGCCATACCACGGGAAATGATCTCGAATTTATCTTCAACCCACGGACCAAAGAGATTTTTTTGCGATCGAATCCGGGCGAGAACGTCGATATCGTGTTCTGGAAAACTGATACTTTCAATCTCAACGACTGGCGAAGGAACAATACGACCGGCCACACCTTCTCCCTATCCGAGCCCGCCGTGCACTTCGAGGACGGAGTTGCGGCCAACGTGGACGAAGCCAAGGACTTCTTGCTCCGGGTTCAACTTCCTCCCGACGAGATGAACCTCACGCTCGGGACTTCTCCGGTAACGGCGAGCCTCTACAAGATGACGATGGAGGGCTTGGTCGACAGGATGAACGATAAAGCGCCGACGGGCCTGCTGTCGGACCTGACGCCGGACGGGAAACTGGTTTTTCGTGCCGGAAGCGGCGCGAATTTCAGCTTCGGAAGGCGATTGGATGACGGGCGAATTGTCCAATTGTACGATATTTCCGCGCCCACTCTCTTTCTGGAAAAGATGGGCTTCATCAACAGGAACTCGGTCTTCGGGGGCTCATGGGACTTCGGTTTGGATATCGTCCGGAATTATCTCGACCCGAACGCCTTTATGCATCAAGAGAACACGGCGGACAACCTCGATGTCGACACGCGTCAAGCCGACGGGCTCTATGCTTTCACCAAACGCTTGTCTTTGTCCAGCCAGCTGGGCGCCAATCCTCAGCTGTTGGCCGTCGACTACGGCGTATGGTATGACCGTAACGGGGATTGGATCGCCGATATGCATTCTCCACGGGGCGGGGGAAACAGTTCGTCGAAGTCGATTATGAACCTGATGAGCGAAGCCCGCCATTCGGCCCTCATCACGGATGGCCGGACGTCCTTTAACGATTTCTACGGTGTCTTCATCGGGGAGATGGGGATCGAAGCGGAGACCTCGTCTCAGATGCATATCAACACCCAGACGATGAAGGGGCAGATTACGAATGCCCGAGAGGGTGTGAAAGGCGTCTCCCTCGACGAGGAGATGTCTAACCTGATTAAATATCAACACGCCTTCACCGCCGCCGCACGCATCATCACCGCCGTCGACGAGATGATCCAGACGGTCGTCTCGCGTCTCGGGCTCGTCGGTCGGTAAACGCCACCAGCTATCAGCCCATAACACGCTCGCGCAAGCTGAACGCGAGATCAAAAAAAGAGGCGTACTCCGCCTCTTTTTTCATTTGTGGTCAAGCGCGGGTTACAGCGCTTGGATCATCTGTTTGAGGACGTCGCCCGCCTCGTCCGGCAGCGCGTCATACCCGCCCGCGGCCGTTTTCTTCTGTTCGATAAATCGCGCTCGGTCTTCCAAGCGTTTTTTGACCTCGGACCGGTAAGCCGGATCGTCGAACCGGGGCTCGAAACCCTCCACATCCGGGATTTGTATCTGTTTGAACGGCCCGAATGGTTTGAAGGTCAGCGTCTTTTCCACGATACCCTCCAGCAAGCCCAGCGTCACCTCTTTCGGGACCTTTTTCGATCCGAAGAAGCCGGTGTTGAAGACGTAGCACGCCACTCCTTGGTCGGCGAATAAGGACTTGAAATTGAGGAAGTCGTCCTTCAGCGGGAAGGTTCGGAACGGGTTCGCGTAGGGCTCGATAACGAGGGCGTTGGGGTCCACACCTTCCGCCAACCTCTCCGCCGAGGTGCGTTTCGTCGCGAGCGTAGCGCCGAAGGTCGAGGCGGTTACGGGATCGTTGATCTTCAGAAGTGGGGGGATCGTGGGGTCTTGCATCAACCACACGACCGCTTGAATCGGATCGCTCATCTTATCCACACGATTCGGCGCCCAGTACCGGGATTTGATCGCTCGGCCGTTCCCGTTCCGCATATCTTCGGGGACCAGCACGACCTCGCCCTTTTCGTTCAGCGTGGCGCCGTTATTTTGGACGGTGAGCAGGAACTCGTTGTCGGGGAAGTCACTCGGATAGTCCGAGGTTTTGTCGAAATACGTGGGCTCCAACGCGATCGACGTGCCGTTCGCTTTCGATATGACGAACGCGTCGTCGTGCAGGATGGTGATGTCATATTTACCGCCGTGTTTGGCGTGCGTGAGCGTCGATTTCCCGGATCCGGAAAGCCCGAAAAACGAGATGACGAAGGCGCCTTTCTCTTTCAGAGCGTACTTTTTCAACCCACCGTGGCAGGACACGTATCCGTTTTTGTTCGCGATATTCCACGCCAAGGTCAGCGTGCCTTTCTTGTACTCCCCGAAATAGCGCATACCCAAGATGGCTGCGCAGTTCGCCTTCGGGTCGAAGAAGCTCAACCCGAGTGGGAATCGCGGGTCAGACCAATCGGGGTCGGCGAAGACGAGGATGTCGCCTTCCTTTTCCATCACACGAGATTGCGCGTACATCTGACGGTATTCGTAGTTGATCGGTTGGAAGTTTAAAAGCCAGTTGTACAGGATGTTTTCGTGTCTTTCCGGTACGCAGAGTCGAGCCCGCACCATGAAATCGTGATCCAGCCCGATCAGGGCCTCCGCTTGGTAAAGGCGACGATAACGGGTTCCGTATGCGGCTTCCCGTAAGATCGTCGAAAACTCGGGGACCTCTATGCCGGGTTGCCCGAAGATACGGCGCGCCGCCGCGCAGCGCCCAAAAACGGTGCCGTCGTTGAACAACAAGACGTGAGTGTCTCTCTCCAACCCGATCCTTTCCGGATCCTTCACTTTCAAAGACGTGACGATCGTTCCTGGAGAGTTTTTCGCCATCTTATAGGCTTCTTTGATGTCGGTAACTGGGTAGACATTGTTCCCGTAAAACGGGGTTTCGATCGTGACCCGAAAGGGAGAAAACATCGGATTGGTCTTTCGGATATTCGCTTGGTTCCAAGTTCCCTTCGTTGCCATTACTCCCTCCTTATACTTTTTCGGTCAAATGTTCGAGTGTTTGCCGGTCGATCCGGCAGTCTTCCTGCAAGAATGCTATTTCAGTTTCTGAGAAACGCGTTTTTTGATACTGTTTGATGACCTGCTTGATATACGAGGCCCTGAGCGCGTCCATATCCACCCGTTCGTACCCTAGCTCCTCGGGGTTGCGGGGGATCAGGATGTTTTTTCCGGGTACGCTGTCCTCTCGGCGGCCGTGCCTCACTTCGATCCCATTGGATTTCGCAAAGGTCAACTGCGCCGTGGGGCATTTTCCCGCGCCGGTGTACTCGGTCTCTTGTACGACGAGCGTGGTTCCTTCCGGCACCTCCCGCGCCAACGCGACCGCCGCGCACAAGGAGGTGTTGCCCGCCGGACCGCGCTGCAGCCCTTCCAACTGCGCGAGCATCTCTGTGGTGTAGAAGACCTCCCCTTGTGTGATCATCAGGTAATCGTCCATATAGCGGAGCGGTCGGGCCGCGTTCCGCGGTACGTCCGAACGATCGGGGAAGGTGGCGAACGGAATGCCAAACCCCGTATGGCCCGTTGTGAAGGACTTCCGGTTGAAATCGACGTCGCTGGCCATATGCAGCGCTCGCAGATCGACGCTCGCGGCGATAAACTTCGTCCGCTCCGCGCCGACGCGCTTTAACCCACGCGCGGTACCCGTCAGGTTGCCGCCGCCCGCGTGCGTGACCACGACGTAGTCCGGGAATTCTCCGGTCAGATCTTTCATTTGCTCGCCTATCTCCGAGCCCAAGGTCTCGATACCGGCGATGCCAAAGGGCGTGTATAACGAGGCGTTGAAGTAGTTCGTTTCCTCCAGCAAGACCAAGAAATAGTAGAAGAGCTCGGGGCCTACGGATAACTGCACGACTTCCGCCCCGAAGGCTTCGCAGGCTCGCGCCTTTTCCACGATCTCCGGCTGGCCCACAAACCGGCTGTCGAAGGTCTCTTGGACGATGATGCATTTTAACCCGTATTTCGCGGCTTGTGACGCCACTGCCGCGCCGTAGTTCCCACTTGTCGCGGCGATCACACCCTTGTATCCCAATTTCGCCGCTTGATAAACGGAAACGGAGGCTCGCCTGTCTTTGAAACTTCCGGAAGGGTTCGCCGCCTCGTCTTTCAGGAACAGGCGCCCACCCTTCCCTGCGGGGCTAATCTGCTTTATGAGACGGTTGATGTTCCTTAACTCGATGAGCGGGGTTCGCCCGACGCGGGTTCGCTGTTGGATTCCCTTGATTTCGTCGAGAGAGTACCCCACCTCCCGCATCATCCTTTCATAGTCGAAGGCGCAACCTTCGAGCTCAAACCGGTCGTAGTCGATCCCGACCGCCTTTTTCATAATTTCGTTCTTTCGAGCCATAACGGATTGGTAGGCGGTCATTTCTCCACCTCCTTCTCCAGCGCTTTGCGCAGATGGGGTCCAATCTCTCCCAACTCGGGAATGAACCGACCGAAGGAGTGCGTGTAGTGCGGGTTGATCTCGATCAAGTCGCCGGTCACTATTCGGCTCGACAGGGTTTCGATCGTGGCGCGGTCGCCCAGCTGCGCTTCATCCGTCAGAAGGAAGCCGTTCAGATGCATTACCAGCGGCACCTTCGCCGTTTCTGCGGGAATATTCGGAGCCCGTTCCCCGACCTTCAAGATGGTGTCCGATATTTTCACCCACGTTCCCTTATAGGCTGTCTGTGCCATAGCCCTGCATTCACTCTTCTTTTTGGGGGAGACAGACCGGTATCGGGAGATCGGCCATCGAATAGAATCCAGGGTCCCAATCGATCACGGTGGGGATCATATTCGTCGCCAAGGCCATCGTTCCTTTTCCGCCTGGGATTTCTGGTTTTATCGACATCGAAATTGTCGGGTCGCCCTCGATCAGGATATAGTCGCCGGTGTCGACCTTCTCGACTTCGGGGTGGATTTGTTGGGGGTGGATGAGCTCGATCACCACTTCATTCCCCACGATCCCCCGTCCAATATGTTTGCAACCGGCTACCATTCCGGGCGCTACCTTCACAACCGGCGTTTCTCGATGGGTTTTCGAGATAATGGCTTCGCGTTCTTCTTCGATCCGGTCGAGCTGCCAGCCCAAATAATCGGCGATCATCTTGATGGATTGCCGGAACCCGATGTGCCCCACGATGGTTCCGTTTTTTAGCCCCGCTTTGAACTGCTCCGGTGTCGTTCCCACTCCTTGAGTCTCCATAACGGTCTTCCCGAACGGGGAGAGGTCGTTGATCCTCCTTGCCGTAATCTTCTTCACGTTCAAACACGCGCCGGTCAGATTCAATATCAACTGGTCCAGCACGAAGCCCGGGTTGATTCCGGTTCCCAACACGGTCACCCCGTACTTTTTCGCCATACCGTCGATCAGCTGCGCCGCTTCGTCGTGGCTTTCAAAGGGGTACGCCATCTCCTCCGCGATGGTGATGACGTTGATGTGCCTTTCCACACACTGCATGATTTGCGGTAGAACGTTGCTGACGAACGAATTCGTCGCGATGATCACGATATCCGGATAGGTTTCGTTCAGAACCTTCGCCGGATCGGATTCGATTTTCACGCCCATCGGTTTCTTAAACCCTAGGAATTCGCCGAGGTCCTTTCCCTTCAGCCTTTCATCGGTGTCGATCCCGCCAACCACGCGGATCTGATCCTTCTTCGCTGCATTTCTCGCTATGCCAGAACCCATAGCGCCTAATCCCCAACAAACCACTCGTATCATGTTTTCCCTCCTATGCTGCGCGATGATTGTCGATGCGATATTACCTCTTTAAGGGATTCTATCACAATTTTCAATGGTTGCATTTCCTGACCAATTTCACTTAATTCCGCATTTCGGGGTTTATCGCGCTTTTCCTCCTTCTTATGCGCTTATACGAGAGTATATAATAGAAATCGCCGTTTAGGTTATAATCGTGTGGGTCAAGCTATGCGGAGTAATCAAGAAACAAGGCCAGAATTGATGGCGCGATAAGTTCGGGAACGCCCTGGGAACACTGGGAACGCTTGGGAACGCCCTGGGAACGCCAACTTTTAAGTTGGCATGTTTTGGGTTTTTCGAAGGCATCGCGGCGTAAGCGCCCCTTTTTTTCGCGACGGCGCGATACCCCTGGGAACGCCAACTTTTAAGTTGGCATGTTTTGGGTTTTCAAAGTAAAAAAACACAACCCATGCCACACTAAAGTGTGGCGTTCCCAAGAAGCAAAACCCCGTGCCGCACAAAATCCGGCGTGGCCGCCTGGGAACGCCAACTTTTAAGTTGGCATGTCTTGAAATAGGTTATGTCATCCCATAACTTGACCCACACGTATAATCGCCACAAGGGAGTTTTCGAGGTGAGGTGATAGGGTGCATCCGCGCATTTTGACCGTGGACTGCGGCACGCAAAGCATTCGAGTTGGTGTCATAGACGCGAGAGGAAATCGCGTCGGTTTTGAAAAAGTCTCGTACGAACCCTACTTTTCTAAGGCGCCGGGTTGGGCGGAACAAGACCCGGAGATTTATTGGAATGCCTTTTGCACCGCGGCGCGCCGCCTCAAAGAAAACCAGCCCGACGCGCTCGAAAACCTTTCTGGTCTCGTAGTTTCCACATTGAGGGACACGGCTGTGGCTATGGACGAAGAGGGCCGTGTCCTACGCCCGTCGATTATCTGGCTGGACCAGAGAAAATCCACCCGAAAAATCCGGTTTTCTGTGAAGGACCGCGCGATTTTCTTTCTCATTGGTATGCAAAAGACCGTCAACACGATCTGCGCGAACGCCAAGTCCAATTGGATGATAGACCACGAGAGGGAGATCTGGGACCGCGCCTATCGCTACGTCACGATCTCCGGATATTTCTACTTTCGACTCACAGGGCAATGGACAGATTCGATTGCCGCGCAGATCGGCCATTTCCCGTTTGACTACCGAAAACACAGTTGGGATGGCCCGAGCAGTTGGAAATGGCTCGGGTTCGGGATCGAACGGTCGAAACTGCCGCAGTTGGTTGAGCCGGGCGCCGTCATCGGGGAGTTGACCCCCCGAGCCGCGCAGGCCTGCGGATTGCCCAAAGGCTTGCCCGTTATCGCGGGCGCCTCGGACAAGGGGTGCGAAACGGTCGGTTGCGGATGCGTCGCCCCGCACGCCGCCTCGATCAGCTTGGGAACGACCGCCACGATACAGATCACCATCGACCGGTATATCGAGCCCATTCGGTTTATGCCCCCCTACCCGGCCGCGGTGAAGGGGGCCTACAACCCGGAAGTCGAAATATTCCGCGGGTATTGGATGGTCACCTGGTTCAAGCGCGAGTTCGGCACGGCGGAGGTCATACGCGCGCAAGAACTCGGCATCACCCCGGAAGAGCTGTTGAATCAGCGGTTGAGCGAGGTGCCGCCCGGATGCCACGGATTGCTCCTCCAGCCCTATTGGAGTCCCCACGTGAAAACGCCGATTGCGAAGGGGGCGATGATCGGTTTCGGGGAGGTACACACGCGTATGCACATTTACCGCGCGATCGTCGAAGGAATCAATTACGGGTTAATAGACGGGATGGAAAAGATCGAGCGCCAGTCAAAAACCCCTATCACCGAAATCCACGTGTCCGGCGGAGGCGCCCAAAGCGAGCCAATCTGCCAAATCACCGCCGATATGTTCGACCGAGAGGTCTTTCAGCCGGCCGAACACGAAACCTCTACCTTAGGAGCCGCGATGATCGGGTTTGTCGGGCTCAAGATCCACAAAGACTTTGCGCAAGCGATCCGAGAGATGTCCCGCTACCGACGGGTCTACCACCCGAACCCAGAAAACGCGCGCATCTACCGCGACTTATACAACAAAGCCTACCGCAACATCTACCCGAGGTTGAAGCATATCTATCGGGATATCAAAGAAACGATCCACTACCCCCCGGATTAGCCCCAACTCGGCGGCTTTCGTACCGGAACGTTTCCCTGGGGCACCTTGGGAGCGCCGGACTTTTGTCCGGCATTTCTTTTCTTTTTCCGGGAGAATGCTGTTGTTTGCCAGTTTTTCCTCTGTGTTCTCTGTGCCCTCCGTGCGAACCCTGTTTTTCAAGACGTGTACAAAAGCGTATCGCGCCGTCGCAAAAAGAAGGGGCGCTTACGCCGCGATGCTGCGCTCGAGAACGCCGGACTTTATAGGTTATCGCGGGGTAACCAGCGGGCTGACTTCGGGAGTTCACGAAGTCTTGCGATCCTATCTTTGGTAGTAAGCGTGCATTAGCAAGTAACTAAAACGGGAACAAGGATCGAACAAAATCGTATCGCGCCGTCGCAAAAAGAAGGGGCGCTTACGCCACGAGGAGTAATCTGTTATCGGAGGAGAAATGAAGAGAAAGAAAAGGAAGAGGCTTGCGATAAACGAAGAGACGTTATGGATACCGTGGAATGGTGAAGGGGAGCGGCAGCTCACCTTTAATGAAACGCAGTGGATCATCGGAAAAATTGTCGAAGAGCGGGGCAGCGCGGACCCGGAAGAGTGCCGTCGACAGTTGCTGGAGGCGAAAGGAAAGCTTCAAACGATTCTTTCGTTCACATCGGTTCTGGTCAAAGTCAAAGGCGGGAGCTTCCAGATGGGGAATGTGGAAAATGACAGCGAAGAGTACAGCGAAGAAAAGCCGGTACACACGGTGACCCTGACGTACGACTACTGGATCGGGAAGTACGAAGTGACGTTCAATGAGTGCGACGCGTACTGTGCGTCGACGGGGAAGAGCAAGCCAAGCGACGAAGAATGGGGCCGCGGGACGCGGCCGGTGATGAATGTGAGTTGGTTCGACGCGATCGGGTACTGCAACTGGCTGAGTGAGAGAGAAGGGATAAAGAAAGCGTACGATAGCCAGGGAAACTTGCTGGACAAGAGCGGAAAGGTAACGACAGACATCACGAACGTAGAAGGGCATCGATTGCCCACGGAAGCGGAATGGGAATACGCGGCGCGAGGGGGACAAAACTCAAGGGGGTATAAATACGCAGGAAGCAACGACCTAAACGAAGTGGGGTGGTACGACGGCAATTCTGATGAGAAGACGCACCCGGTAGGCGAGAAGAAACCGAACGAACTGGGGCTCTACGATATGAGCGGGAACGTGTGGGAATGGTGTCACGACTGGTATGGAAATTACAGAAGCGCCGCGCAAACAAACCCGACAGGGCCGAGTAGTGGCGCGTTCGGCGCTTACCGGGTGATTCGGGGCGGCAGCTGGAAACACAACGCGCAGTACTGCCGAGCGGCGGGTCGGTACTACTACACGCCGACTTACAGCTACTACTACCTCGGCTTTCGCCTTTCCAGGACGGTCTTTTAACTTTTGTATTTTTACCTTTTTACCTTTTGCTGGTTTTGACTTTGTGTTTTTCCCCGAAAAGGGTGGAGCGAATCTCGGAGGTCATCGCGGGGTAACCGAAGGGACCCCGCGATCCCTTCTTCGCCCTTCTAAAGAGGGTATCGCGCCGTCGCAAAGAGAAGGGGCGCTTACGCCGCGATGCCCGTGTGGGGTTATCGCGGGGTAACCAGCGGGCTGACTTCGGAAGCCCACGAAGTCTCGCGATACGATCTTTCGTAAAAGGGAAAAGATAAAGAACAAAAGCGTATCGCGCCGTCGCGAGAAGAAAGGGCGCGTACGCCGCGATGCTGGCTTGGGAACACTCCCAATGAAAAGATGAAACCAAGCCAAACTAAAGTTTGGCGTTCCCAGGTGTTCCCAGAGAGGCAGGCCGACTGGAAGTCGGCCCCACGAAGAGAAGAGGCGCTTACGCCGCGATGCTTGTTCTCTCCGTGTTCTCTGTGCCCTCTGTGCGAACCTTGTTTTTCAAGGCACACCGCGCTGAAGCGCGGCGTTCCCAAGTGCTCGGAGCTCCGGCGGCACAGAGAAACCGACTTCCCTTTTTTTGATATAATACCTTCCGTGCGTCTATCTTAACCGGATCACGGGAGGTCTTATGGCAAATCCTACCTATCGTCGCGAGGCTTTGGAAGAAGAGTTTGGAAAACTGGAGCGGAGCTCGCCGCTCGTTGAGTTGAATGTCGAAGCGGATTCGATCATTACCACCGTCGGCCGGAAAGCCGCGGATTGGTTGGACCTCCAAAAGACAAACACCCTGCTGGATATCGGAACCGGTTTAGGTCGCTGGGCCTTCTTCTACGCGCCCCTATGCAAAGAGGTTGTGGGCATCGATATCAGCGAGCCCTTGATTCGTCAGGCTCGGGAAGCGGCACACCAGGCGGGGGTGTCGAATGTCCGGTTCTACCGCGGGTCTTTTGAAAACCTCATAGAAAGCGAAGAAGGGGCGGATGTGCGACCTAATAAGGTGCTGTGCGTCTACTCGTTCCACCACCTGACCGATCCGATGAAAGCGGCTTTTCTCGAACGTCTGGCGCAACGGTGGCCCCAACCGCTCACCCTCGTCATCGCGGATCTGATGTGGTTCGTTGATCCGAGCCGGTTGCGCGAGTCCTGGGACGATGTTTTCTACGATGAGGGCGATACGGATTTCCCGTCTAATGCCTTCTGGCTGCAAGAGGCCGCTCGCCCTTATTTCGATCGGACGCTTTTGGTCGCAGTGCACCCGTTAGTTGGCCTTCTGGTTGCGCAAAAGGGTTGATGGCCTCGAAGTTTAATCGGTAGGCGTGATTTGTACGTAAAACGGATGCCCATTGACCCGGACGGATCTTGAGTAGAGGAGCGGTTCGCGTTGGTTTTCGAGGACCCGCTCTAGTCGTGCCATCCATTCCGTTTCTTCACGGTAGGTTCGTTCCGCTTCTGTGATCGTGATCTCCCGAAAGCGAACCGCCTGCCCTTCCGCAGTCTGCGCCAACCGAGAGAGATCGGTGGGGGCAAGGAAGGCGATCCTTGGGTATCCGCCGATCGTGGGTCTCCCAGCCATCAGTACGACCGGTTGTCCACCGCCCGTTATCTGCACGACGCCGGCGCTCACCGGCGAGGAGATCAGCTCCTTCGGTTTGCGCGTATAGACCGGCTCCCCTTTCAACCGGCAACCCAAGCGGTCGGTCGAGTCGACTCGATAACTCTGCTCGAAAAACCTCCGCCGCGCTCGGGTGTCAAACCAATCCCACTCCGGACCCGCGACGACCCGTATTGGCTCGTCTTTCGAGCGTTCGCAATAGAGAGATTCCGGAAGGAAGGCGCTCCAATCGTTGAGCCTCGGCGCTTTTAGCTGGACCTCGCCGTTCGCGATCCCTTCGATTCCGCCTGCGACTCCGAGATAGGTCCACCCCCCCGCTTCGATACGCTCGAAGGTTAACGCCGAACCTGGTCGAACGTTGAAAGAACGGCGCATCGCCAGCGGATGCCCATCGAGGAAGATTTTTACGGGGTTCCCGGTGATCGCTACACTGACCGCTTCCTCAAAGCAAAAGGAAGGCAGAGGACCCGCCATTTCGAGCGCCCGGTCGTCCTCTCTATTTCCGAGAAGCAGCTGGTTGAAACGGAGCGCGCGCGTGTCCATAGGACCGCCCGGCCCGATCCCGAATCGCTCGCGACCATATCGGGGGGCGCCCACGGGTAGCAAGAAAAATCCGGCGGTGAGAAGCTTCATAACGCCCCTTGTCTCCACTCGCGCTCGAAACGCATCCAGTTTCCCTGTGACACGCGGCGGCGGATGGCTTCGTCCTCGGCGCCATCGATAGCGACAAACCTCACCCGATCTCCAGTTTGCAGCAGGGTTGGCGGGTCCTCGGTCTCACAGAACAATTCGAAAGGCGTTTGTCCGATGAGACGCCAGCCGCCCGGGCTTTCGCGCGGGTAGATGCCCGTCTGACGAGAGGCGATCGCCACGGACCCTTTGGTGACCCGCTTACGGGGAATGTCCAATCGCGGAAGGGAAAGGGATTTGGGAAGCAGACCGAGGTATGGGAAACCCGGTAAAAAGCCGATCGCGTAGACGCGATAGGTCTTCGAAAGGTGCGTCGCGATCAGCTGTTCGGGAGAGAGCACGCAGGCCTTCGCGCTATCGATCAGATCGGGCCCGGCGTCGCCTCCGTAACGCACCGGTATATAGCGCACGGGTCCCTCGGGCGCGCCGCCCGAACCGGATTGCCTTTTCAGCGCGCGTATCTGGTGAGCGAGCGCAGCAAACTCGGTGAGCAGGGGGTCGTATCGCAGGAGGAGCGAGCAGTAGGAGGGTACCACCTCGAGAACGCCGAGTATCCGCGCGTCTTCGATGGCCTTTGAGAACCTGATCGTCCGCCGATGGATCGATGGACTGATCCTCTGAGAAAATTCGATCAGCGCCCCGTCGAAGCCGCAAGGGAGGATTCTCATAAGCCTTTTCCTCTTCGCGCTCAGAAGAGCGCGTATTGCGCCGAGTCCGAGAGATCGCCAAAGGCGTTGTACTGTTTGAGGAGGTCGATCACGGTGTTGGAGACCGAGGTGCGTTTTTTCACGTCCTCTATCGAAGAGAACGGCTTCGCTTCCCTCGCTTGCTGAATGGATAGCGCGACCTTTTCTCCCAAGCCCGGGACCTTGTTCAGAGGGATTCGAAGGGATTGGCCTTCGATCTCGAAACGGTAGGGATGCGAGCGGATGATATCGACGGGCAAGAAGCCGAACCCTCTCAGAAGCATTTCCAGTGCCACTTCGTGGACAAACCTCTCTCCTTCGGCCTTCTGACGGCTCTTCGTCTCACCGTTCTTTCCGCCGTTCGTGCTGAGGAGGCTCTCTCTCACCGCCTCTGGGCCTTTCAACACCACGGAGAGGTCGAAGTCCCATCCTTTGATCGTGAAAAAGGCCGAATAGAAGGCCAATGGGTGGTAGAGCTTGAAATAGGCCACCCGGAACCCCATCGAGACGTAGGCCACCGCGTGCGCCTTGGGGAAGAGGTATTTGATCTTGCGGCAGGATTCCAAAAACCACTCGGGCACTCCTTTCTCTTTCATCAACTTCTCCTCTTCTCCGCTTAAGCCCTTCCCCTTCCGGACGCGCTCCATGATAGAAAAGGCTTGCATCGGTTCCAGTCCCCTCCGGATCAAGTCGATCATTATATCGTCGCGACAGGCGATGACCTCCGAAAGGGCGACTTTTCCATTAATGATCAAGTCGCGGGAGTTGTTCAACCAAACGTCCGTGCCGTGCGATAGGCCGGATATCCGCACGAGGTCGGCAAAAGACTTCGGTTTCGTTTCTTTCAGCATCCCGCGAACGAAGGAGGTCCCGAACTCCGGAACGCCCAGGGTTCCCGTCTCCACATCCGGTATCTGGCCCTTCCGGATTTTTAACGGTCTGAGCCCCGAGAAGAGATCGATCACCTTCCTGTCATCCATCGGGATCGTGAGTGGATTCACGCGGGTGCAATCCTGAATGAATCGCATGAAGGTCGGGTCGTCATGGCCGAGCGCGTCGATTTTTACCAGGTCTTCGTGGATGGAGTTGTAATCGAAGTGGGTGGTTTTAATCTCCGTGTGCCGATCGTTCGCCGGATGCTGGACCGGCGTGAAGTCGTAGACTTCGTAGTTTTTTGGCACGATCATCAACCCACCGGGGTGCTGCCCCGTGGTGCGTTTCACGCCGGCGATGGACTTGGCAAGCCGTTCCTTTTCGGCTTCGCCCAAGGAGACTCCCGTCGCTTCCTCATATCTCAGCACGTAGCCAAACGCGGTCTTTTCCGCAAGCGTGCTGATCGTGCCGGCACGAAAGACGTGTTCGGCGCCAAACAGCTCTTCGATGAACCTGTGCGCTTTCGATTGGTATTCCCCCGAAAAGTTGAGGTCGATATCCGGCACCTTGTTTCCTTTGAGTCCCATAAAGGTTTCGAAGGGGATCGTTTGACCGTGCTTTCTCATCTTCTTGCCACATTGCGGGCAGAAAGAATCGGGCAGATCGTATCCGGATGTGATGGACGGGTCCTCCGAAAAGCAACAGTGATGGCAGTAGGGACAGACCAGGTGCGGGGGCATCGGGTTCACTTCGGTGATTTCCAACAAATGCGCGACGAGAGAGGAGCCGACCGAACCCCGCGATCCCACCAAGTACCCGTCTTTGAGTGACTGGGCGACGATCTTCTGGGCGATGAGGTAGAGCACGGCGTAACCGTTTCCGATGATCGCGTCCAACTCTCGCTTGACCCGCTCCGTAATCTGTTCCGGAGGCTCGTTCCCGTAGACGGCGCGCATATTGTTCATCGTTAAAGTTTTGATCTCTTCCTCGGCTCCCTCGATGATCGGCGGATGGAGTGTCCGTGTGATCGGCTGTATCCATTCTATCTGGTCCGCGAGCTGCGCCGGGTTGTGGATCACGACTTCTTGCGCTTTCTGCGCGTCTCCCAACATCTCTTCAGCGCAACTCAGAAGCTCTTCCGTTGTTCGGTAGTGGAGCTTAACGTCGTCAAAGAGCGATGGGGGGAATTGCTGTCCCCTTCGGCGGATCGCCATATCGCTTATCTTGAGCACGCTCCACGCTTTATGATCCTGCGGATCCAGATAATGGACGTTCCCGGTGAAAAGCGCCGGTAACCCGATCTCACGCCCTATCTCATAAAAACGCGCGTACATCTCTTTCAGGATCGTCGCGTTGAGTCCTTCCTCTAAATCGGTGTACGCGTCGGCAGGCATAATTTCTATGAAATCGTAGAACCGGGCTATTTCTATGAGCTCGTCGCGGTCCTTTCCCATACGGTAGGCCTTCGATAGCTCGCTGCTCGGGCTGCCCGTTCCCAAAAACAACCCCGTTCGATGCTCCGAGAGACGGGTTTTCGGAATGAGCGGGGCTTTACCCAAATACTCCAGATGGCTCATCGAAACGAGACGGTATAGGTTTTTCAGCCCGCGCTTATTCTGGACAAAGACCGTAAAACTGTCCCCGTGCAGGCGGTTCAACTCGATTTCGGTTTGGAGGCCTTGAATATCCTCAAAGGAGAAGCGTTTCTCTTTTTTCGCCATTTGCAGCAGTTCGATCAAAATCAAGCCGGTGACACGCGCGTCTTCTATCGCCCTATGGTGGCGAAAGGCGAGCGTCTCGCCGGACTCCTCGCGCAGCGCCAGCTTTTTCGCGACCTTGTCCAACGTGTACGACGGCATCTTCAACAGAGAACGCGCGAGGGCCAGCGTGTCCAGTGTTACGCTGTGTGTGACCTTCTCACCGGTTTTTTGTAACGCCTGCTGGTAGAACTGATAGTCGAAGTTCACATTGTGGCCGACGATCACCTCGTCTCCGATGAAGTCTCTGAGTTTTGGCAGCACGTGCGCGAGCGTTGGCGCTTCTTGAACGGTCTCTTCGGTGATGCCGGTCAGTCGCGTGATCGTCTCCCTGATCGGCACGTTTGGCTTCACGAAAGATTGGAAGGAATCGACGATCTTTCCTTCTAAGACCTTGACAGCTCCTATTTCGATAATATCGTCGCTAAGGGCGCTCAGACCGGTCGTTTCGAAGTCGATGACACAAAAGGGCTTCGTCTCCCAACCCGCTTGAAGGAATTTAATCTCTGTGCCCGGATAACGTTTTTCTACGTTCATCAAGATCGGGGTGAGGTCGACCACGTTGCCTTCCATCCCGAAGATGGGCTTGATCTTGTGCGCCTGGCAGCGTTCATAGAATTCGGGGAAGGCTTGGATGACCTCGTGATCGGTTATCCCAACGGCTTTTTGCCCTGACTTCGCGGCCCGTTCGACCAAGGCTTCCACGGACAAGATCGAGTCCATCGCGCTCAGATGCGTGTGGGTGTGTAACTGAACGTGAGCGGCGGTTACAGACGAGGGCGTCCGCTCGTTAACGGTTTCGACATCAGACGGGTCTTCGGCAGTTACGCTTACGGACGCACTATCGGGATCCTCGATCTCGCTACTTTCGGCTTCGAGCGTCGGCGCTCCTTCTCCTTCGTTCCTCTCGTCCTCGGAATGAACGGTAACGGATAAGACCGTCTCGATCCGGGCGGGGAGGCAGAAGAACCGGGCAAAGGCTTTTTCCATAAAAGAAAAGTGCGCGGCGTCTAGGGAGTCGGGGTTGTGGGAGATCCGGACGACCACTTGCGCCTTCGTCAGTACGACCGACAGAACCTTCCCCTCGGGGGCTGATTCCGCTATCCCCAGCCTTCCTAAGACCTCAGAAAGGGGGTGATCGATCGATTCGATGACGTATTTCATAGAGGGCCTCCCGGTCGCGAAGGGGTCGAGGGGTTGAGATAGGCCGAAATCCCTTTCGCGACTTTTCTGGAATTCGCGTGACAAAAGGCCGCGGCTAACGCGTCAGAGGCGTCGTCTTGATGGAGTGTGCCTTTCAAGTTCAGCAACAACCCGAGGGTTCTTTGAACTTGCCCCTTTTCTGCGTGCCCGTTGCCGGTTACCGATTGCTTGATCTCGAACGGGGTATATTCGAAGATCGATACCCGGTGTTGATACAGCGCCAGTTCGATTACCCCTCGTGCTTCGCTGACCTTCATCGCGGTTGTGACGTTTTTAACGAAAAACAGTCTTTCTATCGCGGCTTCATCCGGCTCGTGGGTCTCGCAGATCGCGCGGATTTCAGAATAGATCAACGCGAGCCGCTCGGGGAAAGACGCCTCTCGTGGGGTTTCGATCAGTCGGTGGAAAAGCCAGGAGTAGCGGTTTCCTTCTACTTCGATCAGACCGACGCCTACGCGCCCGTAACCGGGGTCGATACCGATGATGCGTAGGGGGTTCATCCTTCCCCCACCGGGATAGCGGTTTCGTTTTCGTACAAAAAGGCATACAGGCCTTTCAACAGTTCATCCAGCTCGGTGGACATCAATAGGCGGTTTCGGGTGGGTCGCGCCATCGGTATTCCCTTCGTGTAGCCGACAACGAACTTCTTAAAGGCGCCGCATATCCTATCTCTGCGCATCTCTCCCTCCATCAAGGCGATGTGGCGCTCAATGGCGCAAACGCGCTCTTGGGCGTCGGGCGGGCGGTAGTCTTTCCCAAGGATCGCGCTCTTCAGCTCTCGGAAAATCCAAGGGTTACCGATGGAAGCCCTCCCGATCAACACTCCCGCTATGGGAAAACGAGCGACTCTCGCGAGCGAAGGGGGGTCAACGATATCCCCACTCCACAGAACGCGAGAACACTCCGCTTGCGGTATTTCATCTAAAACCGTCAGGTCTGCCGTTCCAGAGTATCCCTGTTCGACGGTTCTACCGTGTAGTGCGACCGCGTCGACTCCACAACCGATCGCCATCGTGATGACCTCTCGATAGTTCACGTTTGCCTCCCACCCCTTACGGATTTTCAGTGTCAGCCGCCGTCCGGCAGCGTGCGCGGGAGGTTCCGCTGCCTCCAAGATACGGCGCAAGGTTGGGAGATCTTTCGCCAATGCGGCTCCTGCGCCGTTCCGCACGACTTTCCGGACCGGGCACGCCGCGTTGATGTCGATTCCTACAGCATTCGGGGCGCGGGCGAGAACGATCTCGATCGCTTTCGGAAAGTCCGCAGGATCCGCACCGAACAACTGAATGACGGCCCTTTCGCCTAATTTCGGCAAAGTCCGAAAGCTTCCGCGATTCTTGTTCAGTAGCCCTTTCACGCTGACCATCTCTGTGTAAAACCCGTCCACGCAATCGGGGACGGTGGTCCGAGTCAATTCCCGGAAGGCGTAGTCCGTCACCCCGGCTAATGGCGCCAAAATTAGCGGTACATCGCGTATTCCTACTATCTGAGACACCTTCTCCCGTCTTTTTTTGTCACACCTATTGTACAGGAAGCAGGTAAAATTTCTGAGAAGAGAACGCGCGGGGGCGAGACCGGTATTCTATCAAAAAGAGGCAAGTCGGTTTATTGACGTGGTGTGGGCCAAGTTATGGGGTGACTTAACTAAGAGGTTCATTGCTGGGTAGCCAGCGGGCTGACTTAGGAAGATCACGAAGTCTCGCGATCTTCCTTTTTTCTTTTTTACGCCGCGATGCCCGTATGAGGTTATCGCGGGGTAACCAGAGGGCTGACTTCGGAAGTTCACGAAGTCTCGCGACCCGCTCTGGTGCCTTTCTCTTTTTTTTAACCATGCCAAACTAAAGTTTGGCGTTTCCAGGCGTTTCCAAAAATCTTTTCTCTGTGTTCTCTGTGCCCTCCGTGCGAACCCTATTTTTCAGAACCTGTACAAAAACGTATCGCGCCGTCGCGAAAAGAAGAAGCGCTTACGCCGCGATAACCGTGTGAGGCTCATCGCGAGGAAGCCAACGGGCTGACTTCGGAAACTCACGAAGTCTCGCGATCCTCCTTTTGTCTTTTTTACGCCGTGATGCTGCGCATGGACTACAAATCGCACGATCGATTCTGGCCTTGTTTCTTGATGGCACCTCATAACTTGACACGCACTTTCTTGACGTGTCGGTGTTCAGGGAGAGTCGCTGATGGTGGCGGACCTGAATTCGGCTTCTCTCTATACCCCGTGCGCGGCCTTGACGAAGCATCGGTTATATGGTAAAATAACTCCGCTGTTCTGGCAGGAGTAGCTTCAATCGGTAGAGCGCCGCCTTGGTAAGGCGGAGGTTATGGGTTCGAGTCCCATCTCCTGCTCCAATACGCTCAAAAGCGATAGACCCCCGAAACTAAGGAAAGATGGTTGTGGAGGGGGTTTCTTCTTATTATGAATCACGATTTATCGTGTCTCGCGAAAGGACGTGCGCTCATTCGATCAGGAATCGTCACGCTTGTCGGAAAACCGAATACCGGAAAATCAAGCCTCATCAACGCGATCTTCCAGCAGAAGGTCGTGATCGTCTCGGATAAACCGCAGACGACGTGGCATCACATCCGTTGTGTCTACACCGACGGCACCTCACAGATCATCTTTTCCGACACGCCCGGGGTAAACAAGCCCATTGGCCCGTTGGGCAAGTATATGACGAAGGCCGTGAGAAGCGCTTTGGAGGGGTCTGACCTCGTCCTGTGGCTCTTCGACTGCTCTCGCGGGGTGACCGAAGCCGAACGGTACGTTTATGATAAAATACAATCGATCGAACCCCCGGTCTTTGCCGTTCTGAACAAGATCGACCTGGCGGGACCGACTGAAATCGATAAAGTTTTAGCCGATATGGCCGAATTTGGCCCTTTCGCGGAGACTCACCAAACCTCAGCGACGACCGGTGTCGGCTTGGCTCGTTTGATGGAAGGGATCAAAATCCGCCTACCGGAAGGGGACTTTCTCTACGACCCCGAGGTCTTGATCGACAAACCGATCCGGTTTATCGTTTCGGAATTGATCCGAGAAAAGATATACCGGTACACCTCCAAGGAGATTCCGTACGAAACGGGGGTGTACATCGAACACCTCGATGAGAAACCGTCCTCGGGCCTCTCCATCCGCGCGGAGATCTTCGTCAGCCGTGACAATCACAAGGGAATTCTGATCGGGAAGGGTGGAGAGATGATTCGGAAGATCCGCCTATCGGCGAAACGCGACATTGAAATCCTCTTCGATCGCAAGGTGGGACTGGAGCTCTACGTACGCGTTAAAGAACGGTGGATGCACGACGAGAACCTGAGGACCAAAGATCTCGACTTCGAAACGATCGTTCGAAAGAGCAGGTGAACCCTTGGAACCGAAAACTCCGCTCTCTTCGGCTTCTCTCTCGTCGTTGACGGAGATCATCGGGCCGTTTTACTTCGTGGGCGGATACGTCCGCGACCTGTTGATGCGTCGAAGGTCCCGTCGACACCATAAAGGTGCAATCGACATCGATATCGCCGTCGATTCTCCTATGGAGACGGTCCGCGAACGGTTGGCGAAGGGTTTTTTTTCGAATCGAGAGAAGATGACCCTCACGTTTTTTTGGAAGGGTCTGACCATCGATCTGGTCTCCCTCAATGGCCTGACGATCGACGAAGAACTGACGCGTCGGGATTTGACCATCAATTCGATGGGGCTTTCTTGTCAAAGGGTCTTTGATATCCTCAAGGAGGAGCCCGACTGGGAAGGGTCGATACGGCCTGAGGATGTGATCGATCCCACGGGGGGATGGTCGGACTTACGGGCAAAAATCCTGCGCTGTCCACGGGAAAAGAATCTGACCGATGATCCGGTTCGCTTGGTGCGCGTTTTCCGATTCCAAGGGGAATTCGGATTCGAGATAGAGGATTTGACCTTTCAATGGATCCACCGGCACGCCCCGACGGTTCGGTTGGTGGCGAAGGAACGGGTGTCGCGAGAACTCGAAAAACTGTTCTCTTCGCCGTATGTCGTGAAGGCCTTGCGAGAGCTGAAGAAGACGCGTTTGTTCCGCGAGCTTTTCCCCTTACTGACGGGGCCGCTCGACCGCAGACTCGAGGACCGGCCGTATTTTGGCCAGAGCGTCTTCGAACACAGCCTTCGCGTGATCGCTGGCTGCGGCTCCGATCCCTTGCTAAAATGGGCTGGGTTTTTCCACGACGTGGGAACACGAGACGGTTTTTCCCGCGTATCGTCTACGGATGAAGAAACCGCGCCCCGTGACAATTATCACCCGGAGGAGAGGAGTGTCGAGCTCCTCCTTGAGACGGCCAAAGATTGGGGGCTGCCGAAGAGAATTGTCGATCCCGTGGAAAAGATCATCCGGTTCCACCAGGTTCCTGTGACCTCGCGAAGCGCGATTAAGGAAGCGAGTATGCATTTTCGCGAGCCGAAAGCCCACAATCGATTTTTCAGGTTCGTCCAAGCGGACAGGTGCGCCGCCGATCCGCTTTTCTTAGAAACCGACGAGGGGAAGGCTCACAAAGAGATCGTGAAAGCGGTGCGCCGGATGATGCCGAAGATCAGCCGTTGTGAGCGTTTTTTCTCTGGGAAGACTCTGCTGGCTTTGGGTTTACGCCCGACACCGGCTTTCAAAGTTCTCATCGACCACTTGATGAAAAAGGCTTTGGAATTGGACTTCAACCTCACCGAACGGACGGCTCAAGAACTTTTGGAGTCCACGCTGCGATTTAAGGAACGCTACGAGCGGCTTTTTTTCGATAATACGGAGTATAGGAGGAAACGAGAATACTACATCGACGGAGAAGTCATAGGGGTTCTCGAAGAGGATGTGAAACTGACGGTGCGCACCGAGGTCTTTCTCTACCGTTTCGAACCCGAGGCGATGTTACCGGAGGCGCTCAGAGGCAAAAATCCCCTCTTGTTCTTTTCTTTGTCGTCCTGATTGGCCTCGCTTGCGGCCTTATGGCCCAAGAAACCGCCACCGTCTACTACGGCGCGCAGAGCCTTTACGATTTTCAGAAAGAACCGGAATGGCTCGAGAGGACCCGGGAACGATTCTTGAAAACCTTGGTGGAGCAACCCGACTTACTCGAATCGGAAGAGACGGTCGACGCGCTCGGGACCAGGATCTATATGAAGTTGCGGCTCTTGCGGGATTCCGACCTGAAAGGCCCGGTTCTAACAGCCATTTTAGCCGAGAATTCGGAGGAGTCGCTTCGGCTGCTCGCTTTGGAAGAAGACCGCCTATCGCGGTATCGACCGCTCTATCCACTGATGGACTTTTTCGTAAAAGACTTCCGAAAAGCCCTTAACCCTTTCGATTTTCAGAAAATCGTTCCGTATTTCTTGATCGGACAGTTAGAAGGGTTCGAAGAGTTTTTTTCTCTTACGAATGAAGAGCACTACCACATTGCGAAAGGCATCCTGAACGGAATCCAAAGCAATCGAACCTACCCCGAGAGGTCTTTAAAGGCGATGGTAAAGTTGCTGGGTGAAAAATACCTCCGGGCTTACGCGTCGATGGTTCAACAGTTGGTGACGGCGAGGGTCGAGGCCGACTACGCCAAAGAACTGCGCCTGGCCAAGTCTTATGTGGACCAGGCCGGTTACCTGTACGGGGCTCAGGTCAGTCAAAAGGCGGACCAGACGCTCCATCGGGCTTACCTCTCGTTGTCTTCGTACGCTTCCTGTAAAGAAGATACCCTGATCGCGGAGAACCGCGTGGCATTGGCCTCCCAGGATACCTACCTCTCTATGTTGCCCCTCGCTATGGAACTCGTAGACCGCTACGAACGCCTGACGATCAATAAAGAAGGACTGGAAAAGCTCATTCTCTCTTTCATACAAAACTACGGTTTGAAAAGCCGGCTGTACGGCGATGAGGTCACCGCCGAAATCCGAAGGAAATGGAAAGGTTTTATCGACGAACGCGACCTCTCTCCGATGGTTCTCAACGCGATCCGCTCGGGAATTTTGGACTATGCCGCTAAAACTCCCCAAACTGTCGCGACACCGGCTGTCGCGACACCGGTTGTCGTGACCACGAAAGGCTCCGTGAAAGGCTCTTGGTTAGAGAAGTTGCGATGGCCCACAGTGTTTATTTACGGAGTGCCCGTTTTGGCTTTGTTACTCTTTATCGCGGTTTTACCGGCCTCGTTGAAGGCGAAGGGAGCTAAAGCCCTCGGTATGAAGAAAAAAGCGTTGGCCTTCTATCAGAAGGCTTCCCTTTCCAAACCCGAGGTGGCCGAATACCACGTCCAGATGGCCATCCTTCTGGGGTTGCTGCACCGAGAAGAAGAGGCGATACAAGAATACCGGATCGCGACTAAGATCCTCAGTATGACCGAAGACGACGACCTTCCAATAAAAAGGAGGTCCTCCCGTTGAAAGGGTCGCCCTTCCTTCTCTTCTCTTTGTTGGTCTTGCCGATCGTCGCATTCGCCCTGTTGTGCATCGGTTATTCGGTGTTTAAGCTACCATACCTGCCCCAAATTGTCAACAGCAGTGGTAAGTACGGCATCGACCCGTTGTTGACGGCCGCCGTGATCCAAACCGAAAGCGGGTTTGACTCGTTAGCGCAATCACCGGCGAAGGCATTTGGCTTGATGCAGCTTCTGCCCCAAACCGCCGCGTGGCTCGAAGAGAGCCTCCCGATCGTGGGGAGTTGGCGCGAACCTCACAACAACATCGAACTGGGTACCCGTTATCTTCGGTACCTGGCCGATATGTTCGAAGAGGATTGGGATATCGTTCTCACTGCCTATCATCAAGGCCCCACCTACATTCGAGCCCTGCTGGAGGCCGGCGGGTGGCAGAAAACCGCGTACGTCCGAAAGGCGCGGGTCTTTTACCTGTGCTTCTTTTTACTCTATCACGGTTATTTTTCTGTCCTCGGAGATTGACACCCGTAGAATGCCCGTCTTATTTGTGAACGCCGAACTTTAGTTCGGCGTATTCAAAAAAAGATGGTTTCGCACAGAGTACGCAGAGAAAACATCAACCTGGTGTTGGCTCTCGTATATACCTCTCTTCTTTGTACTCTCCGAGGCCTCTGTGTGACTTTTTTTCAAGATATGCCAACTCAAAAGTTGGCGTTCCCAAGGCGTTCTCAAGCGTATCGCGCGGTCTTGCAAACAGGGGGCGTTTACGCCGTGACGATTACACGGACTAAAAATCGTGCGGTCGATTCTGGCCTTGTTTCTTGGCGGCACCTCATAAATTGACACGCACAGGCAGCTCGAGCAGGTCGGTTTCGTGTTATAATCCTTTGAAAAAAAACCTAAAGTAGCTAGAATATCCGATGTGGGGGTCTTACCAGTTGCAAGTCAATATGCGTTCGATATCCGGAACAAAAAAGGGGCACGGAGTTGACTCCGCTTACAATGATCTGGTGCGCTTGTTGGAGCGGGGCGGCGAATTCCAAGTCCTGAAAAACACCGATTCTCTAACCGATATCCTTCACTTGCACACGGTGGATTTGAAATCCCTGCGGTTGATCCGCCATTTTCATAAACGGGGGAAAGGCGTGGTCATCACCTGCCATATGATGGAAGACTCACTCGATGGGAGCCTCAGCCTGCCGAAATTCGTCGTAAAGTATTTCGGTAAATACTTGTACTATTTCTACCGGCAAGGGGACCGATTGGTTGTTGTCAACCCGTATTACCGGGAAGAGCTGATCAGCAAAGGGTTGGATCCGGCAAAAGTATCGTTCATTCCTAACTATGCTGACGAGCGCCTCTTTTTTGAGGTCAATGAGGAGAAAAAGGCGGCCTTGCGACGCGAGCTTGACCTCCCGCTCAAGGCTCCGGTGATCGTCTCTTCGGGGCAGATACAACGGAGAAAGGGATTTGACGATTTCGTCGCCTGCGCACAGTTGAATCCGGACTATCTTTTCGTTTGGGTAGGGGGGTTTTCTTTCGGACGGTTGTCCGACGGCTACGACACCTATCGGGCCATCGTGGCCGATCCTCCTCAAAATATGCGCTTTCCCGGAATCGTTGACCGGGAAGTGGTCGCCGAATACTTGCAGGCCTCTGACCTCTTCTTCCTGGCCTCTTTTCAGGAGCTGTTCCCGATGTCCCTCTTGGAGGCGGCAAAATGCGGGTTACCTATTCTGTTGCGCGATATTCCCCTCTACCCGGGTATCCTCTTCGGCCATTATTATCGTGCGACGGATGTGCAAAGTTTTTCTGATTGGATCCGACGTATCTGCCAAGACGAGGCCGCGCGGCGGAAAGGGATCGAGGACGCGCGACGGCTCGCTTCGATTTACTCAGAAACAGCGATCTATAAGCAATGGAAGGCGCTTTATGAAGAATTGCGCCCGGGCCGAACCACTGTATAGAGGGAGGCGCTATGTTTTGGTTTAAATGGATTTCGATCATCGCGGTCTACCCCTTGGTTTATGCGTTTAGCCGTATTTTTTCTTTCGGAAGCTATGTGTTTCCGTGTTTGTTAGCCAGCGTCGGCGCCTTTTTTTTGGTATTCTATACTTCGCGGAAACGATTTCTCGAGCAAATGACGCTTGAAGCCCTGCCCTACGAGGAGTCGCTTTTTCACGAACCCCGTATCGCCGTGCTCTTCGTGGTCAAAAACGAAGGGGAACGATTCATCGAAAACGTTCGCGACTACCTAAGCTTGGCCGGCCCGATAGAGGTCACCGTTTACGACGATCACTCCGAGGATCAGACTGTCGAGATGTTACGCGCGCTGCAACGCGAGATCGATCCGGTCACCGGCAAAGACTATCGAGACCGTCTGCACATCCGCTCCGTTCCCGCTTCTGAGAAACGGATACATCCGAAAGGTATCGCTCTCGAAGAGGCTTTCCACACGATCGAATGCGATCTATTCTTCGTCGGAGATGCCGATACGGCAATCTCGAAGGAAACCTTTTCGAAAGCCTTGGGTTACACGCTCCGAGAAGGGTACGATGTTTTGCATTTGACCCGCCGAAACGTTGAACACGGTACGCTCAGCTACTCGATCGCCGACGCGGACGAGATATTCGTGTCCGGTTTGCAGTTGCTGAATATGATTCCGTTCAACTTCACGGGCTCCTCCTTCTTCATCTCTTCCAAGGTCGCGAGCAAGATTAACTTTCCTTCTCAAGTGTACAGTGAAGACTCCGAAATAGGCCGGCAAGCGAACGCCTTTGCCCGTAAAAAAGGCTTTTCGATCAGTTGCCACACTTGGGAGCGCGCGCCACAAACCCTTTTCTTGCTCTTGAAGCAGAGATGGAAATGGAACAAGTACGCGATGAACCAATACTTTGAGCAAGACTTTCCCGTCATCTTACTGGCGGTTTTGTTGTCCGCCAACCTGATCTTCGGGTTACTGTCCCTTTACTCCTTCAATTTCCTTTGCACCCTTGTCTTGGCCTTCTGCGTGTTGGCTTTTTCTCTAAGCTCCAACCTGTACATCGCTTCCAAAAAACTCTCAGTGGCCTTCTTCTCGTCGTGTGCCTACATCTTGATGATGCTTTTTCAGTTCGGAATCCTCTTATTTATCCTGATCCTGTTCTTACCGAAAGACCAACGCCTAGGGATCCGATACGTCAAAACCGAAACCACGGCGAAATAGCGCAACACCTGGTGGATTCGTGTGGTGAGCGTCCTTGAGCCTTAGTCCAGTCTATTTGGAGATCGCGAAAGGGATATCGATCTTTTCTGTTATCGCCGGTCATTCTTTGGCCGCGGTGATCAACGACATGCCCGTACTAGAACAGCTGCTCTTCTCTTACCTTGGCAAATCGATGGTTCCGGCCGTTTTCTGTCTGATCTATCTGTTTGGCTACGGACAGGGGCTGAAACGCAAGCGGGTGACCACTCGTATGAATCTGGAAAGAATCGTCGATATGGTCAAACCCTACCTATTTTGGGCCACGCTCTCACTTCTCATCTACACGGTGTCCGATTCGCGTGTGACCTACCCGTATACCGGCCGAGAGATTTTCGGCTACGAAATCACCCCGCTCTCGTTTGTCTTAAGCATTTTGACCTTTTCGGGGTCTTGGCAATACTATTTTCTATTTATTCTCATCCTGTTCCAATACTTCACGGGTATTCTGCGTAATGTCCACCCTGAACTGTATCCTAAGCTTCTCAGACGTGCTTTTATATTTCAGACAACGGTTTTAGCCATCCTTTCGGTTAGCTTGTGGGTGATTCCACAGGAAAAGATTCCGCTCCTCTCACTCGGCGCCCTTTTGTATCCGAATCCGCTGCTATGGTTCTTTCCGTTTTTTTGGGGGTACTTGAGAAGTGCCAGCAGGAAGCCGGTCTTTCCTTCCTTTGGCAAGAGAGGGGTGTACGGGTACCTCATTCTCCTGGCCCTCACGGGGACGGAGGCCTTTCTCTTTGTACGGAGATGGCAGACCTACTTCGTGATCGATCAGTTTTCAGTATTCACTTTTTTCCTCTCGATCTTCGCGCTTTCCTGTATTGGCTCCGTCAGCCATCGCCTGGAAAAACGGTGGCATTCCCTTCGCGCTAGAAAAGAGACCCTCCCTAGGCCTCTTAGAGAAAAGCTTGGCGTAGGGGTTCTTTCCATTTTTATCCGCTTCGGTCGCTTTTCTTTCGTGCTGTTCTTGACCCACCAACCGTTCATGTGGTTCTTCCTCGTCTGGTTCGAAGAAGCCATAGGCTACCGTTTTTCCCGTTCCGTAGAATTCTTACTGATGATCTTTTTTGGTATACTATTCTGTTGGGGTATCATCAAATTGAGCGACTTTCTTCCCAAAAGCATCAGGCGTTTCGTGATCGGCTTTTAACAAAGGAGGAATCGATATGCTGGATGATCGTGTGGTTTGGTGGCCTTTCGAAGACGCTAAAGTCTTCGTAGAGGCGGTTTTTTGCGCGGCTGGCATTCCAAACGAGGACGCGAAGACGTGTACGGAGATACTGCTCGAGTCCGATAAACGGGGTATAGAATCCCACGGTATCGGCCGTTTAAAACCTATTTACATCGATAGGATCAGAGAGGGGACCTTACAACCGGTGACCAAAACAGAGATCGTCCGAGAGAGCCCAGCCACCGCCGTAGTGGACGGGCACAACGGTATGGGTTTCGTGGTGGCGAAAGCGTCGATGGAACTCGCGATCAAGAAAGCGGCGGTCTACGGTATCGGTATGGTGGCGACGCGCCATTCCAACCACTACGGCATCGCCGGTTACTATCCGCTGATGGCGACCGAAAGAGGGATGATCGGCATCACTGGCACAAATGCGCGACCCTCTATCGCGCCGACCTTCGGCGTGGAGAACATGTTGGGCACCAATCCTTTGACCTTCGGGATGCCGACGGACGAAGACTTTCCGTTCCTTCTCGATTGCGCGACCTCCATTACGCAAAGGGGAAAGATCGAGGTCCACGACCGCGCCGGAAAAGACATTCCGGAGGGATGGGTCATCGGCCACGACGGACGTATAAGGACCGACACGCATCAGATTTTATCGGACCTCGTATCCGGTCAAGCGGCGTTGCTCCCGCTGGGTGGCCCGGGAGAAGCGCTAGCGGGCTATAAAGGGTACGGCTATGCGACGGTGGTCGAAATCTTGTCCGCTTCTCTACAAAACGGGTACTTCCTCAAGATGCTGAACGGTTTCGACGAGCTCGGAAACAAGCGGCCTTTCGGTGTCGGGCACTTTTTTATCGCCATCAACGTGGAGAGCTTCATCGAGTTGGAAGAGTTTAAACGTATCACCGGCACGATTTTGAGGGAACTGCGAGCTTCTAAAAAAGCGCCCGGAGCGGATCGCATCTATACCGCCGGCGAAAAAGAACACCTCGCTTGGCTGGAAAGAAAGGACAAGGGCGTTCCAGTGAACACGACGCTCCAAAAGCAGATGAGCGGCTTGAAAGAAACCTACGGCCTTTCCGACCTGCCGCTCCCTTGGGAAAAGAGGTGATCGGGATGGACTTGCTACAAAGGGCGTTGGTCGAGCACGAGAGGTGGAAAGGGAAGCTAAGTGTGGAGTCGAAAGCGTCGGTTCGTTCGATGGACGATCTTTCTATCGCCTACACGCCGGGAGTCGCTGAGCCCTGCAAAGAGATTCACAAAGACCGAGAGGCGGTCTATCGTTACACGATGAAGGGCAATTGCGTGGCCGTCGTTACCGACGGCACGGCGGTGTTGGGCTTGGGCGATATCGGCCCGGAAGCCGCGTTGCCGGTTATGGAAGGAAAAGCGGTTCTGTTCAAAGAATTCGCCGGAGTCGACGCTTTCCCGATCTGCCTGAACACGAAAAAGGTCGAGGAAATCGTTCAAGCGGTAGAATGGATCGCCCCGGTATTTGGCGGGATCAACTTGGAAGATATCAGCGCGCCGCGTTGTTTCGAAATCGAGAGAACGTTAAAATCTCGCCTGTCGATACCGGTGTTCCACGACGATCAACACGGCACCGCGATCGTCGTTTTAGCCGCGCTGATCAACGCGCTGACGGTCGTGTCGAAGAAAGCCGAAGACGTCAAGGTCGTCATCAGCGGCGCGGGGGCTGCCGGTAACGCGGTCGCCTTCCTCCTGAAAACCTACGGGGTCAAAGACATTACGGTTTGTGTGCGAGCCGGTATCATCCATCGGGAGGCGCCGTGGTTGAATTGGGCGCAAAGAGAGTTGGCCGAGTTCACGAACCTTGTACAGAAGACGGGAACCTTGGCCGACGCGATGAGGGGGGCCGATGTGTTTATCGGCGTGTCCGGTCCTAATATCGTCACCACCGAGATGGTCGCCTCGATGAATTCGAACGCGATCGTATTCGCCTTGGCTAACCCCGTTCCGGAGATTATGCCCGATCTGGCGAAAGCGGGAGGCGCCCGCGTGGTCGGTTCGGGCAGATCGGACTACCCGAACCAGGTGAACAACGTGCTGGTCTTTCCTGGGATTTTTAAAGGCGCGTTGAAAGCCAGAAAGCAAATTTCAGAGCCGATGAAGCTGGCGGCCGCAAAGGCGATCGCTTCGATGATCGCCCCCGGTGACTTGAGGGAAGATTCTATACTCCCGAAACCCTTTCACCCTGGGGTGGCGGATCAGGTGGCGCGGGCGGTACTCGAATCGGAGTGATGCCGTCCGTTCCCTCGCGAAAACCGACAGAGAGGGGGGATCACTCTTATACGGATGAGGTGGTTTTTTTAGCCGGTATTTTTCGTCTAGAGAGCGAGGTAGTCCGGGCGACCATTGAGCGCGACGGAAATGCCCCGGGTTTTTTGTAGTATAATCTATCCAACCAGCTAAAAAAGGAGGTAGAGACTATGGAACGATACGTATGCACGATATGCGGTTACGTCTATGACCCCGAGATCGGTGACCCGGCAGGAGGGATATCGGCTGGCACTCCCTTTCAGGATATTCCAGACGATTGGATTTGCCCCGAATGTGGCGCCGGAAAAGACGCCTTCGAAAAAGAATGAAGCTACCCTTGGAGGTGCGCTATGGCTATTAAAAAAATTTCTGACACCATCTACAACATCGGAGTTATTGACTGGTCGCGCCGGCTTTTCGACGAACTTATCCCGCTACCGGACGGCACCAGTTATAACGCGTACTTAGTTGTCGGATCGGAGAAGACTGCGTTGATCGATACCTCCGATCCTTCTAAGCCGGAAGAGTTCAGACGCGGATTGGAAGGCCTTCCGGTGAAAAAAGTGGACTACGTCATCGCCAATCATGCAGAGCAAGACCATTCCGGGTTGATCCCGCTGGTGCTTAAGAAATATCCCGGAGCGAAAGTTGTCACGAACGAGAAGTGCAAAGAGATTTTGCTGGAACATCTACCGCTGAAAACCGAGGACTTCATTGTCGTCTCGGATGGGCAGACTTTGAGTCTGGGAAACAAAACCCTCCGGTTCTTTTTCGCTCCGTGGGTCCATTGGCCGGAGACGATGTTAACGTTTTTGGTGGAAGACCGCATTTTGTTCCCGTGCGATTTTCTGGGTTCCCATTACGCCACCTCCGAAGTCTACTCCGATGACAGCCAGAGGATCTATCGAGCGGCGAAGCGGTACTATGCCGAAATCATGATGCCCTTCCGGAGTTTTGTCCAAAAACACCTTGCGACCGTGAGAGGTCTCGACCCGGTCCTCATATGTCCCAGTCACGGGCCCGTCTACAAGAATCCGAACTTCATCCTCTCCGCGTACGAAAGTTGGGTTTCCGATGACGTGGAACCACGAGTTCTGATACCCTACATTTCTATGCACGGGAGCACGGAAGCTATCGTCGACCATCTCGTCAATGCCTTTGTACAGAAAAAGATGGAGGTCATCCCTCTGAATATGTCCGTTTCGGATCTTGGTGAACTTGCGATCGATATCGTCGATGCGAGCACCCTTCTGTTCGCCACACCGACTATGCTTCTAGGCCCGCATCCGCAGATGCTGTATACGATGGTGTTGACCAATGCGTTAAAGCCGAAAACGAAGTATCTGTCACTCGTCACCTCTTACGGGTGGGGCACCAAGGTCGTGGAAGCGGCAAAAGGCGCATTGGGCAATTTAAAGGCCGAGTGGGTGGATCCGATCACGATCAAGGGCTTCCCAAAGGCAAAAGACTACGAAGCGATGGATCGCTTGGTCGATCTCATCGTAAAAAAACATCACACGTAAAAGGAGGTTCCGGATGACAGCCAAAGAACAGGTCTATAAATGCGAAAAGTGCGGCAACATCGTGGAAGTCGTCCATAGCGGCGCCGGCACGCTGGTCTGCTGCGGAGAACCAATGAAGCTGATGGTGGAGCAGACGGCCGAGCAAGCGAAAGAGAAACACATTCCGGTGCTCGAGAAGCTCGAAAAAGGCGTCAAAGTCGTCGTCGGTTCCACATTGCATCCGATGATAGAGAAACACTATATCGAATGGATCGAGCTGGTAACCGATCACGGGGTCCATCGCAAGTACCTGAAACCGGGGGGAGCGCCAGAGGTGACTTTCGACTGCGGATGTCAAATCAAGCAAGTGAGGGAGTACTGCAATATTCACGGACTCTGGGTCCTGAACCTGTAAACACTATCAATCAATACGAAAGACGCCCTCAAGGGTGTCTTTCGTCTAGAAAGGACGCGTCGCGAAGGAGCCTGACCAAATGGAGCATATCAAAGAGAACCTAGAGCGGCTAAAAACGGAGATCGCGAAGATTTGCGACAAACACAAGCGCCCCACCTCTGACATCACGTTGGTGGCTGTGAGCAAAACCTTCCCGCCGGAAGCGGTCGTGGCGGCCTACGCCTGCGGCCATCGAGAATTCGGCGAAAATCGGCCACAATCACTCCGTGACCGATTCTTGGAGATTAAGGAGGAGGGAATCTCCTGGCATCTCGTTGGCGCTCTCCAAAAAAATAAGTTTAAATACGTGGTGGGTAAAACGGCCCTAATTCATTCGATCGATTCCGCAGAAACCGCGCTGGGCATTGACGAGTTCTGCAGGAAGCGCACCCTCACTCAGGATATTTTGATCGAGGTGAACACCTCCGGAGAGTGGAACAAGATGGGCGTATCTCCGGCGCTCTTGCCCGAGTTGTTGGAAGCCACGCGTTCTTGCCAGCATATTCGTATAACGGGGTTAATGACGATGGCTCCGTTGACCTCGAACGAGAAGGTTCTTAAAAAATCCTTTTCCACGCTGCGGACGCTGCGGGACACCTATCAAAAGTCGTATCCGGAATTAAAGCACCTATCGATGGGTATGTCCAACGATTTCCAGATCGCGTTGGGAGAAGGTGCCACGATCTTACGCATCGGAACGGCGATATTTGGCGCCCGTACGGAGCCGAAGACCTTTCGTGTCTAATTCGGTACCCAAAGCCCGTCGCTATCTGTTGGGGATAGAAACCTCTTGCGATGATACGGGCGTTGCGATTTTGGACGACGAGGGGAAGGTCCTCGCCAACGAGTTGCTCTCCCAGATAGACGCCCATCAGGTGTTTAACGGGGTCGTGCCCGAAATCGCCTCTCGAAAGCATTTCGAAACGATCCACACGCTTTTGGATCGTGCCCTCGAATCTGCCGGTCTCTCTTGGGGAGACCTGTCAGCGGTCGCGTGTACGATCGGTCCAGGTTTGATCGGCTCCCTATTGGTGGGAGTGTGCACGGGAAAAGCGGTCGCCTGCGCCTTAGGCATCCCTTTTATCCCAGTGAACCATCTCATCGGCCACATCTTCTCGAATGCCCTGACTCATCCGGAGCTCGCCCCTCCGTTCATCGTACTCTTGGTGTCCGGAGGTCACACCGATCTGTACGCGGTGGTCTCCTACGAAGACCTCCGTCATCTCGGGGGGACACTTGACGACGCCGCCGGAGAGGCCTTCGACAAAGGTGCCCGAATCTTGGGGCTACCCTATCCGGGAGGCCCAAGCGTATCGAAGGCAGCCGAAACGGGAGATCCACACTCGGTCCGCTTCCCCCTGCCCCTAAAGAAACAAGGCACTATGGACTTCTCCTTTAGCGGGTTAAAAACGGCTTTGCTCTATCATATGAAGAAACATCCCGACTCCTCGGTATCAGACGCCGCCGCTTCTTATCAAGAGGCGATCACCGATATCCTCGTCGAAAAGACCTTTTTAGCCGGCCGTCAGACCGGGTATAGGAAGCTCGTCTTCGCCGGCGGGGTGTCCGCGAACCGCGCGCTACGGGAGAAGGCGCGAAGTCGCGCGGCCAAATGGGGGTATACGGTCTTCTTTCCGAGGGTCGAAGATTGCATGGACAACGCGGCGATGATCGCACGCGCGGGTTGGCACGCGCTTTGGAGCGGGGCCGTCCACCAACCGAAGGCTACCGTGGATTCATCGTTGACGATCGAAAAGACCCAGGCGGTGACGAAGGGTTCGGGCTCCTCGAAGGCGTAGTAAAAGAGCGATAGCCCAATAGGCGAGGAACAGCGTCGCCATCGCCGCTTTTTCCGAAACGCCAAGCAGTTTACGTTGTAAAGACAGTTCCGAGGGGAGCGGGATCGGGTCCCACGGGAGACCGTTTTGCGCGACCAATCCCTTCACGTACAGGAGATGGATGACCGGTATACCCTGTCGTGCAAGCGCGTAAAGGAGCCCGCCGGTCTCGAAAGGCGCATACTGTGAAATGTGGTTGACCCCAGGTTTTAGGTACAAGAAGATCGGGTCGGTGCCCACGTTCGCCGTCGCCCCCCCGATGTTGACGAAGGCCTTTATTGGCCTTTCTCCGATTAGCTCGTTAAGCCAGTCCAATCGCTCTTGAGTGCCCTCTTTCAAGGACGGGTTGCGAAAATACTGCAATCCGGAGCTTTCGATTTGGGTTTCCAGCTTACCTATGACATCGCTCGAAACTCCCTTTCCGGAATCGGACTCTCCGCCTATAGACACAGCTCCTGGATAAAAGGCCGTCTTTCCGGCCTCCTTTAAGGCCGTAACCATATCCAGAAAGTTGAACCCCGGGATGTTTGCGCCATATTCGGAGGCCATCAAAGAGATGATGGATAGCGGGGCCAATCCCATCGCTTCGCAAGCGCTGAGACAGGCGATATAGAGCGAAGGGAACGACCCCGAAGAACCGACGACAACGATATCCCCTCTTGACAAGCCCAATTCCTTGAAAAACGAGACCATCAACGCAGCCATATCTGGATTGGTCGTCGTCCGTTTAGCCTCGAGTTCGCCAGGCGTCGAGGTGATCTCCGAGTATTCATAGCCGATGATGCCGGTTTGGTTGGGGTCGGTGACGAGGTCGATCGGAATCCCGCGGTTAAGCCGTTCCCCGCGCACGATTTGAAGCGCTTGGACCATCTCTTGGCGCGCGCGATGCATTTCGGCGTAGTCATCGTTTTCCTGACGGTACCACACGAACCGGAAGAGAAAGAAGAAGGATACGGCCAGGCCCAGCATAAGCCAGATGTCTTTGGCTTTCATCGAAAGCCCCCTTAAGTGAAGAAAAACAAGGTGACGATCCGGATAGAAAAGAAGATCGATAGCGTCACCACCGCCATCGCCAGAAGAGTCTTGCCGATTCCTTGCCGCTCGTAGGCATTCGCCATCAGTCCCGGGATGACCCATCCGATCCCTTGCAGCCGTAGGGCTTCGGCAAAGAGCGCGCCAGAAAAAAAGGTCCACGAAAAATTTAGGATAGACCCGATGAGGATCAACAGTATAAATCTCCTTCTCCCGTAGAGTATGACGTAGCGGCAAAGCCAACGATATAGAAGGAGGGTTGCCAGAGATATGAAAAGGGTCCCTACGATCCGCAGGGGTTGCTCCACATAGAGCGAGAGGTAAACCGGGACGATGATGCCCCCAGGATACAAACCGAACCATTCCGTAAAAAACAGCGAGAGGGTTAAACCGACCAAAGTGTTTATTTGTATCACGGTAAACGCTCCTTTGTGACCTGTATCGAACAGGGAGGGAATCTCGCCGGGTCGGAGGAGAGGTACTCGACGAACCGCGCGCCAAATCCTTTGATATTCCCGAATCCGAAGACGGCCGGAGAGGTTTCTTCGGATAGGATCTTCACAATATGCTCCATAGGCGCTTCGCGAAGCAAACTCACCTTCGGGTTTCGAAGGCGCCTCTTGACGGCTACCGCATGTCCGCCGCTCAAATAGAGTTTTCGGAAGGGTATGCCTTTTTGTTGCCACTCCTCCAGCCACTGCAAGCTTCTTTCGCCCTTGTCGATACGCAAGTGGCACCAGCCGATCGCTTCGTTTCGGGGCCAGCCGAAGGCTCGTTCGCAAGCCTGAAGGATGGACTCGGTCGATTCGGGGTCGTTCGCGGCGAAACCGCTGACAAAAACCTTCCCGTATGCTTTCCACGCTCGAAGGACGCCGAAATCGGACCTCAGCCCCTTCATCGAAATCGTTCGAGGGTCCGTCAGGTTCTCTTTAGGAACCGGTCGGCCCGAGTCGAATTCGGAGAGAGATTTCAGGACCTCTTCCACGCAGGAAACGGCGAGAGCGTAGTTTTCCGGGAACTCGGGATAAGAAAAATCCAGCGGGTCGAAAGGGAAATGTTCGGCCTCCACTGAAATAACGCGTTGCGATGAGGGACGGTTCGCTCCGTAGCGTGTGGCCACGTCACGTGTCGTCACGATGAGGGTATGTGTTGGGGCGGACCGGAAGAAGACAGAGCCGATCTCTTCGAGGGAAGCGCCGGTCACCGATAGATGGTCCGCTCGGACGTTCGCGATGACGAGATGGGTCGGCGAGAGGATTCGCTTGGTTTCGGTATTCTGGTATTCGGGCGTGACGCTCATCACTTCGCTTACGTAGGCGTAAGCCCCTTCTTGGGCGGCTCTTCTCAACATCCGCTTCTGTTCCAGGATCGAGGCAGGCCGTTTGCGAACAATCGGCTCTTCCGTACCGTCTGGGCGCAGAAAGCGAGCGTTGGTGCCCGTGATCTTCCCGCAAGTGGGTAACCCCTCTCGTTGTAGGAGCCATGTAATCATCCGGGTAATGCTGGATTTCCCGCGGGTACCCGTAACGCACACGCGAATGGGGATCGCGCGATAGCACTTTTTCAGCTGTCGTTGCTCATAGATCAGGTAAGTCAAGATGGCGACCAAACAGCTAGCGGTCAATAGTATGAACAAGGACGCTCATCCTCCTATGGGATGGATGATCTTGAGACCTCTCGATTATAACATAGTCCCGGGTTCGAGGATTTTGCCGGTGTGTGTCAAGTTATGGGGTGTAATCAAGAAACAAGGTTAGAATCGGCCGCGGGGTTTTTAGTCTATGTAGTCATCGCGGCGTAAGCGCCCCTTCTCTTCGTGGGGCCGACTTCCAGTCGGCCTTTCTCAGGGGACGTCTTGGAACGCCGAACTTCAGTTCGGCAGAATTTCTGGGAACGCCAACTTTAAAGTTGGCATATCTAAAAACAGAATTCGCACGGAGGGCACAGAAAACACTGTGAAAAGATACTTGTGAACGCCCTGGGAACGCCAAACTTTAGTTTGGCAGGTTTTTCCTTTTCACTGGGAGCATTCTCGAAGGCAGCATCGCGGCGTAAGCGCTTTTGCTTTTCGCGACGCCCGCGATACGCTTTTGAGAAAGAAAAAAAGGCGGAGACGCTTTTTCTTTTTGGAAATCCCGCCTTTGAGGTATGATACGATGAGACTTTCTTCTGGAGGGATATCCGTGGAAAAAATCAGTAAGTCACACGACAGATTTTTTAAAGAAGTCTTGGGGGATATAGAAACCGCGAAGTCTTTCCTCCAACACTATCTACCTCCGAAGATCGTCCGGTTAATCGATCCCGAATCGATAACGATAGAAAAAGACAGTTACATCGAGAAAGACCTCTCGGAATACTTTTTCGATCTGCTCTTTCGTGTGAAGATGCAACGGGAAGAGGGGTATGTCTATCTGCTGTTCGAACACAAAAGCAAGGTTGACAAACACGTGAGCCTTCAGCTCCTGGGGTATATGACCTCCATATGGAAGAAGACAGTACCGCAGCCTCTGCCAGTGATTCTCCCCGTGGTTTTCTAAGACTACATCCCAGACTATAAATATGAACTGTTTGAAATTTCGTCATTGAGAGACGAAGAGGTCAAAGGGGCGAAACGTCTTCGAATCTATTTGGACGTACTAAGGATGAGATCGCTCAGGGGAAAAGCAGCGATTCGAGAAACGATGTTCCGAGTCGCAGTGACGATTTCGGAATTGCCGCAGACAGAAGCGAATGAACGGTTTTTCCAGGTCTGTACGATCTACCTGTTCGAAACGATGGGCGGGGAGTATTTCCAACAATTGTCAGAACTGATGGGAACGGTATCGGAAGAAAGGAGCGAAAAGATGCAAACAATCGCGGATATGCTCAGACAGGAAGGAAGAGAAAAAGGCAGAGAAGAAGGCTTAGAAAAAGGAATGGAAAAGGGAAGAGAAGAATTGCTTTGGAAACAAATATCCAAAAAATTCCCTAAGGCTTCGAAGAAATATTTCGAAAGGCTGAAGACCCTTACAATAGAGAAACTTGATGCTCTGGGCCTTGAGCTAATCGATATGAAAAACGAGGAAGAGTTAAAGAAGCACTTAATGTAGATAGTCTGACAAAAGGCTTGAACGCGATTTGATGGGTCGTGTGTGAGAAGTTATGGAGTGCGCTCAAGAAACAAGGCCGGAATCGGCCGCGCGATTTTTAGTCCGTGAGGTCATCGCGGCGTAAGCGCTCCTTCTTTTAGCGACGGCGCGATACGCTTTTAAGAAGGGGCGGGTCGCGGGGTCTTGAAAACCACTTACCCCGCGATAACACACAAGAAGCCAGCCTGCTGGTTACCCCGCGATAGTCTTCGTACTCTTCGCGGGGCCGAAAAATACACTTCTTTACCCACCCCTTGAAGGGTCAAATGAGCTCTAATGGCGGCTCAAACTAGAGCCGTTTTTCTTCTCCTCCTCCGCTTTCCGTCTTTTTGTTCTACCTCGATACTATACCCACGCATTTAGCCAATGGATTCACAGAGTCAAGCATACGACGTAAACTATAATTAACGCATATTTATGCCAGATTTTTCGTGGGAAAGCGTCATTTCGATTGACTCTCATACCCTTTTACTGTATACTCGAGAGGTTTTTTCTAGGAGGGATTTGGTTGTTCGAAAGCCTGCAAGAAAAACTCGAAAAAGCGTTTAAATCCTTACGAGGACAGGGGAAGATATCGGAAAAGAACATCCAGGAAGCGATACGGATGGTCAAATTGTCGTTGCTGGAAGCCGATGTCAACTACAAAGTGGTCAAAGACTTCATCGAAAAGGTGAAAGAGAAGGCCATAGGCGCGGAGGTTTTCAACAGTCTGACGCCGGACCAACAATTCATCAAAATTGTCCGAGACGAGCTGACGGCGTTGATGGGAGAAAAGCACGAGAAGCTCCGTTTCACCCAGAAACCTTCGCCGATTATGCTCGTTGGGCTACAGGGTAGCGGGAAAACCACGACCGGGGCGAAGCTTGCGCGCATCATCAAGAGCGAAGGGCGGAAAGTGCTGTTGGTCGCCGCGGACATCTATCGCCCTGCCGCGATCGATCAACTCGAAATACTAGGCGCGGAGATAGGCGTCACCGTCTTTTCCGGGGATCGGCGCCACGTCGACAAGATCTGTCAAGAGGGGATGAAGTTGGCGATCGGGTCCCTATATGACGTGGTGATCTTCGACACCGCCGGTCGGCTTCACATCAATGAAGAGATGATGCGCGAAGTGGAGAAGGTACGGGAGATCGTCAAGCCCGACGAGGTCTTGATGGTTTTGGACGCGATGATCGGGCAGGATGCGGTTCAAACGGCGAAAACATTCAATGACCGCTTAGCGGTGACCGGGTTCGTCTTGACGAAGATGGACGGAGACGCCCGCGGCGGTGTTGCCCTATCGATTCGAAGCGTCACCGGAAAGCCGATCAAGTTCATCGGGGTCAGCGAGAAGATTGACGGGTTGGAGGCTTTTTACCCCGACCGTCTTTCCTCGCGCATACTCGGGTTAGGCGACGTGCTCTCACTCATCGAAAAGGTGGAGCAAACGATAGACGAAAAGAAAGCCAAAGAGCTCGAAAAGAAACTCAGGAAAGCGGACTTCACCTTTAACGATTTCTTGGAGCAAATCCGCCAGATACAAAAAATGGGTTCCTTACGGTCGATCTTGGAAATGCTTCCCGGTGGGAGCAAGCTGAAGGGTGTCACCGTTGACGAGAAGCAGATTAAACACGTGGAAGCGATCATCTGTTCGATGACGAAAAAGGAGCGCGCGAACCCAAAGCTGATCAACTATAGCCGAAAGAAAAGGATCGCCTTAGGTAGTGGGAGACCGCTTCCAGAGGTCACGAAATTGCTCGATAACTTCGAAAACATGAAGAAGATGGTGAAAAAAATCGGGAAAATGGGGCCTAAAGGGTTGAGCCGTCTTCCGTTCTAGTTCTGAATACTAAGTGTTTAATATATGAGGAGGTTATGGGTTTCATGGTAAAAATACGTTTAACACGGTTAGGAAAGCGCAAAAGGCCTTTTTATCGCGTAGTGGTCATTGAAGCGAACAAGCGGCGAGATGGCAGATACATCGAGTCGATCGGGTTCTATGACCCCATCAATGACCAAAACTTGTCGAAATTGGATACCGAAAAAGCGCTCGCTTGGCTTCTGAAAGGCGCCCAGCCCACGGATACGGTCCGAGACATCTTGTCCAAACATGGCGTGATGGAAAGCTTCGATCGAGAAAAGCGCAAGCGAGAGGCGTCGAGCCACCCCTCGCCGGAAACGCCTGAGCAGAAATAATCGGCTTGTCATGATGAAGGATGCGCTAGAGTTCATCATCAAAGGAATCGTGAAACACCCGGAGGACGTCCGAGTTTCTCGCAGCGACGAGAAAACCCCGGATTCTCCGCCGAGCGAGCTGTACGACCTGAGGCTTCACGTCGAAGACGTGGGCCAGGTGATCGGTAAAGACGGGCGAACGATCAAGTCGATCAATATCCTTCTGAACGCGTTGGCTGGTCAAAAAGAAGAAAAGTTTATCTTGAGAGTGCAGCGGTGAGCTTTCCGTGATCCATCAAATTGAGAAAATTCTGGAACATTCCGTGCCGATCGCGCGTCTTTTAGGCCCTCACGGGTTACGCGGAGAGATCAAAGCCACGATGCTCGCGAACTACCCGGGAGTCTTCGAAACGGGGAAGGAGTTTTTCCTCTTTCACTCGAAGAAGCGAAGTCATCTGCGTTGTACCCTCGACGCCTTCCATCGCCGTGGCGATCGGATGATCTTGAGGTTTAGGAACTACGACCACATCGATTTGGCCAAAGAATTGGAAGGGTATGAGGTATACCTCGACCTCTGCGATCTACCCCTGCTCAAAGCGGGGGAGTACTATTTCTTTCAGCTGCTCGGCGCCTCCGTTTACGACGAGCAGGGCCAACGGTTGGGAGTCGTGGAGGATGTGATCGAAACGGGGAGCGCGGACGTTCTGTCTATACGGAAACCATTTTCGGGGCCGGGAGATCCCCCGAAGGATTCCGAGCTGTTGGTCCCGATGGCAAAAGATTTTCTCGTTTCGATGGATTTGGAACAGAAGCGGTTGGTGATTCGCCCTCCGGTCTATATGGCCGTGAAAGACGATGAAACGGACGCCGGCTCCGATGAAGGATTCTAGTCACGCCGATGAAATTCGCTGTCGTTTCGATTTTTCCCGAGATGATCGAAGCCTTTCTTTCCAGGGGCATAGTCAGTAGGGCTCGCGCGAACAAGACCCTAGAGATCGAGGTCATACAGCTCAGGGACTATACCCACGACGCCCACAGGACAACCGACGACTACGTCTACGGCGGGGGCGGTGGAATGGTGATGAAACCCGCGCCCGTCTTTGAGTGTATAGACGACTACGCCACGCGGAACGGCCCGTTTAAGGTCGTCTTTCCTTCACCGCAAGGCCAGATTTTCGACTCCGCTAGAGCTGAGGAGCTGGCTCGACAGGAGAACCTCCTCTTTCTGTGTGGAAGGTACGAAGGCATCGACGAACGGATTATGACCCTCGTGGACTACGAACTCTCTATCGGCAGCTTCGTCGTAAGCGGCGGAGAGATCCCCGCCTTGTTGATGATTGATGCGATCAGCCGTTTCGTGCCCGGAGTGGTAGGCAACGAGCGGTCGGTGAAACAGGATTCTTTTTACAACGGGCTACTGGATCACGCGAATTGGACGAGGCCGGCCGTGTATCGGGGACTTGAGGTACCCGCAGTGTACGTTAACGGCCATCACCAAGAGATCGAAAAAGCCCGCAAACGCGATTCTATTCTTCGGACGATACTCAAGCACCCGAAACTGTTCTTGGAAAAAGAGATCGGTCCGGAGGAGAAGAACGCAATTATAGAAATCATCCGGGAGCTCTCCACTGATGCTGGATAAAATATATGTTCTATTGGTGCATTATCCTTGTCTCGGACGTGATCAACAGATCATCGCGACCGCCGTTACCAATGTGGATATACACGATATAGCGCGTGTATGCCGGACCTACAACGTGAAAAAGTACTATATGGTGACTAATCTCCCGGCGCAACAGGAGATCGTGCGAAGGGTGGTTCAGTTTTGGACCGAAGGGTCCGGAATCCGCTACAACCCCAATCGCTCAGAAGCGCTTAACTACGTGATCCTGAAGCCGTATCTGGAGGACGCGCTCGAGGAGATCGAGAGAATAGAGAACCAAAAACCGGTGCTAATCTTCACGTCGGCGAAAAAGCGGCCCAGTTCGATGACCTACGACGAGGGCCAGAGACTGCTTCTGACGGAAACCCGACCGATCGTTTTACTCTTCGGTACCGGATGGGGGCTGCCCGCCGAAGTGTTGTCGCTTTGCGACTACGATCTCGAGCCGGTGCGCCCGGGAGGATCCTTTAACCACCTGTCCGTTCGCAGCGCCGTATCCATCATCTTGGATCGGTTGATACGAGAAAACTATTGATTCAAAGACATCCCAAAAAAGAATGTTAAAAAAATAAAGGAGGAAGAGGTATGTCAAACGCGTTTATTCGAGCGATGGCGCAACAGGACTACAGAGAATTGCCCCCATTTAACGTGGGGGATACGGTCCGGATTTTTCAAAGGATCAAGGAAGGGAATAAAGAACGGACCCAAAAATTCGAAGGGATCGTCATACAAAAACGGGGGGACGGTCTCAATAAAACCTTCACGGTACGAAAGATCGGCGCGAACGGGATCGGCGTCGAAAAGATCTATCCCTATCATCTTCCGGCGATCGAAAAGGTCGAGGTCGTGAAAAAGGGGAAAGTGCGTCGCGCCAAGCTTTACTATATCCGAAAGATCGTGGGTGTCGTGAAGATCAAGGAGAAGCGACAGAAAAGCCAGTAATCCGAAAGGGGTTGGCTATGGCGAAAACACCGGAAAGGAAGGGTAAACCCAAAAGCAATCCGTCGACTCCGAAGAAGACGATGGGACAGAAAGCCGCGCACGAGGCTTGGGACTGGTTCAAAGCGTTTTTATACGCCGCCGTCGCCGTCGTGATCGTTAGGCTATTCGTCTTCGAGACCATGATGGTTCCCACCGGATCGATGATCCCGACCATCGTACCGTTGGACCGTCTTTTTGTAGAGAGAGTCACGTACAGTACCAAAGAGCCGGATTACGGAGAGATCGTGGTCTTTTGGACCCCCTTCGTGGACAAAGAAGCCCAAAAGCAGCTCCGTGCGTTCGATAAGTTTATGGACATCTTCTCGCCGGCGGAATACCGAGGACACGTGAAATACGTCAAGCGGTTGGTAGGAAAACCGGGAGATGTGCTCGAGCTCACGCCAAACCTGTCCGGAGGTGGCTATTCTCTGCTGGTCAATGGTCAGACGCCCGAACGGTTGAAAGGCGTCACTTACCAGAAGGAAGGGATCTTCAAAGACCCTCGGTTCTATCATCAAATGGCCTATCCGAGCGAATACCCTTGGTTGACAGCGAATATGAAGAGTTTTTTCGAATTCTATAATAAAGCGCTCGACTATACCGCTGCCTATCGGGAAGTCTTCGACGGGCTGGAGATCGGTGATTACGCTTGGAAAGTGGCGGATTCCGATCGCATCCAGATACGGGTGCCCGAAGGAGGTTATTTCTTTATGGGGGATAACTCTCCCGAAAGTTTGGATAGCCGCTTTTTTGGATTCGTGCCCAAGAAAAATATCGTTGGCGGCCCTCTATTGCGGATTTGGCCGCTTAACCGCTTTGGACCGATCAACAAACAATAACGCAGAAAGGTCTTGCCTTTTCTGGCGAGACCTTTTTTAATGGATCACGATGGCGACAGAAAAAACGTGGTATCCCGGGCACATCGAAAAAGCGAAAAGAGTCATCCAAGAGAACCTGAAGGCGGTTCAGGTTGTCGTGGAGATGGCCGACGCGCGTATACCGTACTCCGGAAGAGCCTATGAATGGAAGTCCCTATTCCATAACAAGAAGACCGTCATTCTCCTCTCGAAGGCGGACCTGGCTGATCCAGGTCAAACGGACCGATGGATCTCGTTCTACGAAAAGGCAGGTATGGTGGCCTTCGCGATGAACCTGAAAGGAAACCCCGGAAGCATACGAAAGGGCTTCGTGTCGAAGTTGACCGACATCGCTAGAGAGGACCGGTTTCAACGGTATATGATCGTCGGTAGCCCCAACGTCGGGAAGTCCACGCTTGTCAACGTCCTCCTGGGAAAAAAGAAGGTGCGTGTCGGCCGTACCCCAGGCCTCACGCGCGGGATTCAGTGGGTGAACGTCACCGATCAACTGATGTTGATGGATACCCCCGGGATCCTGTATCGACATCTCTTCAGTAAGCACGTGCGCCATAAATTGCTGTTGGCCGGATGCATCAAAGCCTCCGAGAGCGAGGCCGAAGAAGCGTTGGAGTACGCGTTTCTCTGGTTGAAAGAGCGCTACCCCAACGCGTATCGAACGATTACGGGCCAAAGCGCTGAGGGGCCCTTCGAATACGAAGAGCTCCTACGACTCGTTGGCCTCAGACGCGGGTACCTGCAAAAAGAGAACCGTGTGGACCGATCGAAGGTGGTGGATTTCTTGCTCGCCTCCTTTCAGAACGGCACCTTTGGCGCCTTGACCTACGAAACCCCGGATAGCCTCGACATCGCTTCCGATTCGGGGTAAGGAGGGCTATGGTTTTCATCGCGGCGTTTTCTCATTTTTTTACGGATTTTTTCAGCGCCTTCTTCAAGCCCATGGCGCCTTATTTTATGTCGTTGTACCAAATAGACAGTTCGACTTTCGGCAGCACTTTGGGGATCATCGGTTCCTGCGCGTCCCTATTGCAGATTTTTTTCGGGCTCCTATTCGATAGGACCAAGCGCGACGGTTGGCTCCTCTTCTCCCTATTGATGTTCCAACTCGCGCTCCTCGGCCTTTTAGTTTTTATCCGGCACTACGCGCTCCTCATGCTGTTGATCTTCCTATCCATCTTGATCAACTCCGCTTACCACCCGTTGGGCGCGGGAATGGCGGGTCGAACGGGAAAAGCGCGCGCCGTCGCTATCTTTTCGATCTTCGGAACCTTCGGGTCGGCGCTGGGGCCGATTTTTATCACCGCGTTCAGTAGCCGATTCTCTTTTCGTGACGTCGCCTGGATTGCATTGGCCTCAGGCCTGGTCCTCACCCTCTTGGCTCCGAAGTTTTCGCCGATAAAAAAAGAAGAGCGGGCGCGCCAGCGGTTTCCGACCAAGTCCCTGTTCGTATTGTTGATGCCGTGTTTTAACGCCGTCGTGCTCAGGACCATCGTCCTCGACCAGTTTCACATCTTGGTTCCGATCTACTTCGACGGTCTGAAAGCTCCCTTAACGCTCGGAGGTGTCGTGTTAGCCGTCGGGATGCTGGCCGGGTTGGTCACGAATTACGCGGGTTCTCGTTGGATCTTGAAAGTCGGCGTTCAGCGCATCAACCTCGTCGGATTCTTGGGTATGGGTATAGGGGGTCTTCTATTCCTTCTCGCGCCCGGGTACGTCGCGAAAACCCTGATGTTTGCGCTCTTCGATTCTGCCGGCTTCTTAACGATGTCGGCCAATGTCGTGCAAGCACAGGCGCTGGTGCCGAACAACCTCGCTTTCGCCTCCTCGGTGACGATGGGGTTGGCTTGGGCCATCGGCGGTTACATCGGGGCATTCATTTCCGTCTTTTTAGGTAATCGCGTGACTATGCTACTCGCCCTGTTGTCGGCCTTTTCTTTGGGTGTGGCGCTCCTATACTTGTTTTTGATCCGAAACGATCGAACACGAAGGCCGATCGCGGTTTAAGCGCACTTATGAGAAAAAAAACGTGTAAAATAGATAAGGAAATCTGGATAGCGAATAATCGAATGCGTTCGTTCAACGGAAAGACGAGAGCGCATTCGCAGTGGAGGAAAGAAAAATGGTAACGATTGCGCTGGACTGCATGGGAGGCGACTACGCCCCCAAATCCGTTGTGGACGGGATAATGAAATATCTAGAGAGTGAAAACGAAGAGGTCTCTTTCTTACTCACCGGTCAGGAAGAGAAAATCAAGCCCTGCTTTCCTCACGGGGAGGTTCCCGAACGCGTTCGGATCATTCCGTCGCCCGAAGTTTTCGCTATGGATGAAAAACCATCCATGATATTGAAACGACCGGAAACATCTCTCCATAAAGCAGCCGCGCTCGTTCGAGATAAAGAAGCCGACGCGCTGGTCAGCGCAGGCAACACCGGCGGCTTGCTCGCCGCGGCCACCTTTTTGATCGGCCGTATCAAGGGAGTGAAGCGCCCGGCTTTGATCACGCCCATCCCTAACTTGCACCGCGATGTGTTGTTGTTGGACAGCGGGGCGACGGTAGAATGCTCCAAGGAAGTGCTCATTGGGTTTTCCAAAATGAGCATCGCTTTTTTACAAGTGCTCGGCGCGGTCGATTACAAGATCGGGCTGCTCAATGTGGGCACCGAAGAGGATAAAGGAACCCAGGATTTGAAACAGGCGAATGTGATACTCAAAGAACAGTTGGGCAAAAACTACCAGGGTTTCGTAGAGGGCCGGGATATCAGTCTTGGTCCGGCAGACGTCATCATCACCGACGGATTCAGCGGGAATATCGCCTTAAAAACGATAGAAGGCACTGCGAAGCTGATTATGGAAACCCTGAAGTCAGAGATTAAAAAGGGCGGATTGAGAACCAAGCTGGGCGCCTTATTGCTGAAGCCCGCCCTCAAAGCGTTAAAACACCGTTTCGACCCGCACCGCGTCGGGGGCGCATTCATCTTGGGCGTGAACGCGCCGGTCGTCAAGGCGCACGGGAATTCCGACGGCTATGCGATCTCAAACGCGATCCGCGTGGCCATAGACGGGGTGAAGAAACAATTGGTCAAGAAAATCGCACTTCAGTATGCTCAGGGGGAAGCGTGATGAGAAGAACCGTTCCATTATCCGGCCCCGATATCGGGGAAGAAGAGGTACGCGCGGTTGAAGGAGTCCTTCGTTCGACCATTCTCAGCATCGGGCCTAAGGTTCAGGAGTTCGAACGGCGTATGGCCGAATACTCCGGGCTTCGCTTCTGTGTGGCGGTGAACAGCGGAACCAGCGCGTTGATGCTGATTATGAAAGCGGCGGGGGTGAAAGCCGGCGATCGCTATCTCACGACTCCCTTCTCTTTCGTCACCTCCAGCAATATCCTTCTGTACGAGAACGCGGAGCCTGTTTTCGTCGATATCGATCCGTTGACCTTCAATATGGCCCCCCGCGCGCTCGAGGAAAGGTATGCGACGGATCCCGCCAAGGAGACGATCAAGGGGATCGTGGGGGTCGATATCTTCGCCCAACCGCTCGACTGGGATCCGATCCTCAATTTTTCTCGCAAACACGGTTTACAAGTGATAGAAGACTCTTGCGAGGCGCTGGGCTCTTCCTATAAAGGAAGGAGTTGCGGCACCTTCGGGATCGCCGGGGCCTTCGCTTTTTATCCGAACAAGCAGATGACCACCGGAGAGGGTGGGGTAGTTGTCACCGACGACGAGGAGATATACCTGCTTTGTCGGTCGATGAGAAACCAAGGCCGTGGGGTAGCCGAGAACTGGTTGGAACACGTCCGGCTCGGATACAATTTTCGGATGGATGAACTGAGCGCGGCTTTAGGAGTCGAGCAGGTGAAGAAGCTCGACGTATTTATCCGGAAACGGAACACCGTCGCTGAGCGCTACGCCAAGCTCTTAGCCGGCGTGGAAGGCGTTCGAGCGCCGGTGATCGCGCCATTCACCACGCGCGTCAGTTGGTTCGTCTACGTCGTGACGCTGGCGGAAGGAATCGATCGAGACCGTCTCATCGTCTATCTACAGGAACGGGGTGTTCAGAGTCGGAACTATTTCACCCCCATACACCTTCAGCCTTTCTATAAAGAACGGTTTGGGTACCGAGAAGGGATGTTGCCGATCACGGAGAACCTGTCGAAACGGACGCTGGCGATTCCTTTCTACAACAACCTGACAGAAGAAGACCAGGAGTACGTGGTTCATTCCCTAAAAGAAGGAATAGAACGCTTCTCATGAAAAAACGCGGCCTATGGATAGGAGCCGGTATCCTGATGGCCTTGGCGATGCCGGGTTTCAACCTTCATTTTTTCGTCTGGATCGGGTTCGCGTTGTTTTTGCGTTCCCTTGACCGAGAAAACGCGCCGCTTTCCGCCCGTTCTTTGATACGCAACACGTTGAGGGGACTGGGCTTCGGCCTCGTATTCTTTGGCGTCAGCTTGCATTGGTTCCTGCCGACCTTCGCCCACTACATCCCCCAGGTGTTGCGCTCCTTCCCGCCCATTATGGGCGCAGTTGTCTTCCTACTGTTAATATCGGTGGAAGCCCTCTTTTATGGGCTTTTCGCCTTCGTTTACACCCTGTTTAGAAGCCGGGTCACCGATCGTCCTACGCTTTTCTGCCTTTTCATCGGTCTGTTGCTCTTTGTGACCGAATGGTTGCGCGGGCTCGGGCCGATGGGTTTCCCCGGCTTTCGTTTTTCCGATGCTCTCGTGAATATGCTGGGCCTGTCGCAACTCGTGGCCTTCGGCGGGACCGAAGCCCTGGTGATCTTGATCGGAGTGGTAAATGCTGCGCTCTTTCGAATCCTATCGGCGCGCCCTTTTCTATCGTCTTCCAAGCGTTCCTGGGTGTTGGTGGCGTTGCTCCTGCTCTCACTCTACGCCGCCGATTCGGTCACGCAAAACCTTTTACCCCCGGTTTACCCACAGAACGGAGAGACGCGTTGGGTCGGCGGGATGCAGACGATGTTTCGCTCCGAGGACAAGTACACGTTCTCTGAAGCTGAGTTCATCGAAGAGTTTTCCGATGTATTGAGCCTGCTGGACTCGGTGCCAAAGACACCCGATTTCGTCGCGTTTCCGGAAGCGCAATTCATGTATGATATTCGCGAGCGCACCAAGACCGCCAAGGCGTTGGAGCGGCTTTCGACGGAGCGTGAAGTGGTTTTTGTGGTAGGGCACCTCGCGCAAACGAATGATGAAGAGTATTATAACGCGGTTCGGACCGTTTCACCGGAAGGCGGGGTTTCCAACGATTTTTACGGCAAGCGGCATTTGAACCCCTTCGTAGAAACCTTACCCTTCGAGCGTATCTTCGGGATGCTCAGCTTCATCAAGTTTTCGAACTATTTCACGCCGGGCCCGTTTGCCCAGACCTTTGAGATCAGTGGGAAACGCTACGCCTTTCCCGTCTGTTTCGAGTCTTACTACTCCGAAGTCTTCGGAGACTTTTTAGCGCAGAAGGCGGAAGCCTTCTTCGTTTTGACCAACGACGCCTGGTTCACCAGCCCGATCGCGTTGGAGCAGCATTTCGTTCAGGCGCGTTTTCGGGCGCTTGAAACGGGGAAATGGGTGGGACAGGTCTCAAACAACGGGATCACAGGGGTCTCAGACCCTTTCGGACGGGTGGTTGCCCGGATCGCCCCCTTCGAAAAAGGCTTGGGCGTGTTTCTTATCGGGTTCTCCGATCAAACACGGGCGATCACCTTCCTTGACTATCGTCTGTTGTGCTTAAGCGGATACGGCGCGCTCTTCTTTCTGTTTGTGGCGGTAGCGCTGACGCGCAAACGTCAACCGGAAAAACCTCAAGGATACGAAATGAAATGACCTCGCCGTTGTGATACAATACTTTCGGCGAACATGACGGTTTCATATGATGAGTGGGGTGGAGAAATGAAAAAGATAGAGATGTTATTCTTGTGTTTTACGTTCATTTTCATTACGATGTTCGCGCACCCGCGGCTAACCTATGAATTCAGCACACCAAAATACTTTTTCTTGGTGATCTTCGCGGTCGCTTTGATGGTTCTGTTCATCGTGAGAAAGTTGATGGAAAAAGACAGGAGCTTGTACCTGGCTTGGCCCCATTTAGGCTACTTCTTGTTTGGGGCTTCAGCGGTCGTCGCCTCTTTCGCGATGTTGCGAGAGAACGCGCTATACTTCCCCTATCCCTTTGAGTTGGGGATGTACGCGCTACTCACTGTCTTCTTTTCCGTCTACCTTTCCAACTTCTTCGAAGAGAAAAAAGAAATTCTGTTCTTCTTGACCGCGGTGTTGATCGCCGGTTTCTTTGTCGCCGTGGAAGCCTTGATGAACTACTACGACGGGCAGTCGTTTTTCCTCGGAGGTTTTGGCGGGTCGGGAAAGATGCAAATGAAGGCGACGATAGGCAACCCGAACTTCGTCTCCGACTTTCTGGCCTCTTTGATCCCGATCGCCATATATTTCGCGATCAGCAATCAGTACGGATTTCGCAACAAATCGGATTCGGTCGATCAAAAACGTTTCTTCTTCATCCTTGGGATTAAAACATTTGGAGTCGTCTGCTTCTTTCTTTTCTACCTGGTCGTTCTCTTGGCCGGCACCCGCGCCGTCTATTTAGCCTTGATGGGCGGATTCCTCATTTTCGGAGTTTTGGTCTTCTGGTATCGGAAACGCATTTTCTTGCCTTCCGCACCCCGAACAGAGGTTAAAGAGAAGAATCCAAAGAAGAAAACCGAAGGCAAGCAATTGTCGGTTAAACCCTTAAGCCTGATCGCGCTTGGTGCTGTTGTGGTCATTCTTCTCTTTCTCCCAGTGATTTTGTCGCTTCCAGGAAACTTCTTGGGTACGCGGGTGGACGCTTTAGGGCGTGTTGCCACCTCCTTCGAGACCCGGGGGTTTCAGATCACAGGCGGAAAAGGACGGCTACTATCTTGGGCAGCCTCTATCTATCAATGGAAAGACTACCCGTTGACCGGAAACGGACTGGGTACCTATAAACTGAAAGACGGCGATTACTTGGCTCAGGTTATGGAAGAACATCCGGAGTATATCGACGTATGGAACAACTACAAACGTACCCACAACGACTACCTCCAGGTGTTGGGCGAAATGGGGCTTTTCGGCTTTTTGACGATGAGCGCGACGATTCTGCTCCTTATCGTCCTTTTCTTCCAGATGCTCAAACGGATGAAAAACGGAGACGATATCCTCCTATTCCTGCTTTTCGCCGTTTGTTTCTTCGAAATCCTGGGCCACTCCGCGACGGAATTTCCGCTCCAAATGCTTCCAAATCAGCTTTGGGCGATCGTTTTGGCCAGCGTTGGTTTCGGACCCTATTTCAATCGGGAAAAGAGAATGGCCAAGACCGTATCGATCAAAAAACACCTTTGGCTGGCCGCGTTAGCGGCAGTTTTGGGGATAGGCCTCATCACCGGGTACTTAAAGTACCACTCCCTTTTCGCGGAGGTCTTCTTCAAGGACGGCAACACCTACTACTCCTACCTTTCTCAGGTGGATAGCGCGCAAGCGGACCTGGCGAACAAAGAGCAGGAGTACCTGGCACTCCAAGGGCAGCTGGAGCACAGGGAGGGGAACTATGCGGGGTTCAACCCGGATGTCTATATGCAGAAAAAATTGGCCGGTCAGAACGTGAGCGCGATGAGCCCGATCGCGCTCAGCCAACTGAAAATCAAGATACTCGGCGATTTGGAGAAAGAGGTAGACGCAGAAAAGCAAAAGCTCGCGTCGATCTTCTCGCAAATCGAAAACAAAAAAATCGAATACCAAGGGCTATCGCAAACCTACTATCTCTCGGCGCTGGACTCCTTTGAAAAGAGTATCGGCCACCTACCCGCCTTCGGGAAGAGCTTCTTTTACATCGCGCTGATTATGGTTCGGCCGGAGCGCAAAGAAGCCAAGGTGTCGGAGTTCAACCAAGGCAAGGACCATATGAGCGTCTTGAGCAAGCACTTTGTCACGGATACCGAAGAGGTACGGCATATCCTTCCCGAATACCGAGATCGGCTGCTCGAAGAAGATTTCTCGGTTTTCAGCGGGTTGATAAAGGCGGGTGTTCCTTTTCAAGACCTCGTCGACGGGTTCAAACTCTCTTTGTGGTACGACATCCAAATGAATCAGGATTCTTTGGACTATTTCGAAACGAGCCTTAAGGTCTTTTCCGAAAAAAACACCTTCCGGATTATGGGAAAATCCTGTTTACAGATCATCAGTTATTTACGAGAGCTGATATCGGCTTACAGAGTATGGGCGGAGCGTAACCCCGAATACGCCACATCGATGCAGCGGCTGATCGTCGAACACGAGAAGCAGATCAAAACCAAGATCGTCGAATTGCAGACCTGGATGGATACGGCCCTGTATACTCTCCCCGGAAGCTGGCATCTGTTCCCGGATTGGGAAAACGTGTACCAAGAGTATATCACGATGCTCCTGAAGCTCGGCACTCCGGCAGAGTACTATGGGAAGATAAAAGAGATCGTCGAAAAACGGATACACGCCGTCGAATACACGCATCGGGCTCAACAGCTTGCCGTTCCCTCGGAGATTTCAAACCTTTACCGGTATATGATCCAACACTTCCACGATCAGCAAAAATACCAAGAGGCCTTGATACTCTATAAAGAGGTCGTCGATATGCTCAAAGACCCGTACGAATGGAACCGAGTGGATCTAACTCATAATCCTTACCTGGACGACTCGGGAAAGGCCAAAATTCAGAGCTTTTTGCAAGATTACGAGAGGTTGGAGGGTGACTTCTCCCAATACTATCACACCCTTCAAAATCATTATCAAGCGATGAACGACCAAGGGATGTTCGATCAGTATCTTTTGCCGGATTGGCGGTCGAACGAATTAACCGGAGAAACTTGGGAAGACCCGACCTATGAAACCGTCCAATTGCGGATGACGCGATTGGCCGAAACTGACCGGCAATGATGACGAACGGTCCGAAAGGAGAAAGCGAATCATGACAGTAAGAAGATGGATCGGAGGCCTCATACTCTCCGTGTTTCTCATCACGATAGGCTATGCGCAGAAAGACTATGGAAAATTGTCATTACCCTCAGATACTGTTGTGGCGAAGGTCAACGGGAAACCGATTTACGCGAAAACGCTCGATATCGAATCGAACTTGACCTACACGCTGCTCACTATCAAGCAAAACAACGAAAACTTCTACGAAATTCTCCTGGGCACTGAAGAGGGGTTCGATTTTTTAGTTAAATACAAAACGATCGTCTTATACAAACTCATCGACTCCTTTCTGTTGATAGAGATCGCCAAATCCTGGGGCATCCACTACGAAGACGCCGATATGTTGCGCTATGTGAACACCTATATCAAGGATATTTTGGATCAAAACCAATTGACCGAAGCGGAATTTGAAAACTACATCGTGACCCAGGGCTTCGATTCTCTCACGGACTATAAGGAGCACCTGGCCTTTCAGCGAAAAGTGACGCTCACCAATATACAGCTGATGGACAAGATCATCGCCGCCGTCCCAGTCAGTGACGCCGAAGTGGACGCCTATATCAAGAGCCACCCATTGCCCGCGGATGAAACGGCCTCGGTGAACATCTCTCATATTTTGTTGCAGAAAGAGGACAACGTCAACCTCGTCCTCTCTTCGGTTCAAACCATTGGATTCGAAAAAACGGCGGAATTGTACTCTCGAGACGACCTGACGAAGCATAACGGCGGAAACCTGGGCTGGCTGGAGAAGGGCGCCTTCCCTCAATTCGACGTCGCTTTCGGCTATCAGGTGGGAGACGTCATAGGCCCGATTCAAACCCAACTTGGCTACCATCTCATCCGTATCAACGATTTCTCCGGCACCCGAACCGGACAGAGCCCTTACCGCGAGGAAGCGAAAAACTTACTCTCCCTGGAGAAAAAGGTCGAGTTGTGGGAGAAATGGCTCACGGAAGAGTTCCCGCAAATGAAAGTTACCTATCCCATAGAAATATACTATTGATTGAGGAGGAGAATGACGTGACAGGATCACCGTACGGAGCGCACAGAGTGATCGAACCTGCGGGCGCGTTACCTCAACCCGCTTGGAAGATTTGCAATGATATGGAAAAAGTCTACGACAACGAGATTTTGATCGATGTGTCCGTCCTCAACATCGACTCGGCTTCTTTCCGACAGATCAAAGAAGAAGCCGGAAACGATGAGGCGAAAGTGGCCGAAAAGATCCTATCCATCGTGAACGAGCGCGGAAAGATGCATAATCCGGTGACGGGCTCGGGTGGAATGCTACTCGGAAAGATCGCGCGGATATCCCCCCAGATGGCTGAAAAACACGGCGTGAAAGTGGGCGACAACGTCTGCACGTTGGTCTCCCTCTCGCTGACACCTTTGAAGATCGAAAAAATTCACAAAGTGCACCTCGAAAAAGAACAGGTCGAGGTCACGGCTAAGGCAATCCTCTTTGAGAGCGGCGTGTGCGCGCAGCTTCCTAACGATATGTCCGAAACCCTCGCGCTCTCGATTCTAGACGTCGCCGGCGCGCCGATTCAAACGGCTCGGATGGTCAAACCCGGCGACACCGTGATGATCCTGGGCGCGAGCGGGAAGTCAGGGATGTTGTGCGCTTACGTGGCAAAAAAAATGGCCGGAGTGACCGGGAAGGTCATCGGTTTGATACGCAGGGAGGTTAAACGCGCGGAGGTAGAGAAACTGGGGGCTTGCGATTCCATACTCCTGGTGGACGCGACCGATGCGTTGAACGTCTACAACGCCATAGAAAAGGAAACGAACGGCAAGCTCTGCGATGTGGTCATCAACGTGGTGAACTCCCCGAACACCGAGATGGGTTGTATTCTCTCCACGAAAGAACGTGGGCTGGTCTACTTCTTCTCTATGGCAACGAGCTTCACAAAAGCCGCCCTTGGCGCGGAAGGCGTAGGGAAGGACATCGATATGATCGTTGGTAACGGCTATGCCAAAGATCACGCGGCGTACGCGTTGCAAACGGTTCGGGAAAACCCGGTTTTGCTAGAGCTGTTCAACGAACGGTACACATAGTCCTTTTTTAAATGAAAGGGGATGAGAAGATGGACCTTTCTGTACGTATAGGGGACCGCCTGACCTTGGCCAATCCGCTAATGCCGGCTTCCGGCCCGCTCGTGGGCGATAGCGGGAAAATCCTCGGTTTAATAGCTCAAGGGGTAGGAGGAATCGTCACAAAAACGATCAGCGTGCGCGCAGCCCAAGTACCGCGCCCTTGTATCATAGGCGGAAACGATTACATCGTGAACACCGAGCTGTGGTCCGAATATCCGCCCGAACGTTGGGAAGAGGACTTTTTACCCGCGGTCAGAGCCGCGGGGAAACCGACCTTTGTCAGCCTCGGATACACAGAAGGGGAGATTCTCTCGCTCATCCCTCGATTTGAACGCTTCGCGGACGCCTTCGAACTGAGCACGCACTACCTGGGCCGAACCCTCGATCCTATCGCGAAAACGATACGCGCCGCCGCGCGGGCGACGGACCGTCCCATTTTCATCAAACTCAGTCCCCATATACCGGACCCGGTCGAGTTCGCCAAAATGGTCAAAGCGGAAGGGGGATACGGACTCGTCGCCATCAACTCCTTAGGGCCGGTCTATCCGGTCCGGGCGAACCTCTCCACTTCTCCTTTGGGTAGCGCGGACGGATTCGGTTGGATCTCCGGCCCTGTCATCAAACCTCTGTCGCTCGCGATCATACGGAAGATCGCCACGTCGGTCGATATACCCATCATCGGCGTCGGAGGCGTCGGTTCCGCTCAGGACGTGATCGACTTCCTCAAGTGCGGAGCCAGCGCGGTCCAGATGCTCTCCGCCGCCATGCTCAAAGGAAAGACCTTGTATCGGAAAATTATCTCCGCGCTACCGGCCGTGCTGGAGAGCCTCGGGTTTTCGGATATGCGGAGCGTACAAGGGTTAGCGTTGAAAAGTAACACCGCCACCCTTTTCGAGAGGCGCCTACCGGTGATCGATCCCAAGCTGTGCACCTTATGCAATCGATGCGTAGAGAATTGTCCTTATGACGCGATGGAAAACCGTGACAGGAGGATCATCGTCGATCCCGCCCTGTGTTTTGGATGCGGCCTTTGCGAAAGCCGTTGCCCCGCGCGGGCGATCAGCGGGGTTTTATTATGAACCATCCGATGACTTACTTGTTGCGCTGTGTAAATTGTGGGAAGGAGTACGTCCCCGACCGCGAGCTGTACACGTGTCCGGACTGTTTAGACCGTATGGGGACATTAGAAGTCGTCTACTCGCTCACCTCAAAAACTCAATGGTATCGGTCCGAATACCCGGGAATATGGGCTTATGCAGACCTCTTGCCCATCGTGAAGGATCCGCTGCCGCCCTCGCTGTACGTGGGGAACACCCCCCTGGTACGCGCTCCACGAATTGAGCGAGAGTTTGGCATACAGGAACTGTGGATCAAAGACGACGGGAAAAATCCGACGGCCTCTTTCAAGGACCGGGCTAGCGTGGTTGCTATCGCAAAAGCCCTCGAGTATGGATACACCGACCTCTTCGCCGCTTCCACGGGGAACGCGGCGAGTTCGCTCGCGGGACTGTGCGCGCCTGCGGGATTGAAAGCCCATATCTATCTACCCGAAACCGCACCGGAGGCGAAGATCGCGCAATTACTCATCTACGGCGCTCAGGTCTTCGCCGTCCGTGGGAGTTACGACGAAGCCTTCGACCTCTCCTTGCGAGAAGGGTTTCAGAAAGGCTGGTACTGTCGCAATTCCGCGATAAATCCGTATCTGCTGGAAGGGAAGAAAACGGGAACCTTCGAATTGATCCGAGAGCTGAATATGCGCGCGCCTGACATCATTCTGGTCGGCGTGGGCGATGGCACCGTTTACAGCAGCATACACAAAGCGGCCGAAGAATTGGCTCAACTGCGCCTCATCGGCCGAATCCCGACCATCATTGGGATACAGTCAGAAGGGGCAAACGCCGTTTGCCGAACGTTTTATCGAGGTGAGCCTTTTACGCCTGCGGATATACAAGACGCGACGAGTCTGGCGGACTCGATAGCAGTCGGTAAGCCGAGGGACGTGATCAAGGCGTGTCAGTGGGCGGAAAGGCATAACGGTTTTTTCTTGACCGTCAGCGATGAAGAGATCGGAAAATCGATTGTCGAGCTGGCGCGCGCCTCCGGAGTCTTCGCGGAACCCGCCGGCGCCGCCGCCTACGCCGGTTTGAAGCGATTAAAAGACGAAGGATTTCTGAATGCGAAGGCGCGTGTCGCGCTGATGATCACAGGGAACGGGTTGAAAGACGCTCGTGCCGCGGTCCCCTACCTCGCAGAACGCGTGATACCGGTCTCCGTCGAGGGTATAAGAGAGAAGTGACCGGCCCCCGCTTCGTAAAAGACTCGCCATAAGATACGCCGGGCAGCGCGTTTGGAGGGCGCTAAAATATCCTGGAGATGTGGGTAAACCCTTCTCCTATCACGTGCGCCGCCTCTTGAACGACGATAAAGGCCTTCGGGTCTATTTCTCTTATTTGCCGTATGGTATCGGTCATCTCTTTTCGTTTTAGGGCGATGTAAAGCATATTCTTCTCGTTTTGAGTCCACGCACCCTCCCCTTTTAGGCGGGTCACGCCTCGTTCAAGCGTTTTCATAATGAAATCGCTGATCGCGTTGTTCTTTTCCGAGATGATTAATACGGTCAGGGTGTTGTTGAGAACGCGTATGATGTAGTCGATCGTTAACCCGTTTAGGATAACCGATAAGACCGAATACATACCGACACGTGTTTCATACGCCACCCCGGCGAAGACCCCGATCACCAGGTCGATCAAGAGCAAGGACAACCCCATTGAGGTCCCCGCGTACTTGTTCAATATGCGGGCAACGATGTCCGTGCCGCCCGTGGAGGAGTTCTGGTTGAAGGTGATCGCCATTCCCAGAGCAGAGATGATGACCCCTAAAAGCGCGGACAGGATCAAGTCATCACCTGTATACTTCGGGAACGGGATTCCCCGGTCAAACAGATCGATGAGGAAGTTCAGCAGGAAAGTGCAATAGACGCTGCGCAGACCAAACTCTCTCCCAATCACGAAGAAAGAAATCAAGAACAGAACTCCGTTCAACAGGTACATCAGCACGCCAACGGGAAGCGGAAGGAAGTGCGAGAGAATGATCGCGATACCGCTCACCCCGCCGGCCGCGATATGGAAAGGAATGAGGAAGGAAACCAGTCCGATGGCAGTTAATAGTACGCCCAAAGAGGAAAAGAGGATCTCGCGTATATTTTTTTTAGAGAAGAAGCCGGTACTCTCGCTCATTGTATTTCCTCACTTTCCTCGCGCCCAAGCGCGAATCTCCTCAAAGAGCTGCAACGTTTTTTCTTTCTGCGCGAAGTTGATGTAGAGCGCTCGGTTATTGGAGGCGATCAAGACGAAGGGCGGGTTGTCTTTGTCCATTACGGTGAGATGCGCCTTTTCCGTGCCTTCCAACTTGAAAAGCCCGAAACGGATGTGGCCCACGCTCGCTCCGTTTGTTCTTAAGAGGATTTTGGGTATTCGCTCGACCAGCGTCACGGATTCGACTTGGTCTCGCCGTACTATTGCGCCGAAGACTCCGGGGATCACAAGCCGGTCGGCTTCAAAAACGATTTCTTTCTCCCTCGCTGTATCGATAAAGAGAAAACCGACCAGCCCTAAAACGGCTAACACCAAGGCCATCGGCGCCCATAAGTGTTTTTGATTCGCCAAATCCAACCTCCGAATTCGTGTGTGTCAAGTTATAAGGTGTAGTCAAGAAACAAGGCCAGAATCGATCGCGTGATTTTTTGTCCATTTTGTCATCGCGGCGTAAGCGCCCATTCTTTTCGCAACGGCGCGATACGCTTTTGAGAAGGGCAAAGGGCGGATCGCGGGGTCGTAAAAACCACTTACCCCGCGATAACCCACGAGAGCATCGCGGCGTAAGCGCCCCTTCTTTTCGCGACGGCGCGATACGCATTTGAAAAGGGCGTAGGGCGGATCGCGGGGTCGTAAAAACCACTTACCCCGCGATAACCCCGCGGCTCATCGTAGCGGAAAAAAGAGTAAAAGGCGAGCTTCCTCCTCTAATCTTTTTTGCCGCACCTCGATAGTATATCCACACTCAAAGTCTCGTTTTGCCTTTTTCGTATTATAATATAACGCTTTGCAAAAAGAAAGCGCTGCACGATTTCGTCTTACATATACCCCTATAGGGTATATAATCGAGGAGGGAATACTATGCCATTATTGAAAGAGAAGGATCAGCAAGCGGTCAGGGAAAGGTTCGCCAAAGAACTCAAAAACCCGGTGAAGATCAATTTCTTTTTTTCGAGGGAAGACACGAGTGAAGAGACGAGGATCACAGGCGAATTGATGGATGAGATAGGAGGGTTATCCGAAGGCAAGCTCGACGTGGAATCCATAGAGGGGAAGGACAGCGAGCGGGCGCGGCGTTTGCGCGTAGACAAAATGCCGGCGCTCGTCATATACGGTGACGGGGACGAGCGAGACAACATCCGGTTTTTTGGCCTACCCGCGGGCCACGAATTCGCCACACTCTTGCACACACTAATCACAGTATCGAACGACTATCACGTGGAGCTGCCGGATGCGCTGGTCGAGAAAGTACGCGCGATAGATAAACCCGTGAAAATACAAGTCTTCGTGACGACGAGTTGCCCTCATTGTCCGCCGGCGGTTGTGGTCTCACACTATTTCGCGATGCTCAACCCGATGATCACTTCGGAGATGATCGAAGCGAATCAATTCGATGACCTATCCAGGCGATACGGCGTTCAATCGGTGCCTATGACCGTGATCAACGAAGGAAAGCAAACATTCATCGGATCACGAAAACCCGAAGAGCTCTACAATGCGATAGAAAAAGCGCTTTAGGAGGAATTATGGGGCACTTGGATATAGGGTCGATCTTTAAGCAAGAGAGCGACGTGAGGGACACCTATGACTGTGTGATCATCGGCGGAGGGCCTGGGGGACTCACGGCCGGTATATACGCCGCGCGTGGGGGCTTAGCCACGCTCGTGCTGGAGAAAGGGGTGGAAGGGGGCACTTTGAACTTCACCCCGGTGATCGAGAACTACCCCCCATACTCCTCGATCGTTGGGATGGAATTAGCGCAAAAATGGAGCGAGCACGCGGAACGGATGGGCGTTACGATTTTACATGAGGGAGTCGTCGAGGTATCGTTTTTTGGAGAAAACCTCACGGTGAAAACAGATCAAGGGCGAACCATCGCCGGAAAGACGATCGTGATTTCGACCGGTTCTTCCTACCGCCTGCTGGGGCTGCCTTCAGAGCGTCGGCTCGCCGGAAAAGGGGTTTCCTACTGCGCGCTATGCGATGGAGCCTTATTTAAGAACAAAAAGGTTGCGGTCGTTGGCGGCGGGAGCTCCGCGATCGACGAGGCGCTATATCTGGCCCAAACAGCGGGCTCTGTGACAGTCATTCATAGACGTGACCAGTTACGCGCAGAGAAAGCCTTAGCGGATAAAGCCTTTCAGAACCCCAAGATACGGTTTTATTGGGACACGGTCGTGGTCGATATCGAAGGTGAGCAGAGCGTAGAGTCGTTGCTTTTGGAAAACGTTAAAACAAAAGAGCGCGCCCGGGAACCCTTTGACGGGGTTTTCATCTATGTTGGACTGGACCCGAGCAGCGGCTGCTTCAAAGGGGTTTTGGATATGACCGAAGACGGGTTCATCATCGCGGATCCGCATACCTTAGAAACTTCGGTAAAAAGAGTCTTCGCGGTGGGAGATGTCCGACAGAAAGAGGTCCGTCAGATCGTGACGGCGGCGGCGGACGGTGCGATTGCGGCTTCATTTATCATCAAGAAATATTTCTAAATGTGATGTCCTCACGTGGACATCTCATAAGTGCAGGAGGAGTGGGATGGACAATTTCGAATATTACAATCCGACCAAGATCATTTTTGGAAAAGGGACAGAAGCGCAAGTCGGAGCAGAAACGGCTCATTGCGGCCGAAAAATCTTGCTACACTACGGCGGTGGCAGCATTAAAAAAAGCGGTCTATACGATCGTGTCATTCGCGCGTTAAAAGAGCGAGGTATCAAGTGGGTGGAATTGGGAGGCGCACAACCCAATCCGCGTCTCTCTCTGGTAAGAACGGGAATAGAAATGTGCCGAAAAGAGGAGGTAGATTGTATCCTCGCGGTCGGAGGCGGAAGCGTGATCGATTCCGCGAAGGCGATCGCTATGGGGGTTCCCTACGCGGGCGACGTCTGGGACTTTTTCGTGGGAAAAGCCGAAGTGAAAGCGGCGTTGCCATTGGGTGTCGTATTGACCTTCCCGGCAGCGGGTAGCGAGAATAGCACGGGTACCGTGATCACAAACGAGGACGAATGGTTCAAACGGTCTGCGGGCAGCCCCCTCCTTCGACCAAAGTTCGCGATTCTCAATCCCGAACTCTCTTACACCTTGCCCGCCTATCAGACGGCGTGCGGAGTCGCGGATATGATGGCGCACATCTTCGAGAGGTACTTTTCCAAAACTGAGGATGTCGATCTCACCGACCGGCTGAGTGAAGCGACACTGAAAACGATTATCAAGCACGCCGGCATCCTGATGAAGGAACCCGCGCATTACGCCGCGCGCGCGGAGATCATGTGGGCCGGCACCCTTGCGCACAACGGTTTGCTAGACACGGGCAGAGCCTCGGATTGGGCCACCCACGCGATGGAACACGAACTGAGCGCCTTGTACGATATCGCCCATGGCGCCGGTTTGGCCCTTCTCTTTCCCTCGTGGATGCGGTATGTTTACCCGGTATTTCCCGCGAAATTTATGCAGTTTTTCGAGAGGGTTTGGGACGTCGAACCAGACTACGTGCATCCGGACCGTATGATCGCAGAAGGGATCGATCGGCTGAAGACTTTCTACCGGTCGTTGGGGCTCCCACTCAGCTTCCAAGAGGCCAAGTTGCCGGTCACGGACCTCGATGAGATGGCCGAAAAATGCACCCGGGGAGGACCGATCGGAAGCTTCAAAACGTTGTACAAAGAGGACGTGTTAGCGATCTATCGCATGGCGAGCAGCCTTCACGCATAAACCGCGAGTTCTTTCAAAGAATACTCATAGGGCGTTCACGAAACCGGGGAAGAGGAAAATGTGCGTCGCGCGTACGTCCAGCTTTTTATCCCTATTCTTGCTCCCTCTTGAAAATAAAGTAACCGAAAAGCGGGATGGTGATCAAGCCAATCGCCAGAAAGATGAGGTTCGACGTATAGAACTCCGATAGAGGTATGAAATCCTGGCCCAAAGAAAACCGCATCGATCTGGCCACGTAAGTCATCGGGAGGTAGAAGGCGAGGGACCGCAACCACTCGGGCAATACTTCCAACGGGAAATAAACCCCGGAAAAGAAGATGAGGACGTTCGAAAACAGGTTTGAAACGTTCATCGCCGCCTTCGGGCTACGTAAAAGAACGAGAAAAAACCCGCCTAACGCCATCATAAACAACAGTGAAGACACGAAGGTGAGCGCCAAATAGGGCAGATGGATCGTGAACCTGATGCGGAAGGCCCCGGCTGAGACGAGAAACAAGATACATAACGAGATGAAGGAAAAGATGTAGTTATTGAGGATGTCCGCGTATAAGAAGGTCGAGCCTTTCAAGGGCGTCGCTAGAAATCGACGTATGATCTTGCGTTTCCTGAAGTGCCCTAAGCTAATGATCAACGCGGAAAGTCCGGAAAAGGTTATAGAGATCGATAGGATACCGGACAGGATGTAGCCGACCGTGGTCACCGGCTTTTCATAGATTTCAGCCTCTATGACTTCCACGTTTAAAATCTCTCGGAAATTTGCTTCTTTAGTTCGTAAGTCCTGTGCCAGGGAATTGACCGTGGACTGATACATCGCATTGTTTTGATTGCCCGCGCTCAGATAGGCGGTTAGCCCCATCGCTTTCGGGTCTCCGGTAAAAGCGATGCCGTAACGCACTCCGGAGCTTCCGCGGATCACCCCTGTTTCCAATTCTCCTTCTGATGGGGTTTCAAAAAGCTTCAGCCCGTAGTCTTCCACGAGATCGGCCAGGCGGTCTTTGAAGTCTTCGGAAAACCCTTCAGAAAAGTAGACCCCGACGTGAGTCCAGTTCCTCTCAGTCGAGGAGGCTGTTGTCGAATCTCCGGTGGAGCCGGTCCCGAAAGCGAGCCCAAAGATGAACATAAACATCAGGGGGAAGGCCAGATTCCAGAAGAGGCTACCGAAATCTCGAAAGCGATTATAGAAAAAGGCCAGGAACATATTCCAGAAGGTTTTCACGCCTCTTCACCTCTCCTTCGGAAAAAGAGAAACGCAAGACCTATGAGCACACTCACCCACACCAGGGGGACGGTATAATGCAGGTATGGCTTAAAAGGAGAGGAGAGTAGGCCCATCTCTTGACGGATTCCCGCGGCGAGATAAGTCACCGGGTTAATTTTGATGAACCAATCAACCCAGGGCGAAAGGTTGAAAACGGGGAAGTAAAGACCTCCCAAGAATTGCATCGGGAAAAACAGGAAATTACCAAAAGCGGCGGCTCTATTGGGTGTTTTACAGACGCTTCCCAAGAATAGACCGAATGCGATGCTCGTGACACAAGCCAGCAGCACGTAAATGAGGGCGCCCGGTTTGAAGATGTCGAGGGATATGTGGAAAACGACGCTTGCGTACAGGTAGAGTAGCGTAAAAGAGATGGCGCACATACAGAGGATAGTAATCAGCTCTCCGAAAAAAAAATCTCTCGTTCTCGCGGGCGTGGCGAAGATACGTTTGTAGATATGCTCACTTTTATAGGTGGTGATGTCTGAAGCCAGACCAAAGAAGCCCGCGCTTAAAAAGGACATCAAGACGACTCCCACGAACATGAAGTCAGCCATAGAAAAGGTTTGGACAGCGCCGACCGTTTTCGCTTCCACCGTCACGCTAGGCAGGGTGACCCCCATCCGCTTCGCCGCTTCCCCGTTGATCATCGTAAGAATCTGTTTCATAATTTCGGTCGCAAGCGAGGAGGCATCCCTAACCTTCACTTGATGAATGAAGATGCTGGGCGCTTGCGCCTTAGTGCCGACGAAACGCGAGAAGAACAAAATCTGGCTGAACTTGGGATCGAAGTCCTCGGGGATTTCTATGAAAATGTGGACCCGCTGCTCTTTGAGGAACCGTTCTCCCTCCTCACGCGTCTTGACAGGGAGTATCGAAAAAAGCGAGGTATGTCCTTCTTTCTCGGCACTGATCTCATCGAAGATCTGGCGAACGATTGTCGATCCTACGCCGTTTCCCCCTTGGTCTAGAACCGCGGCAGTGAAATGGATGCCTTCCGTCCCCATATTCGTGAATATGACACACAGTATGGTCAGGAGCAATACCGGGAATAAAAAAAACCAGAACATAACCTCAGATTCCCGGATACTCGACAGGAATATGGATTTGAGGAATACGAGATTCATTAGTCTCGCAACCTCCTTCCCGTTTTGTCCAAGAAGACGTCTTCCAAATTTGGGCGGCGTATGTTGATGTCGTTCAGGATGATCGATTTTTGGTTCGCCCACTTCATTAACCTGTCTAGATTTCCGTAAAGGTCTTTTGTTGGTAAAATGACCTTCTCTTCTTCCATTTTGATCGGTTCTCCATTCCAAGAATTGAGCTCGGCGATGTCCTCCGGGCTCATTGGACAGGAAAATTCGATGAAGTTCCGTTCTCCCAGCTTCATAATATGCCCTTCGGGGGTATCGATTGCCACGATCTTGCCGTGATCCAGGATACACACGCGATCGCTGAGTTTCTGAGCCTCTTCCATATAGTGGGTCGTGAGGAAGACTGTCTTCCCCCGTAACTTCAAGCTTTCGATGATGTCCCAGATGTTGCGCCGAGCTTGAGGGTCCAAACCGGTGGTCGGTTCATCCAAAAATACGAACTCGGGGTCGTTGATGAGAGCGCAGGCGATGGCTAACCGCTGTCTTTGCCCTCCGGATAGCTTTTCGGCGTAAGCGTTTTTCTTCTCCTCCAGGGAGACGAACCCGATCACTTCATCAACGGGTAGAGATTTTTGAAAGAAGGACGCGAATAGCGCGATCGTCTCTTTGACCTTCAAATGGGGGATGAATGCAGTTGTTTGCAGTGAAACGCCGATCTTTTCTTTCGTTTTACGATCGACATACTTCATCCTTTTTCCAAAGAAGCTGATCTCTCCCTCATCGGCTTTTCGAATCCCCTCGATGATTTCTAAGGTCGTGGTCTTTCCAGCGCCATTCGGGCCTAACATGGTGTATACCTCGCCGCGATTCACATTGAAAGAGATGTCGTCCACCGCTTTGACAGTTTGGAAATATTTTTTCAGGTTTTTCACTTCCAGTATCGCTTCGGACACGTTACGCCTCCCCCTGTTCCCCGTCTGTCATCGGTTTGGCGAAAGAAAGAAATCTGTGGGCATCCGGGATTGTTCACGGAGCGATACTATCATGAAGTTAGTCAACAGTCAATAGAGCACGAGAGAGGTCTGAATCGCGGGTAATCGGAACGAGCAGCGGGTTTTCCTCGACTTTGGTAAGGAAACCGAGTCCTTCTAGGGGTTTTTCGAGTGGAAAGACTTGAAGTACGGATAACTCGGATTTGGATTTTTCGTTGGTTTTGGGTACAATAGAGTGTGTGAGAACAGCAATTCCAAAGGAGGGAGATACGTGAGCCTATTTGAAAACGCATTGAAACAATTTTACAAAGCGGCTGACATTATGAAGTTAGAACCGAGTATGCGAGAGGTCTTGGCCTATCCAAAACGAGAACTCACCGTCAACTTTCCGGTTAAGATGGACGACGGTAGCATCAAAGTCTTTACCGGTCACCGCGTTCAGCACAACGTCGCCAGGGGACCCGCGAAAGGCGGTATCCGGTATCACCCCGATGTCACCTTGGACGAAGTGAAAGCCTTAGCCTTCTGGATGACGTGGAAAGGGGCGGTTGTGGGGATTCCTTACGGCGGGGGAAAAGGCGGTGTAAAGGTGGATCCCACTCTTCTCTCTGAAGGCGAACTGGAGAGACTTTCCAGAAGATATTTCTCAGAGATTCAGGTCATTATCGGAGAAAAGACGGATATTCCCGCCCCCGATGTGAACACGAGCGGTAAGGTTATGGGTTGGTATATGGACACCTACAGCATGAACGTCGGAGAACCGGTTCTCGGCATCGTCACAGGAAAACCTCTGGAGCTCGGCGGCTCCCTTGGCAGGACCGAAGCCACCGGGCGGGGCGTGCGCGTATGCACGGAAGAGGTCGTCAAGTACCTGACGGACAAGGGCAAGGTCAACAAACCGTTGAATCAGATGAGGATAGCGGTTCAAGGGTTTGGGAACGTGGGACAGCACACGGCCCGGCTCATCTCCGAAGAACTTGGCGCGAAGATCGTCGCGATCAGCGACATCTCCGGCGGGTACTATAAGGATTCCGGATTCGATGTGAACGATCTGATGGGCTACTGCGCGAAAAACAAAGTGATCAAAGGCTACCCGAACGCAGATCGCGAGATTTCAAACCAAGAATTGCTCGCCTCCGATGTCGATATTCTGATTCCGGCCGCTTTGGAGAATCAGATCACGGGTGCAAACGCCAATAACGTGAGAGCGAAAATTATCGTCGAAGCGGCAAATGGTCCGATCACTCCGGAAGGAGACGAAATCCTTCTGAAGAAAGGCGTTTTCATCGTTCCGGACTTCTTAGCCAACGCCGGTGGTGTGACAGTTTCCTACTTCGAATGGGTACAGGGTATGCAATGGTATTTCTGGGATATCGACGAGGTACGAAAAGCCTTGCATCGGCTCATGAGAAAGGCCTTCGCCGATGTGGCGGGGGCGAAAGAGAAGTACAACACCGATATGCGTTCGGCTGCCTACGTCGTATCTATAGAAAAAGTGGCCACGGTGACGAAGTTGCGAGGGATCTACCCTTAAAGGCCCATTTATTGAAATAGGGGCGAAAGCCCCTATTTTTTTACCTTATGGGCTTTTTACGATCCCGACGATTGTGATATACTTCGGCGTGTCGAGATATGAGGGAGGGAGTCTATTGATAACCATTGTGGTGTTTACGATCTTCGTCATCGCCTACGCTTTGATTATGCAGGGGAAGTACCCCCGATCGGTAGTGGCGTTCGCCGCCGGAATTCTCATTCTCCTATTGAAGGTTTCTCCGGAACTGACCGTTGGATCGGTGGGCGAGTACGTCGATTTCAACACCATCGGCCTTCTCATAGGAATGATGATCATCGTAGGCGTTCTAAAGTCGACCGGATTCTTTGAGTTCATCACCGCCTGGATCGTCAAACTGTCTAAAGGCCGTATGTTACGGATTACCCTCTTGATGCTGGTTGCCTCCGCGCTCCTGTCAAGCATTCTTGATAACGTCACCACCATCCTCGTCTTCGCCCCCATCGTCTTCCTCATAGCCGATTCGATACAGATTAACCCGACCCCGCTCATTCTCGCGTTGTTGTTTTCCGCGAATATAGGCGGTACATCGACGATCCTCGGGGATCCGCCCAACCTGCTCATCGGGAGTGCTGCGAATGCCGGATTCATCCAGTTTTCGTCGGTGATGCTGTGGCCCACCTTGATCGTTTTGGCCATCTACACCTTATATTTCCGTAAGAAGAATGCAGCGCTCGCCCAAATCCCATCGGAAAAACTCGAGCGCTTGCTTTCGATAGACCCCTCAAAGGCGATCACCGATAGAAAACTGTTCAAGCAGAGCCTGATCGTTTTTGGGTTCGTCATTCTCGGCTTCCTACTTCATTCCGTGTTCGAATACGAGCCGTCCTTAATAGCATTGTTTGGCGCGATCATTATCCTTATTCTCAGTAAGCGCGATTTTCATTCTATCTCTACGGAGATCGAATGGGAAACGATTTTCTTTTTCCTCGGGCTTTTTGCTGTAACGCGAGCCCTCAAGGACGTGGGTATCACCGGGGCCGTGGCGACGGCCATCTCGCGGATGCAGGTCCCCCCAGTTTTCGTCGTCTTGACGGTCTTGTGGGTCTCAGGGTTACTCGGAGGTATTATAGGTGCGGTCCCCATCACCACGGTTTTTATCCCGATCGTGCAATCGCTTCAAGGGACGATTCCGCACAGTTATGAACTGTGGTGGGCTTTGGCCTTGGGCACAGGTTTGGGAGGGAGCACCACCTTTAGCGGCGCGGCCGCGAATATGGTTGCGGTCGGCTTGATCGAAAAAAACTACAAAGGAAAGGTAAAGTATTTGGCCTTCTTCAAAGAAGGGCTCAGCGTGACCTTGATCGGTTTGACCGTGGCTACGGCTTACTTGGCGATCCGCTGGTTTATGCTATAATCTCATATAGAAGCGCAAACGAAAGGAACGTGATGAGATGCGCGAAATATCCTTCCAATCTATGATCAACACGCTCGACCTCTTTTCCACCGGCGTTGCGATCGTCGATCAAGAAGGGCGTTTTTTGTTTTGGAATAGCGGCGCCTCTTTGATAACGGGCCATACCGCGCAGAAGATCGTCGGTAAAACCTTCGATGAGGCTATGACGATGATTGACGTCTTCGGTCAAAAAATCTCTTTCGAGTACTTCTTAGAGATGCACTGTCTACGTGGAAATGCGGCCTCGCTCGAGGTGTGGATCGAGACTCCGGAAGGCTTATTAACCCATATGAGACTGTATAGCGCCCGCTTGACGGACGGTGAAGGAACCTGTTTGGGTTTCGCCATGATCTTACACGACGTGATTATCGAGGAAGTGCTGGGCGACGCCCTCGAAAAGGTCGCTGAACAGGCTCATATTGATGCGCTGACGAAGTTGTACAATAAAGAAACCCTTCTGGAGGACCTACGCACCCATATCGAAAACGTCAAACGGGCGAAATACCAGATTGGGATCGTTTTTATGGATATCGACCGGTTTAAAAGCATCAACGACCGGTTCGGGCACATCACCGGCGATTCGGTGCTCTCGCTCTTCGGCAAGTGCATCCTTAGCAGCATCCGGAAAGGGGAACGGGCTTATCGGTTCGGAGGAGACGAATTCGTCGTGTTGTTAATCATCGATTCCGAGGAGGACTTGCTCCGTTTCACGCAGCGCTTCGAACGCGAGGTGTACGAGACGAAATTTCCGGTGACCTTGAACGTGACCATCGGTTTCACGGTAGTTCTCGGGACGGACTCCGCTCGATCCGCGTTGGAAAGGGCGGATCAAAGAATGTACGAAAAAAAGATAGGAAAAACTCATACGGAGACAAAAACGCCGTGATTTCTGAAAAAAAAGCCGCAGAGGTGACGGCGTTTTTGGAAAGGTACCGCTCTTTCTTGATCGTGAGTCACATACAGCCGGATGGAGACGCGATTAGCTCCGTACTTTCCTTGAGTTTTGGTTTACGTCGTCTGGGTAAAGAAACCCAAGCGGCGATCGATTGGCCCATCCCAGAGGTCTTTCAGTCGATTCCTTTGTGCGACCAAATCCGTGGGTATCCGATAGACAACGGGTTCGAGGCGCTAATTTTCCTCGACGGGTCTTCACCCGATCGTATGGGTCGGTTCGCTAAATGGTTGGATGAAAAGCCCTCCTGCGTCATCGATCACCACCGTTCAGCGCTTTCCTTCGGAACGGTGCAGTGGGTAGAGCCCACCGCCTCCGCGACGGCCCAGCTGATCTTGATGTTGAATCGACGTCTGGGCGTGCCCTACGACCCGGTCCTGGCGACCGTGAATATGTTAGGGTTGCAGACGGATTCCGGATTTTTCCGTTACAGCAACACGACGGCCGATTTGTTCAAAGATGCGGCCTTTTTAATGGAACAGGGCGCCCAACCTTACTTCAACGCCTCCACCATTTTAGAGAACAAAAAAACGGAGGAGTTCCACCTCTTGACCCGGATGATCCAAAAACTCGTAATTTTACTCTCCGGTAAACTGGTCTATTCCTATATCACGCAAGAGATGCTCCGGGAGTGCGAATGCACGGAAGAGGATACCGCCGGGTTCATCGGTGAGTTGCGATCCATCAAGGGGACCGAATGCGCGGTCCTGTTCGTCGAATCCGAGGCCGGGGACACCCGCGTGAGTTTCCGCTCGAAGAAATGGTTCGATGTCTCTCAAGTCGCCGCCTATTTCGGAGGCGGCGGCCATCTGAAGGCTTCCGGGTGTTCTTTACGGGGCGACTTCTTCGCGAATATCGAGAAGGTCGTCCGATATATCGAGCGCCAAATGGCTCAAAGCGACGCGTCAAAGGCCTTGTTGACTCTTTTGTCCGATCGCGGACAGAATGAAAAGTGAGGGGGTTGAAGGTGGGACAAGTTTTCGTGATCACATCCGGAAAAGGCGGTGTCGGTAAAACAACGGTAACGGCCAACCTCGGAGCGGTTTTTTCTCGTCTGGGAAAGAAGACGTGTTTGATCGATGCGGACATAGGGTTGAAAAACCTCGACGTGGTGCTCGGCCTCGAAAACAGAATCTTGTACACGATCATAGACGTAATCACCGAGAAGGTCGGCTCTATGGAAGCTTTGGTTCGTCATAAAACCAGCCGAAACCTCTATCTTCTGCCGGCTTCTCAGATCGCAACGAAAGAAATGATGAAGCCCGAAGATATGGAGAAGGTCGTCGCCCAGTTGCGACCGAACTTCGACATCATCCTTATCGATTCTCCCGCGGGAATCGAGAGCGGGTTTCGAAACGCAGTCGTCGCGGCGGACGCTGCCATCATCGTGACCAATCCCGAGTATACGGCGGTGAGCGACGCCGACCGTGTGACCGGGCTTCTGGAAAAGAGCAAAATATCTGAAGAGAACATCTTCCTGATCGTGAACCGATTTCGGCCCAATGTGGCCGAAAAGCGCGGTATGCTATCGATCGACGATGTGACTAAAACTTTGGCGATCCCGCTGGTAGGGATCGTGCCGGATTCTGAAGCCGTGGTCATTGGATCGAATCGCGGGCTCCCGATCGCCTTCGAGAGCGACAACGAGCTGAATAAAATATTCACGAACGTCGCTCGACGGATGTTAGGCCACAAAGTCCCCTTGCAGGAGGATTACAAACTCTCGAAACCGACTTTCTGGAGGTTGTTTAAGTCTTTATTTAAAAGTTAAATCAGGTGTGGAGCATGGATCAAAGCGAGAAACACCACGGGCTTCTCCCGGAAAACGAAGAGAATGCGGTCGATTCGGTGGTTTCCACCCAGCGCGTTGTTCTCACCGACAAGCATTCTCTTTTTCAAATACAAGAGAAGATCAAACCGGCCGCAGAGGCTTTAACGAGGGGTGAGTTGGCCGTTTTTCCCACCGAAACCGTTTACGGACTCGGCGCCGGTATTTACGCCGCGAAAGGCGTTCAACGGATCTTCTGTGTGAAGGGCCGCCCCGCGGACAATCCCTTGATCGTCCATATCGCCGATATCAATCAAGCGTTGGACCTGATACACGAATCCACTCCGGATCTTTTTTTCCTATACGCGGAACGATTTTGGCCTGGGCCTGTTACTTTTGTTGTGCCGAAATCTCAGCGCGTCTCGGACAAGATCACCGGCGGGAAGCCTTCGGTGGCCATTCGATTCCCTTCGCATCCCGTAGCGCAGATATTGATCAACTCGGCTGGCCAACCGATCGCGGCGCCCAGCGCGAATATCTCCGGCAAACCCAGCGCCACTCGGCCTGAACACTTGCGAGAATTGGAGGGGAAGGTCGAATGGATCATCGATAACGGGCCGATCACGATCGGATTGGAATCCACGATCATCTCCCTGCTCCAAACGCCGCCCGTATTGTTAAGGCCCGGACCGATCACCGTGGAAAAGTTGAAGGAGATCATCCCCAACCTCGAAATCAACCTGAAAAGTTCGAAGGCCCTCGCGCCGGGTATGAAATACCGGCACTATGCGCCGGAAGCCGCCATCGCGATCATCCCCTGGACCGGAAACCTGACCAAACTCGCCAAAGACACGGAAGAGCTCTATCTTCGCTTACGCGGTGAAGATAAAGAGGCCCTGATTTTGGCAACGGCCGAGACGATCAACTACCACTCCGCCAGAGGGTATTCGGCTATCTCGATGGGAAGCCGGTCAAACCTCTACAGTATCGCTCAAAACCTCTTTCATTCCTTGCGTACGGTGGACGCGCTCGGTTATCGATGGGGGATTATCGAAGGATTCGAAGAAGTCGGTTTGGGTTTGGCCCTGATGAACCGGATAGAAAAAGCCTCCTCGGGGCACTTCTAAGGGACGGAGGCTTCCGAAATGACGCGTCCAATCGGCCAATGGCAGGAGTTAGGGCGGATGTTACGGCAACGCCGGAACTACCTCCTCTTGACCCCGGAGGACGTCTTTGATAAAACGCATATCTCCGTCGAAACCGTCGACCGGTTGGAGACGGGGTCTTTCAACGAGATACCGGCGATCTATCTGCAAGACTTCCTTAAAAGATACGCCGCTTTGCTCGGTTTACCGGAGCAGCGCGTCTTCGATCAATACTCGGACGGGTTAACCGACTATGAAACGAAACGCGAGAAAGAGCGGCACCTGTCTCGTATGAAAACGCGGGTTGGTCCTCTCACCCGCTGGCTCAAATACTTGGCCGGTATTTTGGCGATCGTCATCCTCACGCAAACCCTCGTGGTCGTAAAGCTTTTAGAAGAAACCCAGCTCCGTATACGCAACGATGGTCCCGGGATCGTGACCCTCACGAGTAATCACAACACCTACGCGCTCGCGAGCAGAGAGAGCCTCCGGTTTTCCTCGAGTGGCCCGCTGAAGATATCGAATCCCGATAAAAGCGTAGTTGTGATACAATATGGCCAGTACGAGAAAGAAGTAAGCTGGACAGAATTTGAGGTGCGTTAAACTTGGGCCGTATTCGTCAACTCGAGCTGGTTAACCTGGTGGTTTTTGCGTTCGGCGCGTTCATCGACTATCGGTTGGAAACGGCTCTACCGATCTTGATCGAGCGATTTGGAGAGACGGACTACACATCCGAACTGTTGGATTTCGGAAAATACACCTTCTACTATGACCGCGAGATGGGGAACGGCCCGATTCAAGGCAGATTGATCAGTTTCAAGGAATTGGTGCATCCGTACGAACTACCGTCGATCAAAATCGCGACGAATGAGATAGAGAACGCTTTGCAAACCGACGGAAAGCGCACGATAAACTTGGATTCAGGCTATATCCATCATACCCAATTCGTTCTGGCATCGACCAAACATTGGGCCAATCGTCTTTATCTGGGAAGAGGCATATATGCCGAAATTACCTTAATGTACGTGGACGGCGCGTTTACACCTTTGCCCTACACCTATCCCAATTATCGCGCGCAAGAGTACCTCGAGCCGTTGACCAAGATACGGGAGGGGTACCTAGAAAAACGCAAGTTGCTTTATGGGAAGAGTAGAAAAGGATAACTCGATGAAGGGAATTTTGTATGAAAATATATATCGAAACCTTGGGCTGTCCCAAGAACGAAGCGGACAGCCAGATGTTGAAGCGCCTCCTCGCTTCCGGGGGACAGATCGTTTCGACCCCGGTAGACGCGGAAGTCGTTGTCGTTAATACCTGCGCCTTCATCCAAGACGCGCAAAAAGAATCGATCGAAACGCTACTGGAATACCTCTTGCGGTGGAAGCAGGAACAGCCCGGAAGGCGGGTTTACGCGTGGGGCTGTTTGGTTCAGCGGTTTATAAAAGCTTTGCAAAAAGAGATCCCAGAACTGGACGGGCTCATCGGTGTCTTGCCTGTGGAGCGAATTTCAGAGGGTTTGTTCTCGCATTGGCGAGAGAAAACCGATCAACCCCTCGTCTTGCACGCCGAGGACCCCGACACCTCTTGCGCGCTCTCTTCCCAATACTTCGAAAGCCCTCCCTTCTACGCGTATGTCAAGATAGGAGACGGGTGCGACAGAGGTTGCGGGTTTTGCACCATTCCGTTTATTAAAGGTCCCCACCGGAGTCGACCGATCACCCATATTTGCCAAGAAGTGAAAGAGCTCGTGGGTAAAGGGAAGAAGGAATTGATCCTGGTCGATCAGGATACGACCCAGTACCGGGATGGCGAGCGGAGGCTGCCCGATCTGTTACGTGCGCTCAACGCCATCGAGGGCGATTTTTGGGTTCGTGTCCTCTATATCCACCCCGATCATTTCGATCTGCCTTTGTTAGAAAGCTTCGCCGCGTGCGACAAGGTGCTCCCCTACTTCGACATCCCCATACAGCACGCTTCCGATTCGGTGCTGCAAGCGATGAACCGGATCAAGTCACAAAAGGAACTCCGCACGATCTTCAAACTGATCCGCGAACGCATCCCAGAAGCGGTCCTCCGCACTACCGTAATGGTCGGTTACCCAGGCGAGACCCGGCAAGATTTCGACCGACTGGTCGCTTTTCTGAAAGAAATCCAGTTTGACCGGCTCGGTGTCTTCCGTTTCTCTTCAGAACGGGGCGCTCCGGTGAACAGGAAAAGACTGCAAAGGGTCTCCGCAAAGGAAGGGGCGAGCCGCCTCGACGAAATTATGACCTTACAGCAAGAGCTCTCTTACGAAAAGAACCGCCGCTTTCTCGGAAAGGTCGTTCGCGTGTTGGTTGAAACGGCGCCCTCCCATTACGTGGGGCGAACGATACGCGATGCCCCAGAGATCGACGGATCGTTCGATATCTATACCGATGAGACATTGACACTGGGCGAGTTTTATACCTGTCGGGTCACGGAAACCGACGTTTACGATTTGGGAGGGACACCGGCATGACGATTACGAACGCCACGAAAATCACCCTATTCAGAGTTCTCATCACTCCGGCCATCATGCTCTTGATCGAGCTCGGAGGAACCAACCGCGCGCTCCTGTGGTTAACGTTCGTCCTCTACATCTTGGGCGCGCTTTCCGATTGGTTGGACGGTTACGTTGCGCGAAAGCACAAAGAAGTGACGGATTTAGGCAAGTTCGCCGATCAATTGGCCGACAAAGCCTTCGTTACAGGTATCCTATGCGTGTTAACCTACCTGCAGGCCGCGAGCTATTGGGTCGTGGCGATGATCGTGCTACGAGACACCTTCGTCAACGGATTACGGATGATCTACGCCTCGAAGGGCACAATCGTCGCGGCGAATTGGTGGGGCAAGTTGAAAACCGTCATACAGCTCGTCTTCATCGGGATATTGCTCGCGCAACGGATCACCCCCCTCTTCCCGGACTCGGCCCTCGTCCTCTTCAGCTGGATCACGGTCGCCGTTACGGTGGTTTCCGGTTTGACGTACTTGCCGAAAAAGGGAGGGAAAACATGAGAGCCTTCTTAGCTTTAAAAATCAGCGAAGAGATCGAATCCGAAGCGTTAAAAGCGAGTCTCGAACTTCAACAGAGGCAATTTGAGGGATCTTGGGTAAAAAGCGGGAATTTTCATCTCACGCTGCTCTTTTTGGGAGAAAGAACGCCTGACGAAATCCAAAGGCTGAGTGGGCTATTGGAAAAAAACTTACAATTTGCCCCTTTCGCTTTGGAAACGGATCGACTGGGCTTCTTTAAAAAGGGAGGGAAGCCCACCGTGTGTTGGTTGGGGATCAAGAAGCACGGAGCCTTTTCGGCATTGGCCGATGAATTGACACGGTTGCTCTTGCCCCTTCAAACGGATCCGATCGACTCCGAGAGCGCGCATATCACGCTCGGGAGACTTAAAAAGGTTCCTGATCAGTGGCACGCGTTTATTCGACAAATAGAAATTCCGTCTATGATTTTCACCGTGCGGCACGTTTTTTTATTCAAGTCCGTCTTGACGCCGCAAGGGCCGGTATACACGTGCCTCGGTAAATACAATAAAAATGAAGGGGCTTAATTAAAAAAGGAGGCGACATGGAAATCACGAACAAAGACAAGAAGAAAGCTCTGGATTCGGCCATACACCAAATAGAGAAAGATTTCGGGAAGGGCAGCATTATGATTATGGGCTCGGACTCCCTAAACGCCAATATCGAAACTATTCCTACCGGATCGATATCGTTGGATATCGCTTTGGGCGTCGGCGGGTATCCCCGCGGGCGTATCATAGAGATATACGGTCCTGAATCGAGCGGAAAGACTACGATCACGTTGCACGCGATCGCGCAGGCCCAGAAGAAGGGGGGGGTCGCGGCCTTTATCGATGCCGAACACGCCCTTGACCCTATCTACGCGAAAAACTTGGGCGTTGACCTCGAGTCGCTCCTGATCTCGCAACCCGATTGTGGAGAAGAGGCTTTGGAGATCGTTGAAACTCTCGTACGGAGTGGAGCGGTGGACATCATCGTCATCGACTCGGTGGCCGCGTTGGTACCAAAAGCGGAGATAGAGGGGAATATGGGCGATATGCAGATGGGTCTCCAAGCTCGTTTGATGTCCCAGGCCCTCAGAAAGCTTTCGGGCATCGTGAACAAGTCGAAGACCTGTGTCTTTTTCACTAATCAACTGCGTATGAAGATCGGTATCGCCTTCGGAAACCCGGAAACGACAACCGGAGGGATGGCCTTGAAATTTTACGCTTCGATTAGACTGGACGTTCGCCGGATCGGTACCATTAAGGATTCAAACGAGTCCATCGGATCGGAGACGCGAGTCAAGGTCGTCAAAAATAAAGTAGCGCCCCCTTTCCGAGAGGCTATGTTCGATATCCTTTACGGAAAAGGCATCGTGAGAGAGAACGAACTCGTCACGGTAGGGGTAGAGACAGAGATCATACAGAAGAAAGGATCCTGGTTCAGCTACGTTAACTCCCAAGGCGTGGAAACCAGCTTAGGTCAAGGAAAAAACGCGGCTGTGGACTACCTCGTAAATAACCCCGCTGTCGCCGAAGAGATCGAACAGCGTGTCCGGGCGAAGCATGGACTGCGAAAGCCATCGTCCGGAGAAATCCAGACGGATGAATGACGCGATTAAGGCCATAGACGACTACGCCCGAATTCTTTTTAGATATCGCATCCGCACGGAGTGGGAAACTAGAGAAAGATGTGCGGAAAAAGGATTTGACAGCGAGTCGATAGAGGCCTTGATCGAAAGGTTGAAAGAAAGAGGACTCCTCGACGACGATCGTTTCCTCCGAATGTATCTCTACGAGGGGCTCACATTGAAGAAAAAAGGGATATACGTTTTACGAGAAGAGTTAAGTCGGTTGGGGATTGCGCGAGATCAGATTATGGAAGCGTGGCGAGCCCTATCGAAGAGAGAAGACATACCCGCGCTCCTCGCGCAATGGGCGTCGAAGGAGAAGTCCTTCGACCCGAATAGGTGGAAAACCAAAATGCTCAAGCGCGGATTCGAGTCAGAAGATATCGGCCAGGCATTGGAGGTGCTCGAAGACCGCGACTAATATGGTGGCTTATATATATGGAGGTGGCACAATGGATGTGATCTTATGGATCCTCCTGGCAATCGGCGCGTTTTGCTTCGGAGGATGGATAGGCCTTTTTTATTACCGCAAGTTTTTAACAGAAAAAACTCGAGAAGAACTGAAGAAAGAGTTCGTTGAAGCGAATCAATCTGCGGAAGAAATAAAGAAAGATGCGAAACGCGAAGCGGAGGATATCGTCAAGAACGCGCGGCTTGACGCCAAAGAGGAAGCGCACAAAATCAAAGAGGAAGCGTTGACCGAAAAGAACCGTCAACGGGAAGAACTGAAGAAAACCGAATCCAAATTGGATAAACGGGACGAAGCTCTATCCTTGAGAGAAGAACAGCTGATCAAACGAGAAGAACAGGTGCGGAACAAAGAAAACAGCGTGAACGAGAAAGAAAAAGAGATCGAACAATTGGTCAATGCCCAGAAGGAGGAGCTCCTCCGAATAGCGGGGATGACCGAGGATGAAGCGAAAGAAATCGTGTTTGATCATACGAGGAGAAGATATGAACACGATATCGCGCAGATGTTTAAGGAAATCAAGGACACCTATGCGGACGAGGCGGATCGGCAAGCCAAATGGGTTGTGTCGACGGCCATCCAACGACACGCGTCCGAATACGTCAACGAATTGGCGGTCAACGCCGTACCGCTCCCTTCGGACGATATGAAGGGTCGAATTATCGGGCGGGAAGGTCGGAATATCCGCGCGTTCGAGAAAATTACGGGAACAGACCTCATCATCGACGATACCCCTGAGGTGGTCGTCATCTCCTGTTTCAACCCACTTCGACGTGAGATTGCCAGATTGACGTTGGAAAAGCTGATTGTCGACGGGAGAATACACCCGGCGAATATCGAAGAGATGTACGAAAAAGCCCGAAACGAAATCATCAAGCAGATCAAAGAGGAAGGACAAAACGCGCTGTTCGAGACTGGCATCAAAGGCCTACACGGAGAATTGACGAAATTGATCGGACGCTTGAAATTCCGTACGAGCTTCGGGCAAAACGTCTTGGAACACGTGATAGAGGTCTCGAAACTAGCGGCGCTGATGGCGAGCGAGTTGGGGTTGAACGTAGAGCGGGCGAAGCGCGGCGCCTTGTTACACGATATCGGTAAGGCGGTCGATCACGAGGTTGATGGCTCTCACGCGATGATCGGTTCAGAGCTCGCAAAACGGTACGGAGAAAAAGAAGATATCATCAATATGATTCAATACCACCATAACGAAACCGAAGCCACGTGTCCGGAGTCGGTCATCGTTGCCGCTGCCGACGCGTTATCCGCGGCCAGGCCAGGGGCGAGGCGCGAAACCGTCGATCTGTACATCAAGCGTTTGGAGAAATTAGAAAGCATCGCGAACGAGTACGGGAATGTCGAAAAAGCCTTCGCCATACAAGCCGGGAGGGAACTGCGCATCATCGTGATACCGGAGAAGGTGGACGACGCGATAGCGGATCAGATGGCCTTCGAAATCGCGAAAAAAATAGAAGAAGAGGTACAGTACCCCGGCCAGCTGAAGGTAACGGTTATTCGAGAAAAACGCTCGGTCGCTTACGCCAACTAGGGTACGCCGAGTACCGGGGACTCAGCGACCTCGGGATAGACAAAACGGCTAACCGCCTGGGGGATTCCAGACGGTTTGGCCGTTTTTTATCTCTGAAGGGGCGCTATTTCGTTTTCTTTCTAACCGGGCGCCCTTCGAGATACCCGCGCGATCCGACGGGGGCCGCTTGCACCCTCGGCCCATCCTCGTACGCCCATTCATATCCGAAGACCCCGGGTTCAAAGCGTTCGATGGCCTCTTCCACCTCGCCTATCGCCTCTCGGAAATCCTCGTCTACGAAAGGGGGACCTTGAAACATCATCATTTTACAGGCTGGAAGTTCCAAGATGTCGTATCCCGCAGGCAAGGTTCCAGAATAGCGCCAGGGCACTTCCACCCCTTGGATGTACTCCGAAGTGCCGGGAATTCGGAACCTTTCGGGCAACCACATTCCAAGCGGTTCATCAGTCGCTTCCTTAATGCCTAAAAGGGTTTCCCATACATCGCAACCCACCTCTTCGCAGTACCCGAAGTACTCGGTCGCTTTTCGACCTCTCTTGATGATGTACTTCCTATCGCCTTTTTCAACGACGAAGGCGAAGACGGTCTTCGTTTTACTCTTCTCTGTCATCTCCGATTTCCTCCCTCTCTGTCGATCCTTACGATTTCCTTGAAAGGCCCCCTGGCAGAAGGGCGTATTCTCGCTCTTCTTTTAGTACCCTGGAAAGAAAGATTCCGGACTCTTTCTAGAACATCCACGCGAAACCAACCTTGCTGTGCGCCCGAGGGTTATCTCGAGTCTTTTAGCGAGGACACGACTATTATATTATATCAAATAAAGCCGGTGTGAAACGCCCATCTCCTGCCATCAAAAAAATCGGAATTCGGGCTTATGGATGCTCGAGGAACCGGGTATACCGCCGGGAGAAGTGTTAATGAACATCGCGCTAGGACCGGATTCCGAAACGTACGATCCGATAAAACAGGACGTAACACCCCCGGTTTCTTTAAACATCCGGAACGTGAAATGGTTTAAGTTCGATAGATGGTATAATTTCTGTGGGATGCGCGCCTATCGAACGCGTAATGAGCGTATAATCGTCGGTGGGAGTAGGCCCGACTGTGGAATGCACGTGAAAACCGCGTATCATCAGAAGAGATAAAACAGCGGTGTAGACTATGGATCAGGGGTAATTAGGCCAGTAATCGAAAGAAGAAAATAACAGACCGAGCGAAAAAAATGATACCCACGCATTTGCTACCGAGAATTGAGAAGAGCTTATTTCGCAAAAACGGAGACATCGTGGAGTATTCCCGGATGAACCGCTTGAACCCCTCGCAGAGAGAGGGTTTTCGTGTTCAAAGAAGCGTAACACCTAAAAGAAAGGAATGATGACGATGAAAGAAATGATATCGCATTGCGGATACCGTTGTGACCTCTGTTTAGCCTATAAACCCAATATCGAAGCGGATCCGGAAAATCCGAGACGATTAAGCGGCGGTTGGCGTCGATATTTCGGGTTACGTATCCCACCCGAAAACATCATTTGCGACGGGTGCCTGGCGAAAGACCCGCAACTTATCGATAAAAACTGTCCGGTCCGACTGTGCGTTATCGAAAAAGGTATCTCGACCTGCGCGGAATGCACCGCATATATCTGCGAAAAGCTTGAAGAACTCTTGGTCGTTTTCGAGGATATTCGCAAACAGCGGGAAGACCCTATTCCAGATGAGGATCGGCGGCTCTTTATTTTCCCATATGAAAACCGAGACCGGTTGGAGATTCTACGACGTTCCTCTTCGGAAAAATAACCCGAGGCAAAAGCGCATTCCACATATCACGTCAAGAAGTAGGCGAATGCGAGCTATAAGTATATTCGTTGGTCGAACGATCATAAAGAAAGGACGATATCACCGTGAGAAAAGCACAATGCATTGGACTGTTAGTCATCATCGTGATGACAGGAATGGCGTTTTCTACCACGTTGTTCGAGTTGGCTGGGGGCGGGAAAGCTTCGGAGGTAGACAAAGCGCTCGCTCTGGGATCGAAAATAGACGAAAGAGACCGGGACGGAAGAACGCCTCTGATGTATGCGGCGTGGAACAACACAGACGTCGAAGTGGTTATGATCTTGCTACGACGGGGCGCGAATGTCAACCTCCAAGATGCGAACGGATGGAGCCCGCTGATGTTCGCGGCGCGATACAATACGAACGTTGAAGTGCTGAAGGTTCTATTACAGGCGAAAGCGGATACCCGTGCCCGCAACCACCACGGCTTGAACCCGTTGGCGTTGGCCTGCGGGCAGGAAAACCCGAACCCGGAATTTGTCAGGGCCTTGCTAGACGCAGGCGCAGACGTGACGATTACGGATACAGAAGGATGGACCCCGTTGATGGTGAGCGTTTGGTATAACACCGATCCGAGAATCGTGCGGCTCCTCGTCGATGCGAAAGCCGATGTGAATTCCCGGAGCGTCGACGGTTCTACGCCTTTGATGCTGGCCTCTGCGAAGGAGACGGGCAATCTCGGCGTCATCGCTGCCCTTCTCGATGCGGGTGCGAAGGTGGATACGCAGAATAACAACGGGATATCCGCGCTGATGTTCGCGTGCGCGAATCCGCACCCCAATACGGAGGTGATCACCGCGTTGATCGGCGCCGGGGCGGCCATCCATCAACGAAGCAACGACGGTTTTTCCGCGTTGATGTTCGCTGCCAAAAAAAGCCAAAACCCTGAAGTCCTTCGTCTACTCGTCAATGTCGGAGCGGACGTACAAGCGAGAGATAACGACGGTTGGACGCCTTTAATGCTCGCCTCATGGTATAACACCTCTCCGGAGATCATCAAAGCGCTCATCGACTCCGGAGCAAAGACGAACGACGGCGGAGACACGGGCTTCACGCCTTTAATGCTGGCTGCCAATCGAGAGGACTCTCATATCGAAATAATAAAAACGCTCCTAGACGCTCAAGCCGATGCGAACAGAGAAAATCAAGAAGGGTTGACCGCCCTGATGTTCGCAGCCGCGAAGGAAAACCCGGACCTGGTGGTTATCGAAGCGCTCATCGCCAACGGCGCGAAGGTCAACGTAGGAGACCACGACGGTTGGACCCCGTTAATGTTCGGAGCCTGGTTCAACGAGAGCCCCGAAGCCCTCGATGTGCTACTCGAGGCCGACGCGGCGATTAACGGCCGAAGCCTTACCGGGCTTACGCCGCTGATGTTCGCCGCCAGGTACAATCCGAACTCACAGATAGCGAAGAGGTTGCTCGAAGCGGGGGCTGACGTGGACGCGACTGATGAATCGGGTATGACCGCATTGATGTACGCGGCGAAAGAAACACGCAATCCTGAAATCCTGACTCTTCTACTCGCCGCCGGCGCGGAGGGCGGAACCCAGGACGCCTCCGGGAAGACAGCCTACGATTACGCCCTGGCGAACCCCGTTTTACGCGAAACGTCGGAACTACGGGCGCTGGGTAAATGACGAAACGATAGTCGTGCTTTTTCGTGAGTGCTCCTCTGTGAGCGTCAGCTTGGGAACGCCGGACGAAAGTTCTGCACTCCCAAAAACCCAAGCTGAACTAAAGTTCGGCGTTCCCAACAAGCTAAAAGCCGAAAAACAAAACCAAGGGATGCTGAACTAAAGTTCGGTGTTCCCAGGTACTCCTATCCCAACTTTCGACTAAAAGTGCTACAAACGGCGATAAAAGCCACTTTCTCAAAAAAGTTGGCCACTACAATCGACGAGCCAAGTAAGTCAGTTGCCTGTTCTTAAGCATCGGAACACCGAGCTTCTTGTAGATATCCTCGTGAAGAGATTCCGGTTTACCCGATACCCTCAAATGGTACACCTTATCCTCTTCGTCCCGAAAGACCAC